>Ga0302325_10020805_pt1 | contig 13748 bp, 12 predicted proteins | sample Palsa_T0_2_FD_201948 | JGI IMG/M metagenome (GOLD analysis project Ga0302325, IMG submission 201948) | Peat permafrost microbial communities from Stordalen Mire near Abisko, Sweden - Palsa_T0_2 | ecosystem: Environmental > Terrestrial > Soil > Palsa > Peat permafrost | place: Sweden: Abisko... | reverse complement strand
AGTTGTTCTTGTAACCGTTGTTGCCTCGGAATGGGACCGGGGGTTGGATTTCCTTATGACTATCCTCGGTGGCGAATGTTTTGAAAGAGAGACCTATCTCTTTCCAGGAGTTGCATCACTGCAGTGGACAACCATGTTCTATAGCGTCGTGATGGCCGCTGCCATGATCCTCGCAGCCATTGTGATCACCCGACAGAAGGACTTTTAGTAGTTCAGAAGCTTTTCGGCTTCGCGTACAACATCATCGACTTGCGGAAGAATGGCATTTTCGAGTTGGGGGTGATAGCCGACCCAGGTGTCGAGCGCGCCGATGCGCTTTACGGGCGCGTCGAGGGAGCCGAACAGTTCGTCGGCGATGCGGGCGGCGAGTTCTGCGCCATAGCCCCAAGAGAGACAGTCTTCATGCACCACCATCACTCGATTGGTCTTGGTTACCGAGGTTTGAATCGCAGCCCAATCGTAGGGGGATAACGATCGTAGATCGATGATTTCCAGGCTGTAGGTGGGGTTCTTGCGCTCCAGCTGGATCGCGGCCTGAAGGCACTTCTGCACTAGAGCACCATAGGTAACGATAGTTAGCGACGTTCCGGGCTTGACGATCTTCGCTTTGCCGAACGGGATCATATAATCCGAACCGGGGTTGGGCGAGCGATTGTAGAGCTCGCGGTAGAGCCGCTTGTGTTCGAGGAACAGGACGGGATCATCGCAGCGGATGGCGGTGCGCAGGAGGCCGGCCGCATCGAGAGCGTTCGAGGGCATCACCACGCGAAGGCCCGGGATGTGGGTGAAAGCGACTTCGCCGCACTGGCTGTGGAAGATCGCTCCGCCATTGAGATAGCCGCCTATGGGGACTCTCAAAACGATGGGGCAGGAGAAGCCGTTGTTGGAGCGCCAGCGGATGTTGGCGAGCTCGTCGCGGATCTGCATCATCGCGGGCCAGATGTAGTCGAAAAACTGGATTTCGGCCACCGGTTTCATGCCCGCGGTCGCCATGCCGATGGCGCGGCCTACGATGGCGGCTTCGGCGATAGGGGCGTTGAATACGCGGCGGCTGCCGAACTTGGCTTGTAGGCCGGCGGTGACTTTGAACACTCCGCCTTTGCCTTTGAGCTTGCCGATATTTTCTTCGCGGCTGCAATCGGCGATGTCTTCACCGAAGACGACAATCTTCGGATTGCGCTGCATCTCCTGATCGAGGGTGGTATTCAGGAGATCGAGCATGGTTTTCGGCTCGCCGCTGAACTGTTCTTCCGATTCGAACATGACCGAGGTCGGGTCTACGGTCGGTGAATAGAGGTAGCGCAAAGCGGAATCGGCGGTGGGAGGCTCCTGGGGCAAGGCCATTTGCGCCGCTTCCTGGACCTCTTCGTCCACTTCATGCGTCATGCGCTGTAGGGCGTGGCGATCGAGAATGCCTTCGTCCACAAGGCGCTGCGGAAAGTTAGAAATCGGGTCTTTCGCGAGCTCTGCCTCGCGCTCGTTGACGGGCTTGTAATCCTTCTCGACGTCGGAGAGCGAGTGGGAGTAAAGCCGCACGAGATGGGCGTGGACAATCGCCGGCCCCCTTCCTGCCCGAGCGTAGTCGACCGCTTCTTTCATTGCGATGAAGGAGGCTTCGAAATCCGTGCCGTCTACTTCGATGCGGTGCAGATGCGGGAAGGTTGTGAGCAGGCGCGAGATGTTGCCCCCGGGCGTCTGAAACTCCTTCGGCACGGAGATGGCGTACCCGTTGTCCTGAATCAGGAAGATGACGGGCAGCTTTAGCAGGCAGGCGGCGTTGATCGACTCCCAAAACTCACCTTCGCTGGTGGCGCCCTCGCCGGAGCTGACCAGCACAACGGCGTCCGATGTGGGCGACAGGTAGCGCACAGCTTCGGCGCATCCGACAGCTTGTAGATATTGGGTGCCCGTGGGGGAGGAAGAGGTTACGATGTGCCGGGCTGGGTCGCTCCAATGAGAGGGCATCTGCCTACCGCCGGATGCTGGGTCGATCGCGGCGCCAACGGCCTGCAGCATCATCTCGTAAGCAGACACGCCGAGCGCCAGGGAGAGACCGCGATCGCGATAGTACGGATAGCACCAATCGTGGCCGGGACGAAGGGCGAGACCGGCGGCAACCTGAGCGGCCTCGTGCCCGGCGCCGCTCACCTGGAAGAAGATTTTGTCCTGGCGTTTGAGCAGGATCTCGCGGTCGTCAATGCGGCGCGAGGAGTACATGAGACGGAATGCCCGAATGAGAAACTCGGGGTCGAGGCCTGAGCCCGATAGGGTAAGCGTGGTAAGCGGACCATCCGCTTGCGCGGGCGTCATGTTCGGACCTTTTCCTCCTGAACCAGTGTAATCCCAGCCGGGGCATAACTTGGCCGGCTGAGTAAGAAGACGAGTAGCGCTCCAACGTATAGCAGACCGCCGACCAGCAGGGTTTGCATCAGGCCTAGATAGATGGCGCAGACGAGCGCTCCCACCGAACCGAGAACGCTGGAAGCTGCGTTGAGCGACCACGCCCAGCGAAGCGCGGGTTTGTACCAGGCTTCGAGGCGGGCGAGCGCGATGGGGAACGGCATGCCCATCAGGAATCCGGCGGGCGAAATCATGAGGACGGAGAGCGGGATTTTGAGCTCGACGGGCAGGCCAACCAGGGACGTTAGCACAACTCCGACCGACGCCGCGAGGATGGTCACCACGCCCGCGACGCCCGCCAGCACCATGACCAGCCGGGAATCCGCTTCGCCCACGACTTTGCGGCTAAAGTAACTGCCGATTCCCGACGATAGAAGCATTGAGAAGATTACGACCCAGAGAGCGTAAGTGGGATGACCGAGGAAGAGGACGAACTTTTGAATGAGCGCGACTTCGACGAGTATGTAGCCAGCCCCTATGAGGAGGAAATACAAAAGGAAGACCTGGACCGATTTTTCTCTTGGCAGGCGGATGCCGAGTAGAACCGGCGGGAGGAACAGCATGACGGCCACGGCGCCGATGCTGATAGCGAAAAGTTCGAAGAGCAACGGCACGGCTTTGTTGATGGTGTAATCGGCGGACGCGTGGGAGGCGTTGGTCAGGAACGCGATCAAGTCGCGGGGCTGGACGGTGTAGAAGAAGAAGGGGCGGTTGTCGGTTACAGGCGTGATGTCGTAACGGTAGTCGTGCTCATACTTTGCCGGGTTCGAGGCCTGGAGGAGCTCAGTGAACTGGTTCGGGATGTTCTCGCCGGGGAGGTAAACGGTTTGGAGTTTGGAATCGGCGATGGCCTGCCGGGCGCGGTCCAGGTCGCCTGAGGAGAAGGCTTTGCGGGAAATGAGGACTGTGTCGCGCGCGCCCCAGCCATGGATATTATCTTTGTCGGCCCGGGCCACGATAAAGTGCAGCGGGTAGTCTCTCTCGCCGATTTTCTCCAACGCGGCGATGCCGAGCGCGATCAGGCGAAGGGATTCGCGGGGCGGATCGAAACCCCAGCGTGTGATGGTGATGACGCCGTCGTCCGTGAGATGGTTCAGGTATTCTTCGAACGCGTCGGTGGTGTAGAGGTTGTTTTCGGATAGAGCGAAGGCTCCGGCGGCTGTGGATGCCCACGTATCGACGAGTGTTGCCTGAAGCACCTGATACTTTTCGGAGCTGTTGCGGATGAAGCTGCGGCCCTCGTGTTCGAAGATGTGGACTTCGGGGCGGAAGTAAAGGCGTTGACTGAGGTCCGGGAACTTTTCGCGCATGATGGTTCTGGCGATGATCGGGTTGATTTCGACGCCGGTTACGTCTTTGCTGCCTGAGGCGAGTGCGCGCGCCACGTCAAATCCGCCGCCTGGCCCGATGATGAGGGTCTTGGCGCCGGGACGAATATTGTAGGGCAGGCTTTGTCCTTCGTGGAGCAGGTCGGCGCGCTCTTGGGGTTTGAGATGGTCGAAGTCGAAATTGGCGATGCCCGTTTCCGCGTCGGCGTCGATGAAGATGGCTTCAATGCCGCCGGCAGTTTCCGGGCGTAGACCGATGCGTGAGAAGCTGTTCCACTTGGAGAATTGTTCCTTGGCGAGTTGCTGGCCTTTGGCGTAGCGGACGTCGATCCAACCCGCGCGATAGTTCAGAACTACGAGGAGGGTAAGCAGCAGTGCAAGGCCAACGCTCGCGACGCGGCCAAAACGCTCCTGGCCGAGATTGAACCAGATGGCTGCTGCGGCGGCGAAGAGAACCGCTACGGAAAGAGTAGTGTTCGGACCGCCGAAGCTTTCGAGCATCGGGACGAGAAGGAGGCAGCCGCCCGCGGCGCCAAGGAGATCGAAAAAGTACACCCGGTTGACGCGTTCGACAGTTTCCGAAATTACCAGCGATACGATGATGCCGGAACAGAAGAACGGGAGTGCGCAACTCACGTAGACAATGGCGAGTTGGATGCCGCCAAGAGATGTGCGGTTCGCGAGGACGATGATGACGGAGATCACTACAAGGGCGCAGTTGGCTGCGCTGATGATGCCCAGTTTTTTAAAGAGATTGCCCTTCCACCCGCCAACGATATAGGAGAACACGCCGCCGACACCGAGTCCGAAGAGGGCGATGGAAATCGCCAGAAAGGCAAAGTGGTAGTAGAAGACGACGGAGAAGATCCGTGTCAACGACAATTCGAGCAGCAGGGTGGCGAGGGTGGTGAGCGCGACCGCGATATACAGAAGGGGCCAGGAAAGGGGCAACCTATACATTTTAAGCCACGTGCCGGTTCCGGCGTGCGCGGCTAACGGGCAAAGATCGTAAAGGTGTTGCTGGATAGCTGACCGCCCATACCGTCAGGCGTCTGGACCACGATTTGCGATCCGGATACGTATCCCAGCATGGGAAGCCGGAAGTCGATCCGGAAGACGCCGGGCAGGCCGGTGGCGGGTCCGAAAGAGAGGACTTCGAGAGGGTCAATGGAGGTCGCTGTGACACCGTCCGTACCGTAGCCCGTGCTAAATCCCGTGCCAAATACCGAAACGATAGAACCACCCGCCGCGGGATTGCTATACGAGTTTGCGGATCCATCCTGATTCAGCGCCGCTGCATACCCGTTGCCCGTGGTGAAGATGCCGACTGAGGGCACGGAAGACGGTTTGAAAAGTATGGTACTTGAGGGCGTCGCTATGGTCGCTATTGTCACGGGATATCCAGGGTAGAAGTTGCCCGGTACCACGATGTTGATCTGATTCGTCCCGGAATAGAGGACCGTGGCAGGGGAACCATTGATCAATACCTGGGCGTTCGAGGGAAGGCCGAAGCCAAACAGGGAGACGATCGCGTTCTGAACGAACCCCGAATTCCACTGGAAGGAAGCGCCGTTGGCAAAACCGACGATCGCCGGTTGCGTAAAAGAGAAGTTCGGAGGGATTGTTAGAAGCGCACCTTGTGCTCCAAGAACTTGCAGGGTGCCGTCGGAAAGCAAGACCGGTGGCGCAGTCACGGCGCCGGCAGGAAAGCGAATGGCTCCATTCATGACGAAGTCCTCGCCCAGATTCGGGACGTTTTCCGAGACGAGCATCGGGTTCATGCTGGTGCCCGCATAGTAGAAGCCCGTACCGGTCGCATTGAGGGTTATGCCGACGGCCTTGGCGTCGACCGTCTCACCATAAAGGGCCGGGCCCGAGACCTGTGTCCCGTCGGCGCTCAAGGTTGCGGTGAATAGGCCGGGCGGGCTATAGGGTACGTACTGTTGATTGCTCACATTCAGGAAGGTCGGGGCATAGCGGCCGAAGAGATCGAAGCGGCCAGCGGGTTCCTGCACCATGAGCAACTGGTCGATGGTTCCGTTGTTGGAGATGGTGATGGTCTTCAACCAACCGAGCTTGGAGCCATCGGGTGACAAGTGGGCGACGTAACCCACGCCTGTAGCCGAGCCGCCTTGGGGTCCGGCCACACTGGCCGCGCCCGTGCTGTCGACCGCGATGGAGGAAGCGTTGGCGTAGGTAGAAGCGGTGCAAGCCGTGCCTCCTCCGTTGCAGTTCGGCGCACCGGTCGTGAGGAGGGTGCTATAGATGAGCTTGGCCGCCGGCGAGATCTTTATCAGAAACGAATAGAAGTAGGTCGATTGGCCGGACGTTCCCGGTTTACCTCCTGGTACGGTGAGGGGGAAGTCGGGCTCGTCGGTATCTCCGCCGATATAGATGTTGCCAGTCGAATCCATGGCCAGGACTGTCGCATGCGATGCATATGGCATCGAGACGTGGGCTTGGGCACCAGTCAGGAAGGACGAGAAGAGGACCTTGGTTCCGGTGGGATCGAGTTCCAGAACAAACCCGGCAGTGGCGTAGGGCGCTTTTTGTGAATAGATCGGGTTGACCAACGGGAAGTCGTCAGAATCGGTATTGCCCACGATCCATATGTTGCCGGCGGCGTCGAGCCTGGCATCGAGCGGGACGTCATTGCCGCTGGTCTTTACCGGTGAGACCGCGGGAGAGATGATGAGCTGGGAGTGATTTACTGTCTGGTTGTAGACGCCTAGAGTACTGGACGTCTGAAGCGAGCCGATCCACGTCTTTCCACCGAGGACGCGGACGTAGTTCCCGGGCACAGGAGGGTACTGCAATTGGACCTGCGCTGTAGCGCTTGGACACAGTGCCAGTGCCGCGAGAATTGAGAAAAGTCGCATAGGGCAAAAAAAAATCGGTGAGTACCTCATCACGAGGCCTCACCGATTTAGCAATCCAGACGCCGAAAATTTAGACGACGTTCACGCCCATGCTGCGGGCCGTGCCTTCGACCGAGCGAATCGCCGAATCGAGGCTGGCCGTGTTGAGATCCACTAGCTTGATTTTGGCGATCTCTTCCACCTGCTTGTGGGTGATCTCGCCGACCTTCGTCTTGTGCGGCTCGGCCGAGCCCTTGGCGATGTTCACCGCGCGCTTGATCAGCACCGGCACCGGGGGCGTCTTCGTGATGAACGTGAAGCTGCGGTCGGAGTAAATCGTGATGACTACCGGAATGATCAGGCCTTCCTGATCCTTACCGGAGGTCTTTGCGTTGTATGCCTTGCAGAAATCCATGATGTTCACGCCCTGTGGACCGAGGGCGGTACCAACGGGGGGCGCCGGAGTGGCTTTGCCCGCCGGGATCTGCAGCTTAACTTGTCCTGTTACCTTCTTTGCCATTGCCTTATGCCTTCTCTACTTGTAGAAAATCGAGCTCCACGGGGGTCGCGCGGCCAAAAATCGTGACCAGCACCCGCAGCGTGTTGCGTTCGGGGTTGACTTCGTCCACCTTGCCGGAGAAATTCGTGAACGGCCCATCGATGATGCGCACATTCTCGTTCTTCTCGAAAGTCATCTTCGGCCGCGGACGGTCCGCCGACGATGCCTGCCGGTACAAAATCGAATTCACTTCATCCGCGCTCAGCGGGACGGGATGCGTCGCGCCGCCCACGAAACCGGTGACACGCGGTGTGTTCTTCACGGCATGCCACATCTCATCGTCGAGATCGAGCTGCACCAGAACATAGCCGGGATACACCATGCGCTTGCTGGTGACCTTTTTCCCGTTGCGAAGCTCCACCACCTCTTCGGTGGGAATCAGAATCTGGCCGACTTTGTGATTGAATCCAAAGGCTTCGGCGCGCGTGCGCAGTGATTCGGCAACCTTGTTTTCGAAACCGGAATAGGAATGGATGATGTACCACTTCATCCGGTCTTCTTCGGCCGGTGGAGCAGCTTCTGCCGCAGCGGGTGACTCCGGATATTCCAGCGCCGGAGAGCTGGCTGCCGCCGCTACGTGCTCGGGTACGGCTTCCGGATTGAAGTCTTCGGGATACTCGATCGTTTCGCTCATCTAGTTAGACAGTGTTTTCTGGAGGCTAACGACCGTTCGGGTAATGACCTCATCGACAACCTTGAAGTAAGCCGCGAACGCGAACACCGTCAGAATCACGACGACTGTTGTCGCCTGAACCTGCTGGCGGCTGGGCCAGGTTACGCGCCGCATTTCCTGACGCAGTTCTTCGTAGTAGGTCTTGGCCTGTTGCGGCCAGAGCTTCATCGATTCGAGCGTCGAGGGTTTCGTGGTCTCTACTATTTGTCCTGCCATGACGATTCTGCCTTATGAACGATTGAGTGGCAGGGGCGGAGGGATTCGAACCCCCAAAGGAGGTTTTGGAGACCTCTGGTTTACCGTTAGCCTACGCCCCTACAAACCTACGACTCTAGTCTACTTAATTTCCTTGTGCGGCTGGTGCTTGCGGCAATACGGGCAGAATTTGCTCAATTCGATCCGCTCGGTGGTGGTCTTCTTGTTCTTGGTCTTCGAGTAATTGCGATTCTTGCACTCGCCACATTGAAACGTAATGATTTCACGCATGTTATTTGCCTCGCTCTACGCTACTTTTACTACTTCAACACTTCAGACACGGTTCCAGCGCCCACAGTACGGCCGCCTTCGCGAATGGCGAAGCGCAAACCCTTATCCATGGCGACCGGCGTAATCAGCTCAACGGTCAACTGCACGTTGTCGCCCGGCATCACCATTTCCGTACCTTCCGGCAACTGCGCCACTCCCGTCACGTCTGTCGTGCGGAAGTAGAACTGCGGCCGGTATCCCTTGAAGAACGGCGTATGACGTCCGCCCTCTTCTTTGCTCAACACGTATACTTCGCCCTTGAAATTCGCGTGCGGCTTAATCGAACCCGGCTTCGCGATCACCTGACCGCGTTCCACTTCGTCCTTCTCCACACCGCGGAGCAGCAGACCCACGTTGTCGCCCGCACGGCCTTCGTCCAGCAACTTCTTGAACATTTCCACGCCCGTTACAACCGTCTTGCGCGTGTCGCGGAAACCGACGATTTCCATTTCCTCGCCCACTTTGCAGATTCCCTGTTCGATACGGCCCGTGACTACCGTTCCACGGCCCTGGATCGAGAAGATGTCTTCAATCGGCATCAGGAACGGTTTGTCGATTACACGCTCCGGAATCGGAATGTGCGTGTCAACGGCTTCCATCAGATCGTCAACCGACTTTTCCCACTGTGCTTCCCCGTTCAACGCTCCAAGCGCCGATACGCGGCAGACCGGCAGATTGTCGCCATCGAACTTGTAGCTGGAGAGCAGCTCACGCACTTCGAGCTCAACCAGATCCAGCAGTTCCGCGTCATCCACCATGTCCACTTTGTTCATTGCGACGACAATGTGCGGCACGCCCACCTGGCGGGCCAGCAGAATGTGCTCCCGCGTCTGCGGCATGGGGCCGTCCGTTGCCGCCACCACGAGAATCGCGCCATCCATCTGCGCCGCTCCCGTGATCATGTTCTTGATGTAATCCGCGTGTCCCGGGCAATCCACGTGCGCGTAGTGACGATTCTTCGTCTCATACTCCACGTGCGCCGCCGCGATTGTGATACCTCGTGCTTTTTCTTCCGGCGCGTTATCGATCGAATCGAAGCTTCGGAATACGTTCTTCGGATTGTGCTTCGCCAGTGTCTTCGTGATCGCCGCTGTCAGGGTCGTCTTCCCGTGATCGATATGCCCGATCGTCCCTACGTTTACGTGCGGCTTACTGCGGTCGAATTTCTCTTTTGCCATGGATGTCTAATCTCCCGGAAACTATCTACCTTGCGCCTTACTAATCACCTGCTCCTGCAGGCTATTAGGCATTTCTTCGTACTTGCCGAAGTGCATGGTGAAGCTACCTCGGCCCTGCGTGCGCGACCGGATATCGGTCGCATAACCAAACATTTCGGAAAGCGGAACCATCGACTTGATGATCTGCGTGGTGCCTCGCAATTCCATACCCTCGATGCGTCCGCGGCGGGAGTTGATATCGCCGATGACGTCGCCCATATACTCTTCCGGAACCACTACTTCGACCGACATGATCGGTTCCAGCAAAACCGGACTCGCGCGGCGGGCGGCTTCCTTAATTGCGTAGGAGCCGGCCAACTTGAACGCCATTTCCGAAGAATCGACATCGTGATAGCTGCCGTCGTAGAGGATGGCGCGGACATCGGACATCGGGAAGCCGGCGACGATGCCGCGCTCAAGCGCTTCCTTCATGCCCGCTTCCGCAGGCGCAATGTATTCCTTGGGAATCGAACCGCCGAAGATTTCGTTTACGAACTCAAAGCCAGAGCCGGAAGGCAGCGGTTCCACACGAATCTTGACGACCGCGTACTGACCCTTACCACCGGACTGCTTGACCTGGCGGCCTTCCGCTTCGGCCTTCTTGCGGATGGTTTCGCGATAAGCGACCTGCGGCTTGCCGACGTTGGCGACCACACCGAACTCGCGCATCATGCGGTCCACGATGATTTCGAGGTGTAGTTCGCCCATGCCGGAGAGAATGGTCTGACCGGTTTCAGGGTCTGTCGCAACCTTGAACGTGGGATCTTCCTGGGCCAGCTTCTGGATCGCCATGCCCATCTTTTCCTGATCGGCCTTGGTCTTCGGCTCAACCGCGAGCTGAATAACAGGGATCGGGAAATCGATCGATTCGAGGACCACGGGAAAATCTTCGTCGCAAATGGTATCGCCGGTAGAAACCGTCTTCAAGCCGACCGCGGCCGCGATATCGCCGGCCAGGATCTCTTGAATTTCTTCGCGCTTGTTGGCGTGCATGCGAAGCAGGCGGCCAACGCGCTCCTTGCGGCCCTTGGCGACGTTGAAAATTGTCTCGCCCGCATACATCTTGCCGGAATAGACACGGAAGAAGGCGAGCTGGCCGACAAAGGGATCGGTCATGATCTTGAAAACCAGCGCCGAGAACTTTTCGTCGTCGGACGCTTTGCGGGTGACGATGACTTCGGGATCGTCGATATCGTGGCCTTCGACCGCCGGAATGTCGACGGGCGAGGGCAGATAATCGACCACCGCATCGAGCATCGTCTGGACGCCTTTGTTCTTGAAGGACGAACCGCAGATGACCGGGAAAATCGACATCGCGAGGGTCGCCTTGCGGATACCGCGGCGGATTTCTACGGAGGTTAGCGGCTCGCCGTTGACGAACTTCTCGAACAGCGCGTCGTCGCCTTCGGAAACGGCTTCGATCATCTGGTCGCGATATTCTTTGGCCTTTTCCGCGTATTCGGCGGGAATGTCGACGATGTCGAATTTCGCGCCCAGCGTTTCATCGTGCCAGATCACAGCCTTCATTTCGACCAGATCGATAATGCCCTTGAACTGGTCTTCCGCGCCAACGGGAATCTGAATCGGCACCGGACGGCATTTCAGGCGGTCAACCAGGGTGTGAACCGAGTGGTAGAAATCCGCGCCGATGCGGTCCATCTTATTGATAAAGCAGATACGGGGAACACGATACTTATCGGCTTGACGCCAAACGGTCTCAGACTGGGGCTGCACACCGGCGACAGCATCGAACACGGCTACCGCGCCATCGAGAACGCGCAAGCTGCGCTCAACTTCCGCAGTGAAATCCACGTGACCGGGAGTGTCAATGATGTTGATCTGATAATCGCGCCAGTAACACGTTGTGGCGGCGGAGGTGATGGTGATGCCGCGTTCCTGCTCCTGCGCCATCCAATCCATCGTCGCGGTGCCTTCGTGCACTTCGCCGATTTTGTGAGTACGTCCCGTGTAATAAAGGATCCGCTCTGTGGTGGTGGTTTTCCCGGCATCGATGTGAGCAGCGATGCCGATGTTCCTCATCCGTTCGAGTGGTACCGTTCGTGGCATATAACCTTAGCTAGACCCTAGACCCTTTGTTCCTAATGATTTACCAGCGATAATGCGCGAAAGCCTTATTGGCTTCGGCCATACGATGGACGTCGTCACGCTTCTTGATCGCTCCGCCGCGGAGATTCGCCGCGTCGTTCAGTTCGTTGGCAAGCTTCTCGGGCATGCCCTTTTCAGCGCGGCCCCGGGCGTTGGTGAGAATCCAACGGATTGCCAGGCTAGTGCGGCGATTCTGGGGAACTTCGATCGGCACCTGGTAGTTCGCGCCGCCCACACGGCGGGTTTTCACTTCGAGCAACGGCTTGCAGTTCTCAACGGCCTTCTTGAACACCTTCACCGGATCGTCCTGCGAACGGTCCTTCAGCTTGTCCATCGAGGTATAAAAAATGCGCTGCGCGGTATTCTTCTTGCCATCCCACATCATGGAGCAGATGAACTTCTCGACCAGGGTCGAGGCGTATATCGGATCGGGGAGAACTTCGCGATTGTCAATTGTTCTTCGGCGTGGCATGGTTTATTTGGCCTTTGCTGCTGCTGCCTTGGGACGCTTCGCTCCGTACTTCGAGCGGCTCTGCTTACGGTTGGCGACGCCGGCGGTATCGAGCGCGCCGCGCACCACGTGATAACGGACGCCGGGAAGATCCTTCACACGGCCACCGCGGATCAAAACGATCGAGTGCTCCTGTAGGTTGTGGCCGACACCGGGAATATAGGTGGTGACCTCAATTCCGTTGGTGAGACGGACACGCGCTACTTTACGGAGCGCGGAATTCGGCTTCTTGGGGGTGGAAGTGTATACGCGAGTACAGACGCCACGCTTCTGCGGGCAGGCCTGCAGAGCAGGACTGGCAGTTTTCCAGGCAGGCGGTTTCCGCCCATTGCGCACAAGCTGATTAAAAGTCGGCACGAAAGATCCCTTACAGGTTGAAAATCCTAAAAACTGAAACCTAATAACTGAATTGAAGATGGCCTTGGGAGGCTTTTACTGCGAGGACTTCGGACAGGTCCGTGCCGAAGAACGAAGCAATTTTCGTTTAGAATCAACGAAACGTTCGTTTCCAGTAGCGGGACCGGCCCCCGACCGGATCTCCTGCCGCCTGAGTGAAACAAGTTCAGACGCGAAGATGGTAGTGCGGGAGCAGAAGAAACTACTCGCCAAACCTTCCAAGAATACACGCAATCGCAACTAAGTGTCAAGCTCCTGGCTTTCGGGTCCGTCTCAGGTTCGGATGCCGGGAGCTTTTGCTTTGTTTTGTTGCGCTTGTGGGTTCGGCTGGCCCTTTTTAGTTTTTGATTGCCCGCCAGCTCAATCCTTATCCCCATTACAGTATAGAACCTTGCAGAGACGCATTTGTGTGGACTTTGCGTAAGTGCTTTGGTTTGAGCGGGATTTCGATGTGAACGGGCGCGGCGAAAGATTCTTAGTTTGGGTTCGTTGCTCGGCGTCTCAGGTTGATTGCTTGGGGATTGCTCCCCCTCTTGGGGTCGATTGCTGGGCGAAGAAACGGTGATTGCCGGGTTTTCATACCGCGACTCGACATTCTGGTGAACAACGCCGGCACGGCCATTCCGAAAGCCTATTTTTTGTTTGGGAATACAGCGAGCCCTGCTTCGGCCAGGACTTTGGGCCAGAGTTTGACTGCCTCGCGGTCGTAGCCTTTTATTTGTGGCGTGAGTTGGTTCCAGGGGGCCAGGTAGGGCGACCGTTTGTTCGTGGGGTCGCGTTCCGGGCCGTATTGCCAGCCGCTTTGAGCTCGCTCGACTACCCAGCGGCCGTGTTCCATTTCGGCCATGAGGTCGATTTGTTTGGGGGTTAGTTTGGGAAGGGGGATCTTGCCGGACTTGCGCACCACTGTGAGGCCGGCGGCGGTTAGGAATCCGATGGCGCGTTTGGCTTGCATGCGGTTGGACTCCTTGAGGTCGTCGCGCAGGGCGCTCCAGGGTTGCATGGCGGCGTCGGGATTCTTGTACCGATTGGTTTGGAGGAAGTCCGCGTGAATGCGCTCGGCGGCGCTTTCGACCTGCTCCGGCGTGAGGACGGGTTGCGGAGGATTGACGAAGGCGCGCAGGGTCATGGCGTCGTTGGGAAGACGCAGGAGTTTGGGATGCGTGTTCCAGTCA
>Ga0302325_10020804_pt1 | contig 13748 bp, 7 predicted proteins | sample Palsa_T0_2_FD_201948 | JGI IMG/M metagenome (GOLD analysis project Ga0302325, IMG submission 201948) | Peat permafrost microbial communities from Stordalen Mire near Abisko, Sweden - Palsa_T0_2 | ecosystem: Environmental > Terrestrial > Soil > Palsa > Peat permafrost | place: Sweden: Abisko... | reverse complement strand
TGATGCCCAATCCCAAGGTCGGCACCGTGACCTTCGACGTCGCCAAAGCGGTCGCCGAAATCAAGGCCGGTAAGGTCGATTACCGGGTCGACAAGGCGGGCGTCGTGCACGCGCGCGTCGGCAAGCTGAGTTTCGGCGATCAGAAGCTGCTCGAAAACATCCGCGCCCTGCTCGGTGCGATCGTGCGATCCAAGCCGTCCAGCGCCAAGGGCAACTACGTTCGCAGCGTCGCGCTGTCCTCGACCATGGGCCCCGGCGTGCGCGTCGACACGGCACAGGCGGCGCCCAAGGCGCTCGCGGCGGCGGCGTGAGGGTTGGGGTTTTTCGTTCGAGGGAGCCGGGTTGGTATAGTTAGATGAAGAAATCAGAGAAAACCGCGCTGGTCGAAGATCTCCAGGGCAGCTTCGGCCGCGCCAGTATTGCGCTCGTGTCCGAGTACCGCGGCATGACGGCGGCGGAATCGACCGAGATGCGCAAGCGGTTGCGCGCCGTGCGCGGCGAGATGCGTATCGCCAAGAACACGCTCGTGCGCCACGCTATCAAGGGCACCAAATACGAGGCGCTCGACACCAGCCTCGGCGGCCAGGTCGGGCTTATCCTGAGCTACGAGGACCCCGTCGTACTGGCCAAGACCTTCACCGCGTTCGGCCCGCTTGGCGACAAGCTGAAGCTGCGCGGCGGCGTGCTCGACGGCAAGACGCTCACGCCCGAGGAGATTCAGGCGCTGGCGACGCTGCCGTCGCGCGAGGTGATTTTCAGCCAGTTGCTGGGCCTGCTCAACGCGCCGGCGACCCAGCTGGTCCGCCTGCTCAACGAGCCGGGCTCGTACCTGGCGCGGGTTATCGACGCGATTGGCAAAAAGAACGGCGACGCGGCCCCGGCGGCTGCGGCGCCCGCTTCATCGGAGCCTGCGCCCGACGCTCCGCCGGCGCCCCCCTCCGAGGGCTGAACGTAGAGTTGTTTTGGTCGCGTGCAGAACACACGCACCATGCTTAAGTTGAATGATCCGCTTGACTAAAGAAATCAATCTCGGGGCGCTCCCACACCTCCCCGGATGCGTGAACAAGGAGAGAAGGTAACATGTCAGAAGCACAACTCAGCCGCGATCAGGTGAAGGATTATCTGAAGAATCTGAGCCTCATCGATGCAGCGGCTCTGGTCAAGGAACTCGAGGCCGAGCTCGGCGTATCGGCCGCGGCTCCCGTAGCGGCCGCCGCGGCTCCTGCGGCCGGCGCGGCGGCAGCGGCGGCGCCCGAGAAGGAAGAGTTCAACGTCGTGCTGACGGGCTCCGGCGACAAGAAGATCCAGGTGATCAAGGTCGTGCGCGAACTGACCGGACTCGGCCTCAAAGAGGCCAAGGATCTGGTCGACGGCGCGCCCAAGGCAGTCAAGGAAGGCGTCAACAAGGCCGAGGCCGAATCGATCAAGAAGAAGCTCGAAGATGCCGGCGGCAGCGTGGAGCTGAAGTAGGAAGGGTTTAGTCTTTTTGACGCACAACAAAGGGTCGGGAAATTCACGCGATGCGGCGCCGGCTGGCGCGCGGGAATTTCAAACGGTCTTTATCGATGAAGCCGTGGGCACGGGGGAAACCTCTGCGCCCGCGTTCTCTATTGCTTCACGGCGCGCCGAAGTATGTGGCGCACGCACGGTGAGGTAGCTGATGGCCCAGGTTCATGTAACTAGCAATCTTCGCATTCGCCGCTCCTTTGGCAAGATCAAGAAGATCATCGAGATTCCGAATCTAATTGAGATTCAGAAGCGCTCGTATGACGACTTCCTGCAGGTCGGCGTCTCCACCGAGGACCGCGCCGACGTAGGTCTGCAGGCGGTCTTCAAGTCGGTCTTTCCGATCAAGGATTTCAACGAGACGGCGTCGCTCGAGTTCGTCTCCTACGAGCTCGGCACCCCCAAGTACGACGTCGAGGAATGCCATCAGCGCGGCATGACCTACGCCGCACCGCTGAAGGTCAAAATCCAGCTCGTCATCTGGGACGTCGAGAACGGCCGCCGCTCGATCAAGAACGTCAAGGAGCAGGAAGTTTACTTCGGCGAAATCCCGCTGATGACCGGCAACGGCACCTTCATGGTCAACGGCACCGAGCGGGTCATCGTCTCGCAGCTGCATCGATCGCCCGGCGTGTTCTTCGAGCATGACAAGGGCCGCACCCACTCGACCGGCAAGCTGCTCTACTCGGCCCGCATCATTCCGTATCGCGGCAGCTGGATCGATTTCGAATTCGACCCGCGCGACGTGCTCTACGTGCGCATCGATCGCCGCCGCAAGTTTCCGGCGACCGTGCTGCTGCGCGCGCTCGGGATGACCACCGAAGACCTGCTGAATTACTACTACCGCAAGGACGTTATCGTCCTCGACAGCAAGCAGTACACCAAGCAGTTCGTGGCCGACCATCTGCTCGGTTCGCGCGTCAGCCGCGACGTCAAGGATCCCAAGTCGGGCGAATTGATCGCGCGCGAGGGCCGCAAGTTCAACAAGGCCATCGTCCGTGCGATGGAACAGGCGAAGATAAGCGAAGTGCCGATTGCGCTCGACGAAATAGTCGGCCGCGTCTCGGCCCATGACATCGTCGATTCCACCACCGGCGAAGTGCTCATCGGGACCAACGAGGATCTCACCGAAGAAGCACTCGAAAAGCTCAAGGCGCATGGCGTCAAGAAAATCGAAGTGCTCTACACCGAGGATGCCCCCGGCGGCGGCCCGCTGCGCCTCACCCTGGCCCAGGACAAGCTCGGTACTCCGGAAGAAGCGGTCATCGAAATTTACCGGCGCCTGCGCCCCGGCGATCCGCCGACCCAGGAAACGGCGACTACCTTCTTCAACAACCTGTTCTTCAATGCCGAGCGCTACGATCTCTCGAAAGTCGGACGGCTGAAGCTCAACCATAAGCTCAAGATTGACGTGCCGCTCGAGCAGGGCACGCTGCGCCGCGAAGACATCCTCGAAGTCGTCCGCTACCTGATGGACCTCAAGAACGGCAACGGCCAGGTGGACGATATCGACCATCTGGGCAATCGCCGCGTGCGTGCCGTCGGCGAGCTGGTCGAGAACCAGTTCCGCATCGGACTGGTCCGCATGGAGCGTGCAATCAAGGAACGGATGAGCCTGCAGGATATCGAAACCCTGATGCCGCAGGAGCTGGTGAACTACAAGCCGGCGTCCGCCGTCATCAAGGAGTTCTTCGGATCGTCGCAGCTGTCGCAGTTCATGGATCAGACCAATCCGCTGAGCGAAATCGCGCATAAGCGGCGCCTCTCGGCGCTCGGACCCGGCGGCCTGACCCGCGAGCGCGCGGGCTTCGAAGTCCGCGACGTTCATCCCACTCACTACGGACGCGTATGCCCGATCGAGACGCCCGAGGGTCCGAATATCGGTCTCATCGCGGCGCTCTCCACTTATGCGCGCGTCAACGAATACGGCTTTATCGAGACGCCGTATCGCGAAGTCGAAAACAATCGCGTCACCGATCGAATCGTCTATCTGTCGGCGCTGGACGAGGAAGACAAGGTAATCGCGCAGGCCAACGCGCAGCTCGACACGCACGGCCGCTTCACCGCCGACCTCGTGTCAGCGCGTATCGGCGGCGAGTCCACCGTCGTCCGCGCCGAAGACGTCCAGTACATGGACGTGTCGCCCAACCAGCTCGTGTCGGTCGCCGCCTCATTGATACCGTTCCTCGAGAACGACGACGCCAACCGCGCGCTGATGGGATCCAACATGCAGCGTCAGGCCGTTCCCCTGCTGAAACCCGACGCGCCGCTGGTCGGCACGGGGCTTGAGGGAACAGTGGGCCGCGACTCGGGCGTTACCGTGGTCGGCAAGCGCGACGGGATCGTCGAAAGCGTCGATGCGGAGCGAATCGTCGTTCGCGCCGACAAACAAACGAAAGACCTTCGCGATGCGGGCGTCGACATCTACAATCTCATCAAGTACCAGCGCTCGAATCAGAATACCTGCATCAACCAGCGCCCGATTGTGGTCAAGGGCGAGCGCGTGAAGTCCGGCGACGTGCTGGCCGACGGCCCGTCCACTGACATGGGCGAGCTCGCGCTCGGCCGCAACGTGCTGGTCGCCTTCATGCCGTGGGGTGGGTACAACTTCGAGGATTCGATCCTCATCTCCGAACGCGTGGTCAAGGAAGACCTGTTCACCTCGGTGCATATCGAAGAGTTCGAATGCATCGCGCGCGATACCAAGCTCGGACCCGAGGAAATCACCCGCGACATTCCCAACGTCGGCGAAGAGGCGCTCAAGGACCTCGACCAGAGCGGCATCATCCGGATTGGCGCCGAAGTCCGTCCGGGCGACATCCTCGTCGGCAAGATCACGCCGAAGGGCGAGACCCAGCTTTCTCCCGAAGAGAAGCTGCTGCGCGCGATTTTCGGCGAGAAGGCCGGCGAGGTGCGTGACACCAGTCTGCGCGTGCCGCCCGGGGTCGAAGGCACCGTCATCGACGGGCGCGTGTTCTCGCGCCGCGGCGTCTCCAAGGACGAACGCACGCAGGAAATCGAAGTGCTCGAGGCCGAGCGCCTAAAGCAGGACGAAGCCGAGGAAGTGCGAATCATCCGGCAGGAAACGCTGCGCAAGCTCAAGAAGTCGCTCGCCGGCAAGAAGCTGGCGGGACGCGTGATGTCCGACGAACGCAAGGAGTTGCTCAAAAAGGGCGACACTATCAGTGCCGAAGAACTCGAAGATCTGGCGCCGACCTTGTGGGGCCAGGTCCGGGTCGAGAACGAATCGTCGCAGGAAGAGGCCGAGAACGCGATCGTCGCGATGAACGCGAACGTCGAGGCCGTGCAGAGCCATTACGGAGCCAAGGTCGAGCGCCTGAAGGCGGGCGACGAGCTCGCGCCGGGCGTGATCAAGATGATCAAGGTGTTCGTCGCCATCAAACGCCGGCTCCAGGTCGGCGACAAGATGGCCGGACGCCACGGCAACAAGGGCGTCCTTTCGCGCATCCTGCCCGAAGAGGACATGCCGAGCCTGCACGATGGCACCCCGGTCGATATCGTGCTCAATCCGCTCGGCGTGCCGTCGCGAATGAACGTCGGCCAGATTCTGGAGACGCATCTCGGATGGGCCGCGCGCGAGCTTGGACATAAGATAGAGGAAGACCTGCGCAATGGTGTGAGCGCCGCACAGCTCAAGAAGCGGCTCAAGGAAATCTACCCCGAGAAGGAAAGCCACGACTTTATCGACGAGCTGGCCGAGCCCGATATCTACAAGCTCGCGGCCAAGGCGCTGGCTGGAGTCCATGTCGCGTCGCCCGTATTCGACGGCGCCCGCGAAGAGGAGATTTTCCAGTTGCTCAAGCGCGCCGACCTGCCCGAGACCGGACAGGCGCAGCTCCACGACGGCCGCACCGGATTGCCGTTCGAGCAGCCAGTGACGGTCGGCGTCATGTACATGATGAAGCTGCATCATCTGGTCGAGGACAAGATTCACGCGCGGTCGACTGGTCCCTACAGCCTGGTTACCCAGCAGCCGCTCGGCGGCAAGGCCCAGTTCGGCGGCCAGCGCCTCGGAGAAATGGAAGTGTGGGCGCTCGAGGCTTACGGCGCGGCGTACACATTGCAGGAGATGCTCACGGTTAAATCAGACGACGTGGCGGGACGAACGCGAATGTACGAAGCGATCGTCAAGGGCGAGAACACGCTCGAGCCCGGACTGCCCGAATCGTTCAACGTTATGGTCAAGGAGCTCCAATCGCTCTGCCTGAACATGGAGCTGCTCGAGCAGCCGCAAAGGGCTTAAGGACCAGGGAGTTATAACAGAGATGGAAGATCTCTTCGGCATTTTCGAGAAGCCCAAGAATCCACTGGCGTTCAACGCGATCCGCATTTCGATCGCGTCGCCGGAAATGATCCGCTCGTGGTCGCACGGCGAGGTCAAGAAGCCCGAAACGATCAACTACCGGACCTTCAAGCCGGAGCGTGACGGGCTGTTCTGCGCCAAGATTTTCGGGCCGACCAAGGACTACGAATGCAACTGCGGCAAGTACAAGCGCATGCGCCATCGCGGAGTCGTCTGCGAGAAGTGCGGGGTCGAGGTAATCCAGTCGAAGGTGCGGCGCGAGCGGATGGGTCATATCGACCTTGCCGCTCCGGTCGCGCACATCTGGTTCCTGCGATCGCTGCCATCGCGCATCGGCACGCTGCTCGACATGACGTTGAAGGAACTCGAAAAGGTTCTGTACTTCGAGTGCTACATCGTCACCGACGCCGGTGAGACGCCGCTGCAGTACAAGGAACTGCTGACCGAGCGCAAGTATCGCGAGGCGCGCGAGCAATACGGCGACGCCTTCAAGGCCGAGATGGGCGCCGAGGCGGTCCGATCGCTGCTGGGACAGCTCACGCTCGACAAGCTGGCGGAAGAACTGCGCGCCGAGATGAAGGCGACGGCCAGCGAGGCGCGCCGCAAGAAGGTTGCCAAGCGCCTGAAGGTCGTCAACGCGTTCCGCGACTCCGGCAACAAGCCCGAATGGATGATCCTCACGATACTGCCGGTCATTCCGCCCGACCTGCGTCCGCTGGTACCGCTGGACGGCGGCCGCTTCGCCACCTCGGACCTGAACGATCTGTATCGTCGCGTAATCAACCGCAACAACCGCTTGAAGCGGCTGATCGAGCTGAACGCTCCTGACATCATCATTCGCAACGAAAAGCGGATGCTGCAGGAGGCCGTCGATGCGCTGTTCGACAACGGACGGCGCGGCCGCGCGATCACCGGACCGTCCAAGCGTCCGCTGAAGTCGCTGTCCGACATGCTCAAGGGCAAGTCCGGCCGCTTCCGCCAGAACTTGCTCGGCAAGCGGGTGGACTACTCGGGCCGATCGGTTATCGTGGTCGGCCCCGAGCTGCGGCTCCATCAATGCGGTCTGCCGAAGAAGATGGCGCTCGAGCTGTTCAAGCCGTTCATCTACAACAAGCTCGAAGAGAAGGGCTACGTCACTACCATCAAGAGCGCAAAGAAGATGGTGGAAAAAGAAGGAAAGGACGTTTGGGATATTCTCGACGAGGTTATCCGCGAGCATCCGGTCCTGCTCAACCGCGCGCCGACCCTGCATCGACTTGGCATCCAGGCGTTCGAGCCGGTGTTGATCGAAGGCAAGGCGATTCAGCTTCATCCGCTGGTATGCGTCGCGTACAACGCGGACTTCGACGGCGATCAGATGGCGGTGCACGTGCCGCTGTCGATTGAAGCGCAGGTCGAGTCGCGCGCGCTGATGATGTCGACCAACAACATCCTGTCACCGGCGTCGGGCAAGCCCGTAATCGTGCCGACGCAGGACATGGTGCTGGGTCTGTACTACATGACGCGCGAGCGTCCGCTGGCGCGCGGCGAGGGCAAGAACTTCGCCAACGTCGAGGAAGTGCGAATCGCGTACGATCACGAAGAGATCGATCTGCACGCGAAGATCACGGTGCGGATGTCGCCGATCCTCGCGACCGGAATCGCGCCGGCCGAGCCCGAGGCCAACGGCAAGCCGCGCACCAAGAAGGAGCGCGCTGCGGCAGCGGCCGCGTTTGCTGCGGCGATGCCGCGGTACGAGCGGGTCACGACGACGGTCGGACGCGTGCTGCTCTATGAAATCGTGCCGCCCGAGATTCCGTTCACCGAGCTCAACAAGACGATGAAGAAAAAGGAGCTCGGCAACCTTATCGACATTGTCTATCGCCGTGCGGGCGACAAGGCGACGGTTATCTTCGCCGACCGCCTGAAGGACATCGGCTTCGAGTTTGCGACCAAGGCCGGAATCTCGATCTCGATCAAGGACATGACGATTCCGCCGCAGAAGGCCCATCTGCTCGAAGGCGCGCAGAAGCAGGTCAGCGAGATTCAGCAGCAGTACAACAACGGCGTAATCACCGACGGCGAGCGCTACAACAAGGTCGTCGACATCTGGGCCGAAGTGCAGGACCAGATAGGCAGCGCCGTTATCAAAGGGCTGTCGACGCAGGTCTTCGGCCGCAACGACAAGGGCGAGACCATCACGGGGCCGTCGTTCAATCCGATCTTCATCATGGCCGACTCGGGCGCCCGCGGTTCCGAGCAGCAGATTCGCCAGCTCGCAGGGCTGCGCGGCCTGATGGCGAAGCCGTCGGGTGAAATTATCGAGACTCCGATCACGGCGAACTTCCGCGAGGGTCTGACGGTTCTGCAGTACTTCATCTCGACTCACGGCGCGCGCAAGGGTCTGGCCGACACGGCGCTCAAGACGGCGAACTCGGGCTACCTGACCCGGCGGCTGGTTGACGTGGCGCAGGACTCGATAATCATCGAGGACGACTGCGGCACGCTCGACGGAATCGAGATGACGCCGCTGGTCGAAGGCGGTGAGATAATCGAGGGGCTGGGCGATCGCGTGCTCGGCCGGGTCGCGCTCGAAGACATCCGCGACGCGTTCACCAACGAAGTGCTGGTGCATGCCAACGAGATGATCGACGAGGACAAGGTAAAGAGAATCGAGGACGCCGGCGTCGAGCGAATCAAGATTCGATCGGTTCTGACGTGCCAGTCGCGCCAGGGCGTGTGCGTGAAGTGCTACGGACGCGACCTCGGCCGCGGGCATCTGGTCAATCTGGGCGAGTCGATCGGAATCATCGCGGCGCAGTCGATTGGCGAGCCGGGCACGCAGCTCACGATGCGTACGTTTCATATCGGCGGTACCGCCAGCCGGCGCGCGGAGCAGACCACGCTCGAAGTGCGCAACGAAGGCGTGATGCGCCTGCATGGCGTCAACACCGTGAAAAGCCGCGACGGCAACCTGGTCGTGATGACGCGGCATGGCGAGGTCGTAATCGCCGCGCAGGTCGCCGACGAAGGCGGCCGTATCCGCGAGCGCGAACGCGAGCGTTACCCGCTCGTGTACGGCGCCAAGCTGCGCAAGGCCGAGGGCGACAAGGTCAAGCCGGGCGAGCTTATCGCCGAATGGGATCCGTACACGACGCCGATCATCACTGAAGTCGGCGGCACGGTTAAGTACGGCGATATCATCGAAGGCAAGACGATGGAGGAGCGGGTCGATGAACGGACCGGCGCGCGATCCAACGTTATCGTCGAGTTCAAGGACCTCGACGTGCGCCCGCGTATCTCGATAAAAGATGCGTCGAACAAGACTGCCAAGCTGCCGAGCTCGAACAACGTCGCTCGCTACTTCCTGCCGGTCGGCGCGTACATCAACGTGCCCGAAGGCACGGCGGTAGAGCCGGGCGACGTGATCGCGAAGATTCCGCGCGAGACGACCAAGACCAAGGACATCACGGGCGGTCTGCCGCGGGTGGCGGAGCTGTTCGAAGCGCGCAAGCCGAAGGAGTTCGCGGTCATTTCCGAAATCGACGGACAGGTTTCGTTCGGCAAGGACACCAAGGGCAAGCGCAAGGTCGAAGTGACGCCGGAGATTGGCGAGAAGCGCGAGTACCTGATTCCGAAGGGCAAGCATATCGCGGTGCATGAGGGCGATATCGTGAAGGCGGGCGAGCCGCTGATGGAAGGTTCGTCGAATCCGCATGACATCCTGACGATTCTCGGCGAGAAGGCGCTGGCGAAATACCTGGTCGACGAAATCCAGGAGATCTACCGGCTGCAGGGCGTGCGCATCAACGACAAGCATATCGAAGTGATCGTGCGCCAGATGCTGCGCCGCGTGCGAATCAAGGAAGTCGGGGACACGCCGTTCCTGGTCGGCGACCAGGTCGAGAAGTGGCGCTTCGACGAGGAGAACGGACGCGTGCTGACGCGCGGCGGAGAGCCGGCGATTGCGGAGCCGCTGCTGCTCGGAATCACGAAGGCGTCGCTGTCCACCGAGAGTTTCATCTCGGCGGCGTCGTTCCAGGAAACGACGCGCGTGCTGACCGAGTCGGCGATTAACGGCAAAGTGGACCGGCTGGTCGGGCTCAAGGAAAACGTCATCATGGGCCGCCTGATACCGGCCGGCACCGGTATGAACTCGTACAACCAGATGGTGGTCAAGGTCGAAGGCACCTCAACCGAAGAGGATGTGGAAAAACCTGAGCTGGCGGCGGCTCCGGCACCCGGCGGAGATTGACACGGCGGGCGCGGTCCCGTACATAATTATGTTTCCCCCAAGGGCACATAAGTTGTCCTTGGGGGGTTTGTTTGAACACCGCGCCCCAGCGGGGGCAATCCGGCGAAAAACCGGGCCGGCCGCGAAGCCGGCGCCGAGCGGTCTTTGAGAAACGGGCGAGCGTCCAGCGGGACTGCTTCGCGAGCGCAAGTGAACGAGAGTACTTAGATTAGAGAAGATTTGAGAATAACGTGCCGACGATAAATCAATTGATCCGACAGGCGCGCGTGAAGAAACGCTTCAAGGTGAAGGCGCGCGCGCTCGAAGGCTCGCCGCAGAAACGCGGCGTATGCACGCAGGTGAAGACGACGACGCCGAAGAAGCCCAACTCGGCGCTGCGCAAGGTTGCGCGCGTGCGGTTGTCCAACGGGATCGAGGTGAACACCTACATCCCGGGCGTCGGCCACAACCTGCAGGAGCATTCGGTCGTTCTGATTCGCGGCGGTCGCGTGCGCGATCTGCCGGGCGTCCGCTATCACGTGATTCGCGGCACCCTGGATTCCATCGGCGTGCAGGAGCGGCGCAAGGGCCGTTCGAAGTACGGGTCGAAGAAACCCAAGTAGAGTTATATGTCTCGCAAAGGACAAATACGCGTCCGCGAAGTTCCGGCGGACCCCAAGTATCACGACCGCACTGTCGCGAAGTTCATGAACGTCGTGATGGAACGGGGCAAGAAGTCGCTGGCCGAGCAGATTTTTTACCATGCGCTGGATTTGGCCGCCGAGCGTTCGAAGGAAGACGGTCTGGTCGTCTTCAAGCGCGCGCTCGACAATGTCCGGCCGGCAGTCGAGGTCCGCTCACGGCGGGTCGGCGGCGCCAATTACCAGGTTCCGAGCGAGGTGCGGCCGGCACGGCGCAATTCGCTCGCGATGCGATGGCTGGTGGCGGCGGCGCGTTCGCGGGGCGAGAAGTCGATGGAAGAGCGGCTGGCCGCTGAAATCCTCGACGCGGCGGCCAATCGGGGCGGCGCGGTCAAGAAGCGCGAAGACACACATCGAATGGCGGATGCCAACAAGGCGTTCGCACACTACCGCTGGTAATTACCGAGTTTTTTTATGGCTCGTCAGACACCAATAGAACGGGTGCGCAATATCGGTATCATGGCCCACATCGATGCCGGCAAAACCACCACTACGGAGCGCGTGCTCTTCTACACCGGCATCAACTACAAGATCGGCGAGGTGCATGACGGCACCGCGACGATGGACTGGATGGTGCAGGAGCAGGAGCGCGGAATCACGATCACGTCGGCGGCGACCACGTGCTTCTGGCGCGACATGCGCATCAACATTATCGACACGCCGGGACACGTCGATTTCACAATTGAAGTCGAGCGCAGCCTGCGCGTCCTCGACGGCGCGGTCGCAGTCTTCTGCGCGGTCGGCGGGGTCGAGCCGCAGTCGGAGACGGTGTGGCGCCAGGCCGACAAGTATCGGGTGCCGCGCATTGCGTTCATCAACAAGATGGACCGCGTCGGCGCGGAGTTCGAGCGCGTCGTTCAGGAAATGCGCGACAAGCTCAAGGCCACGCCGCTGCTGTTGCATCTGCCGATTGGGGCCGAGGAAAAATTCACCGGTCTAATCGATCTGATTGATCAGAAGGCGCTCATCTGGGACGAAGATCGGCTCGGCGCCGAATATCGCGTCACCGAGATTCCCGCGGACCTCAAAGAGCAGGCCGCCGGCTATCGCGACAAGCTTATCGAGACGCTCGCCGATCACGACGAGCACATCATGGAGCTTTATCTCGAGGGCAAGGCGCCGGAGCCGGCCGCGATTCGCGCGGCGATTCGCGCCGCCACGCTCAAGATGGCGATCACGCCGGTCATTCTCGGATCCGCGTTCCGCAACAAGGGCGTGCAGCCGATGCTCGACGCGGTGGTCGAGTACCTGCCGTCACCGCTGGACCTGCCGCCGGTGGTCGGCAAGGTCGGCGACAAGATAGAAGAGCGGTGGCCGCGCGATGACGCGCCGTTCTCGGCGCTCGCGTTCAAGATAATGAACGACCAGCACATGGGCACGCTCACCTTCATCCGGGTTTATTCCGGCAAGCTGGAGAGCGGATCGTCGCTGCTCAATTCGACGCGCGGCAAGCGCGAGCGAATCGGCCGGATGCTCAAGATGCATGCGAACAAGCGCGAGGATATCACCGAGGTTTACGCCGGCGATATTTGCGCCGTCGGACTGCGCGATACGACCACGGGCGACACGCTTTGCGATCCGGCCGCGCCGATCGTGCTCGAGTCGATCGAATTCCCCGAGCCGGTCATCCAGATTGCAATCGAGCCCAAGACCAAGGCGGACCAGGAAAAACTCGGCGAGGCGCTGCAGAAACTCGCGAAGGAAGACCCGTCGTTCCGGGTCAGCGTGAACAAGGAAACTTCGCAGACGCTGATTGCTGGAATGGGCGAGCTGCATCTGGAAATTATCGTCGATCGGATGCTGCGCGAATTCAAAGTCGACGCGAACATCGGCAAGCCGCAGGTCGCGTACCGCGAAACCATCAAGCGCGTCTCGGAAGCCGAGGGCAAGCTGGTGCGGCAGAGCGGCGGTCACGGGCAGTTCGCGGTGGTCGAGCTTCGAATCGAGCCGATGCCCAAGGGCGGCGGCTTCGAATTCGAGGACGGCACCAAGGGCGGATCGATCTCGCGCAACTTCATTCCGGCGATCGAAGCCGGAATCAAGGAAGCGATGGAGAACGGCGTGGTCGCAGGGTATCCGATGGTCGACGTCAAGGCCGTGGTCATCGACGGCAAGGAACACGATGTGGACTCGTCGGAACTCGCGTTTAAAATCGCGGGATCGATGGCGTTCAAGGAAGCATGCGAAAAGGCCGAGCCGATTCTGCTCGAACCGATAATGGAGGTCGAGGTCGTCACGCCGCAGGAGTTCATGGGCGAGGTGATCGGCGACCTAAGCGGGCGGCGCGGCAAGATTCTCGACATGGAAAATCGCGCGGGCGCACAAGTCATCGAGGCTCGCGTGCCGCTGGCGATGATGTTCGGTTACGCGACGCGGGTGCGTTCGATGACGCAGGGCCGCGCGACTTACACGATGCAATTCGGCGCGTATGAACCCGTGCCAAAAAATATTTATGAAGAGTTGACGGCGCGCAACAGCGACGGAGAGGAAAAGAAGCGCGCATAACGACTCATGAGCAACGCGCTCAATCGGAGGTTACCGGAACATGGGAAAAGCAAAATTTGAACGGACCAAGCCGCACGCGAACGTCGGCACTATCGGTCATATCGATCACGGCAAAACTACTTTAACCGCGGCCATCACCAAGGTGCTTGCGTCGAAGAAGCTCGCCACCTTCACGGCGTTCGATCAGATCGACAAGGCGCCGGAAGAGAAAGAACGCGGCATCACGATTTCCATTGCGCACGTAGAGTACGAAACGATGAAGCGCCACTATGCGCACGTCGATTGCCCGGGACACGCCGACTACATCAAGAACATGATCACCGGCGCCGCGCAGATGGACGGTGCAATCCTGGTGGTCGGCGCCAACGACGGCCCGATGCCGCAGACGCGCGAGCATATCCTGCTCGCCTACCAGGTCGGCGTGCCGTCGATCGTGGTTTTCATGAACAAGGTTGACATGGTTGACGATCCCGAGCTGCTCGACCTGGTCGAGCTCGAA
>Ga0302325_10020800_pt1 | contig 13750 bp, 9 predicted proteins | sample Palsa_T0_2_FD_201948 | JGI IMG/M metagenome (GOLD analysis project Ga0302325, IMG submission 201948) | Peat permafrost microbial communities from Stordalen Mire near Abisko, Sweden - Palsa_T0_2 | ecosystem: Environmental > Terrestrial > Soil > Palsa > Peat permafrost | place: Sweden: Abisko... | reverse complement strand
TGCTGCTCTGAAGTCTTGCAGGCGGCATCGAACCATTGGGTCGGCTGCGAATGTTTGTCGCGGCTTCACTGAAGTCGTAAGGTAGAGGTACCCGGAAATGCAGGCGGGCATGACAGTGGATCATCTAGCGAGCGCGATTGCCCTCCCGAGCGAAGATGCCGCTCTCGTAGCCGAGCTGCAGGCCGGCTCCGAGCGGGCTTTCGCGCAGCTTATCGACCAATACCACAAGCCTCTCTACTCGCTCATCGCGCGCAGCCTACAGGATCCGGCCGACGCCTCCGACATCACGCAAGAGGTCTTCATCAAGGTCTTCCGCAACATTCGCGGGTTCCACGGCGAGTCGAGCCTGGGCACGTGGCTCTACCGAATCGCCCTGCACGAGGCGTCCAACCAGCGCCGGTGGTGGTCGCGGCACAAACGTCAGGAGATCGCCATCGACGCGCCGTCGAGTCCAAACTCCGAGGCGGACAACGACGGCGATTCGCGCTCGCCCGGTGCCGCGCTCACCGATAACGGCGGCTCGCCGTTCGATCACGCGGTCCAGAGACAACTCCACGATCGAGTTGAGGCGGCTCTTCGCCAGGTGCCGGAAGCCTTTCGCGCCGTCCTCGTGTTGCGCGAGATTGAAGGCTTCACCTACGAGGAGATCGCCGACATCCTCCAGGTCAACCTCGGTACGATCAAGTCCAGGCTCACCCGCGGGCGGGCCGCGCTGCGCGTCCTGCTCGCTCCCGAAAACTTCCTTCCGCCCAGCCCACACATCCCGGTGCACGAGGTAGCAGCGCCCGGCTCGGTTCGCGTCCCGGCCTGTGTCTCGACTCACGGTTCGGCATCGGAGCAGGAGACGTTCCACTGCGATGCCAACCTCCTGCGCGCCCAAGCCGATGCCGTGTCTCAACTCGATTCCGGTCTGGACCACCTGGCCTGTCTGCAATCCCCCAAGGGGGTGTCGCGATGAACCCGAATCCCTGCACCACGATCCAGGCTTCGTTCTCGGCGTATCTCGACGGCGCCGTCAGCGGTCTCGAGATGCAGGATATCTCCCGCCACATCGAGGGCTTTGAAGATAGCGCAAGCGGTCGCAGGATCGCCGGATGCGAAACCTGTGCGCGCGAGTTCGCAGCCTGGCATCTCACCCAGGACGCGCTCTCCACGCTCCGCCCGGCCAAACCCCCCGCCGACCTCGGCCTCAAACTTCGGCTCGCCATCTCCCGCGAACATGCGCACCGCCACTCCCGACTGCTCGACCAGGTCTCGCTCGCGTGGGATAACGCGGTCCGGCCCATACTGGTACAGGTCTCGGCCGGGATCGCAGGCACGGTCGTGCTGGTGGGCGGCATTCTGCTTCTGCTCGGCGTGGTCGCGGCTCCGCGGGAGGTGCTGGCCAACGACGAGCCACTGGGCGCCATCACGGCACCCCACTACCTATATTCCATGATCACTCCGGGAGCCATCGTCACCGGCCGCAACACCGCCATCATTGTCGAAGCTTCGGTCGACAGCACAGGCCGCGTCTACGACTACACAATCGTGTCCGGCCCCCAGGACGACGCGGTCCGCGTCCAGGTCGCCAATCAATTGCTGGGAAGCGTTTTCCAGCCCGCCAGCGTCTTCGGCCTGCCGGTCCGCGGCAGGGTAGTCGTCACCTTCGCCGGAATCTCGGTACGCGGCTAGCCCCCGCCGCCCACGACCTGCCCTCAGTGGACCCCCACCGACTCACAACCGAGTGCGGACGGAAGGGAGCGCCTTCTGCCGCGTGCCTGAAGACCGCGATTCGTCGATAATATTGCGTCCGGCATGAACAATAGGGGCTATACTCAGCATCCAACTGGGGCGCGGGGCATCCGACACGCGTCCTTGGAGACCCTATGCCTACTTCCCGGGTACTGCTGGTCGACGACGACGAAATGGCCCGCTCGGTTCTCTCCGCGCGACTCGAACAATGCGGCTTCGAAATGACCACCGCGGCCAACGTAGCCGAAGCGTTGCATATCATTACCTCGCAGACCTTCGACGTCCTGCTGAGCGATCTGCATATGCCTGGTCGCGGAGATGGCCTGACCGTCGTGAGCGCGATGCGCCACGCAAATCCCCAGACCATCACGCTCTTGCTAAGCGCGTTCCCGGAGATGGACGCCGCAGCCCATGCCATCCTGTCGCAGACCGATGAGATCATGTTGAAGCCGGTCGACATATCCGCGCTGGTCGAGGTCATCCAGCAGAGGCTGGCGAGCGGCCCCCCACGTCCTCGCGCGGTCGAGAGTGTAGCGACTATTCTCGAACGAAGCGTGCAGAGCACCATCGACGATTGGCTTGAACGCGTTCAGCACGAACCGAGGCTGATGACGGTTCCGTTAACCGATGATCTGCGCTGCGGCCATGTGCCCGAGTTGCTCGGAGATCTGATCCACCGTCTGCGCGCCCTCCAACCTCTCGGCACCGAGGAGTTGAAGTCGCCCGCCGCCGCCGAGCACGGAGTAGCCCGTCGCAGGCAGGGCTATTCTCCGGCGATGATTGTGCAAGAGTCGCGGATGTTGCAGGTTAGTATCTTCCAGACCTTGCAGAACAACCTCGCGAATATCGACTTCAGCATGCTCCTGCTGGATGTGATGACCATTGCAGACGAGGTCGATTCGCAACTCGATCAAGCCATGGAGAGCTACGTGGCGGAGTCGTTCCTCGATGGAATCCTGCCTAAGCCAAGGATAAAAATCGCCTGACCGCAACGGAAAAGGCGTCCGCCGCGTCGCTTGCCTTCCCTCTCCGGCTCTCTTAAACTCGATGGGAGCGTCGAATCCCTATTGTGTTTTGTTTGAACCGTCCTCCCCTATCCCGGCATATCCCGATCGCCACCGCCGCGGCAGTGCTGCTCGGCCTCGGCCTTGCACTGCCGGGCACGCTGTTTGCGCAGACCCCACCTCCGAGTTCGTCCTCCTCCAGCACGCCGGACTCTCAGGCGGTCGATTCCACCAGCACGCCGCAACCGCGCATCGCGCAGCCCGACGCCGGCGGCTCGGCCATCACGCTCGAGACCAGCGAGCCACTCTTCTACCTCGCCGTCTCGCTCAACGCCTGCGGCTACGATGCCGGCCTCGCCGAATCGAGTCCGATGCGGCTCCGGGTGCGCGACGAGATCAATGAAGAACTCGCCGCCTCCGCCCCGGCGCGCGATGCCCGCGACGCCCTTTGCACCTTCATCCGCGAGCACGCCCTCGCAGACCCGGGCCGCGACCTTGCCCAGTATGTCTCGCTCGCCCTCTACCTCACACCCCCGCCCGCGCTTACGCCCTCGGTCGACATCACCGAACTGCCGCCGGACTCTACCCAGGTGGTCGAGGTCGCTCCGCTGGTCCGCGCCTTCGCCGAGGCCGTCCATCTCAATGCCCTCTGGGTGGAACACCGGCCCGAGTACGAGGCCTTCGTCGACCGCATTCACGATCCGCTGACGAAGATGGTGCTGAACACCAACATCTACCTTCATCTGCCTGTCAGCAGCTACGATGGGCGCCGCTTCCTGGTACTGCTCGAGCCCATGCTCTCGCCGACCGAGACCAACGCGCGCTACAACGGCAGCGATTCCGTGGTCATCGTCTCCCCCAGAGCCAATCCCCCGGGATCCGTGCCCATGGACCTTATCCGGCACACTTATCTCCACTTCACCATCGAGCCTCTGGTCTACGCGCGCGCCGCCGCCATGGACCGCCTGCTTCCACTGCTCAAGCCCGTGCAGCAGGCGCCGCTTGAATTCACCTACAAGTCGGACATCGTCGCCCTGCTCGCCGAATGCCTCATCAAGGCGGTCGAGGCCCAGACCATGGACGTGGGCATCCCCAGACCGGCCAGGCCCGACGCCGTCAGGGACCGCTCCGACCTGGAGCGCTACGATGCGGAGATGGCCGTCTACGATCGCCACGCCGAGGTCGTGCGCCGCCAAGCAGTCGACCGCGAAATGCGCGAGGGCTGGGTGCTGGTCGACTACTTTTACAGCCAGCTCGGCGTCATGGAGAAGGAGGGCATTAGCCTGAAGGACAACATCGGCCCCATGGTCTACGGCATGGATGTCGATCGCGAGCGCCACCGGGATGAGCAGATCGCATTCCTGCCCGAAGGCTCTGGCGGCGACTCCGCGTTCCGCGACCCAGTCCGCCGCACCCCGCGCCCGCTCATCGGACTCGATCTTGCTGAGATGAAGCTGATGAAAGGCGACATCGACGGGGCCGGCGAGCTTGCCGAATCCGCCCTCAAGAGCAACCCCGCCAGCCCCGAGGCCCACTTCCTCCTCGGCCGCATCGGTCTCTTGCAGCGCGATCCCGACTCTGCCCTCAGCCACCTCACCCAGACGATCCAGCTCTCTCACGACCCCCGCACCATTGCCTGGGCCCACATCTACCTCGGTCGCATGTACGACATCGCCCGCGACCCCGACAACGCGGACGCCGTTCTCCCCCAACGCGACAAAGCTGTCGCGGAGTACCGCGCCGCCCTCGCCAACCGCGACAGCCAACCCGACACCAAGGCCGCCGCCGAGAAGGGCATCGAGGAGCCGTTCGCTTTGCCCCGGCGCACCGCGACCTCCTCCGACCAGCTGGATGCCGCCCCTGCAGACTCGAAGGACCTGGACCCAACCGGCAAGGCCGCCAAGCAGGCGTATCGGCCAACCGCGCCCCAGTAATCCCGCCTCCGGCGTCCCATCCGCTAAACTAAGGATTGAGAAGTAACGTCAGGGGCTCTATTGATGACGCGCCATGACATCGCCGAACCCTTCCGCCAGACATCGGGTGCGCAGCCCGCCCTGTCCCACGCCGGCGTCGACGGCTCGGCGAACCATGCCGTGCGGGCGTCTTCGATTCCACCTATCCCACTCGACGATCGCTTCTTCGACTACAGGTTCAAGGATCCCAGCCTGCTCACGCTCGCTCTCACGCACAGCTCGCTCGCCTACGAGAGCAACCCCGAGGGCACGCTCGATCCTGGCTCCGACAACGAGCAACTCGAGTTCATCGGCGACGCGGTGCTCGGCCTGGTCGTCGCCGAGGCGCTCTTCCGTCGCTTCCCCGGGCTGCGCGAGGGCGACCTCACGCGCCTCCGAGCGTCGCTGGTCAGCAGCCGAAATCTCGCCCAGGTCGCGTTGCGCATCGAGCTCGGCCCCATGCTTCGTCTCGGCCGCGGAGAGGAGCATAGCGGGGGCAAGAGAAAACCCGGCCTCCTAGCCAATACCCTCGAGGCCGTGATTGCCGCCATGTACCTCGACGGAGGCCTCGCACCCGCGCGAGATTTCATCCACCGCCATATAATCGAGCCTGCCGCGGCCGGCCTCTTCGACGTCGTGCAATCGGCCGCGCCGTTCTCGGGCGCTATCGGCGACTACAAGTCCGCATTGCAAGAGCGTCTCCAGGCCACGGGCGCAGGCCAACCCCACTACATCCTCACCGACCAGTCCGGCCCCGACCACCAGAAGCGCTTTCGCATCGAGGTCCGCATCGCCGGCGCCGATTCTAATGCGGCCTACCTCACCCTCGCCAGCGCCGAAGGCACCACCAAGAAGCAGGCCCAGCAGGAGGCCGCGAGGCTCGCCTTCGCCAGCCTGCTCTCTGGCGCTGTATCGAACGCGCGCCCCGCCCCCGCCGACGTCTCGGTCGAGGAGGCCGCGCCATGAGCCTCGCAGTCGAGACCGGCGGACAGACCCAAGTCGGCAGCCAGCGAAGTTCCGAACCCATCCTCCCAAGGCTTCCCCTGCGCCCGGACGGCCCATTCGCGCCGTTGGGCAGCGCCCCGCGCCCCGGCGCAACCATCCCGCCCGCACCCGTAGAGACCATCATTCACCGCCATAGCCTGCTCCAGGCCTTCCAATCGCTGCTCTACATCATCATCATTGCCCTCTTCATTATTACCTTCACGGTACAGCCCTTCCGTATCCCGTCCGAATCGATGGAGCCCACCCTGCTGGTCGGCGACTTCCTGCTGGTCAACAAGCAGGCCTCGAGCGACAGTTCCTCTGCATTCCTCGCTCCCGCAAGCTTCATTCATCGCGGCGACCTTATCGTCTTCCACTACCCGGTCGATCCCTCCATGCATCTCGTCAAGCGCGTCGTCGGCCTACCCGGCGATCACCTACGCCTGCGCGACGGCCGCGTCTATATCGACGGCCATGCCATTTCCGAACCGTACGCCGTCTTCCGTTCCCCGGGAACGGACAGCTATCGCGACGAATTTCCGCATCTGGTCAGCGCCGACCCAGGGGTCGACTCTCGCTGGTGGATCCAGATGCACTCGCTCGTCTCCCAGGGCGAGCTTACCGTCCCCCGTGACAGCTACTTCGTGCTCGGCGACAACCGTGACGACAGCGAGGACAGCCGCTACTGGGGCTTCGTCCCCCGCGCCGCCATCGTCGGCAAGCCCTTCCTCATCTACTTTTCACTCAACAACCCAGACCTCACGCCAGGCCAGTCCTCCTCCGCCGCCATGCCAGGAGATGAGACCGTCCGCCGCGCAGGCGCCGCCAATTCGCTCGTCGACTTCGCCCGCTGGAACCGCGCCCTCCGCATCATCCATTGATTCCAAGGCCGCCAACGCTTCACCGACAAGAGAGGCGACCTCATCGGCCGCCTCCTTTGTTGTCCGCTGATCCCTGTTCCCTGCTTTTACGCCTCAACCGTCTCTGCCACCGCAACCCTCACCGGTGTCAGCCAGTCGTAGATATCCGGCTTGGTCCCATTCACAATCGCGAAGAACTCATCATGGATGGCAGCCGTAACAGGCCCCATCGTGCCATCGCCCACCAGCACACGGTCAACCGAGCGAAGATGCGTCACTTCGGCCGCCGTCCCGCTAAAGAATGCCTCATCGCAGATGTAAAGCATCTCGCGCGGCAGCGGCTGCTCAACGACCGGAATACCCAGCGCCTTGGCAATCGTCAGGACCGACGTGCGCGTAATCCCGTTCAGCACCGAGTTCGCCAGCGGCGTCGTATACAAGACCCCACCGCGTACCAGGAACAGGTTCTCGCCCGACCCCTCCGAAAGATACCCGTTCACATCGAGCGCAACTCCCTCCGAGTAGCCATTGATCTCAGCCTCCATGCGGATGAGCTGCGAGTTCATATAATTCGCGCCCGCCTTCGCCAGCGATGGCATGGTGTTCGGCGCCAGCCGGTTCCAGCTCGAGATGCACACATCTGCGCCACCGCTTCCAGGAACATACTTGCCCCAGGGAAAGTTCGCGATATACACATCAACTGGAGCCTTCAGCGGATTCACGCCGATCTCGCCATAGCCGCGCAACGCGATGGGCCGGATGTAGCACGGCGCCACGCCATTCGCCTCGACCACATCCACCGCGGCCGAGCACAGCTCTTCGAGCGTATACCCCAGCGGCATCCGGTAAATCTTCGCCGAGTCCAGCAGCCGGTGCATGTGATCCTGCAACCGGAAGATCGCCGCACCATTCGGCTGCGCATAACATCGCAGACCCTCGAACACCGAAGACCCGTAGTGGACCACGTGCGACATTACGTGGATCTGCGCCTGCTCCCACGCAATCAGCCGCCCATTACGCCAAATATTCTTCGTTGTCTCTAACGCCATCGCAAACTCCTTACCGGGCCAATCCGAAGAGCCAGCCACGTCTCGCCCTTGAAGCCTCGATTATACCGGGGTTGAATCCCTCCCCAATTCAAAACATCGATGAAACAATGACCCTGTGGCTTTCGATCCCCATTCCGTCAGCTTTTACGGCCTGCAGCACTCGGTATACGTCCGCTTCTCGCTGCTCGCCCTCAGTTCCATCTTCTTCCTGGTCGACCCATTCGCCGCGCTGCCCACCTTTCTGGCCATCACCGAGGGTTCCGACTCGGCGCGCCGGCGACGCATCGCGCGCAAGGGCGCGCTTACCACGCTGATTGTGCTGGGCGCGTTCGCCTTCGCGGGCGAGGCCATCTTCCGGCTCTTCGGCATCACGCTGCCCGCGTTCGAGCTCGCCGGCGGCATCATTCTTCTGCTGATCGGCCTTGACATGCTCCAGGCCAAGCGCTCGCCCACCCAGGAGGCGGTAGGCGACACCGAGGCGGCCGCGCAAAAGGAAGATGCGGGCATCGTTCCGCTCGGCGTTCCTATGCTGGCCGGTCCAGGTGCGATCACTTCTGTGATGGTGCTGGTCGGGCAAGCGCAGACCCACTGGCAGATGGCCGCCATCCTGATCTCGATTGCCTTCACCGCAGCGGTCTGTTACCTGGTCCTCGGACACTCCGACATTGTGGTACGCGTCATTGGGCACACTGGCATCCGCATCCTGGTGCGCGTTATGGGGCTCCTGTTGGTCGCGCTTGCAGCGCAGTATTTCGTCAACGGCCTCGCCGACCTTGGCTTGATCGCGCGCCGGGTCGAGTAGCGCAGCAAACTCCGACTCTGCATACGCTCCCCATGGGGATGGAATCAGATTCCCACGTAGGGCTTGATGGCTTTGCCTTTGGCGGAGAGATACCGAACCATGGGGTCGTGGGGCAGGGCGCGCAGGCCGGCGACAACGCACTCGGCGTTGAGCTGGGCTCCGGCGAGGGTGGTGTGGGTGTGGGGGTCGCCGAAGAGAGGGTCGACGGCGGCCTGGCCGAGAGCGTCGTAGCGGCGGGCGATGATCTCGTTGAGGTCGACGAAGCCGGTGTGCTCGGCTGCGGCGACCTGTTGGGTCCAGCCGCGGTAGGTGCTGGTGTTGCGGATGACGTGGCCGTCGGTCCAGAGCTTGCGCGGGACCAGCGAGCAGAGGATCGGGGTCGCGCCCTTGGCGCGCGTGTCGGCGATGTATTTGCGCATGTACCAGCCGAAGGTGTGGACCAGCTCGTGGGCGTGGGTGCGAGGATTCTCGACGTCAAGCGTCTCTTCCCCGATTCCAGGCAGGCTGCCGCGGCCGGTGGGCACGCGGGGCGCAACTCCTGCTGGTGGCGAGGCCGGGGCGGCGCCGGGCAGCAAGCACTGGTCGGGGACTGGAGGGACGCCGGGCAGGTTGACGCCGCCGTCGTTGTGGCCGAACTGGATGAGAACGAAGTCGCCTGGTTTCATCAGTTCGAGGGTGGAGTCCCAGTGGCCTGCGGAAATGTAGGTGTGGCTGGACAGCCCGCCGATGGCGCGGTTGACGACGTTGATTTTGGCGGGGTCGAAGAAGTCTGCAATCGGCGCACCCCAGCCCCAGAGGCCGTCTGAGCCCATGCCGTGGCCGTTGCGAACGGTGGAGTCGCCGACCAGGATGAGCGAGGGCAGCTTGGGGTTGGCGGGACCGGTGAGACCGAGGCCTGCCTCTTGAGTCTTGGCGTCGGGCGGGCTGGCGGGAGGCGCCTGCTGCGCCGCGAGCGCGAGCAGGGGAATCATGCAGGCGACGGCGGCTGCGAGCAGCGAGGGGGTGGCAGTACGTGGAGTCCTTCTCGGCATGAATCCTTCTTTCGTCCCAACGGAGCGACTTGCGAGCCTTGCGATTCGATTCGCGCGGCGGGTGACGTAAAGGGTAAATGCGAGCTTGCTGCTCCGTCTACTAACCCCTGGCTGGAAGAGAATGCGACCCGCCACTCCAGCTACGACTATGGCAGGATTGTTGCCGGATCGCGGCGGGTGGTAGATTCGAGGAACGCACCTCGCGGCATTCGATTTAGCGAAAATCGTTCGCCGCTGCTATTGTGGCGACACCTTCCTGCCGACAAAAGCTAAGAGAGGCTTCCGAGAGCAACCGCAGAGCACGCATTGGAAGCCTCTTGTTCCCTTCAAAATCAACGCGAAATTGTTGCCCTCGTCTGGCTTTGATTCACCCGGCCTTCGCTTCGAGCGTCGAGGGATGACGCGGCGTCGGCCGGGCCTTATGCCATGCAAACGCGTCAGAAGAGGCTTGCCGAGGACCACAGATGCCACATGTTACGCGCTGGGCTGCAGGGTGCTGTCTTGGAATCTGTCTGGGAATGCTCTGGATGCCAGGCTGGCCACACAGCTTCGCACAGCAGGCTGGCATGGGCGGGACGACGGCCGCAGGCAAGACTGCGGGGAGCGGTGCGGTGACGGGTTCAGGCGCTCCTGCTGCTGCTCATGCGATGCGCGCTCGGCGATTTCTTGCAGGACGGGTGCTGGCGGGAGGCTCTTCGGGGGCTGAGGCGCTCGATGCGGCAAGGCGTCAACATCTGACGCTGGTGCAGGCTCAGGCCGCGGTCGATCGCGCAACAGGAAGCAGCGAACAGGGAGAACGTCCGCGGGCGGCGCCGGAGCAGGTGGCTCCGCGCTTGAATCCGTTGAATGCCGCATGGCAGTCGTTGGGGCCGGACCAGGTCGCGAGCCAGAGCTATGGTGATGTGACGGGACGGGTCACGGCGATTGCGATCGACCCGGCGGACGCGACCGGCAACACGGTCTATCTGGGCACCACAGGCGGTGGGGTGTGGAAGTCGACGAATGCGGCGGGGGCCGTGGGGAGCGTCACCTTCACGCCGCTGACGGACACGCTTCCGGTGTTCAGCGCGAACGCCGGGTCGCCGGCGATTCCGTCGCTGAGCATCGGTGCGGTGAGCCTGAGTCCAGCCGGGGGAAATGGCGTGGTCCTGGCAGGAACGGGTGACCCGAACGATGCGTCCGACTCATATTACGGAGCCGGGATTCTGCGCTCTGCGGACGGGGGCGCGACATGGACGCTGGCGCAGGAGTCCCATGACGGCGTGGCGGGGAATCATTCGTTCGTGGGGCTTGGTGTGGCCGGCTTCGCGTGGAGCAGCGCAACGCCGGCGCTTGTAGTGGCGGCGTTGTCGCAGGCGGCGGAGGGTGTATTGGTGAATGCGCCGGATATCACCAATAGCGTGATGGGACTCTACTACTCGACCGACGCGGGTGTGACCTGGCAGATGGGTGTGATAGAGGACGGCAGCCAGGTAGTGCAGACGCCGCTGCCGACGGGCGGGAACCTGGGTGGAAATGCGGCGACGGCAGTAGTGTGGAACGCCCAGCGGCAGATGTTTTTTGCGGCCGTGCGGTTTCACGGCTATTATCAATCGCCGGACGGCGTGACTTGGACGCGAGCGGCGCACCAGCCCGGGACGGGGCTGACGACGACGGCGTGCCCGGCCAATCCGGGTGGGATCGGCAGCACCGCATGCCCGATCTTTCGCGGGGCGCTGACGGTACAGCCGGCGACGGGCGACACATTCGCGCTGGCGGTGGATGTGAACAATTTCGACCAGGGACTCTGGCAGGATGTGTGCGGGCTCGCCGGGACGAACTGCGCGACCAGTCCGATCGCGTTCGGCAAGCGCCTGTCTTCGGGGCCGCTCGAGGTGGGCGGCGGAAGTACGGTGATTGCGCAGGCGGACTACAACCTGTCGCTGGCGGCAGTGGCATCGGGCACGGACACGCTTCTATTTGCCGGGACGGTGGACCTGTATCGCTGCTCGCTTGCCGCCGGGTGCGTACTGCGGAATACGACGAATGCGGAAAATGGCTGCGCCGCTCCGGCAATGGTGTCTCCGGCGCAACATGCGATTGCCACGCTGGCCGCCGAGGGGACGGGGGGCGTGCTGGCGCTGCTTTATGTGGGCAACGACGGGGGCGTGTGGCGCTCGCTCGATGGAGTGAACCAGCAGCAGACACCTTGCTCGGCCGATGATGCGACGCACTTCCAGAACCTGAATTCCGGGCTCGGTTCGCTGGCCGAGGTGGCGAGCTTCGCCGAGCACCCGACCGACCCGGCGACGCTGCTGGTGGGGGTGGGCGCGAACGGAGTGGCTGCGACTGGCGCGGCCACCACGATGACAGCGTGGCCGCAGATCTCCCCGGGCGAAGGCGGGACGGTTGCGATCGACCCCGTCAATCCGCGGAACTGGTACGTGTCGACGGCAGCAGGCGTGAATATCCGCTATTGCGGCAATGGGAATTCTTGCGCGGCGGCGAACTTCGCCGGCTCGCCTACAATCGGGTTCGCGCAGGTGAACGACGATGCTTCGCTGATCGACCCTCCGTTCCTGCTCGATCCCGCGCTGACTACCGACGTTCTGATTGGCACGTGCAGGGTTTGGCGAGGGCTGGCGCAGAGCAGTTCCGCGTGGCCGGGGTCGAATACGATCAGCACCATGCTGGGGGGCCCGCAAAATGCTGCTTGCAACGGGACGACGAATCCGAATGTGCGCGCGCTTGCGGCGGGTGGGCCAGCCAGCGGCGCGACGGCGGCGCAGGAGGCGGGCTCGACCGTGCTTTACGCCGGTTTGGCTGGCGAGCTCGATGGTGGAGGGAACTTCGGCGGGCACCTCTTCGCGAACTATGCTGCGGCAACCGCGAGCGGCAGTTCAGCCTGGACCGATGTGGCCAAGTCGACGGTGAGCAACGACGTGGCGGATGTGGGCGTGTTCAACCCCGGGGGCTTCGACATCTCGTCGGTGGTGGCCGATCCGCATGACGCCACCGGCAAGACGGTATATGCGACGGTGATGGGTTTTGCGGGGAACGGAGTAAACGCGCCGCATGTGTATCGGTCTACCAACGGAGGCGCGAGCTGGACCAATATCAGCAGCAACCTGCCGAATGCTCCGGCGAATGGCGTGTTGGTCGATCCGAACGACGCGAACACGCTCTATGTGGCGATGGATACGGGGTTGTATGTCACCACGGCGGTGAGCACCTGCACGTCGGCAAACTGTTGGAGCGCGTACGGGACTGGACTGCCCAACGCTCCGGTCGTCGTGTTGGCCGCGGCAACGGGAATTGCGACCGGCGATGGGCGTTTTGGCGAGCTTCGCGTGGCGACGTATGGGCGCGGCATCTGGGAGATCCCGCTGCTGACCGCGACCTATCCGGCTGCACCTGCGATGACGCTGAATCCGGCCAGCCTGACCTTCGCGACCCAGGCCGTCGCGACCGCAAGCGCGGCGCAGACCGTCACAGTTACAAATTCGGGCAACGCGGCTCTGACCATCGCGCAGGTCGCGCCGACCGGGGACTTCAGCGAGACCGACAACTGCGTGGGCACAGCCATTGCAGTGGGTGGGGCGTGCGCGGTGCAGGTGATGTTCCTGCCCGCGGCCACGGGCACCCGCACAGGCGTGTTGACGGTGTATGGCAACGTCGCGGGGGGCCAGGCGACGGCGGCGCTGTCGGGTAGCGGCGCGCCCGCGGCGGCGATCCTATTGAATCCGATCACGGTTACATATTCCGGAACGAATGTGGGGTCGACGAGCACCGCGCAGAACATTACGGTCTCGAACACGGGCGGCGTGACGGCCAGCTTGCAAACGCCGGCGGTGATGGGCGACTTCACGATCACGGCGAATACATGCGGCGCGACGCTGGCGGCCAATGTGGGCTGCACTGTCTCGATCGAGTTTCAGCCGACGGCCTCGGGCACGCGGACGGGCAGCTTCAGCATCGCGGACAACGCGGGGACGCAGACGGCATCGCTCACCGGTTTGGGCGTGCTGCCCGCGACGGATGCGCTGACGCCGCTGAGCCTCAGCTTCCTGGCGCAGCAGTTGAACACGGCGAGCGCAACCCAGCAGGTGACGCTGACGAACTCGGGCGATGCGGCGCTGACGCTGGTCGCGGCACAGATTTCGAACGGCGACTTTACCGTGGTGAATAGCTGCGGCAACTCGCTGAATGGACACTCCGCGTGCTCGCTGCTGGTTGCGTTTGTCCCCAAGAGCGTGGGCACGGGAGCAGGTGTACTGACGGTCTCGGACCAGTTCCGCAGCCAGGTTGTCTCGCTAAATGGCGTCGGGGTTGCCCCTCCGGGGGTGTCACTGTCT
>Ga0302325_10020799_pt1 | contig 13750 bp, 13 predicted proteins | sample Palsa_T0_2_FD_201948 | JGI IMG/M metagenome (GOLD analysis project Ga0302325, IMG submission 201948) | Peat permafrost microbial communities from Stordalen Mire near Abisko, Sweden - Palsa_T0_2 | ecosystem: Environmental > Terrestrial > Soil > Palsa > Peat permafrost | place: Sweden: Abisko... | reverse complement strand
CACCTCGGCGCCGGCGCGCTCGATCAGGTAGGTCACGTTCGAGTGCCCCTCGCCGATCGGGCTCGCCGCGATCTCGCCGCCCGTACCGATGTTGTGGGCGTCGAGGAAGCGCGCGAGCGGCTCCAGCACGAGCAGCGGCGCGCGGTCGTTGTCCTCCGCTTGGGCGAAGGTCTCGACGATGTCGTCTGGTGCGATCGTGCCGGGCATGGGCCGAACGCTACACGGACACGGATAGACGAGACCTACAGTGAGACGATGCCCGAGCTGCCAGAGGTCGAGATCACTGCACGTCTGCTCGACCGCTCGCTCGCGGGGGCGGAGATCGAGTCCGCGCTGGCGCCCGGGATCAACGCGCTGAAGACGTTCGACCCGCCGCTCTCCGTCCTGGAGGGGCGCAAGGTGACGGGCGTCGGCCGGCGGGGCAAGCAGTTCGTGGTAAAGGTCGACGGACCGACCGAGCCGCTGGTGCTGCTGATCCACCTGATGTCCGCCGGGCGGTTGCAGCTGTACGACAAGCGTGCGGGCCCGCGCGATCGGACTTCGCGGCTGCTGGTGCGGATCGCCGACGGCCGCGAGCTGCGCCTGCGTGAGTTCGGCTCAAAGCAGGCCGCCTGGGTGAAGCTGCTGCGCGCCGCGGAGCTCGACGAGGACCCGGCGCTGGCGACGCTCGGCCCCGAAGCGTGGCCCGACCCGCAGGCAGACCTGGGGAAGGTCCTGGACGCGCCGCGCCCCCTGCACACGCTCCTGCGCGACCAGCGCACGATCGCCGGGATCGGCCGCTCGTGGGTCGATGAGATCCTCTGGGAGGCACAGCTATCGCCGTACAAGCGCGGCGCCGACCTCGCCGCCGCGGAGTTGAGTGCGCTGCGGGAGGCGATCGTGATGACACTGGGGCGTGCGATCGACCATTACGAGGATGTCGTGGAGCTGCCGATCCCCGACAAGCTGCCGATGCCGCTGCGGGTGCACCGCCACGAGGGGGAGCCCTGTCCGCGCTGTGGGACGACCCTGGAGTCGGTCTACTTCGAGAGCTACGTGATCGCCTACTGTCCGGAGTGTCAGACAGACGGGCGGAAGCTCAAGGACCGCCGGCTGTCGAAGCTGTTGAAGTAGAAGCAGACCCCAGTCCACCAAAACGAAGACGAAGGGAAGCGAATGATCGAGCAGGGACAGAAAGCGCCCGACTTCGAGCTGCCCGACCAGGACGGGAGCACGGTGAGGCTCTCGGACTTTCGCGGCCAGCCGGTCGTGATCTATTTCTACCCAAAGGCCGACACGCCTGGCTGTACCGTCCAGGCGTGCGGCGTGCGCGACCACCGCGCCGACTACGCGAAGGTGGGCTCGGTCGTGTTCGGCATTTCACCGGATCCGGTGAAGAAGGTGAAGAAATTCCACGAGAAGTACGACCTGAACTTCCCCCTGCTTGCCGATGAGGATCACGCCGTGGCAGAGTCCTACGAGGTTTGGGTCACGAAGAAGCTCTACGGTCGCGAGTATCTCGGCAACGAGCGCACGACGTTCATCATCGACTCCGAGGGGAAGGTCGCCGAGGTCCTGCGCAAGGTCAAGCCGGCCGAGCACGACGCGCTGGTGCTGGCGGCGCTGGAGCAGGCGAGTCCGACGGTGCCATAGGCTCCGTAGGCTTGAGCTGTGCCTCGGCTCGTGCCCCAGCTACTTGCGTCGGCCTCGATCGGTCAGAGCCTCAGCTCGTTCTTTGCCGCGGTCGGCCAGTTCTTCTCCGACCTCGAGTCGGTGCACTGGGGGGCGCTCGCGCTGGGCCTGCTGTTCTTCGGGCTGAACCTGACGCTGCGCTCGCGCGCGTTCTTCAACAGCCTGCGCGCCGCCTACCCGGCCTCCGTCATCAAATGGCGGCGGATCTGGGGGGCTTACTTCGCCGCAGTCGGTTTCAACAACGTGGTTCCCGCCCGTGGCGGCGACCTGATCAAGCTGTTCCTCGCGCGCTCCTCGATCCCGGGGTCGAGCTATCCGACGGTGGCGGCCGCGTTCTTCGTGGAGGCGGTGTTCGACGTGTTCGTAGGTGTGTTTGTGCTGATCTTCGCGTTCAGCCAGGGGGTGTTCCCCAAGCCGCCGGACTTCTCCAAGCTGAATTCGTTCGACATCTCCTACCTGGCCGCGCACTTCCGCTTCACGCTGTTCCTGATCACGGCGCTGGCAGTCCTCGCGCTGGTCGCCTTCGCGATGCTGTCCGTGCGCGCGCGGGCGTTCTGGTTGCGCGTGCGCCAGGGCGTGACGATCCTGACCGACAGGCCGCGCTACCTACGCGAGGTCGCCTCACTGCAGGCGCTCGGCTGGCTGTGCCGGTTCGCCGCGTTCTGGTTCATGCTCGACGCCTTCCGTGTCGGCGGCTCGGTCACGAACGTGCTGCTCGTGTTCGGGGTCAACCAGGTGGCGGGCGCGGTGCCACTGACGCCGGGCGGCGCCGGCGTGCAGCAGGCGCTGCTCGTGAAGGTCTTCGCCACCTCCGCCCCGACCGCGGTGGTGGCGGCCTACTCGGTCGGTCAGCAGCTCGCGATCGCCGCGTTCACGGCGGTCGTAGGTCTCGGCGCGGTGTTCTTCATCTTCCGCTTCCGCTCGTTCAAGGAGGTGCTCCACGCCGGACGCGCCTCACGCGACGCCGAGCGGGCAGCCGAGCGCGCAGGGGTCCTGCTGGACGACCCCTACTGAAGCCCCTCGCGCGCCTCGCGCACGAGCGCCACGGCCTCAGGGAAGACTCGGGCCATCACCGTGCGGATCTGCTCTGCCTGGGCCTCGGCATTGCCCTGCAGGTTGATGCGCTCCACGGCGGCGACGGTCATGTCGACCGCCAGCTTGATCGCGTTATCCGCCCAGGCAAGTTTCTGGTTGCCCTGCATCTGTTCGGCAAATTCCGCCAAACGCCGCTGCATCTCCTCGGGATCGCCGAACAGATCTCCAAGGCCACCACTCTCCATGCACCCATCCTAGCGCCGAGACCATAGACTGCCCTGCCGATGTCCACCACAAGCGAGATCTCCGAGCAAATCGCCCACGAGTCCGATCGCCGCCGCCGTCTCAGCGTGCCGGCCTTTGGCGGTGGGGCGCTCTACCTGTTGAGCGGGATCGTCGTCGCGGAGACACTCAAAGCCGCGCCCAAGGTGGGCTTGCTGCAGGGCATCGAACCCGCGCTCTCCGGCGTTGCCAACCCGACTGTGAGCCCGCGTGCGGCCGAGGTCAAATTCATCAGCCATCACGCCGTGCCTCTGACCGCGGGCAGCGTGGTCGCTGCAGTCGCGGTCAGTGTGCTCACGCTGGTCCTGCTGCTGCTCGTCGACGCCACCCGCTTTCGCCGCCCCGAGAGCTGGTCGATGACGCGCCCGTTGGTTCTCTTCGGCGGCGTCGCGGTCGCTGTGGTCAGCATCGGTCATCAGGTTCTCAGCGCGATCCTCACGCACCGCTTCAGCGTTGGCCACGACTTCTCCAATCATGCGGTCGAACTCGCCCTCACGAAGGGCACGGCGAACACGATCAGCAACTACCTCGACCTGGTGGCGGTGCTCGCGCTCGCGGTGGGGATGATCGCGGCGATGGTCGGCGCCATGCGCGTCGGCCTGCTCACCCGCTGGATGGGGGTGCTCGGCATCTTCACCGGAGTGCTGATCTTCCTGCCGATCGGTGGAGACACGCTCGAGATCGTGCCCGCCTTCTGGCTTACGGCGATGGGCATGCTGTATGCCGAGCGCTGGCCGGGTGGCGACCCACCTGCCTGGAGCACTGGGGAAGCGCGTCCATGGCCCACCAGGGCCGATCAGCGCGCCGCTGCTCAGGCCGGCGGGGGCGAGCTGCTCGCGGGGGCCGGAGCCGAGTTCGGGGCGTCGTCGGCGGTGCCCGGCGTCAGCAACGGTTCCTCCTCAGGTAAGCGCAAGCGCAGGCGCGGCGCGCGCAGCGGAGAAGGACAGCGGCCGGAGTAGACCGCCGTCGGTGATGACGGCGCGTGGGCCAGAACGGCCTATGGCGGGGCCGATCGCTGGCCCGGAGGGATGATCTTGCATGCGGGCGGTTGGCTTTCTCTGTTTTTGGGAATAACTTCAGGGAAAGCGCGGGAAACCGCCTTGGTGTGTCTTCCGCGATTCGGGTCAGCAGTGACATATGCATCGTCGATCCGCCCCGGCAGCGGGTGCGGGCCAGGAGGAGGAGTCCCATGGAGGCAGCGACAATCCAGCGTCAGGATCCGACGCGCGGTGAGGGTGAGCCGGCGCCTACCGTCGGGTGGAAACCGGCGGACCCGGGGCCGTTGGGGCTCGGCGCATTCGCGATGACGACGTTCGTACTGTCGATGTTCAACTCGAATCTCGTCGATGCCAAGGGCCTGCCGGTCGTGCTCGGCCTGGCGTTGGCCTATGGCGGAATCGTGCAGTTGATCGCGGGCATCTGGGAGTTCCGCACCGGGAATACCTTTGGAGCTGTCGCGTTCTGCTCGTTCGGGGCCTTCTGGATCTCCTTCTGGGCTCTCAACGTTTTCTACGCCAAGGGGATCACCGGCAACGTGGGGCACGCGGTCGGCGTGTACCTGTGGGCCTGGGCGATCTTCACCGCGTACATGACGATCGCCGCACTGCGCGTCAGCGGGGCGGTGCTGCTCGTGTTCGTGCTGTTGACGATCACGTTCATCCTGCTGGCGATCGGCGCCTCGGGGGCGCACGAAAGCGTCACCCACTGGGGTGGCTACCTCGGCCTGGCGACGGCTGCTGCAGCCTGGTACGCATCGGCCGCGGCGGTCACGAACTCGACCTTCGGCCGCACGGTGATGCCCGTGTTCCCGTTGAGCGGGCGTTAGGTTCTGGTCATGGCGATCGAATCGGAGGCGTCCACCGGCGAGGCGCTCGACCGCGAGCTCGCCGGGTTGCTCGATGTCGAGACGTTCGACCCTCCTGCCGAGTTCCGTGCGCGCGCGCTGCTCAAAGACCCCGCGGTCTATGAGCAGGCCGCGCGCGATCCTGAGGCATGGTGGGTCGAGCAGGCCGAGCGGCTGGACTGGTTTCAGAAGTGGGACACAGTGCTCGACGACTCCAACCCGCCGTTCTACAAGTGGTTCACTCACGGCAAGCTCAACGTGTCCCAGAACTGCCTCGATCGCCATGTCGAGGCGGGGCGGGGCGAGCGTGTCGCGTTTCACTGGCGTGGAGAGGACGGCTCCGAGCGCGACATCACATACGCCGAGCTGCTCACCGAGGTCAAGCGCTTCGCCAGTGCGCTGAAGGACCTGGGCGTGCGGCAGGGCGACGTGGTAGGGATCTACCTGCCGATGATCCCCGAGGTCGTCGTCTCGATGCTCGCCTGCGCGCGCATCGGCGCCCCGCATAACGTCGTCTTCGGCGGCTTCTCCGCCGAGGCCGTGCGCGAGCGGATGGAGTTCTCCGAGGCCAAGGTGTTGATCACGGTCGACGGGGCCGCGCGCAAGGGCAAGACCGCGCCGGTGAAGGACCGCGTCGATGAGGTGATGGGCGACCTGTCGACGCTCGAGAAGATCGTCGTCGTGCAGAGTAAGGGCACGCCGTGTGAGATGAAGGAGGGGCGCGACGTCTTCTACCACGAGATCTGCGCGGCGGCCAACCCGGAGTGTCCGGCTGAGCCGATGGACGCCGAGCATCCCCTGTACATCCTCTACACCTCCGGCTCGACGGCCAAGCCGAAGGGCATCCTGCACACGACCGGTGGCTATTTGACCGGCGTCTCGGCCACACACCGCTACGTGTTCGATCTGAAGCCCGACGAGGATGTCTACTGGTGCGCGGCTGACGTGGGCTGGGTCACCGGTCACTCCTACATCGTCTACGGGCCACTCTGCAACGGCGCCACCTCGGTGATGTGGGAGGGGGCTCCGGACTACCCCGAGAAGGACATCTGGTGGGAGATCGTCGAGCGCTACGGCGTCACGATCCTCTACTGCGCGCCGACCGCGATCAGGGCCTGCATCAAGTGGGGCGCGCAGTGGCCCGGGAAGCACGACCTCAGCTCGCTGCGGCTACTCGGCTCGGTGGGAGAGCCGATCAACCCGAAGGCATGGCTGTGGTACCACAAGGTGATCGGAGGCGAACGCTGCCCGATCGTCGACACGTGGTGGCAGACGGAGACCGGGGCGATCCTTATCACCCCGCTGCCGGGCATCACCGCCACCAAGCCGGGCTCGGCCACGCATCCATTCCCCGGAGTCGAGGCTGAGGTGCGCGACGAGTCCACCGGAGAGGTGGTGCAGGAGGGCCAGGGCCTGCTCGTGCTGACGCGTCCGTGGCCGTCGATGCTGCGCACGCTCTACAAGGAGGACGAGCGCTTCATCGAGACCTACTTCTCAAAGTTCGGCAAGGAGACCTACCTCGTAGGCGACGCCGCGCGTCGGGACAAGGACGGCTACCTGTGGGTGATCGGCCGCATCGACGACGTCGTCAACGTCTCCGGGCACCGGCTCTCAACGGCCGAGGTCGAGTCGGCGATCGTCGCCCACACCGACGTGGCCGAGGCGGCCGTGATCGGCCAGCACGACGAGGACTCCGGCCAGGCGATCGTCGCGTTCGTGACGCTGCAGGGAGACCTGGAGGGCGATGAGTCGACCGTCGAGGGCATCCGCGAGACGGTCGCCGAGCGGATCGGCAAGTTCGCGCGGCCGAAGCGCATCATCTGGGCCGACGATCTGCCGAAGACGCGCTCGGGCAAGATCATGCGCCGGCTGCTCCGCGACATCGCCGAGGGGCGGGCCTTGGGCGACGTGACGACGTTGCGAGACCCGGACGTGATGTCTCAATTGGAGGGGCGCGTGAAGGAGCTGCAGGCGAGCGAGGACTGAGCCTCTCAGATCATGCCGGCGGCTGTGAGCCGCCCAGGCCCTCGGCCGTCAGCTCGGTCTCGATCGCCTTGCGGATCGCCTTCAGCGCGTCTGCGCGAACGCGCAACTTCGTGGCCGTGTGCGCGGCTGGGTTGAGCTCGGCAAGCTGGGCGGCGGCGTCGAGGCTCGCCGTGCGCAGCTCCTCGGCGGGAACGATCCGGTCGAAAAAACCGGCGCTCACCGCCTCGGCGGGGCTGTGCATCGTGGCGCTGACGACGGACCGGTTGAGCTCGGCGGGTTGCAGGCGCTGGCGGGCGAGCTCGATCACGAACCAGGGAACTGTCAGGCCGATCTTGACCTCGTTGAGGCCGACGCGAAAGGGGCCGTCGGTCCCGATGCGCAGATCGGCGGCCAGCGGGAGGAAGGCACCGGCGGCGACGGTGTGCCCGGAGCAGGCGGTAATCACCGGCGTCGCAAACCCTAAGATCCGCTCGGCGAGCGTGGCGCCGAGCGTCAGCATCTCGATCACCTGAGCGACGTTGCCGCCGGCGAACACCTTCAGGTCGAACCCGGCGGAGAAGTAGCCCTCGCGGCCGGTCAGGATCACGATCGCGCCGTCGCGCTCGGCCTGATCGAACGCGGCATGGATCGCCTTCAACATCGGGATCGAGAACGCGTTGACCTTCCCGTCGTCGATTGTGATCGTCGCGATCCGCTCGTCCAGTTCATACGTCGCCAGTTCGGTCATCGGTATCTCCCGGTCGTTTTTGTCGTCCTCGTCTCTCTATACTGTAACGATGTTCCGAAACAATGTTCTGAAAGGTCTGGCGCGGCCGTTGATCGGGTCAACGATCGCGATCATTTCTCGACCCACAGCATCGCGCTAGGCACGATCGTGCCGCGGCCGAAGCAGCGAACCCCGGAGTTGCGCGATCACGTGCTGTCGGTCGCGGTCGGGCTGCTAGCGCGCGAAGGGGTGGCCGGGTTCACCGCGCGCAGCGTCGCCCGCGAGGCAGAGACTTCGACGCCGGCGGTCTACGAGTTGTTCGGCGACAAGGGTGGTTTGATCCGCGAGCTGTTCTTCGAGGGCTTCCGGCTGCTGCGCCGCCACCTCGAGACCTTCGTCGAATCCGAGGATCCCCGCGCCGACGTGATCGCACTCGTCGAGCTCTACCGGGGCTTCATCCGCGAGAACCCGGTGCTCTCCGAAGTGATGTTCGCGCATCCGTTCACCGACTTCGAAGCCAGTCGCTCCGAACTGCGGGCGGGCGGCTCCGTACGGGCCTTCATCGTCGAGCGCGTGCGCCGCTGCATCGACGCGGGTGTGATGCACGGCGACGAGTCAGACATCGCGCTGGTGCTGATCACCCTTACAGAGGGCCTCGCCGCCGCCGAGAACGCCAGCCGGCTGGGGGCCTCGCGGGAGTCGATCGACCGCCGCTGGAAGCTGGCGGTCGACGCGGTCCTCGATGGTCTTAGCCGGTAGGAGGATGGCCGCTCTCATCGAATCTTTAGGTGTATCTGGGAGGTTGCGCCCAACACCTGCGCGAAATCTGCGCCGATGTCTGCGATCAGCCGAGCACAAAGGAAACCGATGTCCTCCCCCGTTGACGTGTCAACCGCTGCCCCACCTGCGTCCGAGCAGGCCGACTCCGGCCTGGCGATCGAGACGCATGGGCTGACCAAGCGCTTTGGTGAGCGCACGGCGCTCGATGGCATCGACCTGCGCGTGCCACGGGGTAGCGCGTTCGGCTTCCTCGGCCCCAACGGGGCGGGCAAGACCACGATCATTCGCACGCTGCTCGGGCTGACCGCGGCGAACGCCGGGACGATGGAGGTGCTCGGGTATCCCGTGCCGCTCGAGCGGGCACAGGCGCTGCGGCGAGTCGGTGCGATCGTCGAGGAGCCCCGCTTTCATATGCACCTGACCGGGCGCGAGAACCTGAAGATCGTCTCCGCCGTACGCGGTCCGGAGACGCTCGACCGGATCGACCCGGCATTGGCGCGCGTCGGCCTGTCCGAGCGCGCGGGCGAGAAGGTCAAGAGCTACTCGATGGGTATGCGCCAGCGTCTCGGCGTGGCCCGCTGCCTGCTGGCCGACCCGCTGCTGCTGATCCTCGACGAGCCGACCAACGGACTCGACCCCGGGGGCATCCAGGAGTTTCGCGAAATGATCCGCGCGATGGTCGAGCAGGAGGGCAGGACGGTGTTCATCTCCTCGCACCTGCTCGACGAGGTCGAAAAGACATGCGACGCGGCGGCGATCGTCGACCGCGGCAAGGTGATCGTGCAGGGTTCGATCGCCGAGCTCGCCCAGGGCGGAGGCGTGCGCAACGAGCTGATCCTGGGCGTCGACGACGTCGAGCTGGCGCTTACGACGCTCGGCGGGAGCGAGCTCGTACGAGACGCCCGCCGCGCCGACGAGGGCCTGCGCGTGGAGCTCGCCGGCGATCCGCGGACGGTCGCCGAGATCAATGCGACGCTCGTGCGGGCGGGTGTGGGCGTGACGCGCTTGGAGCCCGTGCGCCATAGCCTCGAGCAGCGCTTCCTGGAGGTCACGTCGCGGTTGGATGCAGCGCCTGCGACGGAGGACGTCGAGGAGGTGGGGGCATGAGTGCCATCGCGCCCACCACGGGCGCTCCCGGCCCTCCCCGCCGGAGCGGCTCGTCGGTCGCGGTCGCTGGGCAGATGCTCGGGGCGGACTTCCTCAAGCTGCGCAAGAAGCGCAGCACCCTCATCTGGGCGCTGGTGCTCGCGGTCGCACCGATCTTGATCTTCTTTCTCGTGTCGGCGATCCAGCACGCCTCCAACCCGGTCAAATACGAACCTGCCGGAGGTGTGAAGAACTTCAGCGACGGCCTGCGCGTGGTCACCCTGTTCTTTGGGCCGCTGGCAGCGATCTTGATCGGCGTCGAGGCCGGCACCGGGGACGCCTCTGTGGGGGTCTTCCGCGATCTCGTCGTCACCGGCCGCTCGCGCATGGCCCTGTTCGCCTCGCGCGTGCCCGCCGCACTCGCCCTCTGCTGGGTGGTGATAATCGGTGCCTTCGCGCTGCTGCTCGCCGGCAGCTTCATATTCGCTTCCAACCTGCCCACGCCCGGTGGCGCTCTGATCTTCAACGGCCTCGGCTTCGCGCTGCTCGGTACTGGCGTGCTGTGCGTGATCGCTGTCGGCCTCGCGTCGCTTACGACCTCCAAGCCCGCCGCGATCATCGTGATGATCGCCTGGCAGGTCGTTGCCAGCCCGCTGATCGCCAGCATCAGCTCGCTGGGTAGCTCGCGCAGGGCGATCCTCAGCCAGGCGATCGCGCACTTCAGCCCAGTCCACGTAGGCGAAGGCGGTCACGGTGCGACCGTCACGATGGGTGAGGGGACCGCTCTGCTGGTGGTTGTGGTCTGGGTGGCTGTGTTCCTCGCTCTCGGCGCGTGGCGCACACGCACGATGGACGCGTAATCAGGGAGTTGCTGGGCAGCGCTGGCCGATCGCGGACGATGGAAGCCGCCGAATGGAGCGCGAAATATGCCGCTCAGGCGAAGAGCTCGGTGACCGCTACGCTGAAGCCCGGCACGGCGTCGCTCAGATTCAGTGTGTCCCCGGCGCGGTGAACGTGCGCGTCGCCCTGTCCACGTAGACGGTCGCCATGGACTTGGCAGGATCGAGCACGAGGACTGCGATCGTGCCGACCGCGAGTCATTCGAGCGCCAGGCCTTAGACCTTGCGATGCTCGGGAACCCACGAGCCGTCGTCCTGGCGGGCGAAGTCTTGGAACAGGTTGGGGGCCTCGGCCTGCATAACGCGGGCGACCTCGTCGAACACGCTGCGCAACTCCTCCTCGGCGCCCTCGGCGGTGCGCATCTCGATCACGTGGCGCAGCGTGCGCGCGTTGGCGGTCCAGACGATGTCGGTCGAGAGCCCGATCGGGGCGAGACGCCGCAGGGCGGAGGTGACCTCCTTCTTGACGTGGAACGGCACGCCCTCGGCGTCGATCCCGAGCTCTTTGGCGGCGCTCACTTGGAACTCCTCCAGCTGCTCGACGATCGAGAGCACCTGCTCGCGGACCGGCTCCAGGGCGGGGGGGACGCGGAAGCCGATGTCGGTGAGGCGCACGTAGCGCAGGCTCTCCTGGCTGAAGGCCGAGCCGGCCCGATGTCTGACGAGCTCATGGGTAAAAACTCTAGAACAATTCCTAATAGCGAAACTGTAGTTGGCGTGCTCGAGCACGCTGCCGTGGCCGCTGCGCAGGATGTTCGCGAAGTACTGCTGGCGGTCGGTGCGGATCCGCGAGACGTTCGGGTTCAGGCCTGGCTCCCAGCTGCGGTAGCAGGCGCGCCCGCCGAACTCGAGCAGCAGTTCGCCGGCGGTCGGCCCCTCCTGCTCGCCCAGACGAAGGTCTAGCCAAGACTCTCCGCCAACAGCCTCCAGATAGGCGCGCATGCCCTCGACATCGATCGAGGGGCGGGCGATGAGGAAGACTTGCGGGGTCGTCTCGTGCACGGGGCGGCGATGCTACCGTCCCCCGCGGATGAGCCCTCCAGCCATCACCGATCCCGAACTAGCGGAGACCGCCTGGGATCTCGAGCCGCTCGTCGACGGCGAGGGCGAGGCCGGCGTGCAGAGCAGGCTGGAGGATGCCCTCACACGGGCGCAGGCGTTCGCCGAGCGCTACGCCGGCAAGCTCGGCGAGCTCGACAGCACGAGCCTGGGGGAGGCGATGGCGGAGCTGGGGGAGATCTACGAGCTGATCGGCCGCGCCGGCTCATATGCAGCGTTGCGCTTCTACACCGACACTGCCACTCCCGCCAACGGCGCGCTGCTGCAAAAGGTGCAGGAGCGCGAGACCCAAATCGCCACGACGCTGCTGTTCTTCGAGCTCGAGTGGGCCGCGCTCAGCGACGTGCGCGCCGAGGAGCTGCTGGCGGGAGATGGCTTGGACTTCTGCCGCCACTACCTGCGCAATGCGCGGCGCTACCGCGAGCACCTGCTCACAGAGCCCGAGGAGAAGATCCTCACCGAGAAGGCGCTGACGGGCGCGGGGGCGTGGTCGCGACTGTTCGAGGAGCTGACCTCGGCAATTGAGGTCGAGCTGCCCCAGGAGCGGGCGACGGAGCCCGTAGCTCTCGATGTCGCATTGAGCAATCTGATGGCGGCCGATCCCAATGTTCGTCGCACGACCGCCGAAGCGGTGACCGCGGCGCTGCAGCCGGGACTGCGCACGCGGGCGTTCCTGTTCAACACGCTGCTGGCCGACAAGGCGACCGACGATCGCCTGCGCCGCTACCCCAGCTGGCTGGCCGCTCGCAACCTCTCAAACGAGGCCTCAGACGAGTCGGTGCAGGCGCTGATCGAGGCGGTCCGCGGACGCTATGAGATCGCGCGGCGCTGGTACCGGCTGAAGGCACGGCTGCTCGGGGTCGAGAAGTTGGCCGACTACGACCGGATGGCGGCCGTCACCTCGGATGAGGTCACCTTCTCCTTTGCGCAAGGGCGCGAGATCGTGCTCGACTGCTACTCGTCTTTCTCGCCTGAGCTTGGCGCGCTGGCCAAACGCTTCTTCGATGAGCGCTGGATTGACGGGCCGGTGCGGCCCGCCAAGCGCGGGGGCGCCTTCTGCACACCGGCTGTGCCCTCGGCGCACCCATACGTGCTACTCAACTACACAGCCCGCCGGCGCGACGTGCTCACGCTCGCGCACGAGCTCGGTCACGGCGTCCACTTCGCGCTCGCGGCCCGGCAAGGCATCTTCCATCAGAGTACGCCGTTGACGCTCGCCGAGACAGCCTCGGTGTTCGCCGAGACCGTTGTATTCGGACGGCTGCTGGCAGAGGACTCTTCACCGGCTTCGCGCCTGGCGCTGCTGGCGGAGAACCTCGAGGACACGATCGCCACCGTCTTTCGGCAGGTCGCGATGAACCGCTTCGAGGATCTCGTCCACACCGCGCGACGCGAGCAGGGCGAGCTCTCGGTCAAGCGTTTCGGCGAGCTGTGGGCCGAGAGCCAGTCAGAGCTGCTCGGCGACTCGGTGCAGATCACCGACGGCTACCGCTCGTGGTGGTCCTACGTGCCGCACTTCATCGGCTCGCCCGGCTACGTCTATGCCTACGCCTACGGCCAGCTGCTCGCGCTGTCGGTCTATCAGCGCTACGAGCAACAGGGCCCGGAGCTCGTGCCCCGCTATCTGGAGATGCTCTCCGCCGGTGGGTCACGCAGCCCCGAGGAGCTGGGTCAGCTAGTCGGGATCGATCTGGCTGACCCGGGGTTCTGGGACTCCGGGCTCGATCTCGTCGAGCGCCAGCTGCAGGAGGCAGAAGCGGCCGCGGAGGCCTCTGGCCGGTTGTAGCTCAAAACAGCCCGGTGAGCGCGCCGCCCGCATGGGTGACGAGATTAAACAGAGGCTGGGGAATGATCCCGAAGAAGAGCGTTGCCGCCCCGGCGAGCACGGCGACGAATAGGACCTCGGGCTGAGGGCCGGTGGTTTCGGGGGCAAGCGGCTGTACGTCGGCATCGAGCTCGGGCGATCCGCCGGCGAGCGCCGGAAGCGCACCTGGAGTGGGCGCCGGGGCGCTCGCGGGGGAGGGCGAGGAGCCCGGCTGCCCAGCCCCCGCGGGCGCCTCGCGCATCCACATCGCCGCGATCACCGGCAGGTAGTAGCCGAGCGAGATCATCGAGCCGACGACGATCGCCACGCCCAGCCACGTGTAGCCGCCCGAGACGGCCGCGTCGATCAGGTAAAACTTGCCGATGAACCCCGCCGTCGCGGGGATCCCGGCGAGACCGAGCAGCGAGATCGTCATCGGCCACGCCAGCCAGGGCCGGTCGCGGCCGAGCCCGGCCACCGCGTCGACCGAGTCGCCCAGTGTGGTTTCGCGCTCACGTGCGACGATCACGGCGAAGGAGGCCATGTTCATCGCGACGTAGACCGCGAGGTAGAAGACCGTCGCCTGCACGCCGAGTCTG
>Ga0302325_10020798_pt1 | contig 13750 bp, 12 predicted proteins | sample Palsa_T0_2_FD_201948 | JGI IMG/M metagenome (GOLD analysis project Ga0302325, IMG submission 201948) | Peat permafrost microbial communities from Stordalen Mire near Abisko, Sweden - Palsa_T0_2 | ecosystem: Environmental > Terrestrial > Soil > Palsa > Peat permafrost | place: Sweden: Abisko... | reverse complement strand
CCTCGTCCAGGCCGCCAAGGCCAAAGCCCGTGGCTATCGCTCCGAGCGCAACCTTGCCACCATCATTTACCTCATCGCAGGCAAACTCGATCTGACCCCGCTACCCACTTGAAACAGCGAAGAACCGATATTGTTTGGCGCCGATCGTATAACGCGCGGTGGTGGCGCCATGGTTCACCAAGTCCACGCGGGTGACCACGCCCTCCGTGCTCGCCGGGTTGCGCCAGAGGAGGATCAGACCCGGCAAACCGGTTAGGATGGCTACCACGCTTACGGCAACCGCGGCACAGCAGACCCACGTGCCTGCCAGCCTGAGCGGACGTCCTCTTTGTTTGGGCACGCTGGGCCTCCCTTGGCGGCAGTAGTTATACCTTGCACGCCGTCCGAACCGATATGCTAGTACATGATGTGGGCTCACTTGAAGCCAGCTTCTATCGAGCGACTCGGCCACCATGCGGTCAAGTTCAATCTGCTGGTCGAAATCACTGCGGCGCGCCGCCCAATAGAGGAACGCACCAGCACTTCGCCATCGACAATCACATTGTCTCAAGAACACGTGAAACCTGTCCCACCAAGATATAATCAGACTTCGCAATCTCTTTGGAGGAACACCATGCCCGCAGACGCCCAGGAGCAGAAAGTCCGGCAGGCGCTCGACAGCTTCCGCATCGAACTGCCGTCCTGGGGCTTTGCCAACACGGGCACCCGTTTTGGCAAGTTCCAACAAGCCGCGGCCGCCACTACCACCGCCGAGAAATTGAGCGACGCCGGCCAGGTGCATCGCTTCACGGGCTGCTGCCCGACCGTGGCCGTGCACGTCCTGTGGGACTTTCCGGACGGCAAGTTCAGCGTGCCGGAAGTCATGCTCATGGCCGAGCGGTATGGCGTCAAGATTGGCGCCATCAACCCCAACGTCTTCCAAGATCAGATTTACAAACACGGCTCGCTGGGCAACCCGGACCCGGCTATCCGGCGCACGGCCCTGCAACACATTCTCGATTGCATCGAAATCGCCAGCGCCACCGGCAGCCGCGACATCTCACTGTGGTTCGCGGATGGCTCCAGCTATCCGGGCACGGCCAATATCCGGCACCGCCGCCGCTGGTTCGAAGAAGGCCTGGTGGAAGCGCATCGCAATCTGGAGCCGAACCAGCGCCTGCTGGTCGAATACAAGCCCTTCGAGCCGGCCTTCTATCACACCGACATCGCTGATTGGGGCATGTCGCTGCTGATGGCGCGCAACGCCGGCCCGCAGGCCAAGGTGCTGGTGGATACCGGGCATCATTACCAGACACAGAACATCGAGCAGATCGTGGCGTGGCTGCTTTCGGAAAACATGCTGGGCGGTTTCCATTTCAACGACCGCCGCTACGCCGACGACGATCTCACGCTGGGATCCATCGATCCTTACCAGGTCTTCCGCATCTTTCATGAGATCGCGCTATTCGAATGGGAAACGGGCCGGCGCGCCGAGATCGCCTACATGGTAGATCAGAGCCACAACCTGAAAGATAAGATCGAAGAGATGATTCAGACCGCTGTCACCGCGCAGGAACTCTACTGCAAGGCCGCAGTGGTGGATCATGCGGCGCTGGCGCGGCATCAGAGCAAGTCCGCGCTGGTAGACGCCGAAGAGTGCTTGAAGGAAGCTTTCGCCACGGATGTGCGCCCGGCCATCCGCGAATGGCGCAAGGCCAATGGCATCCCCGCCGAGCCCCTGACGGCCTTCCGCGAAAGCGGCTACCAGGAGCGCGCCGCGCGGGAACGGGGCGCTAAGAACGCGGCCGCGGTAACCAGCTATGCGTAAGAAATTAACCGCCGATGCACGCCGATGCACGCCGATAATATTCTTCTTATCTGCGTTTATCTGCGTTTATCTGCGGCCGATTGGTTTTGCTTTGAAAGCGGCCAATCCGGAGTTGCTTACGCGTGCCTGGAGCGCTCACTGGATCTCGGTTCCCGGCGAATCGCCCTTTGACTACGGCGTCTATCACTTCCGGCGCACATTCGATTTGACCGCCGCGCCATCGTCGTTCCTCATTCATGTCACTGCCGATAATCGCTACAAACTGTATGTCAATGGCGAGTTAGTCAGCCTGGGCCCAGCGCGCGGCGATCTGCATCACTGGCGCTATGAGTCGGTGGATATCGCCAGTCATCTGAAGGCGGGCAAGAATGTGCTGGCGGCGGTGGTCTGGAATTTCGGAGAGCTGGCGCCCGAAGCCCAGATCACCAATCAGGCCGGCCTGTTGGTGCAGGGCGACGGCGAGGTTGAGCGCGGCATCGATACCGGCAAGCAGTGGAAGTGCGTGCGTGACTCGGCCTATTCGCCGGCGCCGCGCCAGCCGGAGATGTCACGGTTCTACTATGTGGCCGGCCCCGGCGACCAGGTGGATGCGAGACTCTATCCATGGGGCTGGGAACAGCCCGGTTTCGACGACTCCGGCTGGACGGTAGCCGCGGTGGGCAGCCCGGGCGCGCCGCGCGATGCGCAGGATGGGCCAAATCGTTGGATGCTGGTGCCGCGGTCCATCCCGCCGATGGAATTGACGCCGCAACCAATCACGGTGTGGCGGTCGGGCAGCCCATCCCATGAGATCCCGCCTCACACCAAGGCCACCCTGCTGTTCGACCAAACCTTCCTCACGACCGGATATCCGCAACTGATCGTGAGCGGAGGTAAGGACGCCAAAATCGATCTGGGCTACGCGGAGTCGCTGTGGCTCCCCGGCTTCCGGGATAAGGGCAACCGCAACGAAATCGAAGGTAAACAATTCATCGGCTTGCGGGACATCTTCATCGCCGATGGCGGCCGGCGGCGGCGCTTCGAGCCGCTCTGGTGGCGTACGTGGCGCTATCTCCGGCTCTCGATCGAGACGCAAGACCAGGCGCTCGCCATCGACGATCTCCACGGCGTCTACACCGGCTATCCATTCGAACGCAAAGCCCGCTTCGACGCCGGCTCCGCCGAACTGCAGAAGATCCTCGACACCGGCTGGCGCACCGCGCGGCTCTGCGCCAACGAAACCTACATGGATTGCCCTTACTACGAACAATTGCAGTATGCTGGCGACACGCGCGTGCAGGCGCTTGTCTCGCTTTATACGACCGGCGACGGCCGCCTGATGCGCAACGCCATCGAGCTACTGGATTCGTCGCGTAGCGCTGAAGGCGCGACCTACAGCCGCGCGCCTTCCCGCCTGCAGCAATACATTCCGCCGTTCTCTCTCTGGTGGATCGGCATGCTGCACGATTACTGGATGTACCAGGACGACTCCACTTTTGTCGCGCGCATGTTGCCGGGCGTGCGCGCGGTTCTTTGGTACTTTGCCTCGCGCCAGCATGCCAATGGCTCGCTGGGCCGCATGTCCTGGTGGAACTTCGTGGATTGGACCAAGGAGTGGCAGGACGGAGTTCCGCCAGCGCTCGCCGGGGGAAATTCCGCGCCGCTCGATCTGCAATTGCTGCTGGCCTGGCAATGGGCCGCGGAGATGGAATCCGCCCTGGGAAACCGCGCACTGGCGGACGAGTATCGCTATTACGCTGGGCGGCTGCGCAGTTCCGCGCGCCAGCTTTACTGGGACGCCGGCCGCCATCTGTTCGCCGACGCGCCGGACAAGCACGAGTACTCGCAGCAGGCCAACGCGCTGGCGGTGCTGGCCGGTGTGAGCGAAGGATCCGAAGCTGAAGACTTGATCGCGCGCGTGGCCGGCGACCAGAACCTGGTGCAGTGCTCCATTTACTTCCGCCACTACTTGCACTCCGCCATGAACAAAGCGGGCGCGGGCGACCGGTACCTCGATATGCTGGGCGCCTGGCGCGCCATGCTCGACCGCGGCCTGACCACTTGGGCGGAGACAGCCGATCCTACCCGCTCGGATTGCCACGCATGGGGCGCCAGCCCTAATTACGAACTGTTCCGCACCGTGCTCGGCATCGATTCCGCGGCGCCCGGCTTTGCGCGCGTCGCGATCCGGCCATTTCTGGGCAAGCTGACACATGTATCCGGCGCGATCCCGCATCCCAAGGGCGAGATTGCAGTGACTCTGACACTTGAGAACGGTAAACTGGAAGCCGGCGTGACCCTGCCCGCCGGTGTGGAAGGCCAGTTCGAATGGCACGGCCAGACGCGGGAGTTGCATCCCGGCGAGAATCGTCTGACGCTATGAACCTTATCGTAGGAGCCACAGGCCTGGTGGGCGGCGAAATCCGCCGGCGGCCGACGTCAATCGGAAGCCGGTTCGCGCGCTGGTGCGGGCGACCGGGGATGCGTCCCGTATCGACGGACTCCGCGCCGCGGGCACCGAACTGGCCACTGGAGACCTGAAAGATCCGTTGTCGATCCAGGCTACTTTGCACCGGCCATGCCGGTGCGGTTGGCCGGCGTGCGCGAGTATGCAAAGTGGCTGTCGAACGAGAACCGGCTAGAGACGCGGTAGGCTGCGCAGCAGCGCGCCGGCATCGCCTTTTGGGAGTCTGACCGAGTGGACCGGATTCCAGTTTGCGTCCAGAGTGCCGATGTAGGTGGCGTCCTTGGCATCGGCAGCCATCAGGACGATGGTGCAGGCCCGGTCCGGGTACGAGAGCGCGCGGTATCGCGTGCCGCCGGCGGGGCCTTGCCAACGGTCGTGCGCGGGCGCGCCCAGTTTGCGCACCACGGCATCGTAATCGTCCCGGGCAGTTAAAGACACGTACGTCCGGTCCTTGGCCAAGTAAGCGATACGGGGACGCAGCACGCTATCGCGGTAGAAGTTCACCGCCACGTACGCCGCTACAATGCCCAGCACCAGCGCGCCGCCGACTATGCGGAAGAAGTGCGACTCGGCGTCGGATTCCAGGCGAATGCCGACCACTGGGGCCGGCTTGATCGGCTGCGCCGACGATGGGGACCGCGCGCCCGCGCCCACCGCGATGGGCATCTCAATCACCCGCCGCCGATAAGGCCACACGGCGCCTTCTTTGTACTCGAGCTCCTTCAGCAGGCCGACGATCACCACCGGATCTTCGATGCGGGAGATCTCGCCCAGAAAGCGGCGCGGAATCCAGATCTCCTGACCGGTGCGCGCGTTGACCACCAGGACGTCGGACCACGTGGCTTTGCGGTATTGCCACTTGTTGTGCTCGATGTTCAGGATGGCCGGGTAGAACGAAAATGGCTGGCTGCGCAACGCTTCGAGCGGCGGCGGTATTACGGGCGATGACATGAGCCGAATACTATCGTAGCATCGGCGATTTGGTGTATGCTGTAGGAGGAGCCGCGGACCGGATTTCCGATCCGCGCGGTTTGTCCTTTACTTCGGCTACTTCCGCTTACGCGGATGGTAACCGTGATCGCAAGGGTCATTGCGATCATAATGGTCAGCGTCAGAAACATGCGCTGCCTCCTTTCCGTCCGAACGTAGATTGGCCGGCCCGGCACCCACCGGGCCGGCCGGCGTTTGGGACGCCGAAAACGCCCCAGCCCCCACATTCACCGGAAATAAATAGTGTGCAAGCGGCGGGGTAGTCTCTCTGTGCTGCGCGGTTTCGATTCGATGGGCGACCCGGTAGTTGACAGGCGGGGTTTTGGGTGTATTCTATAGAAGGGACCGCGGACCGGCTTTCCGATCCGCGGCTTGTCCTTTACTTCGGTGGTTTCCGCGTTATGCGGATCCGAACCGTGATCGCGACAGCTAGCGCGATCGTAATGGTCAGCGTTATGAGAAGCATGCGCTGCCTCCTTTCCGTCCAAACGTAGATTGGCCGGCCCGGCGCTCACCGGGCCGGTCGGCGTTTGGGACGCCGAAAACGCCCCAGCCCCCACATTCAGCAGAAAATAGATAGTGCGACGCGGCGGGGAAAGTCTCTGCCTACGCGCTTGGGATCATGCCCAGCAGCGCGTTGATCACAATGGCCGCCATGCCCACCGGGATCATTACTTTCCACCCGATGTTCATGAGTTGGTCGTAGCGGAAACGTGGGAAGGTGCCACGAAACCAGATCATCAGATAGATAATCGCCGACACTTTGAAGAGGAACCAGAAGACGCCGATGGCCGCGGCGTTGAAGGCCGGAAGCATGTAGATTGCGCCGATCAGCACCAGCAGCAGCGCTACGCCGACGAGGACCTTCTGCTGCAGCGGATCTTTCAACTTACGCACCAGGGTCAGACTGCTCAGGCCGGAGCCCGCGAACACCGCCAGCGGCACGATATAGTTGAGCGCCCCCAGCCAAGGGACGCTGGGAAACGGGCGCAGCCAGCCACCCCAGAACAGCGTCACGGCCACCGAAGAGATTACGAATATGTTGGCATACTCCGCTAGAAAATAGAGCGCCCACCGGAAGCCGCTGTACTCCGTATGGAAACCAGCTACTAACTCGGACTCCGCTTCGGGCAGGTCGAACGGCGCGCGGTTGGTCTCGGCCGTGGCCGCGATGATATACACCACGAACGGCACGATCATGAAGCCGTAATTGGAGAAGACGAACCAGATACCGCGGGTCTGCTGCGCCTGAATAATCCCCTGCATGCTCAGCGTGCCGGCCACCATCACGCCGGAGAGCAGGGCGAAGGACAGCGCCACTTCGTAGCTCACAAGCTGGGCGGCGCTACGCAGGGCGCCGAGCAGAGGGTAGTGACTGTTGGATGCCCAGCCGCCCAGAATGATCCCCAGAATGCCGACAGCCGACATAGCCGAAATTACCAACAGGCCGACATTCACGTCCGCCACATAAATGTACTTACTAAATGGAATTACGGCAAACGCAGTCAGTCCGGTGAAAGTAGATATCACAGGCGCCAGCCAGAAAATAGACTGGTCCGCGTCGGTGGGGATGATGTCTTCCTTGATCAACAGTTTCAAGGCGTCCGCGATGGGCTGCAACAGGCCGTGCGGGCCTACGCGCATGGGACCCAGCCGCACCTGAAAATCCGCCAGTACCTTGCGCTCGATCAGCACAATATACCCGGCTACCAGGGGGAACAGCGCGATGACCACCAGCGTTACGACGAGCGGCGTGAATAGAGGATGGTGGATGATCGCGTCCATATATTCCTAGTGCAGCAATGAAGTGCCGGCCAGCCGCAGAAAAGGCTCCGGATAGATTCCGATGCCCAGTGTGAGAATGCCCGTCACGGCCAACGCGACGCGCAGTCCGAGGCTGGTGGAGAGCGGCGCCGGTTCGGTGAGATCGCGAACGAACATACTGCGCACAATGCGGAAGTAATAGTAAATCGCCACGGCGACGTACAGCGTGGCAATCACAGCTAGCGTATAATGGCGCGTCTCGATAAGCGAAAGAAAGATGTAATACTTGCCGAGGAAGCCGGCTGTCGGCGGAATGCCGGCCAGCGAGAGCAGGAAGATCAGCATCAGCAGAGCGTAGCCCGGGCTCTTGTGCATCAGACCCGCGATATCGTCCAGATCTTCGCCGATAATACCTTTGCGGCGCAGCGCCACCAGCACCAGGAACGCACCCAGGTTCATGAACGTGTAGACCATCACGTAGACGGCGATACCCTTGATGCCGGTCTCATTCCCGGCAATCAGGCCGAGCAGCATATACCCGGCGTGCGAGATGGAACTGTAAGCCAGCAACCGCTTGATGTTGCTTTGGTTGATGGCGGCCAGGTTGCCGACGGTCATGGTAGCAACCGCGACAAAGCTGAGGATCGGCTCCCAGGCATCTCTGGCGGATGCGAAGGGACCCAGGAAGATACGCAGGAGAAACGCGATGGAGGCGGCTTTGGAGGCTACCGAAAGATAAGCTGTGACTGTGGTCGGCGCGCCCTCGTAGGCGTCCGGAGCCCACATGTGAAACGGCACCGCCGAGATCTTGAAGAGCAGCCCGACTGATGTGGTCGCCAGGGCCAGTAATACCAGCGGATCGAACGGTCCACGCGCCGTGATCGCCGTGGCGACGTCGGCCAGCTTGGTCGATCCGGAGACGCCGTACATTACCGAAAAGCCATAGGCCAGGAAGCCGCTCGAAAAGGCGCCCAGCAGCAGATACTTCATGGCCGCTTCGTTGGAACGCTTGCTGGTGCGCAGGAAGCCCACCATCACATAAAATGATAGCGCCATCAACTCCAAACCGATGAAAAGAGTGACTAAGTCCGTGCCAGCGGCCAGGAAGAACATGCCGCACTGCGCGAACATCATCAGCGAGTAGTACTCGGCGTGGTGCTCACCTTCAATCTCGAGGTACTTATACGAGACTATGGCGACAATCACTGTGGCCGCGATGAAAATCCAATTGAAGAAGATGGAGAAACCATCCATGATGAGCGCGTCGTGGAAAGCCTGGAGCGGGCCGTTGGTCGCCAGGTTCGTCTGCTGGTTCCACAAGCCGAACCCGGCAAAGCCTTCGCCCAGGATCAGAAAGAACAGAAGATACTTGCGCTGCCGCGGATCGGGGAAGACCACGAAATCGAATAGCAGGATGGCGCATCCGAACAAGGCCAGCATCACCGCTGGGACTAAGACAAAGTGATCGGTGCTGGTGTAGAACTGGTTCATTGGCCACCTGCCTGTGGACCGCTCCCTAACGGTCGCGGCTCGGTAAGCCGCCTGTGGGCCATAGCGCCCTGATAGTATTCCGGCCGGACGCGCTCCACAATTTGCTGCACGGGCTTCTCCAGGATGTCGAAGTACGGCTTGGGGTAAACGCCGATCCAGATAGCCCACGCGATCAGCGGCAGAAACACGACGATCTCACGCAGGCTGAGATCCGGCACGTGCAGATTCTTTCCGTTGGTGATCTGGCCCAGCATGGTGCGCTGGTAGAGCCATAGCAGATAGGCCGCGCCGAAAACCACCCCAGTCACCGCGAACGCCGCCCACGCGCGATTGGCCTCAAACGCGCCCTGCAGGATCGTAAACTCACCCACAAAACCGTTCAACAGCGGCAGTCCGGCGGAGCTGAGCATGGCGATCGCGAAGATCACGGCGTATTTCGGCATCACATGCGCCAGGCCGCCGTATTCCGCGATGTCTCTCGTGTGCCGCCGCTCGTAGACTACTCCGATGATCAGGAAGAGCATGCCGGTAGAGATACCGTGATTGATCTGTTGCAGTACGCTGCCGGCCAGGCCATTCGGATTCATAGCGAAGATGCCCAGCGTGCAAAAACCCAAGTGACTCACGGAAGAGTAAGCTACCAGCTTCTTCCAATCCTTCTGCATCAGGCTGACCAGCGCGCCGTAGACGATGCCGATGATTGAGAGCACCGCCAGCACCTGGACGATGGTATGGTCCATCGAAGCCTTCGGCAGCAGCGGCAGCGAGAAGCGGATGAATCCGTAAGTTCCCATCTTCAGCAGCACGCTGGCCAGGACGACTGAACCTGCCGTGGGCGCCTCCACGTGCGCGTCGGGCAGCCAGGTGTGGAACGGGAACATCGGCACCTTGATGGCGAAGCCCAGGAAAAAGGCCCAGAATACCCACTCCTGCAAACCGAGCGGCAGGGTCGGCTTCATCAATTCGGAAATCTCAAAAGTGTACCTGCCGAACTGACTGGCATACTGGAAGTAGAGCGTCAGGATGCCGAGTAACATCAGCACGGAGCCGGCCAGCGTATAGAGGAAGAACTTGATGGCCGCGTACAGTTTGCGCGGCCCGCCCCACACGCCGATGATGAAGTACATGGGCACCAGCACCAGTTCCCAGAACACATAGAACAGGAAGAAATCCATCGACATGAATACGCCCAGCATCCCCACTTGCAGCAGCAGGAACATGCAGTAGTATTCCTTCAGGCGATCCTGGATTGCGTTCCAGGACGACAGGATGGCGACGAAGCCGATCACCGTGGTCAGCATAATCAGCAGCAGGCTGATGCCGTCGATGCCGATCAGATACTGCGCGCCCAGGCTGGGTATCCAGTTAGCGCGCTCGATGAACTGAGGGCCGGAGACGCCTTTGTCGAAGCGCGAAACCAGCGGCAGAGAAATCAGGAAACCGGCGAAGCTGGCCACGTTCGCCCAAACCTTGATCAATTCCTTCTGGCGCGATGGAATGAACAACAGGACCAATAGTCCCGCCAGCGGCGTGAACAGCACCAGACTGAGTAAGTGGTCGTTCATCATTTGCCCGCCAGGTAATAGCCGAAGAAAATGAGCACCCCCACTACGACAAAGAGAGCGTAAGCCTGCACGCGGCCGGTTTGCAGGATGCATACGGGGTAGGAGAGCAGCTTCACGCTGAAGGATCCCAAGCGCACAGCGCCATCCACGATCCAAGTATCCCACCACATCGAGACACGCGACGAAAAGCGCGTCAGCCATCCGGCGCCATTCACCGCGCCATCCACCACGTTACGATCGAACGCGCCCAATGCCTCGCCGCCGCCTTTGCCCAAGCCGTTGACAAACAGGAAGTCGTAAATCTCGTCCACATAGTACTTGTTATAGAGCAACCCGTGTATCGGCCTAAGCGATTTTTCAAGCGTATCCGGAATATGCGGCTTATGGTGATAGAAATAGCGCGCCACCACGATCCCGATAATAGCGACGGCCACCGAAATTCCCATCAGAATCCATTCGGTGGAGGCATCGTGCGCGCCTCCTTTCGCCGCTTCCGTGGCCGCCGAGGCGAAGGCCGGCTCCAGCCAGTGTTCAAACCCGTGGAAGCGCTCCATAACGCTCCAGGCGTGCGGAACACCTAGCCAACCGGCGAACACGCCGCCCGCCGCCAGTAGGACTAGGGGAACCGTCATGGCAGGGGGAGACTCATGAATATGGGCGGCCACTTCAGGCGCCATGCGCGGCTTACCATAGAAAGTCATGTTCATCAAGCGCCACATATAGAAGGCAGTCAGTCCGGCAGTTACTAAGCCGACGATCCACAGCATCGTCGAGCCTGCGGGAGAGCTATATGCCTGCCAAAGAATTTCGTCCTTCGAGAAAAAGCCCGCAAAGCCCGGAATGCCGGCGATGGCCACCGAGCCGACCCACATGGTCCAGTGCGTGATCGGAATCTTGTCTTTCAGCCCGCCCATGCGCCGCATGTCCTGCTCGCCGCCCATGGCGTGAATCACCGACCCGGAACACAGGAAGAGCAGTGCCTTGAAAAATGCGTGAGTGAACAGATGAAAAACGGCCACCCAGTATGCGCCCACGCCCAGCGCCAGGAACATATATCCGAGCTGGCTGACAGTGGAATAAGCCAGCACGCGCTTGATATCGTTCTGCACCAGCGCGATTGTGGCGGCGAAGATCGCCGTGAACGCGCCTATCGCCGCGACAATATTCAGAGTCTGCGGCGTCAGTTGGAACAGCGCCGAGGACCGCGCCACCATGTAGACGCCCGCGGTCACCATGGTCGCCGCATGGATGAGGGCGGAAACCGGCGTGGGACCTTCCATGGCATCCGGCAGCCAAACATACAGCGGGAATTGCGCGGACTTGCCCGTCGCGCCAATGAAAAATAGCAGGGCGATGGCGCTCAGGACGCCGAAGCCCGCCGTCTCCGCGTGGAAGTGCCCGCTACGCAGCGCGTCGTTCACGCCCAGAAAGCGCACAGTCCCGAGCAGGCTGTACATCAGCAGCATACCCATGATGAACCCGGCGTCGCCCACCCGGTTTACGATGAACGCCTTCTTACCCGCATCGCCCGCCGATTTCTTCTGGAAGTAGAAGCCGATCAACAGGTAGCTGCACAGCCCCACGCCTTCCCATCCCACGAAGAGCAGCGTGTAGTTGTTGGCCAGCACCAGCATCAGCATGAAGAAGATGAACAGGTTCAGGTAGCCGAAGAACCGGTAGTAGCCATTGTCATGGGCCATGTAGCCGGTGGAATACACGTGGATCAGAAAGCCGATGCCAGTGACTACCAGGATCATCACGGCGCTGAGCGGATCGAGCAGAAAGCCCCAATCGGCGCTGAAGGTAGCCAAGCGGCCATCCATCATGTGGAACGGCAGTCCCGCCAGCCAGGTGAACTTGACGAGTTCGTAAACCCTTCCCGGCTTCTCAGTCAACTCCCAGACCGCGCCCACCGACAGCAGGAAGGAGATCAGCACCATGCCGGGGCATATCAGGCTGACCAGCATTTTCAGCGGCGAGCCGTGACCGTGGTGATGGCTGAGCTCGTGGCCGTGCGAGTGAGTGTGACTGTGGCCTTGATCGTGATGATGATCGTGTTCGTCGTGGATGTGTTCGACGCCGGGCGCCACCGCGACTTCCGACGGAGGCTGCGGATCGAGCTTGCGCCCGAACAGCAGCATCAGCAGCGCGCCGAAAAGCGGGAATAGCGGGATGAGCCAAATCAGAGGGAGAAAAATCATACCAAATTATCTGCCCTCACGGCCCTGCCGGTCACGCCAATCCTGGCCGCCTGAAAGGCGGCTGCGGGCAGGATTGCGCCCTCCATGGACGTTCACCATTTCAGTAAATCCACCTCGTCCGCCAGCACCGTCTCTTTATTACGGAACAGCGCGATCAGGATGCCCAGCCCCACAGCCGCTTCGGCCACTGCGTCGGTGATCACGAAGATGGCGAAGACCTGCCCGTCCAGATTGTGCAGCGCCTGCGAGAAGGCCACCAGGTTGATATTGACCGCGTTCAGGATCAGCTCGATGGACATCAGAATAATGACGATGTTCCGCCGCGTCAGCACGCCCACCGTCCCGATCAGCAGGAGAGCGGCGCTCAAGGCAATGTAATGCGCTGTGGTTATCGGGTACATTCTCAAATCCGTTTCTTGGCCATCACCACCGAACCCACCACCGCTACCAGCAGCAGGATGGAAGCGATCTCGAACGGCAGCAGATAATCTTTGAATAACACGTCGGCTAGTTGCTCGGTATTCCCCAAAGCCGACGCCGCGGGCAGGATGCCGGGCTGTGCAATCTTGAAAGCGGCGCCGCCTTTCGAAAGGAACCAGAACACCTGCACACCCACCGCAACTACACAGACCAGCGCGATCAACCATTGCCCGTTGAACTGTTTTTCCTTAGCGGCCTGATCCAGGTTCACCAGCATGATCACGAACAGGAACAGCACCATGATGCCGCCTATATACAGCACGATCTGCACGGCGAACAGGAATTCCGCTTGCTGCAACAGGTACAAGCCGGCCACGCCCGTAAGCGAAACGATCAGGAACATGGCGCTGTGAATGGCGTTTCTGCGGGTGATGGTCAGCACTCCGCCACCCAGCACCATGGCGGCGAACGCATAAAAGAAGATGGCCTGGGTCAGCTCTGGGGTCAGCATTTGTATTGAGTCGGCTTGGGCCCTTCTTCCAGCATCTGGCGATCCCAGATGGCGCCTTCGCGGGTATAGCTGGCCATCTCGAAATCCTGTGTCAGTTCGAGCGCATCCACCGGGCAAGCGTCTTCGCACAGGCCGCAGAACATGCAGCGGGACGTGTCGTAGGTGAAGGTGGTCAGGTCTTTGCGCTTGGTCACCTCGTTGCGCTGGCTGGTGACCACGATGAGGTTTTCCGGGCAGGCCAGCGCGCACAGGTTGCAGGAGATGCACAGCGTCTCGCCGTTATCCGGATTGATATTGAGCCGTGGCGCGCCGCGATACCGTTCGCCGACTTTGGGCCGCTCGGCCGGATACTGCTCCGTGTAGATGCGCTTGGGGTCCTGGTTGCGGAAAGTCACCCAGAGGCCCTGGAAGAGGTCTACGAGAAAGACCGTGCGGAGAAGGTTCGAGATCATTTGGGTTCCTCGACGTGGCGCACGCACTCGTGCGTGCCGTGTCGAGACTCGTCTCGACACTTGCTTGCGTAAAAGGCCGTGCGTCGGCATGAGTGCCGACGCG
>Ga0302325_10020797_pt1 | contig 13751 bp, 12 predicted proteins | sample Palsa_T0_2_FD_201948 | JGI IMG/M metagenome (GOLD analysis project Ga0302325, IMG submission 201948) | Peat permafrost microbial communities from Stordalen Mire near Abisko, Sweden - Palsa_T0_2 | ecosystem: Environmental > Terrestrial > Soil > Palsa > Peat permafrost | place: Sweden: Abisko... | reverse complement strand
AAAGGAGGCTGCGGGATAATATAAAAATTTACTTACAGATTTGCATGACTGCAGACTGCCTGAGAGGAAGTTAGAACTTGGCTGAAAGAAGCCTCCAGGCCATCAGATGGCTTTTTGAAGCTTAGAGAAGAGAATATCGGAAGGTTACATACCTAGACAATCGAAATTGTCTTCCTGAGCTGTCTGACCGTCGTGGATGTGTCGAGGGTGTAGAACTTCGAAGTCGTGGATGGATTTATCGCGAAATGTGGCGCTAGCGTGTATTTAGTTTAGTCAGCAGTCAGGGTTTCTGGGCGCACTTGCCCTGTCGCTTAGATTTCGATATTTTAGAACCTCGAATTTCAACGTCCACCAAGCAAGCCACCGCCGATTTGACATACCAATTCAGTACGTTTCTACAATCTGAAATATCTGCTGATAGTATCTTACTAACAAGGAGGTTGTAGAATCTGCAATCATGGTCAAGAAGCGCGCGTCCAACGGACGTAATAAGAAGGGACGTGGTCACGTAAAGCCGATCAGATGCTCCAACTGCTCGCGATGCACTCCTAAGGACAAGGCAATCAAGAGATTTACCATTCGGTAAGTCAATTCCCCCCATGACTCCATGATTTTATTACGCTGATCGTGGCTCTCAAAACCTGTATGGGGAGCTCAGCAGCTCCCGGCTCGTAAAACGTGCATTAGAAGCCCATGCTAACCTGCGTACAGAAACATGGTGGAGTCTGCGGCGATTCGTTCGTATCTCCTAATGCTCATTTAAAGGAATATCGTGCTGATTCCGTGTCTCTTAGGTGATATCTCGGATGCATCAGTGTTCCCTGAATACACAGTTCCCAAGATGTACCTCAAGTTGCAGTACTGCGTCTCTTGCGCCATCCATGGCAAGATTGTTCGGTACGTTACGCACTGAGATGAACCTTGGTCGAACATCCTTCCTCTCCAGAGAACAGCAGGGCTGACAATTCTCTCACAGGGTCCGTTCCCGTGAAGGTCGCCGCAACAGAGCACCCCCGCCAAGAGTCCGATACAATAAGGATGGAAAGAAGGTCAACCCCAACCAGGCTGCTGCCAAGACTACTCAGGCATAAAGGATCATTTGGGCGGAGTGGAATGGGAGTCAAATCGCATTGAAATGGGCTGTACTTCTTAAGGCTAGACTCGAATAAATGAGCGACCTCCGCAGAATACATTTGATCACGGAAACCAACGTCTTTCAGCGTGTGTATGTCTCATTGGATTCGCCACCAGAATTTCTCACTTCGAATCGGATGGGTGAAGTCTCCCAGGTTGACTTGAGCATTAAGACCACAAATTTGGTCATTAGAAGGTGAGGAGTGTGTATATACAGCCTACCCAGCCACCGTCCGTTCCCAGATCAAAATACATGCAACAAATACATCACAAAGACAGACCTCTCATCATCATATCATGTCCCAGAATATACAGCTGTCACACCTCTTCCGCACTCAATCCTTTGCTCTACACTGATACTTCTCCCATTGAACTTAATCTTCTTCCTAGGAGTGATCTGGAATCTATGCTCCTCTCTCCGTCCCTTCTCCTTGTCTGCTTCCATATCGAGCGGTGCAATGTAAACGGGATTATTGATATTATTTCGTTTTCCGGTTCCAAGCTGGTAGTACTCATTTCCACCCCACCACAAAACATCCGCACCCCAGTTCGTGTCGTTTTCTGAACTTCTTTCGCTCGCTCCAACGTGGCTGATATTGCTCATTATAGCGGACATGTGGGTTGATCCAACGGATAAATGTGCCAAACGAATCGGGACAACAACATTCTTGACTTCGTCGTATTCGAAGAGACCTGACAATGCTTTCATTTTTGTAGGGGTACCTTGGACATGTGTCCATCGCCCATTTCCCAAACCTCCAAAGATTCCTTGCCCACATGACCAAGTATCCGCTGTGACACGGCCAAGGCCTCGAGAGTCTTCCTCATCTTGCCCAGCTATTCGGGTAGCGTCGACAGTAAAGAAACTGTTGACACCACCAGCTGCAACATTCGTAACTCGAGGAAGCATATTCGTTCCTTTATAGAGCTTGTCGATGGGTAGAAGAGATGGTGCGTCTATCGTTGGCGATTCAGGGTTATAATCGAATCCCAATTGGCCAAGACTGTTGTCTCCAAAGGCAAAGACACGACCTTGGCTGTCGACTGCCAAAGAATGGTAATCACCAGCTGCGATCTTCACAATGTCAAAGCCCCTCAGGGTGCTTATCTCGTGTGGTTGGTCGTATGGGCCTTCTGGCCTCGTTGTCCAAGTCAAACCAGGCACCCCCAGTTGACCTCTTGTTGGAAAATCTTCAGTCCCCGAAGCTGCTGAGAATACTCGTCCTTTGGATGTCAAGAGGAGGCAGTGCTCGAGACCACTGCTAATGTCCGAAACCTTCTCTCCCCATGGCAGGTTGCTTGGATTGATCTTTCGATAACTAATTCTTGACCTGCTTTTCCAGAATGGTATCCATGAATTCTCAGATGGTTTTGGACCATCAATCTGATCAGCTTGAGCTGCAGGAATTGAATACACCTGTCCACCAGATGAAAGAGCAATAATTCGATCCCGAGAAATGGCCAACTTGACGAGATCCTTCCCTCTCAGAGTAGGCGTTGGTTCCAGAGTGGCCGTGGAGAATCCAGTTCCCCATTGGAGCAGATCACCATTCTCCGTGATAACAGCCCCAAAATTCCTATCCAATTTTAGATCTCGAAGAAGTTTTCCATCGAAATAGGGAAGTCTCCTCGGAGTCTTGATATTGGCCTCCTCGGAATCATATATCAACTTTCCAGAGTTAGACCCCCAGCAGTAAACACCTGGATTCTCCCAAGACTTTTTCACCTGCACATGTTGCGAGCTGATCAAGTCCCGATTTTCCTCTCTCGAGCCGGCCTTCCGTCTAGGCTCCTCGAACTTCACTTCGGCGGGCGCCAGAATAGCCTCGGCATGGAGGGCGCGAGGGTAGCCCAATGCATATAGAAATCCTCCCCCGACAGTAAGGGACAGTAGAAGACCGGCTGTCCGGGAACTGGTTGAAGGCCTGCTTCCAACACCAACCCGTGATCGACTCGGGGGTCGAAAACCTCTCCTCTGACCAAAGAATGATCGCTGAGTCCGTTGACTTGCTTGCTGAACAATTGTAAAGGATCGAGAGCTTGTTTTCGAGGCAATCATCTTCACCAGGTTGAGTTCACTGAAGGTCTGATGTTGTTTTCTTCAGCCTCGTCTTCAATGACGACTTGACTTGTGGGTGCTACGGTTGCCAGGAACATCCTCAAACGAAAAGCCTTGTGGTCCGAGCACACACACCACAAAATCGTTACCGTGTTCCCATTTCATCAGCCTTACGCCTTCAGTATTGATTGCAAAGACAAACCACGATGTATGAGGATTCTTGGTATACATATGTACCAGATTCACATAAGAAGGACGATGTATCTGCTCAAGGATCCAAGCACCGACGGAGGGAGTCCTTGCTGAAACAGACAAATGTCAGCCCTTTACCAAAACCAGATTATGAACTTTTACTGATCGATGAAACAGGGAGGAAGTCAGATACCAGACCCTTCAGATCCAATCATGGAACTGTTTGAAGAGACTTCTGGACTAAAAGGTCCTCCTGAGGCTACACTAGCTAGGAGAGCAAAGTCATACAGTGACTTTTATGAAGTTGCCATGAACTGTTTAAACAAAGAGGCAAAGACAGAAAAGCCAAAGGATGTTCTTGAGAATTTTGAGCACAGAAGGGAAGGCATATCGCTTGGACTTCAGTTTGAGGCTCTTGAGGATGATCTCTTGGATGCAAGTCAAGAGGAGAACCAGTATGTGACCCAATCCACACCACGTGGCTAGCAAACTGATGTTCGAGAAAGACTCTATAGGGACCAATTAGCTCTGTCTGAAAGGCATCTTGATAGTTTGCTAAGTGACACTACATCTGCATTAGACTTATTGGCAAGCCTTTCGGACTCATTCAGAGCAGTTGAATCAGAGACGACAGCATTCCAGGCTCAGTGCGAAGACTTGCTGGCCGAGCAGAAACGTCTTCGTGATCTAGCTGATGAAGTTGGCACGGACTTACAGTACTATGCTTACCTAGAGCCTCTGACAAGGCGCCTCAATGCTCCAGGTGCTGGAAGGATTGTAAGGAGCGACGACTTTCTGGACATGTTGTTGAATCTGAACACATGCATAGATTTTATGGATCAACATGTAAGTTTTTCTCTAATTACACCCAATCCTTCCAATTCTATCTAGCAATTTGGCTGTAATCTCGTCTCATCCTTGAATCAGACGAAAACGATCAAACGTGCTGACCTCTATAGCCAAATTATCGTGATTCTACCGTCTACAAAACACGGTACACTTCACTCCTCGAACGTACATTGAATCTTGTTCAAATAGCATTCACATCCGCTCTGAAGGAAGTCTCGGATGAGGTTTCAAAGCAGCTTCGCTCGAAGGAACATAACGAGACTGCTGAGTACGTCTTGCTCTATGGAAAATATGAAACAATTCTTGAGAACCTTGGGCCACATTTGGAAAAGCTCTTCAAATCTCCAGATTTTGCATTCGGGCGAGTGGGAGACAGGACGAATCGAAGTGCGTACGCCGATCAGTACCATAATTTGTATAGCCAAATTGTGATCTCCTACCTCAAAAGCCGTGAGCCTGTCGGTCCACTGGTTTTGAAAAATCTCCGCAAATTTGCGGCCTCGGATCCTAAGCCTGACGTCGACTTCGAGTCTTTCGCAAGGTGCTCTGTTCAATATGTTTTGGACATTTGTCACAACGAGCAAACTCTGGTGACGAATTTCTTTGATGGAGGACCTTTGTTAGCGGACTATCAAGACTTGGAAGCATGGAGTAAGTCAGCGGAGTATGCGGGCAGACTCGAGGAAAATATTTTGTCGCACCTAGCGGCCCTCAACACCTTCCTTTCGCCGTACCTGAACAATGGAGATTTGCAACGAATATGCAAATTGGTTAACTGGTTGGAAACAATCTATATGCCCTCTGCTGATGGAGAGATGGATGCTGATCATCCACGGGACGATCGAAGATCCATAGTTCAGGCTTTGCTCAGCAAGTATCTTTGGACATCGTTAGACTCATTGTTCATCAAAGCCGCTGCGGATATCGAGCACTTCAAGCCATCACAAGAAGACCTTAAATTTACAACCAAGCATGTACCACTCGCCGGAGAAAGAAATAAACCGACAAATCATCAGGATGTTACCGAAAAGCCCATGGAGCCTGAGCCAACGGTCTTGAACGCCTATCCCACTGTACGAATCGCCGTCAAGCTATTGGTGATGTACAATGAAGGCTCTTATGACAGACCAGTAAGATCTTGTTCTATTACCAAGTTTCTTCGCTAATTCATTTCCCCAGAGAAATGGTGATGTTCTCTACGACATTGTTCACCAGACGACAGAATCCCTACAGAAAGCGGCCACTGTAATTAAGCGCAATTCTGTCATTATGGACGCACAGCTCTTCCTCATCAAAAACTTGATGCTCATCGAAAACCTCTTCATGGCACATGAAATCCCCGATTCCGTCCGACAGTCAGCCGAATTCGACTTCACCCCTATTTGGGATACGATCCAAGAGCTTCAAGCCCGCAGACAGCTCTTCAACCCTCTTGCGTATATCACACCTCTTGTAAAAGGTCAACTTCTCCCGGCAGTGGTTGATCGAGTATTGGATGCGAGGAAAGAGCTCGAGAAAGTTCTTGTCCAACAAATTACGGCATTCACAAAGACTTGGCAGTCCCGTTTGGCAGACAAGGATTTTAAGAAGAGAGAAAGCACGGCGAAGGAGTTGGATGCCATGCTGAATAAGGTCTTTGATGACGAGACTACGAGGGGTGCATTATGGAAGATGATCAGAGCTGAAGAGTAAATCTTCATGTTGTATTATATTGATGCTGCGATAGCAGAGGATAACCCAAAATGAAGCGGTCTGAATACTTCGCCTTGTCAGGGGCAAACCATAGAGAAGCAAGCTGAATGAATGAATCAGGCCAAGCTTCCTCCCTGTTACCAGTTCTACTCAATATGATTCACCGAGCCGGGTAATTCACTAATCACGGTGAAATTTGATGTCACTTCACATTATTGAAAGAAATTTACATAAATAGTCACGGGATATAATTTTTCGGTGGCGAGGCACACGCGATAGATCGCGTCGACCTGAATTCCACCGCCGTTCACTTCAGCAATTTGTCAACAGCGTTCCTCGACACCTAGCATCAGAAATCGTCTAAAATATATCTCACTAGCTAGGACATAGATCGAATCGAACATGACATGAAGTCCAGCGATGCGTGTCCTGGCTCCGATTAAACTGGGGTCCTCTTTGCGACAAGGACGATGCCGCCTGTAGTCTGTAAATACTGGCAGCAAGGCAACTGCAGGTTCGGAGGTAGGCAAAAATATTCTCGTTATCCCAGTCGAAGCTGATGATTGTCGCAAGACAACTGCAGATTCGAGCATCCGGCAGCTCAAGCTCCAGTTCGAGGCCTCCCTAATGGCAACCGTTTCGCGCCCCTTCAAAATTCAGACAACTCGAGGAATAGCAATGGCTATAGAGGCGGATGTAAGGATCTCCATTCTCTGAAATAGTGCATTACTGACAGTCTCGATGCTTCAGCGCCTGTAGCACCTCCGTATGGCCTCGAAAAGAGCGCCATAATCACCGATCTGTCAACAGAGAGACCACAATGGATCTTGTCAGCATATGGACCTGGGCGAGCGGCACCAGCGCAACTATTTGGCGGACCACAACGAGAGCAGAGCTTTGAGGAGTTGCGACTTCTTCACTACATGGGAATTGCGAGTGGGAACCCTCAGCAAGCAGTACAAGAGGCGGATAGAATTTACCAAGCTGCAGAGCAACAAATGCAGACAGCGCTCAAAGATGTGGATGGAGCGATCAACTACATAGTCAGGGCCGAGAATGAGCATCCAAATCGGATAGATATCTGTAGGGAGAGTCAAGCTGCCGGTGCGGGGTCACAGCCAAATCCTTTTGGCAGCCAGGGCTCTTTCCAGCATGCTCAGTCTTCAAATCCTTTCGGAGCACCTAGTCAGCCAGCTGCGGCGCAAACATTTGGACCACCAACTCAAACAGCTGCGTTTGGACAACCACCAGTACTTGGACAGAATCCTAATCCGTTCGGAGCAGCTCCTCAACTAGGGGCTTTCGGACAACCGTCAGCTTTAGGGCAAAAGCCAAATCCGTTCGGAGCGCCAACTCCAGCATTTGGAGCTCCAACACAACTGGGAAGTGGCGGGGAATTTGGACAGCCGTCGGCCTTAGGACAAAAACCAAACCCTTTTGGAGCTCCAGCTGCAGCTCCTGCATTCGGAGCGCCAACACAGATAGGAGGTGGTGGATCTTTTGGACAACCTTCAGCCTTGGGACAGAGACCGAATCCGTTCGGGGCCCCATCACAACAACCTCAAGAGAATCCTTTTGGACAGCCGTCTGGCCAAAACCCGAACCCACTCGGTTCTCAGAACCCACCTGCTCAGCCAAACCCCTTTGGAAATCCAACACCTGCTCCATTCGGTGCTCCATCTCCTGCACTAAAGAATCCATTCGCAGCACCACCACAACCCACAGCCCCAAATCCCTTCGGAGCAACACCAGCAACACAACCGAATCCATTCGGAGCACCTTCGCAACCAACAAATCCCAATCCGTTCGGAGGAACTCCTGTAGCAACGCCCGTTGTCTCAAACCCTTTCGGCAACCCACAACAAAGTCAACAAGCAGCGCCAAATCCCTTTGGCAACCCTCCAACTGTACCCACACCTCCCAACGCAAATCCCTTCGGTGCCCCACCCGTCACCAACGGATTCTCCTCCTCTGCCTCTCTCGATGACCCACCCCCACCGGTATCCTCATACATCACCAAAGACCACAACGGGCGTCTCCTAACATTCAAAGGCAAACATGTAATCTACAAAGACTCGCAACCGGGAACCCAAAACCAAGACGGCACATGGGCGAAGATCTGGTTTCCAGACGGGCCACCAGCACCTAACAAGACGGCTGAGGCACCAGAGGAGAAGTATACGGAAGAGATTAGGAATGCGTATGAGAAGGCGTTGAGGCTGGGTGGTTTTGAGGGAGGGATGATTCCGCTCGTGCCGCCGAAGCAGGAGTGGTGTCGGTGGGATTTCTAGTTTTGCTCATGCATGAGGAGTTCGACGGCATGGGAAGTCAGGGGGATTGCATTTGATGGCGTTGTCGGAATCGATGGTTTTGATGTGGGATAGATGTTCAAATTATATGCATGAGAAAACTCGTCTTCACTCACAACCAAGTCCTCAATCTTCACACTGATTTGTGAGTCGTTAATTGATATCGAATATCCTATGCATAGCTTGGCACCCAACTGGCAGGGAGAACTCCGATACAACAGGATAATCAAACACTAAATCCAACATGCTACTCCAGGATCCATCAAAACGCCACAAATACCTCAATGCTAATAACCCCCTTTAAAATCCATGCAAGTGGTCTCTTATACAACTATATCATACACTCACTCATCCAGAACACAAGATAGTATCAGCTTAAAAGCTTAGTCAACTTCCCAGCTCCCACCAGCAACATTAGCGCTAGTAGTCTTCGCCTTCGTCGGGGCATTGGGGAGACTAATCCCATAGTCATCCTCAAACCATCCATCGCCCAAGTATTCGTCCTCAAAATCCCAGTGGACGGATTCGCCGTGGCCGGATAGAACACCTCTCCATTCTCCTGCAGCGATCTTGGAGGCAATGCTGATCATAAGGTGGAAGAGGTGGCTTGGTGGACTCATTAGGATCTCGCAGGTTTTCTGGATGATTGCTGTTGGGAGATGACGGGCTGTTTGGAGACGGCGTGAGCGCCGTCTGGGCGGGGAGAATAGATTTACGGCGGGTGGGAGTGGGGAGAGCGCTCGTCGGCGGGAGTTGCTACTTGTCGTAGCTCGGTGTCGAATAGTAGGTCGAACGGTTGGTGGAGTCAAGACTTCAAATTGCTCTTCGTCCGACTTCTCACCAGCATCGGTGACTAAGGTAGGTGTTTGTGGATGTGGTGAGGAACTCCTTGATGTGGATTCTGGGTTTTGGCTCTCTTCCATATTCCATATTCGAGGTGTTTCTGGTTTGACGGTAATCTCGGATGTATCTCGTGTATGGTTGGGTCGCTTCGGGAGGATAATATTGTTATGAGGATAGGGATAGGATGAAGATGGGGATGGAGGGCCCGAAGCTGGAGGCGATGGAGGAGCAAGTGGAGAGTGCCATGATTGCACGCTGTGGAATGACTCGACACTCGACGAAAAGTCCGAATCGGATTCAACGCTTGTTGAGCACCTCAACGGAGAATTCGTTCTGTGCTTAGATGGCGGACTCGTGATTAGGGACAGCACGGGAGGTGCTGTCATTGACCTACTGCTCTGTAAACCCTGAGGACGGTCGTTTTTCTCAGACTCGAATGCCAGAGGCTGATAAGTGGGTTGATGGTGGCTTCTAGGTGTGATCTGAGTATCATCTGCAGCATCACTGAACCTATCGCTCTCCTCATCATACCCAGTATAACCTTCGTACACTGGGTCGGCGATCGAGGATTCTAATAATGATGGTTCCAAAACAGCCTTTTCTTGGGTGGATTTATTTTGGTATTCTGATTGTGGCAGTTCGCTTCTCTGTTCTGAGATTTCAGCAGCCACAAAGTCGGAATCGATGGATGGGACATCAACATCCTCACTGGTTTGGTCGGACGTGATTTCTGATCCATCCAGAGATCGATCCTCTTCGAGATCGAGAATAGAGGCTTGGGTTCCTTCCTCCGAAGCTGTATAGTCCCGAAATGGTGAGGATGAGGATGAGCTTGTAGCAGGTGTTATCGAGGTGGTGATATTGGGGGAATACGGTACGGGAAATGGTGGCGAATCATCCCCTGGCCTCTCTACCGGTTTCCAAGGCCGTTTCTTGACTGGAGTCTTAGGAGGCTCTGGCAATTCCACTGTGAAATCTCGTTGAAATGGACAGGGCGTCTTTTCAAATCGCAACACTTCTCCAAGTATCTTCTTCAGCTCTTTCACCCTTTCCTTCTCATCTGCACTCTGGTTCGGCACCTCGATCCTCCAATATTGGGGTGGTCTGATCTGCAATACGAACTTGCTATCTCCATCAACACACCAGCACTGTGACTTTGGTAAAATTGGTCGAAGGGCATTCGCGCAGTTCAAAAAGGCTACCGATCCAGGAGCGCGATATATACGCAGTGCCCCTAGAGATGGCCGGATAAATTAGCCTCAATCCAGTGACATTCATCCGATCCAACAGTACTTGTTTACATACCAACGGCGAGCGTTCTCTCAAAACGAGAGACCCAAGATAAAGTTCCAGGTTGTTCTTCTACTACAGAACTCTCGCCACTCGAGCTTGGCCGAGCTGTGGGACTTGCTGTTGTAAAGGCAACGATTCGCGCTGAGGGCAAGGTATATAGTATCTCAATTGAAGGGTCCGGACTCGATGAAAGCCTAGTCGCTGGTAGGCTGAAAGAACGCTTAATCAACGCTGAAGGAGTGGTAGAAGCCATTGGCAGCTTTGTCCCAGTTACTGAATGATCTGCTGCCTGATGATCATGGTCGTGGGGTGCATATAATTGATGTTGAGGACGTTTTAAGGAGGTCTCATTCGTTGGATCGAGGCTGATGCAATTGGCCGCTACTCTCGACTTGCGTTGGGAGCTAGAGTAGCAGCTCTGAAGAAATGTACAAATTATCGTCCCAGACCGAATGTATCTTAATTTGTCGGGACATCCAAGAGCTCTGCTCAGCTACAGTAGTACTAGAATTGAATAGCGATGTTGAAATCTTGAGTAGTGCACCAGCACTTGTGAATTGTGCAATGCGACGCGTTTGTTCCAGCCACCTTGAACCCCACGCGAGCCGCTACGTACCGAATGCAGCCCACCCGTCAGTGTTGCCCAAAATCTGGAGAACCTTGAGACAGGCACCGAGTTTGCAACTTTTGTCTTAAGAGCCGCAATTATGGCCCAGAGCATATCACCAGCGCAGAGGCCACTCCTGACCCAAGAGCAACTCAAAAAGAAACTCGAGGTCACCAATTTCGATCCGAATGCCATCCTGCGGGGTGCCCAACTCACCATTGTTGGAGGTCTGTACCTCGATAACCAGCCTCAACGACAATTACTAACAACACCAAAGCTTTGAGAGCACTGCAGAATCCTGCTCTTTTCACATCCGGGCATTATAAGCAAGCTGCTTTGGCTGTTGCTATTGGCATAGCAATACGGATTGCCATCTCTATTCCAGTGCGAATCACCGAGTTGGTTTGGGACATTCAGGCTGACATTGGACAAGATTGTTGGAATCAAGATCCTGCTTTGGTTTCTCTCTTTCATATTTAATTTCGAGCATGCTACGTGGGACGATAAGATTGTCAATGGCCTGGACTTCATCCAGAACTATGTGCTGCAGGTCCCTCTCTTCTTTATGACCTTAATGAGATACGTTACTCCAACATTAGACAATATGTGAGAACACCCTTTGAATTATTAAATACTGCTGACAAGTCCAGGTTCATGGACTCGTAAGTTGTTCCTTTTCCGAGCTATGAATTCTTTGCTCACATCCCTTCGGGCTGGCCTGGGTGGACAAGACGTATTACGCAAAACACGAAGGAGAGGATCCAATGACTCTGCGAGAAACATACTATCCTAATCTCCGGAAATACCCAACCGGAGATGGAAGCACACATAGCAAGAGTACAATGGAGGCGATCACAATGTTTCTCATGAAATTCGGAAAGAAGGCAGGAATATCTCTGGCAGTGTTTGCTTTGTCATATGTTCCATATGTCGGCCGTCTCGTCCTCCCGGCAGCCAGTTTTTATACATTCAAGTCAGTTTCCGGATGGGGCCCAGCTGGTATAGTATTTGGAACGGGAATCTTCTTACCTCGGAGATACCTTGTCATCTTCTTGCAGAGTTACTTTACCTCCAGAAGTCTGATGAGAGAGCTGGTAAGTCTATCCATCACTTCCTCTGGACACTTCTGACATCTATATTTAGCTTGAGCCGTATTTCTCTCGCATACGGTTCACCAAAGAACAGAAAAAACATTGGTTCCATGACCGAGAAGGGCTTTTGTTTGGCTTTGGTGTTGGATTCTACATATTCCTACGGATTCCCCTATTGGGTGTCCTTATATATGGAATTGCTGAAGCATCGACGGCGTACCTCATCACGAAAATTACCGATCCGCCTCCAGCACCAGCTCAGAGTGAAGGCTTTGCAGCAAGCCAGCAAGAGTGGAGGAACAAGCACGAGTTCTTAAATCTCAAGCTGTTCGATCTCGACACTCAAAATTCGTCGAACTCGGTCCCAGTCCCACCGAGTTCTAGCTCACAAGGAACATCGTCAGGAATACCTAATGAACCACCGCCACCATATATGGAATTGAGATCGAGATAGCCGGAATAGGAAAACTTTTTGTCCGGAAATATCTCTCTGACGTCAGCCATGAAAAGCATGAAGTTATGACAGCGGAAAAGAAGTTCATGTACAAAATATTACCCGGAAGTTCCACTCTATCAGAGCAATGCCGAGAATGCTCCGCCCCGTCTGTTCCCATGAGTGTCACCAGCATTCCAATAAGCGGAGCCAAGGACCCCGCATCGATTAGCTGTGGTTGGTAGCTTGGTGCATACCTGAATCAGCGTTTGCACTAAAGAGGGGCAATGCGGGCGATAACGAGATCTAGCCCCTTATCGTGCTACAACACCCAACTACTTCACTCGTTCTTCTCACGTACGTTGATGGTAAATAAATTACCAAACGTCGCAGTGCGGGCAGATACTATTTCAACTTCTCATCAACTTCTGTTTTCTTTCTCAATATTCCAATTCCTTCCACAATCAATCACTCCATCCAATTCCCATTTTACTGCCAGGTTGCCCCACCTTACGCTTCTATCTTCATCATGGGCATGACGGGAATCCGAAACGTATGCAAAGTCTCACTGGATATCCCAGCTGAGAAGCAACCCCAGTTGCACAACCGCTGGGTAAGTCTTTATTTGTCTTTGAGTTTACGACTTTGTTAAAACCGGACTAGAGCCGGGCTCTCGCAATATGTCTCGGGAGCTTAGCAGCTCGCGGCTCCTAAAACGTGTATTAAAACCCTTACTAATCTGCGTGTAGCATCCTGATATCCCTTTTGCAGGCACAATCAGGAATGGGGAGACTGTGAAAATTGAATGTGTATGTGTTTCCCGGCCCCAATGACCTCAACTACTACTCACACCTTTCAATAGGTCGACTGGACTGGGGGACAGATTGGTAAATATTATGGATAATTTCAAATTTACCAGAGGCTTACCATACTTTCAGGAAACAATGACAGTGCAGATGATATGAAGAATGTTGACCTCACTCGGATTCATTATCTCTCTGGACCATTTGAGATTGAGACTGCGGAGCCTGGAGATGTCTTGCTTGTTGAGATTATGGATGTGCAGCCTTTTGAGGATGCACCATGGGGCTTGTATGTTATTTTATTCCTTTCAATGTGTTCTTCTTGCTGACATGGACGCAGTACCGGTGCGTTGACTTTGAAATTGTTTGCAGTGGCCCAAAGCTAAAGAGAAATCCAGGGGTCTTCGACAGGAGCAATGGCGGTGGTTTCTTGGATGAAATATACC
>Ga0302325_10020796_pt1 | contig 13752 bp, 9 predicted proteins | sample Palsa_T0_2_FD_201948 | JGI IMG/M metagenome (GOLD analysis project Ga0302325, IMG submission 201948) | Peat permafrost microbial communities from Stordalen Mire near Abisko, Sweden - Palsa_T0_2 | ecosystem: Environmental > Terrestrial > Soil > Palsa > Peat permafrost | place: Sweden: Abisko... | reverse complement strand
CGTTTGGCCTTTGACAAGTCTAAGCGAGAACTCCCTTCAAACATACTACTCAATGCCACAGTGCAAGGAAGTAGAGCGCGTTTAGCTTGGCTAATAACAAAGAATACAAGAGAGTGGACTCTTAATTGGAGGTGTATTTCCTTTCACTAGCTTGTATTTATGCTAAAGACTACTGAGAAGTATGGGACGATTCGGTGCCACAAGTCTTCCACGAGGGAAATGGCCTGATCCTAGAAACTTACATTCAAGACTCTAATATTAGGAATGTACAATCTTGGATCTGGTTGTTTCATACCCAAGAGAACTATTCCTATGTCTGTACCCTCTTCCTAAATGCCACGCAACGAGCCAAAGGGATCTGCCACTACCTTACATATAACTTCGAATTCCAGTATTCTATTTCAACTAACTGAGTCAATCAATCGCTAAGATTCTAGCAGTACTTGAGGCTAATATGCTGTCGATCTCTGAAATTTTAATGCACGAACCCACCTGTTAGAGAAGCCCAGTACCTGACATATAATAACATGTCCCGAGAGGGTAATGAATATAAATAACCGCAACTAGGATCAAGCATTAGAGCAACTTCAGATAGGCAAAATATGAGTGAATGGACAAGCACATTTCCTAGAAAGACACCGATACCGAGATAAAAATGCTATTCAGATGATAGCAATACTGACTTGACACGGTGTGACTTTCTCTTCAAGACTTTGCAAAGGTCAAACAACGTGTTGGGTCGCTCATAGGCTCTAATATCTCCTCGAACTTGGAGTAGGTGTGGACTCCGAGTGGGGTTTCCTCTCAACGGCATGGCACTTGCAGATCAATATCAATGCATCTGATGCATGGGAAGAAAGGCGCGGCTCAATACAACAGTGAAAGATCATATAAGCAGAATACAATCATTGATAGAGAGACTGAACTCTTAGATCTACAAAATGCATGGGCTTATAACGTCCTCGAGTATACTGGTACTTTTGACGACGCTGGTCAGCGAACCCCGAGGAACACGCTTCAAACAAACTTTCCCCACCACAACTCCGCAGGTGTAAGCTGCTCTCGCGATCGTGTAGCAAAATGAAGAATACCATTCATTGTGAAAGATTTTCCCAGTGAATGTGCTGCCAGAAATCATGGAAATGGTGACAGCGGAAAATGACCACGTCCTTGCCTGGAATTAGGGTAGAACCATCAAATGCAATATAGAACGAGAAGAGGAATCCTGGGATATGAAACTTCTACCCATCAAATGGCGCAAAAGCATGCAGCTCCAAACTCCGCTACTCGGGAAACCTACGCCTGATCCAGGATTAGCTCCCTAATTTGAGCAAAATCTTTGCTGGTCTCCTTCTGGATTATAACTCAGCTCTCTCCCTAGCTTTGATCTTAGCAGGTTCGACTGGTATATTCCCTTCAAGCTTAGCTGCCTGCCTTCTTTCCAATTCGGTTTGCTCCTCATTAAGAGGCTTCCAATTGGCGAAATATCGGCCGAATCAGAACGCCAAGAAAATGAGTCTAAGTAGAAGACATGCACTCAGTGGAACCCTGACGCTATTGCCGGCTTTCGTGTAAGGACTTGATATGCAGTTGCGGTGACAGTTGAAGCATTTAAGATACTCCTCGTCTGTGAAGCAGTTAGGATTGTGTGCCCTGTCGTTGATCACGCAAAAGTCTGAGTAGACGTCGATGATGGTTGTTTTGCAGGTATTGCGGGAGCGATTAAGAATAGTTGCGAGGATTGAGTTGGTGTCACTAACGATATACTTGTTGAGGATGCAGGTTGCGAGGTGTGCTGGAAGCAGGTGTGGAAGAGGACTGTACTGGTTGACAGACTGGTCTGATCGTGTCCCACGTCGCAAAGCTGGAAATATTGTTGGGAATGTTTCAGGTGTATCTCTCGACCACGGTGTCTGATGAAGCTTCAAGGTCATCAGTACAGATTCGATGAAGATGTATAGTTTGCTACCTTCGACAATGTTGCTTGGAGTAGCATCCTGAAGAACTCCACCCCATTCCAAATCTGGAGAATTTACATTGCTCTTTGCAAAGAATCATACACGTAACCCATTAAAAATGTTTCCTCATGAAGTCATAATCTCTAAACCCATCAATAACGCCGGTATCCATCCATCCATCATCACCCCTTAGTCATCCTCGAGATCATCCAGATCATCAACGTTAGTAACACTCGCACACTCTTCCGAAAGGACCTCACGCCCCTCGACCCGCATCCGCCGGATAAGGGTAGCATCAGGCTTCTGTATGATATACATTCCAGGCGTCACAGAATGGGAAGCTCCTCCAGGGCCAGAATCCGCTTTGATTCTCATGTACTGCTTGCCAGCCAGCCACCAGACCATGTTTGAAACATATTTTCGAGAGTACGAACTGAACAATGCAGAGGCTTTGAGAAGAGCCCATTGGGAAAGTTCGGCATTCCCGAAATTTATGAGGAGGGCTCTGGTGTGTGGGGCATCGACGTGAGGCTGTATGTCATGAAACTGCTCGAAGAAACTGAGGAGCAGCGGGATGAAGTCCGGTCCTGACTCTTCATTGAAACTTTGGCTCGGTTTCTTGGCAAACTTCTTTATCCAGGCGTCTTTGAGCGTCTGGAGGTCCTTATCCAGGTCATCCAAAACTTCTTGCCATTCTGGGTACCGTTTAGCCTCGTCTCGGTACTGCTTGTAAGGAGCCACGAGATCTTCATCCCACCACTGGTCGTAGGGGAGACTTTGGTGAAAGCCTGTGAGGGCGATGTTAATAGTCTTGTACGCAATATATTTCAGATGGTCTCGGATGTTGGGCATGTTGGGTCTGACCTCGTCGGTCTTGTAAAGAGGCTGCCGTGGCTTGGTCGGAACCTTCTTCTGCTTGAAATGGCTCCATTCTTCCTCCCCAAAGATGAAGCCCTGTTTCGGCTGATCTACTAGGTCGCTGAGTAGTTTGCTCAAATACACCGCCTCGTCAGAATCCCAACTGTTCGTGCTGTAGCAAACGCTTTCCTTGTAAGAAGTGCACGATCCGAGTAGGGATTGCCGCATGTTGAATGCGAATGCGTGCTTGAGGAACACCGACGTAGGGTCGGGATGACCCTGCACCAGCTCAGAGTAGGTAGTGACGTCCTGACGGATAAAGCCCTCCTGTACCAAGTCCGGCAACTTGGGAACATCCGCGTTGACAAAGTTGCTAACAATGCTTGAGTCCCAACAAATCCAAGCCATGTCGCCATCATAATCTCCCCCCGAGAGCTTGGCGGCAAGCGATGGATTGCCCTTCGTCGGGAAGATAATGACGTCTTTCAAGCCCATCAGCTCGGCTTTCGCAACTGCCCTGACTTTTTGAATGTCGGAAATGAAATGGGCTGGTGATCTCGCAACCAAAACATCCTTTCCATTCAAGACCTCCCCAGAGAACCCGGAAATCTCGTCCACGAAACTTGAGAAATCGATGTATACTTCATCAGCCTCCAACACCCCCCAGAAATCGGGAACCATGTATGCATAGGTCGACTGACCCACGGTAATATTCAGCCGATCCTTCATCTCTTCGCACTTCGCTTTGAACACTTGCTTCGCTAGGCTCTTCACGAAAGTCGACGAGCTGGGATCAAATCCGGCGTCAAGCAAGACATTCAATCTTTCTTCCTTTGTGATTGGCAAACCAGCCCGCCATGGAACAGCGCCGGTCTTTAATCTCTCGGAGATGTTTGGATTGGAGCTCCGAACCCATTGCCGAAAGGATGGCGGGTCTTCTACTGCCAGCTGAAGATCTGTGAGCTTTTGGGACAAGCCATCTTCGAATAGCTTTTGGATCGCTTGCTTCATAACCTCCTGATCCCTGGCCCTAGCCATAAGGATATCAAGAAATTGCGTGTTCAAGTCTGCCGATCTCAATTGGCTAGAGTATTTCAGGACCTCGAACGTTCTCTGACTGATATCATCTGACTCGCCGTTCCGTTTGGTGCTCCTCTCCCACTTTTGCTGGGACGGGTATATCTCAATCCACAAATCTTGTGTTTTGCAAGAGTGATCGATGACCCAAAGCCCTTTTGCTTCACCAATACGACCTTGAAATGCACTTGGAAGGTACGACAATCCAAGCGTCCGTTTGACCTCGGTAGCTAAAGCGGGTGAAATGCGGCCGGCACCATCATTCATGACTTCAGACCCGCTCAAGATGTCTCTCTGCTGGAAACGAATTTGGGAATTTTCCAGAACGGCCGTTGCTGAATTTCTAGATACAACTAGATCCGTTCGAGCATACAGCTTGAGGGCAGGCTTCGAACCATTTTTCCGAGTAGGTCTGATCCGGTTGAGCAAGACAGGAATAGACATGATCGGAGGGTTCCCGCTGTAATCAGGATCATGGATGGCTTCTGTGTTGTTGCAAAACCCAATTCCGCTCGTTGCAAAGAAAAACATCCGAAAGGCTGCCTCTTTGCTGTTTTCCCTCGATCCGCCTTGCTTGCGAACTCGGTCCTTCGGCTTCGTATGAAAAGGCATCCAATTACGACCAAGTAGGGGATGTGCTGAGTCAACCAACCAATCGTATATCACCTTTTGATGGCAGCTCGCAAACTGCGGCATGATGATCTCTAGGAAACGATCGTGCCCCCACCTCCGTCCCAAACGATGAGAGCGATCGAGTTTTAGCGGAGCTAACTGCAGTTGGAGAGGCGAACCGCCAGAGGTAACTTGCAATGATCCAGCGAATACAACTGCGTGGGATCCACGTCGATACCCATTTAGTGCCGCTGCCCACACCTCACTTGGGCACCGTTCGGGAAGTGGCAGGCCTTTTAGTGGTGGGAAATCCTTGAAAAATGCATGCAGGGTATCCTGATCTTCGAGGTTGGAAGGTAGCGGGATCAGGCCTTCGAGCTCGCTCAAAGGAACCCCTGCGTGAAGAAATACCCGGGTGATCTCATAGACAACTGGGAACGGTAGAGAATCGAGACAGGAAGGCTGCCGTGGGAAAACGGATTCCAATTGGTTCATCAATTCCTGCTCGTCAGGATCGTAAATTCCGCCAAAAGTCAGGAGATCCTGCGAGAGCTCCTCGCTGACATGAACGTCAACATCTGACTGATTGAAGGGCCCTTCATCGTCGGCTAGAATGACCTCGCTCTCTGGGACGTCTGCAAGCCGAGCTTCGAAGCTACTCGATGCGTAGTCCGAGCTCTTCCTATCAGCTTGAAGTGTAGTAAATGCCTGGGTGTAGAAGCTTGGTCGTTCGTCATCATCTGGGGCCGTTTCTTGGGTGTTTGAAAACATCGGGGGATGCGAGAAAATGCTTGATGCATCTGAGGTAAAGCTCGTGTTCGCGCTCCGAGAAGCTTGAGTCGGCTTCATTGACCGTCCTCTGTCTGGAGGGGGCATAGAATCGAAAGATCGAGGCTTCTTGAAATTGGGCGGCGGACCAGAAGATGCTTCTTCCCGAGGACGTTTGGAATCACTGTCTGCCTTGATGAGCGGGAAGGGGACTGGACTGTCATTGAAACGGGAAGCTCTAGCAGGGTCTTTGCTTGGGGATATTCCGTTCTCCTTCATCCACTCTTCTCGGTACTCTTTCAAAACGCCAGCTAAGCACCTCAACAATTGGATCCTCTCGTCGCTGGTAACCGGCTTCGGTTTGTCCCGAGTAGATTCTGGTACGACACCTCGTTCTGCTCTTGGTTTGTGAATCCAGCCCTTATATAATATCATAGCCTTGTGCCGAAAGCGTTCCAAAGCAGGGTTAAGTCTGCCTTTGTGGTGCAAGAACCTGATCCCAAAGAGGCACTCATCCTGCACGGTATCTTTACTTTTTTTCGGCGACCAGTCAGTTTTAGGCTCAAGGCCCAAGTCCCACTCTTTGCAGAGTAGATGGATTCTGGTGTTAAGAGTTTCGTCGGAAGTGTCGGCTCTCTTTTGTGGAGTGCCTGGGGCCATTTCGTATATTATCGTCTATTCCGTAGCCGCGAGGGGATTACGTGTGGAAGGAGACGTGGAGGTCATTTGCGATTCGGAGGTTCGTTGAAGAAGTGAGGATTGCAACTTCCCAGCAAACGTGAGATGGTTGTAGGCCGAGGCTGAACAGGGGAGGCGCACCTTTAATTTATCGTGCCTTCAATGAATCGTTCCGTCGATTCGTGCACACAGAATCAGCGCAGATTCGTGCTTTGCCCAGGGTATCGAAACCTTGAAGGCCGTCGAACTTCGCATGGATGAGGTTGGAAGACGAGGGAAGACTGCGATCCTCCGCGGGGGACGAATATGCTGACGGAGAAGCTCAATTGAGAAATAACGACCATAAAACCCGAGAAAAAGAGGACGCCAACAATGGTGGGGGTGTAATATCGTTAAAGAACACGCAGAACGAACATGAATCGAAGAATGTGGTGCAATCGATGGTGGATGATAATGTTCAGGAAGCAAATCATTCGAGGAAGACGCGTCTCGCTAAATTGCAGCGGGAGCGGGCCGAAGCTACAGTAGTTTCCTGCGCTAAATTCAGGGGGTGGGGTTGACCATCTCCTATGAAGCGGTCTGGAATGTTTTTACAAGTGAATGGGAAGAGCAAGAAACCGATATACAGGGTGACATCATCAACCCATCCGGCAGCAGCCTTCCATGAGGCCATCGACTTGGAATGGGAACGTGACCATAGGTCGAGCTGATGCTCAGTGCCGCCACCACACTACTAAGTCAGTACTGACATATGGAAGAAGCAGGCCCAAGACATTTTAGAGATAGAATGCCAATGTATCCCCGACTTAGCGGGAATCAGTTCTCACCGCTGCCCTGAATGCTTTGAGCTAGGCTTGTGCGAAAGCATAATATATTCACCTGGAGGCAAGGGGCAGTGCGTCGGAGAACTCATGGCCAACAGACGAGGAAGAGAAGAATACCTGCACCAAAACCTCCATTGCTAAACAATCATTCAAAAGCCCAAAAATGAGGAGCTTAAAATGAGAGCTTGGAGCTGATGCCATTCAAATCCTGAAACGTGGCAATGAGAAGTTTGGAAGTGTTGCTGGCCTCTGCCTTTCCAAGGGTCTACGAACATGCCCCCATGTTTACCCCGCGATTTGGGTTACGCGGAAATCCTTCCTCCGCAAGGATACTTACTCGATCTTCCTCTCCGCGCTGCTGTCATTTATTCATACTTAATCATATATCTAGATCACATCTGACCGTTTCGGATCTTCAACTGATTGAAGATTCAGCGCAGGTTTCCCTGCTGGTAGCACCAGTGACACTCTCGTTCTTTGAGACTCAGCCACAAATCGATATCTTTGTATTTTAGTATGACTAGTATCACCTTGATTTTTAGTTTACGGATCGATCGGGAGTACGGGATGGTTTCCAACAGTCTACAAGTACCCCTCGGTACTCCCGGGTTGGCATACCGCCCGGCCCGGTAATTGATGAGACGAGATGAAATATCACACATGGGATAAATTTACATATATATTTCCTTATGAGTGTCCTCATTTCTCCTCCCCATCCTGTGTCTTTGTCTCAGGCTTCAGATAACTATGCGGTCGCTGCTTATTTATCATGGTAGTGTGCCATTCTCGAGGGGTGTGTTCCATACTATTGGGTTGATAATCGATTGGAGTATGTGTGGGGTTGGAATGAAAGGGACGAGACGCTGAATTGGTACCTGGACGGGACGAAAATATTCACTGGTGCGAAAGTGGGGAATGAGAATACCTGAAACAGCATAGCGCATGATGAATATTTCTTATTGCTCAATGTAGCAGTAGGAGGAGGTTGGGTAGGAGGGCCGGATAATTAGATGAGGTGGATTATGTGGGTGTGTGATCGACGTGAGAACCTGGGAAGGAGATCTAGAGAGCCTAGATATGGCAGGCCCATATCGGCGGGCTTCTGTGGAATTATGTTGAAGTAATTTCGTCATTTGTTCACTCCCAACTTATCGTCAGGAGACCCGACGCAATTCGCTAACGCCTAACTAAATACTACATGCTTGCGCATCTTCTCTGTTCTTGCTCCTTGAACTCCATGCTCCTCCGAGGCCGGCCCTAAAGGATTTCATATATTTGCGATGGCTAACACCATATTACAGCATATTATACAAATGTTGTCGTCTCCCTTCACTCTTGCATAGCCCATTCCGGCGTCCCGCCCTCAGGTGTGGCTGGCTTCGGAGAATGGCGGGAAGGCACAATGAACTCCCTGCTCACGCCTCCTAGCCACCTCTGCACAGCGAGAAATCCATCCAGAGTCGCTGCTGCAGCGTCCCAGTCCAACAAGCCAATCGCTACGATAGCAGAAGGCATCAATCCCTTCAGGAATCTGGCTTCCGGCTTGTCCCTGGCGTAAGAATTGACGACAACCATAACCCATAGGAAAAGCCCTGGTGTCTTTTTCCAGCTGGCTAAAGGAACGCGCCACATGGTCATCCATAGTTGCTGGAGAAGTTCAGCCGTACATGCCCTTGACAGTGCTGTCCGCGTGAGGATCGCAGTGCTGTATATTATCCCAGCCGTCCTGCAGGTTTGATACATAAAATCGTTAGCCAATTCGGGGTCACTGGATACCGGAGAAAGAAGCTGCTTGTGAATCCATTGCGCAGTCGTCAAGAACTTGGCTTTCTCCACCTCCGGGTCCCCGTTTTCACCAAGGTGGAAGACTGAGGAAGTGAGAAATCTCATGTCGTCGAGGACTCGGGCTGCTTCCATGCTGATATCAAGTGATTCTGCCGAGTCGACAAAGCGGATTTTGGACTTGAGCAGAGGACTGTCCAGTTCGAGTGGATATGCTTCAAGAGTGGGGATGGGATTGTTCCGAGTTTTGTCCAGGAAGAGATCACATTCGAATGTGAAAGCGACCTGGTAATCGGTTCTGGTGAGCAGTTCTCTCAGAGTCTTGAACTGGATGTTCTGAAGCCCACCCCGCGTTCTGACCATTTCTGCGAGCCCTCTCATATGAGCCAATGTACTTCTTTCGTCTGCGTACACCAGCTGACAGCGAATTAGCAGGTTTCACGACTGGTCACTAAATTGCATACCTCGTTGTAGGCCAGAGACATAACGGTTGCAATGGCTTCATCATTGACGGAACTCTCATGCGCCGTAAGGCGCTCGTTGATCAGAGTAATGAGCTTCACTCTAGCTCCCATCACATCGACTGACTTGTCCCACTCAATTCTTCGCGCCGTAGCTTGGAAGTACGAGGAAGTCAAGATCGCGATATACCCCGCGATGGGGGACTGGATCATAAATGGCATCCATTTCTCATTGAAGCTAGCTGAGGGATCATTACCGTCAATCGACGACATGAAAGGAGCCAGCCTTTGGATGACTTGAATTCATCAGTAAACGGGACATTTTGAGATTTTGGAAGCGACTCACAAAAATGGAGAAGTTGGGCGTTTCGGACGGAGACATCGATTGGAAGCGAGTTGAGTGGCTCGAGCGCCACGCTCCCCACATGCATCTTCGGCACTCCATAATATGACTTTCTAAAGTGCTCGGAGTAAGGATAGTACTGAAGAGCGCGGATGTTGGCCGCGATGTCATCCGCACCATCTGGTGATGGGGTTTCGTCATCTTCATGTGACACCGACCCTGTTGATCCCCCGTACGAAAAGGGCCAATTCGGTTTCGAATCGTTGGTGATGAGCTGAAGGACGGGCCTTCGATTCAGGGATTCATCTTGGCTACCCGACTCTTGTATCGTTGCAAGGATATTGGAGCTCTCTGCTTCGCACGGTTCGATCTTTGGCTGCACTCCAAGCTCAACGACCTTTTCCTTGTATTTAGAAGACTTTCTGCGTCTCGTTAATATTCCTCGCCAACAACTTCCATCTTGGGAACAGGGTGCGGAGTGGAACTCACTTCAGTCCTTCATAAACGCACGGCACGGGTGGGTATCTTCTCGCGCAATTGTTACATGGCCTGTCTTTGGCTTGATTACACTGGGGGCCAAGAAAGTCAGTCGTAATCTTCCCCGGGTTAGACAGAGAGCGTGCAGCCAATAGATACCTTCTGTTTCCTCCTCCGGCATTCCGTACATGATGTTGAGGCTCGCTGACGAGAGCGCACTTCTTTTTTCTGCTGTGAGTTGTCGGGGTTAACCAACATTTTCGCCTCAATTTTCAACCTTTGAGGCTATTTGGATTCGCAAAACGGTGGGATGCATGTTACTTGGTGAGAATCGGTGACTGCATGACACAGGGCTTATATGGCTGAAGTGTCACAAGAGCTGAATCTGCAACCCATCGGCCTTAAGACGTATTCGGCTTAACGTAGACGTCACGTGCCTTCAGCTTTACCATAAAAGGGGTTGTAGCTGGAAAAGGGCCTCGGTATCCGAAGAGAATTGGGCCGTTATCGAAGCATATGATTCTGAGTCGTTTTCAAGGCGACTTGTCAGTGTGGACACATCATTGCCTTTATGTCGAGCCTCAAACCATTTCAAGTCACGTCTACCCCATGTCGGATCCTTCCAACCTTCGCACCCTCGAACAGCTGAGAACTCTGTTGTACTTTATACTCAAAGGATCAGGATCCTTTACCTGGGCTGTTGGGGCAGTGTTTTAGTGAGCCCCTGACTCGCTCAAATGCTATCCTACATCTATTGGCAATATCGAATCTATTTTGGGCAAAAGGAAATGTTGCGGAGGAGATCTCCGCCTCGGTTCGAAACCTAGGACCGCGGTAGGCTCCCTTCAACTTTTTCAAACGGTATTGCTCGAACCATTGGAGACGTAGTACAATAACTGCGGGGAATGAAAGTTTATATGAGGTGTTTTCAGCCTGTAACTGAGGAAGAAAAGGGGTACTCATCACGTGATAGTATCCTCGTATGTTAGAGTAGGATGTCAAAAGGAGCAACGCGGTAGATAAAATTTAACGACCTGACTATGGTATCCATTGCCTGCTAAATGAGTAGGAAGACTGAAAATTCGAGAAGACCACGTGATGTGTTCAACAAGGCATTGGTAGAAAGGAGCAAGGGAGAGAAGCCACAGCTGCTGATCGGCCCGATATTGCCCTCCACAGTGCAATCACTCTGAACGAGAAGTAGAGGAGATACTTTCGTAAGGCTTTGCGCAGGACTGCCTGCCAAATAGCCTTTATTTCCGCAACATAGCTTCAAGAACGGACAAATTCTCTCCTTCTTTTCTCCAAACATTCTTGCTCTCTAGTCCTACCCCCTGTAGAAGAGCTTTTCCACTGACCTCCAGCCCTTTCGATCCCTCCGAAGGTCAGCATAACAATATCGTTCAGCGCCATCCTTCTCTCGCATCCTGTATCCGGGAGGACCAATTCATTAATCAGAATCCTACTGTCAACACTCATTGACAGAATGATGTTCTTCAAAATTGATCTGCAAGCCTCGTCGCCCCAATCGTGCAGAATTCGGCGCATGAGATATGCTCTAGCCCCGTGTATGGGCTGAGGTCTGAAGAAGTCTGCAGTCATTATCTCGATTGAGGGGGGCAGGTGAGCAGATGCTTCGGTGTCCGCAATCACTTCAGGTAAGTCTTGGACAATCATTCGTCCCTTGAGCTCGGGGAAAGCCTTTTGGATAGATTCCAGCGCTTGACCTTTCCCACCTCCGATATCGACGATGAGTACTTCATCTTCCGAGTCGCACTTATGCCCCGTCTCAAACGGAAAAGGCGGCACTGCCGCAGCTCCCACGATAGCACTCGAGCGCATGGAATCGTTGAACAGTTTTGACCTCGCTGGATCCTCCTTGAGGTAGCCCCAAAAATCGTGAGGAGTTTTGAGAGCAAACTGAAGAGGCGCATCGTGGTGGTCAGTGGGGCTTTTGAGACCGTGAGTTTCTAGAAATTCTCCCAGTGACCCTGCGGCAGGACCAAGGATCGTGTTCTGAATTTTGAAGTGAGCACGGTTTGCTGGTGCGCTGAGTATTCTGGAGAAGTGGTTGGACACGTATCTCTCTGAGCCAGTCTCAACGAAGATATGGGAAGAGGTCAACACTCGCATGATGCGAACCGGCCAGCGATCAGTCTCGCTTTGCTGAAAAGGGGAGAGTATGCACCCATACCCACTATTGCTTTCTCGGCTCCTGTCTTTGATGATATTTCCTCCGCGCTCATGTCCTCATCGGCAGCTTCGGGGATGCAATCGAAGCATCCCGAGCTGTAAGCAGCACTTATTGATCCGTTGAGAAACGGCTGCATCGATATCAGCACAGCGACATTTCCGACTGTTGCAAAGACCGACTTGAGCTGTTGTCAGATACAGATTTTCCCCTGGAGTCCTTGCGGCAATAATCAGCTTCTCGGCCGCATCTATGAGCAGTTTTCGACTTGAGTCGTCACCATCGGTCGCAATCATGAGCGCGCCGAGCGAGTTGACCTCGGCAAGAAGGGTCTTGATGCTCTCGGTGTCCGTTGGTTTCGACATTGCACTTCCTTTTGTATTTTCAAATGATTTAGAAGTGCGCCACGTATTTAAAGCTCGAATACGAAAAGTGGGCCAGTAATCTCGGGATGCCGTGAATAACTTTGCAAGTGAGTTCGGAACGACGCGGTGCCTTGGCTGAGAGCATACCACAAAGATAAAGAGTCGAGTCAGGCTTTAAGGGTTTCAATCTGCAGAGCGAAAATAAAAAGATATTTTAGAAAAATAAAAGACCACCCTCCTTTTTAAGGTGTGTATTCCAGGCTGTTTGGCGCTATTTTCGCCGAGCTTTAGCGTCTAACCCAAGATTTATTCCTATCACCTCCAACGAGGCAAAACATTTCCATGCATTCCAGAAGGGCATTCCTCTTACAACCAGTCTTTGAACCATGACACCGCCCCTCGGAAAGCGCTTTCCTTCGCAAGCCGTACCTCTTTCACAGTCAGATCCCCTCGCACGCTGAAGCCGTGATTGGTACCACTGTACACGGCGCTCATCCAAGTGGCTCCAATTTTCGTCAGCACATCCTCCATCTCCCTTCTCTTCTCAGGTGGCAAAATATCATCCGTCTCAGCAGCATAGATGGCAAGCCTTTTTCCTTTCGCTAACAAGCTCACTTCTTCCATTGTGAAGAAGGACGGGTGATTGATAGCGCCTACGTCAATGATCCCTGAGCCCATCAGTCGGATAACGTATCTTCCTCCAAAACAATACCCCACTCCTCCTATCCTTGCATCTTTCCCGTACTGGTTGTGGATGTAGTCCACCACTCGTGCAAGGATCGGGTCCGTCGCAGGGGGCTCGTGTCTTTTTTTCCATGCCTCAAATTCCTGGGGACCCTCCTCCGCCCACCACGGTGGCTTCTTGAATGGATACGCATCTGAGTTTTCTGCATTTTCTTTCAGGGGCACCGCAAGACCCCTAAGCTCGTAGTTCGGGTCGTTTTTATCTTCTGTCCATGGCACTGTCTCGGGTATTGCTTCCTTCCCTGTTGGGAAATGAGGCACAATGTTCTTGGGGAGACGGGCTTGTCCAGCGAATTGATCAGGTATGATCACATCGAAACCAAGATGTGACGAGAAAGAGTCTGCCAAAAGTTGAGCATTTGGGAGGTAAATGCCGTGGCCTTCGGTCAAAAAAAGAATGACACGATTCTGCTGTTTGTTCGAGCTTTGAGAATCAGAGGGTGGAAGTTCGGAGGTGCGCGTCTCTGGCTGAGAAATATATGCCTCGATTCCGTCGATTTCAATGATTTTGCCATTTGGTGTGCCTTCCCATATTGCGCTGGGAGACGACGGATCACAGCAGGGATGAAATCCACTCATGATGTCAATTCTTCAATTTAGAATATTGTAAAGGA
>Ga0302325_10020795_pt1 | contig 13752 bp, 8 predicted proteins | sample Palsa_T0_2_FD_201948 | JGI IMG/M metagenome (GOLD analysis project Ga0302325, IMG submission 201948) | Peat permafrost microbial communities from Stordalen Mire near Abisko, Sweden - Palsa_T0_2 | ecosystem: Environmental > Terrestrial > Soil > Palsa > Peat permafrost | place: Sweden: Abisko... | reverse complement strand
GAGCTCGGCCCGGATCTGATCCATCGTCTGGGCAGATGCGAGGTCGGCAATGACCACACACCCGTCATCGTTGAGCACCCTCGCGATGTCGGCCGGCGACGAATCCGAACCGACTGTCCGTACAGCTATTGGCATAATGCGTACTATATAGGATGGTATACGGATATTCCAATGACTATTAGTCGGTTAATACCCGGCTTTCATGACCAGGTGATGGAGGTGGAGCGGCAGATGCTCCCTTTTCGATTCGGCGTGTACTCCGCGGTCACGCCATCCATGTCGGCTTGGCGGGATCAGGCCCGCACGGCCGAGGGTCTCGGTTACTCGACCCTGTACATCTCTGACCACCTCGATGCCCAGTTCGGGCCGTTGGTGGCCACAACCGTGGCCGCCGAGGCGACCTCCACCCTGCACGTGGGCCCTTTCGTGTTGAACAACGACTTCCGCCACCCGGTGGTCTTGGCCAAGGAGATCGCCACGCTCGGCCTGGCCGCCGAAGGGCGGGTCGAGGTGGGTATTGGAGCCGGCTCGCTCCGGAGCGATTACGACCAATCGGGGATCGAGTTCGACGAATTAGCTCTCCGGGTGGACCGGCTGGCCGAGAGCCTCGCTGTCATGAAGAGGCTATGGACCGAGGGGGCGGCTACCTCCACAGGGACGTATTACACGGTGAACGGCGCCCTTTGTGATCCTCGCCCGGCTTCGCCACCGCGCGTGATGGTCGGGGGTGGGAGCAAGCGACTGCTTACGCTCGCAGCCCGGGAGGCGGACACCGTCGGGATCAATACGAGCCTGAGCGTTGGGGAGGACAGCGCTGGCACGACGGTCCAGGCCACGCTCGATCGCTACGACCGCTGCCTGACCTGGGTACGGGAAGCGGCGCCCGATCGATTCGGTTCGATCGAACTCCAGATTGTGGCCTTCGCCACCAGAATCGTCGCCAGCCGCCGCGCTGCTGCGCGCACCGCGACCATGCTTGGCCTTCCGGGTGAGGACGCGCTCGAGCTTCCGATCGTTCTGATGGGCAGCGTCGAGGAATTGTGTGAACAGCTTCTGAAGCGCCGCGAGAGGTGGGGTTTCAGCAACATCGTGGTGCCGGCCGAGGCGATGGAGTCCTTCGCGCCCGTTGTCGCCCAGCTCGCGGGCACCTAACTCCGCAGGCTGCGCGGGTGCCGAGACTTTGCCGCCTTCATTAAAGACCGAATGTCTGTCTTTAGGTTGTAGTACCGTCAAAAAGTATGTAATCTAGGCCTTCGGTGCATCATCGGTATTTACATACCGCCGCACTCAAGCGTCGGCGTAACCAGCCCGAATCGGGCTGCTTCCAGCAGGAGGGGCACATGTCGTTGATGGCCACACAGGCAGAAACGCCATCGAGCTGCCCGGAAACGTGTGCTTGCAGTCAGCCTTCTTCGGCAGCTAAGGGGCGCGTCCGATGATCGAGATGGCCATCGTGGGGCTCGGCTCGTGGGGTCTGTGTGTTTTGGAGCGCACGGTGAACCGGGCTCGGCAGACAGGGACGCCGGCGCGGGTGCACATCATCGAGCCCGCTCAGCTCGGAGGCGGGGTCTACTCCGCCGAGCAACCCGACTTCCTGGTGCTCAACAACGCCTGCGGTCAGCTCTCCCTCTACGCCGCCCCGGACGAGGACAACCCCCCGCCCTACGCCGTAGGCCTGCACCAATGGGCAATGGTCTGCGGCTACCGCTGGGTGGGCTACGAGTGCCGCATCGGTGCCGGGGGTGAGCGCATTCGGCCCACCGACTACCTGCCCCGGCGACTGATGGGCGAATACCTCGCCTGGTTCTACGAAACGCTGGTGGATTACGCGCCGCCGAACCTCGAGATTGTCCGGCACTACGCTGCGGCCGTCGACATCTCGCCGGCCCTTCAGGGGCGCGAGGCGCTGCTGCTCGACAACGGGGCCACCCTCACCGTCGACCACGTCGTGCTGACCTCGGGGCACACCTGGAACCACGAGCCCGGGGCCGACGGGGGCGTGCGCTATCAGCGGGCCTACCCCATCGAGTCCCTCGACCAGAGCGCTCCGGCCGGATCCTCGGTGGCCGTGGCCGGCATGGGCCTGGTCGGCTTCGACGTCCTCACCGCCCTCACCGTCGGACGAGGCGGGACCTTCCAGGATCGGTGCGACCGGACCGACCGCTTGCGATACGTGCCTTCCGGCCAGGAGCCGACCATCACCCTCTACTCGCGCTCAGGCGCGCCGTACTGCGCCAAGTCGGCCACCGGCGTCGACCCGTACGGCCAGTACGAGCCGGTGGTGTGCACCCCCGAGGAGTTCGCGGCCCTCACCAATCCGGGTGGGTCGCCGGTCCGGCGGCACGTGGACTTCCGGGCCGAGCTTCTCCCGCTCATTTTCGCCGAGATGCAGGCGCGCTACTACATCCAGTCCGGCCTACTAGCCGGGGGGGACGTCGCGTCGACCGAGGTCCGCACCGTCCTGCGCCAAGGCTGGGTCAACGGCCATTACGAGAAGGCCGTCGACAGTCTCGAGCCGCGGTACGGGCGCTTCGACCCGGCCAGTCACCTCTTCGCCGGGGCGGACCGCGAGTACATGTCGGCCGCCGACTACCAGGGCCAGGTCTACGACATGATCGAGGACGACCTCACCGAGGCCCTACGACCCGGGGGAAGCCCGGTCAAGGCGGCCCAGGAGGTGCTGCGCATCCTCCGAGACCAGCTGCGTTCGGTCATCGAGTTCGGTGGTCTGTCCCTCGACTCCTATATCGAGTTCCAGTCCAACGTCCGGGGCCGCATCAACCGGCTGGAGGCGGGAGTGCCGCCGATGCGTTCCCAGCAGCTGCTGGGACTGCTCGACGCCGGAGTGGTGCGCATTCCGCTCGGGCCGAATCCGGAGCTGGCCGCCTGCCCCGATGGCATCCGGCTGAGCTCCACCGCCCTCGACGAGGCGACATCCGTGACGGCCGATGGAGTGGTGCGGGGCTATCTCGACATGCCCTCGCTGGCCCGGTCGGGATCACCCCTGCTCAACCGCCTCTACGCCAACGGAAGGCTGACCCAGCTCAGCTACGGTGACACGGCCGTGGGCAGCGTGGCCATCAACGAGGAGTTCCACCCCTACGACACCGAGGGCCGGCTCCAGCCAAACCTTTCCGTGCTGGGCGTCCTGACCGAAGGGGTCCGCTACTTCACCCACTACCTGCCCTCGCCGCGCAGCCGCCTTCGGGCCGTCTACGACGCCCAGGCGTGCGTCGAGTCAGTGATCGGCTGAGCACATGACGGATTCCACGACCGGACGGGCCCGGCCATTGGTGGCGGTGGGTTACGGGCCGCGCTGCGTGCCGGTGATGCAGCTGGCCGAGGCGGCCGCCGGCGTTTGCGACCTGCTGTGGATGATCGACACGGCCGTGCCGGGGATGAGCGAGATGGTCGATCTCCTGAACCGGTTCGGTCCCGTTGTCGACCTCCGAGGCATGAACGTCGAGCAGGCATTTAAGACCCTGGCCGACTGGGAGCCTAACGGCATGACCACCTACCTCGACGCCCGCATGGTCGAACTTGCTTGTGTGGCTGAGGATTTGGGCCTGCCCTTCCATAGCCCGGCAACCGCCGGCGCCCTCACCGACAAGGCCCGCCAGCGCCAGGCCCTGGCCGACGCCGGCCTCGACATGCCTCCCTGCCACCTCGTCCGCCGCCACCAGTCTCCACACGAGCTCTCCGGCGCCGTGGCCGAGGTCGGGTGGCCCGCCGTCCTTAAACCCCGCTCGGCCCAGGGCAGCCGTTACACCTTCCTGGCCCGCGACCGCGCCGAGCTCGACAATTTGCTGGTCGCGCTCGGCCCGAACCGCCCCAACATGATCCTCGAGGGTTACCTGCCCGACGATCCGGCCCGTGACGGCGACCCGTACGCCGGCTACGTGTCGGTCGAAAGCCTGGTCGCTGATGGCGTCATCAGCCACCTGGCCCTGACCGGGCGCTTCCCACCCGCCGAAAACTTCCGCGAGACAGGGTTTTTCATCCCCGCCGCCCTCGACGCCGAGAGCCGCTCGGCCGTCCTGGACCTGGCCACCCGGGCTATCCACGCCCTCGGGGTACAGACCGGGTGCCTGCACACCGAGGTCAAGTTCACACCCGACGGGCCCCGCATCATCGAGGTCAACGGACGAGTGGGCGGCGGTGTGCCCGAGATGCTGGAGCGGGCCGCCGGAGTCAGCCTGCTCGACCTCACTCTCCAGGTGGCCCTGGGCGAGCCGGTCTTCGTCGACGGGCCGGTGGCCACCGACCGCATCGGCTACCGGTTCTTCCTTCAGCCGCCGACCGTCTCCGCCACGGTGACGGCCATCGACGGGATCAACGACTTCAGCGACCACGCTGAGGTGGACACGGTCAGCCTCCATCAAGGCCCGGGCGCCACCCTCGACTGGCGGGACGGCTCGGGCAACCACATCGTGGCCGTGGTCGGCTCGACCGACGACGAAGAGCAGTTGCAGACGGCCTACCGGCTCCTCCACAAAGAGGTCACTGTGACCTACAGCAATGTGAGGCATTGAGCTATGGGCATTCGACTGGCCGGAGCCCTCGATGCGGCGGCGGCGAAACACGATGGATCGGCGCGGTGGACGTGCGCCCTAGTCAACAACATGCCCGACGCCGCCTTTTGCGCCACCGAGCGCCAGTTCGCGGGCCTGTTGGCTGCCGGGTCCGGCAGTGAGACGGTTGCTATTACCCGCTACGCCATGACCGGAGTGCCCCGGGGCGAGCGGATCCAGGCGCGTATCGCCGCCGAGTACAGCCCCCTCGACGACATCTTCTCGGACCCGCCGGACCTGCTGGTGCTGACCGGCTCCAACCCGATCGAGTCCCGCATCGAGGACGAGCCCTACTGGTCCGATCTGCACGGCCTGCTGAAGTGGTCGAGCGAGAACGTGCAGGCCATGGTGCTGTCTTGCCTGTCGGCCCACGCCGCCCTTGCCGTCTTCGACGGCGTCGAGCGGACCACTCTGCCGGCCAAGTGCACGGGTGTGTTCGCCCAGGAGGCCGACCGGACCCACCCCCTAGTCACCGGGTTGTACGGTTCCGTCGTCCTGCCCCACTCGCGGCTCAACGCCGTGCCCAAAGAAGCGGTCGTCCGCGCCGGCTACTCGGTGGCCCTGCAGTCGGAGGAGGTGGGGTGGAGCGTGGTCACGAAAACGGTGGGCCAGTCCGAGGTGGTATTGGTCCAGGCCCATCCCGAGTACGACCCCTCCAGCCTCGTCCGCGAGTACGCACGGGACGTGCGGCGCTATGCCGGTCGCGAGCAGGACGAACTACCCCGCCTCCCCCTCGACTGCGTGACCGGCCCGGACTGGGACAGGCTCCGCCGACTGCACCGACGGATATTGGGCGGTGAGCGGGACCCGGCCCTGGCGGCGGCCTTCCCCTTCGAGGAGGTCTGTACCCGCGCCCCCTGGCCGTGGCGGGGCGTGGCCCAGCGCCTGTACGCCAACCTGTTGGGCACCATCCCGAAGAGGAGCGCCTGAGCCGATGCACGACGAGACCATCGCCATCCACGGTGGCTACACACCCGACGGGACGCGGGCCGTGGCCGTGCCCATCTACCAGACAGTGGCCCACGACTTCATCGACGCCGCCCACGCCGGTGCCGTGCTCGACATGGAGACGCCCGGCTTCCACTACAACCGGCTCAACAACCCGACTCTGGACGTCCTCGAGCAGCGCATCGCCGCCCTCGAAGGGGGAACGGCGGCTCTGGTGGTGGCGTCAGGCATGGCCGCCGTCAGCTACGCGATCCTCACGGTGGCCAGTGCCGGCTCGAACTTCGTAGTGGCGCCCCAGCTCTACGGGGCCACCTTCACCTACTTCGCCCACGTGCTGCCCACCCTGGGCATCGAGGCCCGCTTCGCCGTCGACGACCGAGCCGAGTCGATCGCCCCGCTCATCGACGAGAACACCCGTGCCGTCTTCTGCGAGACCATCGGCAACCCGGCCGGCAACATCGTCGACCTCGAGGCCGTGGCCGCCGTGGCCCATGCGGCCGGCGTGCCCCTCATCGTCGACAACACGGTGGCCACGCCGCTCATGCTCAAGCCCCTCGAGCACGGAGCCGACGTGGTCGTCCACTCGCTGACCAAGTTCGTCGGCGGTCACGGCACCACCCTCGGTGGGGCCATCGTGGACGGCGGCCGGTTCCCGTGGGCCGACCATCCTGACCGCTTCCCGATGTTCAACCAGCCCGAGCCCGCCTTCCACGATGTCGTCTTCGCCCGCGACTTTCCCGAGCGACCGTTCACCGTGCGGGCCCGCTCGACTCAGCTGCGCAACAGCGGCGCCACCCTCTCGCCCTTCAACGCCTTCATGCTCCTGCAAGGCCTAGAGACGATGGCCGTGCGGCTCGAGCGCCACGAGGCCAACGCCCGCGCCGTGGCCGACTACCTGGCCGCCGATTCCCGGGTGGCCTGGGTGAGCTTCGCCGGCTTCCCCGACCATCCCTACCACCACCTGGTCGAGCGCTATCTGCACGGGCGAGTGCCGTCCATCATCACCTTCGGGGTCACGGGGGGCTACGACGCGGGCCTGGCCTTCTTCGATGCGCTCCAGCTCATCAAGCGGCTGCTCAATTTGGGCGACGCCAAGACCCTCGCCATCCATCCGGCCTCCACCACCCACCGCCAGCTGTCCGACGAGGAGCTGGTCAAGGCCGGTATCCGGCCGGAGACGATCCGCCTGTCCATCGGCATCGAGCACATCGACGACATCATCGACGACATCGACCAGGCTTTGGCAAAAGCCACGGTCGGCCATATCGACTGAGCCGACGCGTGCAACAACTGCGAGAAGGCGTGACGAACCACGGCGTGCTCGATGCGGTGCTGTGCCACGCCGATCGGGCCCCGGATCAGCCCGCTGTCAAGGACCTCGATCGCGCGTTGACCCGGGGCGAATTGCGCTCCGCAGCGGGGAGAGTCGCCGCTGGGTTACGGCAGAAAGGCGTCGAGCCCGGGGATCGGGTTGCTCTGCTGATCGGCAATTCGGTGGACTTCGTTGTGGCGGCACTGGGATGCCTGTGGGCGGGGGTCACGTTCGTTCCGTTGGCGATCACCGATCCAGACCTTCGCCGCGCGCAGATCGTGGCGGACTGCCGGCCCGCACAGGTGATCACCGCGGGTTCGGACGACACGGCGCCATCGGGACTCCCCGTCGGTACAGCGTGGACCTCCCTTTCGGCATTGAGCGCCGCAGATCGGCCAACGCCACCACCAGTAGCCGGGCCGATCGCCTACATCATTTACACGTCGGGGACGACCGGTAATCCCAAGGGAGTGCAGATTTCCCCGGAGGCCTTCTTCACCGCTGCCGAAGCGTGCGCCGACGCGATGGGACTGACCGCGGATGACCGGTACCTGTGTGTTTCGCCCGTGCACTTTGACGGGTCCTTTTCTGCCATCTTTCCTCCGCTCGTGCGCGGCGTCCCCCTCGCCATCCCCGACCGGGAAGCCCTCCTATTTCCACGCAGGTTCTTTTCGATCGTTGCGCGCGAAGGGATTACAGCGACCAGCTTCTCTCCCAGCTATCTCCGGTTGCTTCGGTCCAGCGGCCGTCTGGCGCAGTTGGACGACACCCCACTGCGAGTGATGGCCCTGGGCGGCGAAGCGCCGTCCACGGCCGATATCAGGGCGGTGTGGGCCGCCAGTCCCGGAATGCGGGTGGTGAATCGGTACGGCCCGACCGAGACGACCATCGCCGTCGCCCATTTGGAACTCACGCCCGAGTTGCTCGACGCGGGGCACGTACCGATCGGCCATCCTCATCCCGGCAGCTCGTTCCACTTGGTTGATGAGCACGGACGGCTGGTGGATCGTCCCGGAGCGGTCGGCGAGTTGTACATCGGCGGAATGCAGCTGATGGCTGGATACCTGAACGACCCGGCGCGCAGCGCAGCTGTGCTGCGGACGGACGTTGTCGACGGAACCTCCCTCTACCGCACTGGTGACCTGGTCTTCCGCGACGACCGGGGCAACTATGTATATGTAGGGCGTTCGGACCGCGTCATCAAGCGACATGGCGTGCGGATGTCGCTGGTCGAGGTGACTGAGGCGCTCGGTTCTACCGACGGGGTGGCATCCGCGGCGTGCACAACCTTCGACCTGGACGGCGATCTGGGGGTTGTCGCATTCGTGGTGCCAGACGGCGAGCTCACCCCGCTCGCCGTTCGCCAGGCCGCCAGCGAGCGGCTGCCGGAGACGATGCTGCCCGATCGATTCGTCTTGGTGGCCGACCTGCCCTTAACGTCATCCAGCAAGGTCGACGAGCGACGGCTGCTCAAGGAGGCCGGCTTGTCGGCACCAGGAGCCTCGGCGGGCGCGCCATCGAATAGACCAGAAGTCGCTAAAGAAGCCATTTTGGCTACCAATAGTATGTAATTGCGCTTGATCTAGTACTATCGGTCAAATGCAGACTACTCTAGCTAACCCGACGCCGAACAGCCTTTACCCGCAGCTGGTCCGGCGTCAGCGTGCTGAATTGCAAGATGCGTACATGCAGGGCGCGCGACGGCTGCGATGGAGCGCAGACCGCCTCGCCGCTGAACGCCAACGGCGTCTTCGTGAGCTGCTGGTGCATGCCGCCGAGCACTCGCCGTTCTGGCGGGAACGACTGGCAGGCCTCGACCTGGCGAACTTCACCGAGGCCGACCTCTCCTCTCTGCCGGTTCTGACCAGAGCCGAGATGATGACGGAGTTCGACCGGGTGGTCACGGTCCCCGGGCTGACACTCGCTCGGGTGCAACAACACCTCGATCAGTCAGACGACGACCGCGGGTACCTCGACGACGAGTACCAGGCAATCGTCACGTCCGGATACCTGGGAACCGACGCAGTCCACGTCTACGGTTGGGACGCGTTCGTCACGTTCGTCATGCAAGGCTCGCGCTGGACCGGACGACGCGGCGAAGACCCGGACGCGGTGCTGGCGCAGGCCTTCGCTACCAGCACTCGGCATGAGTCGGGGATATTTCACGCCTTCAGCACGTTCGAAAGCGGAGGGCCGGCATCGCACTGCTCCGGCGGCACCCAACCCCTGGACGAGATTGTCGACGGACTCAACAACGCACGTCCGGCGGTGCAGGCTCTCCAAGCGTGGCCCAGCCTCATGCGGGAACTGGCGTTGGAGTCGATCGCAGGACGGCTGACCATCAAACCGACCTGGGTCAGCGTCGCGGGCGAGGTCTGCACCCAGGCGGTGCGAGACGCAATTCGATCCGCGTGGGGGATCGAGACTTCGGAGTTCTGGGGCTGCTCAGAGGGCACCTATGCGTTTCCATGCGGCGTCGGAGAAGGAATGCACGTCGCCGACGATCTGGTCATTCTCGAGCCGGCAGATGCGGATGGCAACGTCGTGCCATTTGGGCAACCTGCGGAACGGCTGCTGCTGACCAATCTGTTCAACCTGGCACAGCCACTGATCCGCTACGACCTCGCCGACGCGGTCACGATGACCGACGAGCCGTGTCCGTGCGGTTGTGCTCATCGCCGAATCACAGCGGTCAACGGCCGGATCAATGGATCCTTCGAATACGAAACCGGTGCTGTAGTGCCCCGGGCGGCCATCGAGCAGACGGTCCTTGCCGCCCCCGGCGTCGCCAACTTCTTCATCCACAAGACGCAGGGTGGTGTCGACGTGTCCGTGGTGACCGACGGCTCGACCGACCTCCAGCGGCTGCGGATGGAATTGATCGACGTGTTCCGCCGGCACGGCGGGCCGGAGTCGGATGTCAGTGTGCAAGAGGTCGCTTCTCTAGACCGACTGTGGTCGGGAAAGTCGAAGCAGTTCGACACCAAGGCGATCTAGCGAGGCGGTGATCCCCGCTGATGTCGCGTGGTCGTCGGAACTGCTGCGAACCTACGGCTGACCAGCTTGGTGGATCGCGTGATCTGTTGTCTGGGTCGTCCGGTGATGTTCGAGGTGCAGCAGCGTTGGTTGTGACATTCTGCTGAGGTGCCCGCCCCTTCGGGTGTTGTGACGTTTTTGTTCACCGACGTTGAGGGTTCGACCCGTCGGTGGGAAGCGGACGCGGACGAGATGCGGATCGCCCTCGCCGGCCACGACGAGGTATTGCGTGGCGCGATTGAGGCGCACGGCGGCTGGTTGTTCAAGCACACCGGCGACGGCGTGTGCGCCGCGTTCGCCTCACCCAGGTCTGCGGTAGATGCGGCGGTGGCCGCGCAGCGGGCGCTGGAGTTGCCGGTGCGGATGGGGCTGGCGACCGGCGAAGCCGAACTGCGCGACGGGGACTACTTCGGAGCCGTGCTCAACCGTGCGGCGCGGGTGATGGCCGCCGGGCACGGCGGGCAGATCCTGTTGGCCGACTCGACGGCGGGTCTGCTCAGTGGGGTGGGTCTGGTGGATCTGGGGCCGCGGCGGTTGCGGGATCTGGCGGCACCAATCGGGGTATTCCAGGTCCGAGTCGACGGCATGCGCACGGACTTTCCTGCGTTGCGGGCACTGGATGCGAGTCCGGGAAACCTGCCGGCTGCGGTCACCAGCTTCATCGGGCGCGAGTCCGAGGTCGCCGAGCTGCACGCCGCGGTGAAGGCCCATCGGCTGGTGACGCTGACCGGGGTAGGTGGGGTCGGCAAGACCCGCCTGGCGCTGGAAGTCGCGGCGCGGCTGGTCGATGAATTCCCGGACGGGGTGTGGTTTTTCGAATTGGCCGCAGTCACCGACCCCGCGGCGGTACCCGACGCCGTGGCGGCGGTGCTGGGCATCACCCAACAACCGGGTAAAACCGTAAGTGAGTCGGTGGCCGCCGCGTTGGAGGGCCGCGTCAGGTTGTTGGTGTTCGACAACTGCGAGCACGTGCTGGATGCCACCGCCGATCTGGTTGAGGCGATCCTGGCGGCCTCGGCGACCGTAACGATTCTGGCGACCAGCCGCGAAGGATTGGGGGTCAGCGAAGAACAGCTATGGCGTGTCCCGTCGCTCGACGTCGACTCCGGAACCGAATCCGCCGCCGTGAACCTATTCCTCGACCGCGCCCACAGTGTCGTGTCGGACTTCTCCCTGGCCCAACCCGGCGAGGCGGTCGCGGTAGTAGAAATCTGCCGCAGACTCGACGGCATCCCGTTGGCCATTGAGTTGGCGGCCTCGCGGATGGCGTCGATGACGGCCAGCGAGGTGCGTGATCGTCTCGATCAGCGGTTCCGGTTGCTGGTCGGGTCGCGGCGCGGTCTGGAACGCCACCAAACCCTGCGCCACGCCGTCGCGTGGTCCTACGACCACCTCGACGACGCCGAGAAACTGCTGCTGGAGCGGTGTTCGGTGTTCGCCGGGGGATTCGACCTGCACAGCGCCTGTGCCGTAGCGGGTTCCGATGATGACTTCGCCACCCTGGATCTGCTCGATGCCCTGGTGCGCAAGTCGCTGTTGGTCGCCGACCGGTCGGCGGGGCGGACCCGGTTTGCGATGTTGGAGACGATCCGCCAGTTCGCCGAGGAACAACTCGTCGCCCGCGGCGAAGCACCCGAGATTCGGGCCGCCCACTCGCGGTACTTCGCCGGACGCGAAGCCGACATCCTGGCCCTCTGGGACAGCCCGCGGCAGCGTGAGGCCTACGACTGGCTCACCGTCGAGCTGGCCAACCTGCGCACAGCGTTCCGGTGGGCCGCCGACCACGGCGATCTTGATGTCGCCGCCACCATCGCAACGTATGCGGGGTGGCTCGGCGTGTCGGTCCAAACCCTTGAGCCGATCGCCTGGGCTGAAGAGCTGATCGAGCCAGCCCGCGTCGCCGACCACCCCCGGCTGGCGTTCCTGTATGTGATTGCATCGCAGTGCTACGCGACCGGACGGATCGAGGCGGCTGTCGGCTACGCCGACGCCGGGCAGATCGTTCTCGACAGCAGCCGCGATGCGCCGCCGTTCGGCATCGAGGGCGTGCTTGGAGTTGTTTACCTAGTCATCGGGCAGCCCGAGCGGTTGGCCGAGGTGTGCCGCGCCCAGCTCGCACGCCGCCGCGACACCCACGTCTTCATCCTGGGATGGCTGGTTGGCGCCCTTTCGTTGGCCGGTTCCGGTGGGGAGGCGATGGATTCCGCCGATGGGCTCATCCAGGCTGCGGAGGCAACAGCCAACCCGGAGTTCCTCGCGTTGGCGCTCAGTGTCTACGGTGTGGCTTTCCGTGACGCGGATCCCGTCGGGGCGCTTAACGCCCTCGGCCGGGGTCTGGTGATCGCTCAAGACAGCGGCGGCCACTCCATCGCGTCAGTCCTGGCGAACAATCTGGCACGACTTGAGGCCGAACAGGGCGACCCGATGTCCGCGCTCGATCACCTCACTGTGGCGATCCGCAACTTCCACAATGCGGGCGACACCACGACGATCCGCGTCCCGATGGCCGTCCTCGCCGCTCTTTTCGACCGGCTCGGACGCTACGAACCGGCGGCCACCATCGCCGGGTTCGCGCTTAGTCAATTCTCTGCGTCGGCGATCCCCGAGATCACCACCGTGATCGCTCACTTGCGCGACATCCTCGGCGACCAGACCTACGAGTCGCTCGCCCACAAAGGCGAAACCATGACCACCACCGCCATGGCGACCTACGCATACGACCAAATCGACCAGGCCCGAACAGAACTCGAACACCCCAGTTGAGTCGCGCGAGTCGCGTGTCGAACGCGAGAGCGGCGCAGCAAGCGGTCGCAATCATGCTCGCCGATTCACAGCTGGCATTACCGAATTCACATCGACGTAAAGTGACGTGATGGGCGCTCACGTCTACTGGACAAATTACAACAGCGGCACGATTGGGCGGGCACACCTCGACGGCTCGGACGTCAGACAGAACTTCATCACGGGCGCAGCCAGCCCAACCGATGTGGCGGTCCACGGTAAACACATCTACTGGGCCAACCTCCTGACGATTGGGCGAGCGAACCTCGACGGCTCGGGCGTCGATCAGAACTTCATCACCGGCGCGAACTTCCGCCCCCAAGGCTTGGCGGTCGACGGCAAACACATCTACTGGACAAACCTCCCAATTTCCGGCCCGCCGTCGGATAGCACCATTGGGCGGGCAAAGCTCGACGGCTCGGGCGTCAACCAGAACTTGATCACCGGATTGAACGTCCCATACGGCGTGGCAGTCGACGGCAAGCACATCTACTGGGGCGAACAACCCCACACCACCTCGAATGGCACGATCGGGCGGGCACACCTCGACGGCTCGGGCGTCGATAGGAACTTCATCACCGCGGAGGTCAGCCCGGGTGGCATAGCGGTCCACGGCAAGCACATCTACTGGGGCGACCTAGGGCTGCCCGTCCCGAATAGCACGATTGGGCGGGCAAATCTCGACGGCTCGGACGTCAATCAGAACTTCATCACCGAGGCGGGAGCCCCTCACGGAGTGGCGATCCACGGCGAGCACATCTACTGGGCGGCCGCCGGCTCCTTGGTCGCGCGAGCGAACATCGACGGTTCTGGCGTCAACCTGAACTTCATCACCGGCGCGAGCTTTTCATACGGGATAGCGGTCGACGGTAGCGATTGTTAAGGCAGCTAACGCGCGTTAGCGGGACCAGGAGGGAGCCGGGTCGAGGGGTCATGAGTGAGCGGCGTCGACACTACGGACCCCAGAGGCGTTGCCGGCTCGGAGGCTGATTCGCATAAGTGCAGCTAAGTCGACTTTTCGTGAGCGCGCCCGAAGGGATTCGAACCCCTAACCTTCTGATCCGTAGTCAGATGCTCTATCCGTTGAGCTACGGGCGCCAGTGT
>Ga0302325_10020794_pt1 | contig 13752 bp, 13 predicted proteins | sample Palsa_T0_2_FD_201948 | JGI IMG/M metagenome (GOLD analysis project Ga0302325, IMG submission 201948) | Peat permafrost microbial communities from Stordalen Mire near Abisko, Sweden - Palsa_T0_2 | ecosystem: Environmental > Terrestrial > Soil > Palsa > Peat permafrost | place: Sweden: Abisko... | reverse complement strand
GGCCCGTGTCGCCGTCGCGCGCCTCGTGCCCCGTTTCCGCAAGTTGATCGCGAACCTCGTTGCCGCGCACGCGCGCGACCGTGGGTTCCGGGGACGCCCAGATCTCCAGGTCGCTCAGGCCGTGACCGGCGACGGTCGCGTTCCGAGCCAACCGGCGAGATCGGTTCGCTCGCGCACGTACCGCCCGGTGCGCAGTTCTTCGCGCAGTTCGCCGAACGTTCCGAATGCCTCCGCCAGCGCATCGTGCTTGTGGATCGACTCGTCGTTGACGTGCGTCGCCGAGATGAACGTGTCGTCGGGCAGATCGCCGTAGACGTCGAGCGCGCGTGCCATGATGCCGCGCACGACGTCTTCGACGAACTTCGGATTGCGATGGGCCTTGTTGACGATGAAGAACTCGTCCGGGCGCTTGAGCAGGTCGTACGTCTCGCTCGACATCGAGTTCTCGACGATCTCGACGAGGTCTTCGGCGCGTACGTCGGCCGCGCGGCCGCCCGTCGCTCCGATGAGGATCGTGCCGCGCCCACGCTGGTTGTGCGTCGCGACCGGCAGCGCGTCGAGCGCGCGCGCGGCGTCGGCCTCGGAGAAACCGGCCTCGAGAAGTTCGCGGACGCTGTGTTCGCGCACCATGCCCTGCGCGCAGGGGCACGCGGTCATGCCCTCGGCCTCGACGCCGACCACTTGCCGCACGCCGTGAGCGTCCGCATGCGCGATGCCGATCAGGGCATACGTTTCCTCGCCGCGCTTCCCGCTGACCGGCGTCCAGCGCTCGAGGCCGAACGCAGCGCGCAGGCGTACGTCCGCGCGCAGCGCCTTCTGGGAGCCGACGATGGCTCGCGCGATCTGCGCGACGACGTCCTCGATGCGCGTCGCGGCGCCGCCGTCGGCGAGCACGTCAAGCGTCGCTTCCTCCAGCAGCTCGGCGAAACGCGACATGTGCACGCCCGCGCGTTCGGGTGCCAGATCGGCGACCATCGTGAATTCCGCGTTGTACGCGCGGCGGACGCCGTCGATCGTGACATGCACGACACGCCGAACGCCGGCGACGCCGGCGCGGTTGATCGAAAGCTTGACGTCGGGCTCCTCGTCCTGGCGATTCGCGACGAAGTGCAGCGATCGTGTCTTCTTGAGGATGCCCGACGTGTCGGCAGCGGCGGCGAGTTCGGCGATCGTGGATCCGCTGCGCGGCTCGCGCAGGTCGGGGGCGATCTCTGCCAGCGGGACGAGATTGAACGCGCGCGTCGCCAGGTAGGGATGCGGCACCTCGAAGCGTCCGAAATTCCGGATCAGGCCGTCGACGAGAAGGATGTCGACGTCGATTGGACGCGCGGCGAGTGCCAGCGTCTGCTGCCGTCCGATCGCGACCTCGACGCCGCGCACGAACCGCTCCAGGGCCGGCGGGTCGAGACTGGTGCGTAGGCGCGCCGCGACGTTGAGAAAGGCCGGCCCCTCGACGTTTCCCGCGGGCGGCGTCTCGTAGTACGCGGACACCGCCTCGATCGTACAACGAGCGCGCAACTTCTGGAGGGCCTGGAGGATGTTGCCCTGGCGATCGCCCAGGTTCGAGCCGATGCCGAGGTAGACGGTGTGCATACGCCGGTTAGACCTCGGGAGCGGTCCCCGAGTTTCCCGGGCGCGAGAGCGCGGGCGAGAGCCGCATCGCGTTCTCGCGCAGGATCGCATGGAGCGCGGCGTCGCCCACGCCGAGGCCTTCCAGCGCGGTGCGCTCCCGACCATACGTGTACGGGATGTTCGGGTAGTCGGTCCCGTACACGATCGCGCGCGCGACGGGGGCAAGGTCGCCGGCGCTCACACCAGCCACGAGGCTCGACGGCGCCGCAAAGGCCATCGTCGTATCGAGAAACAGGTTCGGAAACCGGGGGACCAGCGCGAAATAGCGCCGCGAGTCGGGAACCCCCAGATGCGCCACCACGACGCGCAGCCGCGGATGGCGCTCCAGCACGCGCGCCACGCGGGCCGGGCCGTCGTTCGTATCCTGCGACCATGGGATCGGCCCAACGTGCACGAGCAGGAATGCCTCGCGCTCCGCCATCAGATCGAACGGCTCCGCGAATCGCGGATCGTCGATGGCCAGCCGCTGGACGTCCTCGTGCAACTTGAGGCCGATGCAGCCGTCGGCGAGCGCGCGCTCGAGGTCGGCGCTGGGAGTGGGGTCGTCGAGATGGACGGTCGCGAGCGGTAGCCCGTATCCGCCCAGCTGACGCGATGTTGCGGCGAGCCACGCATTCAGCTCGGCGGCCATGCCGGGCTTGTGCGCGTAGCTGCAAAACACGAAGCGCTCGACGCCCGCGTCGCGCAATACCGCTGCCACCGCCTCCGGCTCCGAGGGATGGTCGATCACCCACGAGCTGCGCTCTGCGAACCAGCGGCGTATCGCGGCGAAGAGACGCGGCGGGTGCAGGTGCGTGTGCACGTCGATCGCCGGTACCGGGCGCGAGCGGTCTATGACGGCGCACCCGCAACGGCGATGCCGGCGCGCACGTTCGGGCGCGTTGCGGCAAGGGTACGTGCGAGATCGACGGTCTCCGCAACGTCGTGCGTGCGCACGATGTCGGCCCCGGCCAGAATACCCTGTGCGGCCGTCGCCAGCGATGGGACGAGCAGATCGCGCGCCGGCCGCGCGAAGAGGCGCCCGAGGAAGCTCTTCCTGCTGCTCGCAAGCAACAATGGCACGCCGAGGCTGCGCAAGTCGCCGAAGCGATCGAGAACCTCAAGATCGGTCGGTGGCTCCTTCCCGAACTCGAGGCCGGGATCGGCAACGAGCGACTCGCTCGGCACGCCGGCGGCGCGCGCGCGATCGAGCAGCACGCGCAGCGCGTCCGTAATTTCGGCGAGCGCGTCTTCGTACTCGTACTCGGCGCTGCGCACGTTGAGCTCGCCCTTGAGATGCATCGCGACGAGGCCCGCGCCCCAGGCGGCCACCACGTGCTCCATGCGCGAATCGGCGAGCCCGCTGCAATCGTTCACGAGGTGCGCCCCGGCCGCCAGTGCCGCCTGCGCCACGGATGCTCGCGCGGTATCGACGCTCAGCGCCGCCGGCAGGCCTTCATGCACGAGCGCCTCGATCACGGGTACGACCCGGCGACGTTCTTCGTCCTCCGCGACGCGCGGGTTCCCCGCCGCGTACGACTGGCCGCCGACATCGACGATCGACGCACCCTGCGCGACCATCTCGAACGCGCGCGATCGCGCTGCGTCCAGTTCGCGATAGCGGTCGTGGAACGAGTCGGGGGTCACGTTGAGGATGCCCATCACTGCGGGACCGGCCACGAGATCGAGCGAGCGCTCCCGCAGCCTGAGCACGCGCGGGCCGCTCGCCGCAGCGTCGAACGCGCGCAGCAGCTCCGCCGCCTGCGGACCGATCGGCGCGAGGTCGGCCAGCACGTTGCGCCCGGCGATGACGACGAGGCGGCGGTCGTCGAGATGGGCGAACGCACCGAGGCTCCGCAGGCGCTCTGCGAGCAGCTGCGCACCCGCACCGGGCTCGTCGATGACGAGAGCCGGACGCAGCGCAGCATCCACTGCGCCCCGCAGGGCGTCGCCGTCGAGGTACGGGGCGAGCCGCTGCGCCGGATCCGTCCCGGCGCCGAAGCTCAGGGCCCTGGCGTTGTTGGCGATTCTGTCGTCACTTCTCCGCGAGCAGCGTGCGGATCTCCGCGTTGACGACATCGTCTTGCGAGTCGCCGATCACGGTCTTCCGGAGATGACCCTTGCGGTCGAAGATCAGTTGCGTGGGCCAGTACTGCACCCCGTAGGCGTTCCAGAGCGCGGAGTCGTCGTCGATCGCGACGGGCCACGTGATTCCGAGATCCTTCAAGCTTCCGACGACGTGGGCGCGGTCGCGTTCGTAGCGGGTTTCCGGCGTGTGCACGCCGACGATGGCGAGCTGCCCGCGCTCCGTCTCGCTCAAGCTGCGCAGGTTCGGCGTCACGTTCTTGCAGTTGTAGCAGTCGACCGTGAAGACGTCGATGAGGACGACCTTTCCCCTGAGGTCGTCGGCGGACGGACGGCCGTTGAGCCACGTCGTCGCGGCGACGAGCGGGGCCAGCGATGTCTGAGACGCCGCAGCCGGTGCCGCGCCAAGCAGGAGCGCGATCGCGACGATCGAGGTACGAATCATACGGGCAACTCCTCACTCGGCACGACAACGTGCCGTCCGTCGCTGCGCAGCCTGCCGGCCTTGATCAGGTTTGCCATCTCCAGCGACACGGTTTCGCGCGTGCTCCCCACGAGGGATGCGATGTCGGCGTGGGTCAGCTTCACCGCAACGCGCACTCCGCCGTCGGCCGGCTCCCCGTGCTCGGCGGCGAGCCGCTGGAACAGGTGCAGGATACGGTCGGGGACGCGTGCGTACGCAAGGTCTTCCATCGTGGCCGACGCATCCAGCAGCCGGTCGTTCAGGATCTTGGCGACGTTGAGCGCGAGCGTGGGGTTGCGCGAGAGCAGCGCGAACAGATCGTCGGCGCGCGCCGTGCACAGGAGCGACTCCTCCATGCACGTCGCGACGGTCGTGCGCGGTTGCGACTCGAACAGGGTCTCCTCGCCGAACAGGTCGCCGGCGCCGAGCACGGCGACGGTCACTTCCTTGCCATCGGGCGTCAGCCGCGCGATCCGCACCTTCCCCCGCTTGACCAGGTAGACGATCCTCGTCGAATCCCCCTGATCGAAGACCATCGAACGCTTCGGGAAGAGCGTGGTCTTGAAGATGTGCTCGCAGTTCTCGATCGCCTCTTCGCCGGCTTGCTCGAAGAGTCGATTCTGCCGCAAGTACCAGACCTTGTTCTCCACTCTCGACTCCCCTCGCGCTCGATCCGCGGCGCGGTCGGCGCGCTCGCCGAGTTCGCCGTAGAGGCGGACGAGAGAATTCACGGACGCCATAGCCACCATCCTACACGCGGTGGCGATTGCGTGCCGTAGGCCGGCTTACGGCGGGTCTGCGAAGGGGGGCGGCCACCCTGCGACGCCGACGACCGAGGCAGCTCGCAAAGAAAGACCCCCCACCGGAAACCGTCGGGCCTCGGCTTCTGATGGGGGGACACCCTCGCGCCGTTTGCGGCGCACCTCGATTGTGCCGCATGGACGCGGGTTTGTCCGGGCACAAGTGCCGTAGAAAGTGCCATACCGAGCGCTGGCTCGCTCTTGCTAGTGCGTGCGGTGGCGGGGCTTGCCGGCCCGCTTGGCGGCCCGGAAGCACCGAGCCACGTGGTCGTCGACCAGGCCGGCAGCCTGCATGAAGGCGTAGCAGATCGTGCTCCCCACGAAGCGGAAGCCGCGGGCCCGCAGGTCCTTGCTCAGCGCGTCGGATTCCGCGCTCGTGGCGGGAACGTCCGCCATCGTCGCCGGGCGGCGCACGATCGGCGTGCCCCCGACGAAGCGCCACAAATACTCGTCGAGCGAACCGAACTCGGTCGCGAGTGCGAGCGCCGACGTGGCGTTGCCGATCGTCGCGCGGATCTTGCTACGGTTCCGCACGATCCCCGCATCCGCGACCAGCGCTTCGACGCGAGCGTCGTCGAACGCCGCGACCCGCTCGATCGCGAAGTTCTTGAACGCCGAGCGAAACCCGTCGCGCTTGGCGAGCACGATCGCCCAGCTGAGCCCGGCCTGAAACGCCTCGAGGCTGAGCAACTCGAAGAGCGCCCGGTCGTCGTGTAAGGGCACGCCCCACTCGTCGTCGTGATACGCGACCATACGCGGGCTGCTGCCCTCCGCCCATGGACAGCGGACGATGCTGCGCTCTTTCATGCCGTGTCCTTCACGATGCCGCCGCCGCGTCACTAGCGGCGCGGCGAAGAAAGGACTCGACCGAGCCGACGGTCGAGCACTCCGGATGAGCACCCAAGCCCTCAGGCGAGCTGACCCTCGTCTCCCGCCGGGCCCGAGCGGGTTCGAGGCGGCGCGGTTCTTCGCACGCGGCACGTTCGAAGGGACGCCGGCGTTTCTGCTGGACCTGCGCGCGCGCTTCGGCCCGGTCACGCAGTTCCGGCTGCTCGCAAACCGGATTTGGATCGCGAACGATCCCGACGCGATCCGGGACGTTCTGGTCACCAAGAACCGCGCGTTCGTGAAGAGCCGCGGCGCGGTGCGCCTGAAGCGGCTCTTGGGCGAAGGCCTGCTGACCAGCGAGGAGCCGCTGCACCTGCGGCAGCGGCGGCTGATCCAGCCCGCGTTCCATCGCGAGCGGATCGACCGCTACGCAGCCGACATGCGCGACGCCGCGGCGAGCGAGCTGGCCACGTGGGTCGACGGGCGGCAACTCGACGTCGGCAACGCGATGACGCGGCTGACGCTCGCGATCGCGGCGCGGACACTCTTCGGCGCGAGCGTCACGGACGATGCGGAGGACGTGCGCGCGTCCCTGACCACGACGATGGAATTGTTTCCTCGCTTCCTCTCGCCGCTCAGCGAGCTGCTCGACCGGTTGCCCGTCGCATCCACGCGGCGCTTTGCCGCTGCGCGCGCGAGGCTCGATGCGGTGATCTACCGGATGATCGCCCGCCGGCGCGCGAGCGGTGCCGATGCCGGCGATCTACTCTCGATGCTGCTGCTCGCGCGCGACGCCGAGGGCGACGGCACGGGCATGAGCGACGAAGCGGTCCGCGACGAGGCCATGACGATCTTCCTCGCCGGCCACGAAACGACGGCGAACGCGCTGATCTGGACGCTGTACCTCCTCTCGCAGAATGCGGCAGCGGCGGCGCGGCTCGCCGCCGAGGTCGACGACCAGCTCGGCGACCGCGCGGCCACCGCCGCGGATGTGGCGCGTCTTCCGTTCACGCGGACGGTCCTCGCCGAGTCGATGCGCATCTTCCCGCCCGCGTGGATCACGGGCCGCCGCGCGACCCAGGACGTCGAGGTCGGTGGATACCGCATGCGCCGTAACGAGGTCGTGCTCATGGCACCGTACGTCGTGCACCGCGACCCGCGCTACTACGACGAGCCCGAGGCCTTTCGCCCGGAACGTTGGGAGACCCAGGCGGCGCACGATGCGCCGAAATTCGCCTACTTCCCCTTTGGCGGCGGACCCCGTCTCTGCATCGGCGAGCAGTTCGCGTGGATGGAAGGGGTCGTCGTGCTGGCGACGATCGCCCGGCGCTGGCGCCTCGAACTCGCGCCGGGCACGAGGGTCGACATCCAGCCCCTCGTCACCCTGCGGCCGAAATACCCGATGGTCATGATTCCGCGCGCTCGCGACCGAGCGCCGGCCGGCACTTTCGCGGCCGCCGCCGGGTCTTAGGTGGTATGAGTGCATCGAATACCACAGGGTCGGCCGGGGCGCGATCGGCCCTCTTCGGGGCGGGCTGCTTCTGGGGCGTGGAATCGGATTTCCGCAAGCTGCCGGGCGTGCTCGACGTCGTCGTCGGCTACTCGGGCGGCACGACCAAGGACCCCACGTACCGCGAGGTCTGCTCCGATCGGACGGGCCATGCCGAAGTCGCTCGGGTCACGTACGACCCCGAGCGCATTTCGTATCGGCAGCTGGTCGACCACTTCTTCACGATCCACGACCCGACCACGCCGAATCGACAGGGACCGGACGTCGGCTCACAATACCGCTCGGCGGTCTTCTTCGACACGCCGGAGGAAGCGGCCATCGCCGAGCAGGCGAAACTCGACGCGCAGCCGCGGTTCTCTCGCCCGATCGTGACGCAGATCGTCCCCGCCAGTGAGTTCTACTCGGCCGAGGACTACCATCAGCGGTATTTCGAGAAGATCGGCGTCGCCGGCCACTAGCAGCGGATCAGCGCAGTGCCTCGATGCTCGCGACGAAGAGAGGCACTGCGTTCTCGCGCAGGATGCGAATGCGCGGCATGCGGTACGGATTCGCGAGCGAGTTCGCGTAGCCATACTCCTCGGTGAACGCCGCCGCTAGTCCCGCACGTCGCATCACCGCCAGCGTCGTCGCGTTGTAGCGGCCGGACGGATACGCGTAGGTCACCGGGACGACGTTCGCCCAGCGGTGCAAGGCGCGTGCGCAGTCCTGCGCTTGCGCCAGTTGCCCCTTGGCATCCATCTCCGTGAGGTCGACGTGCTCGCGGCCGTGCGCGCCGATCTCGTTCCCGGCCGCACGCAGTGCGCGAATGTCCGCCCACGTCAGGTGGCGCGGCGTGCCGATCGTGCTCGAGATGACGTAGAAGGTCGCCGTCGCGTGGTAGCGCTCGAGCAGCGGGAGCACGAACGTGCGCGCGTTCGCGTACCCGTCGTCGAACGTCAGAACGACGGTCCGCGCCGGCACGGCCCCGCGGCGCAAGGAATCGACGAGGCGGCTCGCCGTCATCGTCCGCACGCGAAGGCGCGCCAGCGCGCGCAGCTGTGCTTCGAATTGCTCCGGCGTGATCGTCAGCGCGTTGCCGATGCGGTCTGCCGGGAGGACGCGGTCGACCATGTGGTATGTGAATACGGGGACGCCCACTGGCGCGCCGGCGGAGCTCGCGACGCCCGCGTTCGTGCAAACCATCGCGATCGCCAGGGCGGCAACGCCGACCGCCGCGCGCCACCCGCACCGGGAATTCGCGGTCACGCTGCCCGCGGGCCGGCGAGCGCGACGATCGGGCGACGAAGCACGGGACACCTCGCTTGGCGGGGAATACCGGACCATGATGGGTGAGTCGTCCTCCGCAGTCAATGCACCCGCGGACGTCGCAAGCGCGACCGCGAGCGTCGCAAGCGCGCCCGCTGGCGTCGTGCCTCTCCCCCTTCCGCGAGAAAGCGTCGTTCACCGCGCGGTCGGCGGGATCGCCGCAACCTGGCGTGACTTCATCCGCCGCGACGACCTCGGAGCGATCGACCCCGACCTGCCGCCGCGCGAGGAGCCGCGCGTGCGCTCCGCGATGGCCGCAAGCCTGAGTGGACGCGGCGGGGAAGCGGGAACGCGCTCGTCGATTGCCGGACTCGGGAGCGCGTACCTGGCGCTCAACGCGAGCGGGAAGGCTCGCTTCCTCGGGTTGTTGGCGGATTTCGACGTGGACCGCGAGGGACTCGAGCGCGCGATGGACGCGGCGCGCGACGCGGACGACGCCGCCTTCGGGGCGGCGCTCGCCGGCCTGCGGAACGCGACGCGCCCGCCTTGGCTCACGATTCTGCAGCGCCTCAACGCGCTGCCCGAGGGCACAAAATTCCTCGTCGACGTGCGAGCCGATCTGCTCGGACTCGCGCAGCCCAGCCTCGCCGTTCGCCGCATGGAACGCGACCTGGGCGAGCTGCTGGCGTCGTGGTTCGATCTCGGCTTCCTCGAGCTGCGCCGCATCACGTGGGACGCGTCCGCAGCGTTGCTCGAGCGCATCGCCCGCTACGAAGCGGTCCACGAGGTGCGCAGCTGGCTCGACCTCAAGGACCGGCTCGACACCGACCGGCGTTGCTATGCCTACTTGCATCCGGCAATGCCGAACGAGCCGCTGATCTTCGTCGAGGTGGCGCTCGTCCGCGAGATGAGCGATCGCATCGCACCGCTGCTCGACCCGAACGCACCGCGCGGCGAACCGCGGGAAGCGACGACCGCACTGTTTTACTCGATCTCGAACTGTCAGCGCGGCCTGGCGGGCGTCAGCCTCGGCAACGCGCTGATCAAGCGTGTGGTCGAGCACCTCGCCGGCGAGTTTCCGCAGCTCAAGACGTTCGCGACCCTCTCACCGATACCAGGTTTTCGCGCATGGCTCGCCGCGCACGGTGCGGACAACGCGCAGCTCGAAGGAGCACGCGCAGCGGCGGCTGCGCGCCGCTGGCATCGCGACCCGGTCCTCGCCGAAGCGGCGCGCAAGCCACTGTTGCGAGCGTGCGCGCGCTACCTGCTCGAGGAGAAAGCGCCCGATGGTGGCGCGCTCGACGCGGTCGCGCGCTTCCACCTGAGCAACGGCGCGCGCATGGAGCGCCTCGATTGGCTCGCCGATACGTCGCAGCGCGCGCTGCACGAGTCGGCGGGAATGATGATCAACTACGTCTATCGCCGCGGCGAGATCGACGCGAACCACGAAGCATATGCCGGCGCCGGACGCATCGCCGCGTCGAAGGCGCTCCGCGACCTCGCCCGCAGCTGAGCGTCGATCGGCGCCGCGGCCGACGCCCCCGACCTCGCGCCGTACGGGCGTGCCGACGGACGCCGCGGCGCGACCTGGGACGCCGACGACACGCACTGCGGCAAGTGACGTGGTGGGGTTTCCCCTACTACTCGGGGGGCGTCCGCCGGCGTACACTCTGCGTGCAGCGGGCTTCGGCCCGCGTGGGCACACCGCAGCGCGGGTGGTTCGAGCGGAATCCCCGCCTCCAGCAAGAGAGGGTCCCGTGAATTTCCGCCATGCGCTCGCCAGTGCCGCGCTGCTCGCCACGTCCGCGTGTTCGTCGGGCATCTCCCAGACGCCACACGCGCTCGTCCCGGCGGGCAGCGCGAGCTCGTTCGCTGCCGGTGACGCCGCGCCGGGTGCAGCCAAGTTCGCAGAGTATTCGGTGCCCACCGCATCCGCCGGTCCGTACAAGATCGTCTACGGTCCCAACGGGACGTATTGGTTCACGGAGTTCCTGGTCAACAAGGTCGCTCAGATGACGAGCGCAGGCAAGTTCATCGAATACGACGTGCCGACGCCGGCGTCCGCGCCGGACTCCATCACCGTCGGCCCCGACAAGAACCTGTGGTTTGCGGAAGGCGCCGGCGACAAGATTGCGCGCATCACCACGAAGGGCACGATCACGGAGTTCGACGTTCCAACGCCGAGTTCGGGACCGTCCGTCATCCGCGGCGGCGCCGGCTCCGACCTGTGGTTTACGGAGCGCGACGGCGACAAGATCGGCAGGATCACCACCGCGGGCAAGGTCACCGAATTCGACGTCCCGACTGCCAGCGCCGAGCCGGCCGGCATCGCGGTCGGTTCGGACACGGCCATCTGGTTCACCGAGAATGCCGGAAACAAGATTGGCCGAATGACGACGGCGGGAAAGTTCACCGAATACGACGTGCCGACCGCAAACGCGCTGCCCGCCGGCATCTGCGCGGGGCCGGACAAGAACCTGTGGTTCGCCGAGACGGCCGCCAACAAAATCGGCCGCATCACCACCGCCGGGAAGATCACCGAGTTTCCGGTTCCGACCGGGAATTCGGAACCCAGCGTGATCGAGCCCGGCAGCGGCACGACGATGTGGTTCAGCGAGTACACGGTCGGAAAGCTGGCGGCGATCACGACCGCCGGGAAGATCACGGAGTACGCGATCACGGGTGGCTCGTCGTCCGGCCCCGTCGGCATCGCGACGCACGACGGTACCGTTTGGGCGACCCAGTACAAGTCGGACCAGATCGTGCACTTCACGCCGTAGGACCGCGCTGCGCGGAGCCCACCCCGCCCTTTCTCCTTCGGCCTTAATCCCGTCCGCTGGGTTCGGCTGGTAGAATGCCGCTAGGCGCCACGCCTTTGGATGGACCGAGGCGTCGTACGCTGGCGAAGAGGGGTATATGAGGCCGATCGAGTTGTTGCGCGTCCTTGGTTTCGGTGTCGCGCTCGCTGGCAGCGTCGTCTGCACGAGCGGCGTCCCGGCGAGTGCGCAAGCGTATGCCGGTCAAGTTCAGAGTAATCAGGCGCTCGACAGCATCGCAAATCGTATCAACCAGGACATCGCGGCCCTCGTCGGCGACGATACGGATTACGGCCGGCACCGCGTGCGGGCGATCGGCTTGATGCGCAGGGCCCATGGGGCGATCGCGGCGGCAGAAGAGTACGCCGCATCGCACGGTGCGGGCGCAGGCGCGGTCAATCCCGGCGCGGCCGACGCGGCGCGCGGCGGCGTCGTCCGGCGCCCGCAAGCGAGCAGCGACGAGAACATCGTCGCCGTTCGCAACGACCTCCAAGCGCTCGTCAACGAGATGCGCGCGACCCCGGAAGACTACGGTGGGCACCGCACGGCAGCGGCCAACGACCTCGCAACGGCGGTCGTCGAGCTCGGCAACGCGCTAGAGTACCGCCAGACCCACCGGTAGCACTCCGACGGCCCCGCCGTCGCCACCGCGCGTGCGAAGAACGCCACCGTTCCGTCGAACAAGAGAGACGCTGAATTCGCACGGCGTTGATCGAGCCGTGGCCCGGCTCCGAGGTCAGGCGAGGCGCGTGTACAGGATCGGGGTCGCGGCCGCCTCGCGCGTCACGAGGCCGCGGACGAGCGAATACTCGAGATGCGCGATCGTTTCGGCAACGGCGAACTGTTGGAGCGGCTCGGGCAATTCCTCGAACGGACGATCGCTGCGCGTCCAGGGAATCGCGCGCGCCACGTCGGCCGCCGTCGCGGGGGCGGCGTCGAGCGCGCGCAATACCTGCTCCTCGCGAACGTCTTGATGCGCAAGGAGTTCGGTGCATCGCCGCGCGAGGTCGGGAAACGGCTCGCCGTGCGCAGGCAGCACGCCGGTGGCGCCGCGTGCTTCGACCTTGCGCACTGACTCCGCGTACGTGCCCAGCGGGTCGCCACGGAAATCGAACCAGATGCCGACGTGCGGCGTGATCGGATCGAGGATGTGGTCGCCGGAGAACAGCTTCCCCGTGCGCTCGTCCAAGAAGCACAGGTGCCCCGGCGAATGGCCCGGCGTCCATACGGCGCGTAAGCGGCCGACGGCGGCGTCGTCTTCGAGGAGGAGCGTCGGCTGCGCGAGCTCACTGCGACGGCGGTGCGACTCTTCCTCCGGCTCGGGCTCGACGCGCAGGCCGTTGCGTTCGAGCCACGCGTCCGACGCACGATCGGCGGCCGCCGGGTCGCGATAGATCCTCTGCACGATCTCCCAGTCGGCGGCGTGCATGGCGAGGTCGGGGACGCCGGCGCGCAGCAGCGTTCCGGCGAGGCCGTAGTGATCGAAGTGAAAGTGCGTGATCAACAGCCGGCGGATCTCGCCGAGCGACCGCCCCAGCTGCGAGAGCCCCTCGTGCAGCGCTGCGAGCACGTCGTCGGTCTTCCAGCCGCAATCGATCAGCGTCAGCCCGTCGTCGTCCTCGACGACGTACGCGTTCACGTAGCGCAGGGGATTCCCGCGCATCGGCAACCGGATCTGCGCGATCCCGTCGCCGAGCACGGTCGTTCGGTTCGCGTCGGGATCGACGCGTGCGGTTCGGGTCACGTCTCGTCGCCCCGTCAGATCAGCCGGCGCTGCCCACTTTAGAGGGGACCCTGGCGAAGAAGTCGTCGGGGACGAAGAAGTCGCGGGCGAGCCGCTCGTCGGGTACGGTCGCGTATGCGGAGAAGTCGGTCGTACCCTGCGCCCGCAGCACCTCCTCGTCGATGAAGAAATTCCCGGTGCACTCCCGCGACGGTCGTGTGACGATGGCGTACGCCGCGTCCGAGAGGATCTCCGCGCTGCGGCTCATGTTGGCGACGGTCTCGCCCCCGAGCAGGTTGCGGATCGCGGCGGTGTCGATCGTCGAGACCGGCCACAGCGAGTTCACCGCGATACCGTCCTTGCGAAACTCCTCCGCCATGCCGAGCGTGCACATCGACATGCCGAATTTCGCGATCGTGTAGGCGACGTGCGGAGCGAACCACTTCGCCTCCATGTCGAGGGGCGGTCCGAGGTTGAGGATATGCGGGTTGCTCGAGGCGAGCAAGTGCGGAATGGTTGCCTTCGAGCACAGAAACGTGCCGCGCAAATTGATCTGCATCATCAGGTCGAACCGCTTCATGTCGGTCTTCAGCGTCCGCGTGAGCGAGATCGCGCTCGCGTTGTTCACGCAGACGTCGATCCCCCCGAACGCGGCGACGGTCTGCGCGACC
>Ga0302325_10020792_pt1 | contig 13753 bp, 14 predicted proteins | sample Palsa_T0_2_FD_201948 | JGI IMG/M metagenome (GOLD analysis project Ga0302325, IMG submission 201948) | Peat permafrost microbial communities from Stordalen Mire near Abisko, Sweden - Palsa_T0_2 | ecosystem: Environmental > Terrestrial > Soil > Palsa > Peat permafrost | place: Sweden: Abisko... | reverse complement strand
AATCTCCTCCAAACACCTCCTGCGCCTTCGCGGCAAGCATCTGTTCAATCCCGCGACCTTCGGCGTCGTCTTTGCGATAGTTCTCCTGCCCGGCACGTGGATATCACCGGGCCAATGGGGCCAGGACGTTGCCGTCGCCGGCTGGGTGATGATGCTCGGGATGCTGGTGACGAATCGCGCGCGCCGCGCCGACATCAGTTGGACGTTCCTCGCCTTCTATCTCGGCGCGCTCGCGCTTCGCGTCGAGTACCTCGGTCAGCGATGGGCCGTGTGGAGCCATCAGTTCGAAAGCGGCGCGCTCCTCCTGTTCGCGTTCTTCATGATCTCCGATCCGATGACCGGCCCCAACGCGCGCCGCGGCCGAATCGCGCACGCCGCGCTCGTCGCCGCCCTCGCGTACGTCTGGCAGTTCCGGCTCTACCACACCAACGGACTCATCTGGGCTTTGTTTATCGCGGCTCCATTCGTTCCGCTGTGGGACGCGATTTGGCCCGCGCGCAAATTCGAATGGACCCAAAATGGAGGTACTTATGAAACTCTTTTATCGCGTCCCTTTACTCTTGCTGACAATCGCCGCGCTGATCCTCGCCGCGCCGCATGACGCGCGCGCGTTCTGCGGCTTCTACGTCGGCAAGTCCGATGACAGCCTCGTCAATCACTCGTCCCAGGTCGTGATGGCGCGTCATGACGACAAGACCGTCATCAGCCTGATGAACGATTACCAGGGCGCGCCTTCGGACTTCGCGCTGGTGGTGCCGGTGCCGGTCGTGTTGCAGAAGGGGCAGGTACATATCGGTGACCGCGAGCTGTTCCAGAAGATCGACGCGTACAGTTCGCCGCGCCTGGTCGAGTACTACGATCCGGACCCATGCGAGCTGATGCGCCCGATGGCTATGGGAGCGGCTGGTGGCGGGTTCGCGAGGAATTTTGCAGCGGCAGCGCCAGCGCAGGCGGAAGCCGACGCGCTGGGCGTAAAGATCGAGGCGGAATACACCGTCGGCGAATACGACATCGTCATTCTTTCGGCCAAACAATCGCTCGGCCTGCAAACCTGGCTGCAACTCAACGGCTACAAGATTCCGCTTGGCGCGGATCGCGCCCTGGAGCCTTACATCCGCAGCAACATGAATTTCTTCGTCGCCAAGGTCAATCTCACCGAGCAGAAACGCACCGGCCTGACCTACCTGCGGCCGCTGCAATTCGCGTTCGACTCGCCGAAGTTCATGCTGCCGATCCGCCTCGGCATGATTAACTCGCAAGGTCCGCAGGATCTGGTCATCTACATGCTCACCGAAAACGGCCGCGTCGAGACCACCAACTACCGCACAGTGAAACTGCCGACCGGCGTCGATATCCCCGAATACGTGCGCGGCGAGTTCGGCGACTTCTACAAGGCGATGTTCGACGAGCAGGTCAAGCGCAATGACCTGAGCGCCGTGTTCACCGAATACGTGTGGAACATGGGATGGTGCGATCCATGTGCAGGGCCGCCGCTCTCGCGCGACGAACTGCGAAGCCTCGGCGTCTTCTGGCTCGATGACGACGGTGGCGCGCCGCGATTTCGTCCCGGCGGCATGATGCCGTATCAACCGATGGGTGGCGGCGCGATGCCGGTGATGCTCACGCGGCTGCATGTCCGCTACAGCGCCGATACGTTCCCCGAAGATCTGAGCTTTCAGGAAACGCAGGACCAGGAAAACTACCAGGCGCGCTACGTGATGCATCGTCCATGGGACGGCTCGCCGACAGCATGCGAGGGCGCCCGCAACTATTTCGAGGAACTGAACAAGCGCAAAGCCGGGGAAGCGGAAACGCTGGCGGATCTCACAGGCTGGAACCTGGAGGACGTCATCAAAAAAGCCGGCCTGGCGCCTGACGCAGCGCCAAAGCCATGGTGGCAAGGGCTTTGGGGTTCGTGAGGCCGCTGGAGGTTGCGTATGAGCGCGGGGTCGCATAGTGGCCCCGCGCGAGAGTTTGCAGCATGCCCATCACGTCCGGAATAGACCCCGCATTGACAGGTGCGGCGGTGTGCCCTAGGCTTGGCGGTTTGCTAGATTAAAAGACTGGGCCGGAGCCTCTTACCTCGACCTGCCGCAACCGAGTTTTAACCCATGTTTGATACGCTCAGCGACCGCCTTGAAGGGGTTTTCAGAAAACTTAAAGGCACCGGCCGGATCACCGAGCGCAATATCGAGGAGGCGCTCCGCGAAGTCCGCCTCGCGCTACTGGAAGCCGACGTAAATATCAAGGTCGTCCGCGACTTTATCGAGCACGTAAAGTCGAAGGCGCTGGGCGCGGAAGTGCTGCGATCGCTTACGCCCGAGCAGCATCTGATCAAGTTCGTCGCGACCGAACTGCAAAATGCGATGGGCGGCACGGCGCGCGAGCTCGATCTTAAGGTCAAGCCTCCCGTTAAAATCATGGTGGTCGGCCTGCAAGGCTCAGGCAAAACGACCTCGATCGCGAAGCTTGCGCTGTGGCTCAAGTCGGAGCGCAAGCGCCATCCGATACTCGCTTCCACTGACGTCTACCGGCCGGCTGCGATGGAGCAGCTGCGCGTCCTCGGCGCGCAGGCGCAGGTCCCGGTCGTCGACAGCAACGAGAGTCAGAATCCAATCGAGATCGCATCGCATGCGATGGCCCGGGCCGAGACCGGCGGGCATGACGCGATTTTGATCGACACCGCCGGCCGGCTGCAAATCGACGAAGAGCTGATGGACGAGCTGGCGCGCCTCAAGGCCGCGCTCAATCCGCATCACATCATATTCGTTGCCGACGCGATGACCGGTCAGGAAGCCGCGAACGTTGCGGCAGGGTTCCACGAGAAGCTGGGAATTTCCGGCGTCATTCTGACCAAGCTCGACTCCGACGCACGCGGCGGCGCGGCACTTTCAGTGCGGACTATCACGGGCGCGCCGATTCTGTTCGCGGCCACGGGCGAGAAGCTCGACGCCTTCGAGATTTTCTATCCTGATCGGCTGACTTCACGCATCCTCGGGATGGGCGATGTGCTCACGCTCATCGAGAAGGCGCAGCAGAATTACGATCAGACCAAGGCCAAGGAGCTTGAGCGCAAGTTCAAGAAGAATGAGTTCACCATCGCCGACTTCGCCGAGCAGATCAAAGCGATCAAGAAGATGGGCTCGCTCGGCGATCTGATGGGCATGATTCCCGGGCTCAAGAAAGTCGCGGGCGCGGCCGATTCCGAAGAGGCCAAACGCGAGCTCGAGCGTATCCAGGCGATCATCAACTCGATGACGCTGCAGGAGCGCGGCAACCATCTGATTATCAACGGACGCCGGCGCGCGCGAATCGCCGGCGGCAGCGGCACGTCGGTGCAGGACGTGAACCGCTTTCTGAAACAGTTCGAGCAGACGCGCAAGATGATGAAGAAAATCACCCGCATGGGCGCCGGCAAAATGATGATGCGCGGACTGGGGCTCGGCAGCTAGAATAAGAAACAGGAGAATCGAATGGCACTTGTAATCCGCTTGCGCCGGCATGGCGCGCGCAAAAAACCTTTTTACCGCATCGTGGTCGCGGACTCGCGCTCGCCGCGCGATGGACGCTTCGTCGCCCAGGTTGGGACCTATGATCCCGCGTTCGATCCGCCGCGCGTCACCATCAAAAAGGACGTGGCCGATCAATGGATCAAGGCTGGCGCCAAGCCGAGCGACACGGTAAGAAAGCTAATTAAACGAGCCGAAACAGCAACGGTCTCCGCCTGATGCGACCCGCTGCAACGGAGCTATCCCATGAAGGAGCTCGTTCAGTTTCTCGCACAACAACTGGTTAACAATCCTGACGCGGTGGACGTGAAGGAGACGCAGGGCGATACCGCCTCGGTGCTCGAACTGCGTGTGGCGAAAGAGGATCTGGGCCGCGTGATCGGCAAGCAGGGACGCACCGCGAAATCGATTCGCACGATTCTGAACGCGGTCGCGTCCCGCACCAACCGTAAAGTCGTTCTCGAAATAATCGAGGACAAGTAGTCGCTCAAAGCGCTTCAGGTTGAAACGAACCACCTCACCGGATCGATGCTCCGCGTCGGCCGCATAACCGGTGCCCACGGGCTCAAGGGCGCGCTGCGATTCCGGCCCGACAATCCCGACTCCGATACATTGGAAAAGATCAGGCGCGTGTTTCTCGAACGCGACGGATCATCGCGCGAGTTTCAGCTGACGGCGATCACGGCGCTCAATGCCGCAACGCGCCGAATTACGCTCGAGGGCGTCGCCGATGCGAACGCGGCCGAGTCGCTGAAGGGCGCGGTCGTGATGCTGGCGGCGGAGGACGTCCCTGCCGCAAAGCCGGGCGAGTTCTACTATTACGAAGCGATCGGCTGCGAAGTTTTCCTCACCGACGGCAGCCGCCTCGGCACGATCGATGACGTCTTCTCCAACGGCGCGCAAGACATCTGGGTGGTGCACGACGGCGATCGCGAAGTGCTGGTCCCGGTGATCGAAGACGTCGTCAAGGCGATGGACTTTGCCGCCCGCCGCGTCACCATCGATCCGATTCCCGGCTTGCTCGACTGACCATCTGGCCCGACGTGCTGCGCCCGGTTAGATTTGATGCAACACCCGCCATGGAATTTCACGTCATCACGCTGTTTCCCGAGATGTTCGAATCGCCGTTTCGCGGCGGCATGATCGGGCGCGCCGTCGAACAGGGATTGCTCGTGATCAGGCCGCACCCGCTGCGCGAGCATGGCCTCGGCAACTACCGGCAAGTCGATGACGCGCCGTATGGCGGCGGCAGCGGCATGGTGATGCGGCCGGAGCCGATTGCCGCTGCGATCGATGCTGTCAACGCGGCGAGCCCCGGCCTCTGGCGGATCCTGATGACGCCGCAGGGCGAAGTGTTCGACAATTCGATGGCGCGTGACCTGGTCAAACGCGCACCCGGCCTCATGATCATCGCGGGCCGCTACGAGGGAATCGACGAACGCGTGCGCTCGCTGGTGGACCAGGAAATTTCGATCGGCGACTATGTTCTGAGCGGCGGTGAAATCCCCGCGATGGTAGTTATCGAAGCGGTCGGCCGAATGATCCCTGGCGTGCTCGGCAATCCCGAGTCGCTCGACGAGGAGTCGTTCGCGGCGGGACTGCTCGAATACCCGCAATACACGCGGCCCGAAGAATTTCGCGGGATGACGGTGCCGGAAATCCTGCTCAGCGGCGACCACGGCAAGATTCGCGCATGGCGCGAGGCCGAAGCAAAACGGCGAACCGCCCGGCGGCGCCCCGACCTGCTCGAGCGGCGCAAGTTCTGAACGTGTCAGACCTTTTCGTAGCGTTGATTCATCATCCGGTCGTCAATCGCAATGGCGAGACCGTGACCTCGGCGATCACCAGCCTCGACATACATGACATCGCGCGCGCGTCGCGAACCTACGACGTGCGCCGCGTGTTCATCGTGCATCCGATTCCCGAGCAGCGGAAATTCGCCGCGAGCGTGATCGATCATTGGCGCTTCGATTTCGGCCGCGCGCACGATTCGCGCCGTCGCGAGGCGCTCGAGCGCGTGCAGATCGTCGCGGAACTGGACGACGCACTCGCCGAGGCAGCGCGAATCTCCGGCGGGCGCCCGCTCATCGTGCATACTTCCGCGCGCACCGAAGGCGGCACCAGCTACGCCGATTTGCGCGCGCGGATGGAGGCCCAGGACGCACCGCCGATGATGATCCTTTTCGGGACTGGATTTGGAATGTCGCCCGAGGTGGCCAAACGCGCCGACATCGTGCTCGCACCAATCCTCGGCCCCGGCGACTACAACCATCTATCAGTGCGCTCAGCTGCCGGAATCATCCTGGATCGTCTGCGCGGGATATGACCTGCGGGGCCGCGGTATCTCGGGATCTGGCATTTGCCTCGCCCGTAAGGGGAGAGGCCGACGCGCTTCCGAGCGCCGCGGGTGAGGGACCAAACTTCTTCTGTTTTGCGCGTGGTTCGGGAATGTGCGGCGCTCCAGACAACCGCGCCACACAAATGTCCCTCACCCTGAGCGACCGGGATGATAGGTAACACTTTAGACCGGCAGGATAGGTAACACTTTTTCCGGGTTTGAGGGGGAGGAGCGCGAGGGGGGCTGCCCCTCTCGCCGGACCGTTGAAGGGCTTGCACGATGCGGGCGCAGCAGTTTCAAACTGACCCCATCGATAAGCCCGAGCGTCACCGGTCCGAAGTAGACCTCAGCGTCGCCGTCATCGGTTTCCACCAGCCCCACTATTTCATTGATTAAAGCCTCGCTGAGGTAGACCAATTCGCCCTGCCATTTGATCTCGCCCCGGCTGCGCACCCGGCGCAGTTGGTAGTCGTCGGGATAGGCGGGCGGCTCGAGCCGGGACGGATAGCTGCGCGGCGACGGCGCGTAGTGCTGCGCCGGCGCGGTCTGCCCCAGCGCCTGGTGCGGACGCTGGTGGTTGAACTCGTGGCGGAACTCATCGAAGCGGCGCTGCTGGGCGCCGCCAGTGGCCGCCGGCGGACTGGCGCACTCGGCCTTGAGCGTCCGGTGCATCCGCTCGTGGCGCCCGTTCTGGGCCGGCTTGCCCGGCTCGATCCGCTCCGGCGTTATCCCCAGCTTTACCCACCAGGCCGACAGCCGGCTCAGTCCGCCCGCTCCCACCGAGGCGAACGGCGCGCCGTTGTCCGAGCGAATCACCTGCGGCAAGCCATATTCCATGAACACCCGCGTGAGCTCCCGCCGGCAGTCGGCGTGGCCCGGCGCGTCCACCACTTTGATGCCCAACAGGTAACGGCTGTACGCGTCGCTCAGGGTCAGCGGATCGCAGCGCACGCCGTCGCCGGTGCGGAACCAGCCCTTGAAGTCGATACACCAGGTGTCGTTGGGCGCGACCGCCGTGCGCAGCGGACTCGCACCCGGACTGGCGCTGCGCCGGCGCTTGCGCGGCTGGCTCAGTCCCTGGCGGCGCAGCAACTCGCCCATCGTGCTCGCGGCCGGCCAACTTTGCCCCGGCGCCCGCTGGCTAAGTTTGGCCCGCAGCTTCCTCGGTCCCCAGCTCGGATGCTCCCGCCGCACTCCCACAATCGCTTCCGCCTGCGCCTGGCTTATCGCCCACGGCACCACCCGCGGCGCGTGCGACCGCTCCCTCAATCCCGCCGCAGCATCCAGCCGGTAACGCGTCAGCCACTTGTACGCGGTCTTGCGGCTGATGCCGAAGTCCTCGCACAGCACCGTCACGCTCTCCTCTCCGGCCAGCAGCGCCGCCATCAACCGCACCTTCTCGTCCATCGAACAGACCTCCCGCCACGGCATCGCTTCGTCCCTCCTGCCGTGACATTCAATCTGTTACCTATCCTGCCGGTCTATTCCGTTACCCATCCTGCCGGTCTATACCATCCGGTCCCCCTTCCCGCGCGGGAAGGGGTTAGGTTCCGCGTCCCCGCTCCCTTCTGAAAGCCATCCAGCGCGCCATTCAAGATTCCGCCTCTACACGAACACCCCCCTTGACTCGTTTTGTGCGCGGGCTTAATTAACTGATCAGTTAATACTACTAACTGTCCGGTTAATGAAGTTTTCTACCGATGGCAGCCCGCCGCACAATCATCCGTGACCTCAACCGCACCCGCGAGAAGATTCTCGCTGCCGCGCTTGCCGAATTCTCGGCCCGCGGCTTCGCTGGCGCCCGGGTCGATGCGATCGCGCGGCGTGCGCGCGTCAACAAACGAATGCTCTACTACTGCTTCGGCGCCAAGCAGGACCTCTATCGCGAAATCCTGCGCCGCAAGCTCGCCGAGCGCGCCGAATGGATCGAATCCACGCCCAATGACTTCGCCGGCGCGCTCGCGCATATGTACATGGCCGGCAGCACCGACATCCAATTCGTGCGCCTGATGGAATGGGAGGCGATCGACAGCGGCGGCAGGAAATGCATCGCCGAAGCCGAGCGCCGGGCGCTGTTCGAGAAGGCCGTCGCCCGGCTCGGCGCATTGCAGCGCCGCGGCTCGATTCCGCGCGGCGCCAACCTCACCCAACTCTTCATCTCGATGCTCTCGCTGGCGCTGTTCCCGCTCGTCATGCCGCAAGTGATCCGTCTGATCCACGGCATGGAGCCGACCGACCCGCGTTTCATGCGTCAGCGCGCGAATTTCCTGCGATGGCTCGGCGGCCAGCTGGCGAAACCCGCCGCCGTTCGTATTCCGTCTCGAACCCGAAGATCAGTAAAGAGATCCGGTCAACTCGCATGAGTAAACGAGTCATCCTGCTCATCGTGATTGCGATACTCGCCGTCGGTGCGTGGACGGGCTACTCGATGCTGTTCAAGGAGCAGGTCGAGCCGGACAATCTGCTCGTCTCCGGCAACATCGAAGCCCATGAAAGCGTGGTCAGCTTCAAGGCAGTGCAATCACGCGTCGTCGAGTTACCATTTGACGAAGGCCAGTGGGTTGCGGCCGGCACGCTGCTGGCCCGGCTCGACGACAGCGACTACCGCCAGCAGGTCGCGATCAACGAAGCCGCTCTCAATGTGCAGCAACAGGAACTTGCGTCGGCGATTCAAAAGCTCCAGGCCGCGCGCGCCACTCTCGCCGACGACGACGCCGACCTCGCCCAGAAAAATATCGATTACGTGCGCAGCCAGAAACTCTGGAGTGACAAGATAATCTCCGGCGACCAGCGCGACCACACCGACACCGCGCTAAAGCAGTCGAGCGCCGCGATGCAACGCGACCTCGCGATGGAGCGCAGCGCCCAACAGGACATCGAAGTCGCCAAGGCGAACATCCGCAACGCCAGCGAAAATCTCGATCTCGCCAGGATAATGCTGGGCTACACGACTCTTCGGGCGCCGTTCTCGGGCGTCATCCTGACCCGTCAGACCGAGCTCGGCGAAGTGATGCAGCCCGGCACGCCGGTCGTCACGCTCGCCGATCTTGATCACGTCTGGCTGCGCGCGTACGTGGCCGAAACCGACCTCGGCCGCATCCGATGGGGCCAGGCGGCGACGGTTCACACCGACACCTACCCCGACAAGGCATATCCCGGACAGATTTCGTTCATATCTTCCGAGGCCGAGTTTACGCCCAAGAGCGTCGAGACTCACAAGGAGCGCGTGACTCTCGTCTATCGAATCAAAATCGACGTCGAAAATCCCCGTCACGAACTGAAGCCAGGGATGCCCGCGGACGCCACCATTCACCTCGGCCCTCCCGTGCAGAGCGGCAACAGTCGTGGATGACAAGACAGTGGTCGTTCGCGACCTGGTAAAGGACTTCCCGGGAGTTCGCGCGATCGATCAACTGAGCTTCGAGGTCTCACCCGGCGAAATCTTCGGCATCGTCGGACCCGACGGCGCCGGGAAGACCACAACGATGCGCATCCTCGCCGGAGTAATGCCGCCAGATTCCGGCACAGCTATCGTCGCGCAATGCGACGTCGTCGCCGACCCCGAAGGCGTCAAGCATCTCATCAGTTATATGCCGCAGCGCTTCGGCCTTTACGAAGATCTGACGGTCGACGAGAACATCCGCTTCTACGCCGACCTGTTCGGCGTCCGCCGACAACAGCGCGACGCGCGCGCAGGCGAACTGCTGAAGGCATGCGGCATGAGCGAGTTCCGCCGCCGCCTGGCCGGCAAACTCTCTGGTGGGATGAAACAAAAGCTCGGCCTGGTCTGCGCCCTCATACACACGCCGCGCGTCCTGCTGCTCGACGAGCCGACCAACGGCGTAGATCCGGTCTCACGCCGCGAATTCTGGGCGATGCTCTACTCGCTGGTCGGGCAAGGCGTCACCGTCGTCAACTCCACCGCGTACCTCGACGAGGCCGAACGATGCCACCGCGTGGCGCTATTGCATCAGGGGCGCCTGCTCTTCTGCGACTCGCCCGCACGCCTCAAGTCCCGGATGCAAGGCTCGGTTATCTCGATCGTGTCGTCCGAAGCGCGCCGCGTCAAAGAAGAACTCGCAACTGCCGACGGCGTCACGAGCCTGGTGCTGGTAGGCGACGCGGTTCACTTGTTCGTGGATGACGCCGACCGGCGCATCGACAATCTTCGCACCCGATTAACCGGTCGCCAGATTCCGTTTGACGAGATCGTCCGCGTCACACCGACCATCGAAGATCTGTTTGTTGAAGCAGTGCGGAAGGACGCGGTGCATCAGGCAGCATGACATGCCCCAACGGCAATTCGGTCGAGGTCGAGGACCTGGTGAAGCGCTTCGGCGATTTCACCGCGGTCGATCACATTTCATTTCAGACCCGCACCGGTGAGGTCTTTGGATTTCTCGGCCCCAACGGCTCGGGGAAATCGACGACAATTCGCATTCTCTGCGGATTGCTGCATCCGACCTCCGGCCGCGCGACAGTCGCCGGCTACGACGTGGTCAAGTCACCGGAGTTGATTCGCCGCAACATCGGGTATATGTCGCAAAAGTTTTCGCTCTACGCCGATCTCACCGTGTTCGAAAATTTGCGCTTCTATGCTGGTATGTATGGCGTCCCGTCGAGCGAGCTACGCGCGCGAATCGATTGGGCGCTCGAGATGGCCGGCTTGCGCGGCCGCGAGTCGAGCCTGACCGGAACTCTCTCCGGCGGATGGAAGCAGCGGCTCGCACTCGGATGCGCCGTGCTGCATCGCCCGCCGATCGTCTTCCTCGATGAGCCGACTTCGGGCGTCGATCCGCTTTCGCGCCGCCTGTTCTGGGAATTGATTCAGCGGATGAGCAACGACGGCGTCACCATCTTCGTCACCACGCATTACATGGACGAAGCCGAATACTGCAACCGCCTCGCGCTGATGAACGGCGGCAAGTTGATCGCGCTGGGCACGCCCACCGAACTCAAATTGGGCTCGATCCAGGGCGCGCTGCTATTGCTTGAATGCGACCGGCTTGGCGACGCGATCGAACGCGTGCGCCGCTTCGAGGGCGTTCGCGACGTCGCCGTCTTCGGCAACGCGCTGCATCTGGTTGTTGCCGACGCCGCGGTTGCACCGGCGATTCGCGCGGCGCTCGAGGCCGACGCAATCTCAGTCACAAATCTGCAAGCGATTCGCCCAAGCCTCGAAGACGCATTCGTGGCGTTGACTACTCGACGTACGGCCGGCTCGACGGCGGAGCAGTCGCCATGAGTCTTCGCCGACTGCTCGCCATCTCGCGCAAGGAAGTTTTCCAGGTGCTGCGCGATTCCCGCAGCCTGCTGATCGTCCTGTTGATGCCGCTGATGCTGATGACAACGCTTGGCTACGGCGTCAATCTCGATACCAAGCACATTCGGGTTTTTGCGCTCGATGAGGAAGGCAGCCAGGCGAGCCAGGATCTTCTGAAGCGCTTTCAGTCGTCGGATTACTTCGATCTGGTTGCCACAGTCACCGACTACCGCGCGCTCGCGGCCGCGCTCGACGATGGCCGCTGCCAGCTCGCGATCGTGATCCCCTTCGACTTCTCGGCGCGACTGCATGACGGACGGCCGGTGAACATCCAGGCGCTCGTCGACGGATCCGACAACAACACAGCCGAACTCGCGATCGGATACGCGCAGGGCGTTCTGGCGTCTTACGGCGCTGTGGTTCAGGCCGAGTATCTGGTCAAGTCCAACGCGCCCAGCGTGAATCCTGCGCTGTCGGTAGAGGCGCGCACATGGTTCAACGAAGATCTCGAGAGCAAAAACTTCATTGTGCCTGGTGTCGCCGCCATCGTGATGGCAGTCGTCGGAGTCTTGCTGACCTCGCTGACCGTCGCGCGCGAATGGGAGCGCGGCACCATGGAGCAACTCATCTCGACTCCGGTTACGTCGCTCGAAATCATCGTTGGCAAGCTGCTGCCCTACTTCGCGCTTGGCATGTTCGATACGATCATGTGTGCGGCGATCGCCGTCTTCTGGTTCCAGGTACCTTTTCGCGGTTCTCTCATCGCCCTTTCCATCGGCTCGGGGATTTACCTGGTTGCGATTCTCGGGCTCGGGTTCTGGATTTCCGTCGCGACCAAGAATCAACTCGCTGCGAGTCAGATTGGCCTGGTCACTGCCTTTCTGCCTTCGTTCCTGCTTTCGGGATTCACTTTTCCAATCGATCAGATGCCGCTTGGTGTGCAGCCTTTCACTTACCTGATCGCGGCGCGCTACTACATCGTCATCCTCAAGAGTGTATTCCTGCGCGGCACCGGCCTCAGTTTTCTCGCCGGTCCGATAATCGCACTTATCATCTATGCGTCGCTGATGGTGTTCCTGGCCAAACGATCGTTTCACAAATCGCTGGCATGAGTAGCTAAGATGATCGAGCGTCTGCACCAGATTCTGATCAAGGAATTCATCCATCTGTTTCGGGACAAACACGCGCGCTTCTCGCTAATGGTCCCGCCGCTGCTGCAGATGCTGATATTCGGCTACGCCGCGAGCTACGAAGTGAATCGCGTATCCACAGCGGTGCTCGATAACGATCACAGTCAGGAAAGCCGCGAGTTTCTCGAGCGCTTCAGCGCCAGCAACCGCTTCCAGGTGCACGAGGTTTTGCAAAGCGAAGCGCAAATTCCCTACCTGCTCGATCATCGACGCGTAGCAATGGTGCTGCAGATTCAGCCGGGCTTCGCCGAACTGTTGCGTAAGGGCCAGACTGCGCCGGTCCAGGTGGTCCTCGATGGCACCGACTCGAACACAGCTCTCATCGCCGTTGGTTACATCAACCAAATCGCCGACCGGTTCGCCCAGGATTATCAACTGCAACTGGCCGACCGCCTGAAGCCGTCGCTCGCGACCTTCGCGCCCAACATCCAGCTGCAGGAACGCCCGTGGTACAACCCCAACCTCGAGAGCCGGTGGTTTTTCGTGCCCGGCGTGATTGGAACTCTCGTCCTTGTGTCGGTAATGACGCTCACCGCGTTCGCCGTCGTACGCGAGCGGGAGATCGGTACGCTCGAACAACTGATGGTAACGCCAATCAGCCCGGCTGAATTGATTGTCGGGAAAACCCTCCCTTTCCTGATCGTGGGACTTGCCAATGTGGTGTTCGTCGCAATTCTCGGCAGCCTGTGGTTCGAGGTCCCGTTTCGTGGAAATATTTTTGTTCTGCTGCTCGGCACGACACTTTTTCTGTCGAGCGCGCTTGGCGTCGGACTGCTGATCTCCACGCTCTGCCAGACCCAACAGCAGGCTTTTGCGATCTCGTTCTTTTACATCTCGCCCGCGATCATGCTGTCCGGGTTCGGCTATCCGATCACAAGCATGCCGACCGCGCTGCAATACTTCACAAATCTCGATCCCCTTCGGTTCTATCTAATCGTTCTGCGCGGGACTTTCATCAAAGGCGTCGGACTCGACGTGCTATGGCCAGAGATGGTTGCGATGGCAATTCTCGGGACGGGCATGCTCACGCTGGCAACGCTCAGATTTCACAAAACGCTCGACTGATTTTCGAGCCGCGTCACATCGGAGGTCGCGCGACCGCCGGTTTGTCGGTGGCGATCACCGTCCTGTCGCCGCCCTTCACGCCAAATGTGCGAATGACTTCCGCCAGCTTCGCCGGCTTCGCGATCGGCGTGGCGCATGCGGTTCCTGCGCATACGAACGCGAGAGGAACTCCCTTCGCCGTGCTCGACGCGAACATCGCCCGCGCCGCAGCCGGCATCGCCGAAGCGTTACGATCTGACCCAATGCGGATCACGACTTTGCCGGGACGATAACTCGCTAACGCGGTTTTCCATAGATCTGCCGCGCGCGCATCATTGGCCGAACTGGCAATCGCGATCGTCGCCTCGCCGTTCGCGCGATACTCAAGCTCCAGCCCGACCGTCGCCAC
>Ga0302325_10020789_pt1 | contig 13754 bp, 11 predicted proteins | sample Palsa_T0_2_FD_201948 | JGI IMG/M metagenome (GOLD analysis project Ga0302325, IMG submission 201948) | Peat permafrost microbial communities from Stordalen Mire near Abisko, Sweden - Palsa_T0_2 | ecosystem: Environmental > Terrestrial > Soil > Palsa > Peat permafrost | place: Sweden: Abisko... | reverse complement strand
CCGCTGCGCGTCTCGATCCGGAGCTCGCCTTGCGCGGTGAGGGAGAGATTCTCCGCCCCGTCGACCGCGATCTCCGCGTCCTGCACGCGCCCGCCGGGAGCCACCACGAAGTCGTACTCGAGGCGCCCGCCTTCGCCGTGGAAGACGAGGTCCACGCCATCCTTCACCCCGGCGTAGGTGATGCGTCCGAAGTTCGGGACGTGGGTCCGCCACCTGGCCGGGTCGCTCCCGATGAAGTAGTTCGACTGGGTAGTGAGCAGGCGGCTTGCCTCGGGAGCTGCGTCGCGGCCTCCCACCACGCGCAGGCGAAGGACCGTGTCTGGCTCCGGCCGCGCCGCAACACCGGGTACGGGGTGAGGAGCGCGACGAAACTCTCGATCGCGGCGCTCGGGCGTTCGCATGCGTCGGACGGGAATGTCGATCGTCGCCCCCTCGTCGGTGAGAAAAACGGACCCGCCCCCGGTTCGCGCCACGTAACGGACTCTCGGATCGACTTGCCCGCGATTCTCTTCGAAGCGCACGGGAAGCCCGGCGAAGCTCACCTGCCCGCCAGCCTTGTTTTCAGCGCCGGCCACCGTGCGCGCCTCCGTCGCGCGGAGTCCATGGAGGTCGGAGGACAGCAAGCACGCCAGGGACAACACCAACCCAGTCGAGAGCCGCTTCATCGAGATCCTTGTGTGGGCTATGGTCGCGTCCTCCAAGGATCGGCGAGGAACGCGGCGTCCGCAACTCGAGATCCTTCGTTACCGCTTCGCTCGAACCGTTGCGGCACCGTGCCCCCCGATACGTCTTGACAGGCCAACGGCCCTCTACTCGGAGAGGTCCTAGCGAGCGCGCGTAGTAGACGCCCGACTGAGGGACATCCGCGGCTACGGGAGGCCCGGCTAGCCCGGCTGTCGTCCGTCGATCGCGCGTGAAGGTCCAGGACGACCTGCGGACGACGCAGCGCTACATCAACGAGGCGCAGACGTTCGAGAGCCCGAGCTTCGGCGACGCGCCAGCGCAGTGTCAGTACGGGGGTCCGAATCCGCACAGATCTCCCGCAAGGGCGCGAACACGGCAGAAAATCCCCGAGAGGTTGACGCCGCCGGCTCGGATGCCTGACAACTCCGCGCAACCGCGGCCCAAATCGCGTCCCCAAGGGGATTCGAACCCCTGTTAGCGGCGTGAAAAGCCGCGGTCCTGGGCCTCTAGACGATGGGGACCTTGAACCAAGCCGCCGTACTTAGCCGTCCGCCCTCCCAAAAGTCCAGGGGCGCCGAAAGGGAAGGGCCCGCGCTCAGCGCGTGGCCGCCCGCGCTCAGCCCTTGGCCGCCGCGGTCAAGGCGTGCAGGCTCTTCGCCAGGCGCGCGGCCTTGCGTGACGCCGTCTTCTTGGGGATCGCGCCTTTGCCCGCTGCCTTGGCCAGCGTGACGCTTGCTTCGGCCAGCGCGACGGCAGCGGCCTTCGGGTCCTTCGCTGCGATGGCTTCGCGGACCGTCTTCACCTGCGTGCGCACGGCGCTCTTTACGGCGCGGTTACGAAGGGTGCGCTTGATGCGCTGGCGGTTACGCTTTTCGCTCGACGGATGGTTGGCCACGGAACCCTCGAAAATCCCGCAGGAAACAGCGGGGGGGAGGCGGCAATCTAGAGGCTGGAGGGCAATTGTCAAGGCACGGGGCCCCGGGGCCTCTTCAGTCGGCTCCTCCGTCCGGTCGCTCGAGAAAGCCCGCGTCTTCCAACAGGCCGCCTTCCGTATCGTCACCATCGGCCGAGGCGTCGACGAGAGTGCCATCGAGCCCGGAGGCATCACTCACCGTGGCGTCACCCACGCCGCCATCGCCCACGGTGGCGTCGATCGCGCTGGCGTCCGGTACAGCGGCGTCCACGTCACCCGCCTCCGGCGCACCTGCATTGGTCTCGTCCATGTTCTGCAGCGCGAAGAGCGCTCCCGCATCGATCGACGGCGGTATGCTCGACGCGGGTGGCGCGCTGACCGTGACGGGGATCGTTTGCACGGTCTGGCCGTTGATCACGATGGCGAGGGTGGTCGCGCCCGCGCCGGCGCCGAGGAAGCCGTAGCCGTTGCCGTCGTCGGGGATCACCTGCAGCACGTTGGGGTTGGCACTTTGGAGAGTGCCCTGGAGGGTGCCGCCGCTGACCGCGATGAGCGCGACGTCGAGGGCGACGGCGGCGCCTTCCGGGATCTGGATCGTGGGGGCGGCGTCGCGGTCCGGGGCTCGGCCGAAGTCGAAGGTCGCCGAGACGTCGCCGCGCTGGTCCTCCGCCGAAACGAACGCGAACGCGTTGTCGGGGGGTGCGTGATGGCATCCAGCGACGGCGATGGACGTCAGCGCGAGGGTGGCGACGACGTGGGTCGAGGCTCTCATGGCGCGCCTGCTTCTGCGCCGGCGTCGTCGGTGCTGCTGCCGCCGGGGACGGTCAGGGTGATGGATCCTTGCGCCGTCGACGTCCACGCGTAGAGCGCGGCGGTTCCGCCGGCCACATATTCTACGGTGACGCTGTCGGAGAGCGATTCGGCGCCGGTGCCCACGATGGATAGGACGCTGGGGTCGGATGAGGCCCAGGAGTAAAGGACGTCTCCCGCCAGGGGAGTCCCGTCGGCGTCGTGCGCGATCGCCGCGAACGTGTGCGTCGTTCCCGCAACGTCCGGCATCGGTGGCGGCGTGGGCCCCCACTGGATCACGTATACCGGGGCCTTTGCCGCGGCGATGGTGATCGAGGCGATGGGGGCGATGGTGAGCGAGACCATGTCTTCGAGCCCGCCGTCGGAGTCGGTGGCCACCACCCACGGCTGACCGACCCGCATCGCCGTGTAATAAGGGTCGGGCCCTTCGTAAGAGAGCCAGTCGCTCGACGCCGGCTGCACGTTGCCGGGGATCCCCCAGAACGATCCCGGCTCGGTGGAGTACGCGAGGCCGAAGCGCCCACCGAACGCGATCTTCGCAGGAAACGGCAGGCTCTCGGAGGGGCCGAGCGACGTGACGTCAGCGCAGCTCGGGTCTTGCCAGCTGATACAGGTGTAGACGAAATCGCCATTTCCGAGGATGCCCTCCTCTTCCTCGATCGGGCCACACGCCGTGAGCGCGAAGGCGGTGAGGAAAAAAGGACGGTGAGCAAGCGCCATCGCCACGAAGAGCTCCCCGGGCAGCGGCCGGAGCAATAGCCGTACCGCCGGCCCATTCAGCGGATATGCCGCGTCTACTGCTCTTCAACACCGCAGGCGGTATGACGTTGACGTCGCAGGCACCGCGCTCGTGCGATTGCCGCCTCAGTGATTCGCCGGGACCGGCGGGGGCACGCACGTCGAGGGCCAATCCGACGGCAGACCGTTCGCGTACGGCTCGGGCTTCACGCCGAAGGGGTGGTCCCACAGCATCTGGATGGCCTGGGGGGCCATGGCCGTGCGGGGGCCCGTCGACAGGTGGTTGCCGCCATCGTCGCAGTCGACGATGAACGCGCTGGGATTGTCCATCTCCCAGGTGTGGCTGGCCTGGTTGAAGTCCACGATGATGACGTCTTGTCCGGCCGCGCCGTGGGACGCGAGGCCGCAGGGTTCGTGCGAGGGATCTTCGAGCGGGACCTGGTTGATTCCGATGTCGCCGCCCGAGTAGCTGATGACCCCCGAGACGTACCCGGATCGCGCGTACCACATGTAGACGGTCTGCAGCGCGCCGGCGCTGTAGCCGGCGACCCAGATGCGTCGCGTGTCGATCTTCTGCGTCTGGACGGCGCAGGCCACGACCTGATCGGCGATGGTGACGTCGCCCGTGTACCAGACGTTGTCGCCGGTGTTGGTGCCGGAGCTCGTCGTCGTGACCTGGGCGGCCACCATGCCGCCGGCGGCGACGATGCGCTGGATCTGCGGGGACTGGATGGCCCAGGTGGGCTCCATCGAGTTCGAGCCCGTCGCGTACCAGTAGATGAGCAGGGGGCCCGGGCCATTGCTCGGATCGCCCGACCAGACCGTGTACGCCTGACCGTCGATCGTCACGTTCGTGCCGTTGAGGTTCGACATGTCCGGGCACGTGCCCGTGACGGTCGGCAGCATCGTCGGGTTGACGCCCCCGTTCCCGCCGCCATCGGTAGACGACTGGGCTCCGCTCGAGGCTCCGCTGGAGCCCCCGGAGCTACCGCTTGACGATGTCGACGATCCTTCGGAGGTTTCGCCGCTGCTCGAGCCACCGCCTGTCGGCCCGCCGAGCCCGGAGCTCGATGTCGCGCCATCGGACGACTCGTTGCCGCCCGCGCCGGAGGAGGCCGCAGCGTCTCCCGACGACGCGCCCGCGGCGCTGACGTTTCCGCCGACTTCGGAGCCCACCGTCCCTCCTGCATTGCTCGTGCTGCCCGCGGCGCACGACGCGCCGAAGCACGCCGCCATGAGCGCGAGAAACGAGGTCGACGAAGCGACGCGAGGCTTTCGCACGGTGCACCCTCCTCGGTAGAGACGCGGCACACTCTGGGTTTGGAGGCGCGCGCAAGGCGGGACAGAGTTCCCTCCGCTCGGGTCAACAATCCGCGTTCCGCAGAAATTCACAGCGCGATCGGAGGGTGGGGAGGGAGATCCAACGCGGTTTCGAACGTGCGCCCTTGTCGGGGGCGAGGGCCGGAGCCAGACTCGCCACGTGGGGTCGCAGGGAGCGCTCCGGCACTACGTCCGCGTCGCGCACGTCGTCCACCTGATCGACGTGGTCAAGCGGTGGGACGTGAGCGCCGAGGCCTTGCTGTCCGGCTCCGAGGTCACCACAGCGATGCTCGAGGATCCTCGGGCGACGTTGCCGGTTCCGACGCTCGTCGCCTTGCTCGAACGGGCGCGCACGCTCACGCGAGAGCCCGCGCTCGGCGCGTACATCGGGCTTTACACCCGAGCGACGCTTTACGGCAGCGTGGGGTTCGCGGTCGTCAGCGCGGCCACGATCCGCGAAGCGATCGACGTGTCACTTCGGTTCGGACGGGTCGTCACGACGGCGGTCACGGTGCGCTTCCGCGAAGACAAGCGGGTCGCGTCGCTCATCGTCGACGAGCACGCCGACTTCGGGAGCGCGCGCGACATCGTGATCATGACGACTCTCGTGGCGCTCTGGCAGGTCAGCGCGTCGCTCACCGATCGAAAGCTGACGACGAGCGTCGCGGAGTTCTCGTTTCCCGAGCCGCACTATGCACCGCGGTTGGGTTTTACCGGGCTGCGCATGCGCTTCGGGCGGCCGGCGCATCGTCTCACCTTCGACGCGCGGAGCCTCGACGTGCCGTACATCATGCCCAGCCCCGTGGCGTTCAAGCTCGCGGGCGAGCAGTGCCAGAAGGAGCTCGATTCGCTCGGCCTCGATGGGGATCTGGTCGCGCGGGTTCGCGCTCTCGTCGCGCGCCCGGATGGCGGCGAAGGGCGGAGAGCCCGGGCCGGCTACGCACGCACGCTCGAAGAAGTGGCCGCGGCGCTGCATCGCTCGCCGCGCACGCTCAAGCGACAGCTCGGAGCCCACGGCGCGAGCTTCTCGGGGCTTCGCGACGCCGAGCTGCGCGAGCGGGCCATGCTGCTGCTGCGGGCGCCCGAGCTGTCGCTGGCCGAAGTGGCGAGCCGCCTCGGCTACTCCAGCGTGACCAACTTCGAGCGCGCATTCCTTCGATGGACGGCCACGACGCCGGCGACGTGCCGGCGCACGATGGGCGGCACGATCGGGCCGCCCTGAGGCGCGCATCGCGGCCGCCCGCCGGCCATTACGCCGGCAGGACCACCCGGAAGCTCGCGCCTCCCATGTCTCCCGTCGCCACCGAGATGGTGCCGTGGTGCGCCTCGGCGATGCCGCGGGCGATGGCCAGGCCCAGGCCGGCTCCGCCCGCGGCGCGTCCGCGAGAGCCCTGCTTGTAGCGGTCGAAGATCGTGTCGCGGGCCTCGGGGGCGATGCCGGGGCCGGTGTCGGTCACTTCGAAGAAGATCTGCGAGCCGTCGCGGCCGACGCGGACGCGCACGCGCCCGCCACGCGGGGTGAACTTGAGCGCGTTGGCGACCAGGTTGTCGATGGCCTGCCGCAGCTTTTGCTTGTCGGCGCGCAGGCTGACGTCGAGGCTGCCCTCGAAGGAGAGGGCGATGCGGCGGCGGGTCGCGATGGGGGTGAAGACGGCGAGCATCGGCTCGATGACGGCGGCGGCGGTGATGGGGCGCGGCTCGACGGAGAAGACGCCGGCTTCGAGGCGGCTCGCGACGAGGACGCCGTCGACCAGGCGCGCCATCTCGCCGCACATGCTGCGGATCTGAGCGACGGTGGCGGCGCGTTCCTCGGCGGGCATGTCGTCGGATTCGAGCAGCTCGGCGATGAGGCCCAGCGAGGCGAGGGGGTGGCGCAGGTCGTGGACGAGCATGGCGACGTGGTCGCGGCGCTGCGCTTCGAGCATGCGCTTGAGGCGGTACGTCTCGAGGGCCGCGCGGACGCGGGCGACGAGCTCGCGCGAGTCGATGGGTTTGGTGAGGTACGCGTCGGCGCCTTCTTTCAGGCCGGCCTCGATGGCGTGCGGCTCGCGGCGAGCGGCGGTGAGCATGATGACGGCGGGGCCGCCGTTGCGGCGAGCGCGCAGGCGGCGCAGCACCTCGACGCCGTCGACGCCGGGCATGCTCACGTCGAGCAGCACCACCTCGGGCTCGTGCTCGTCGACTTTGCGCAACGCTTCGAGGCCGCCGGGGGCCGTGCGGACGCGGTGGCCGTCTTCGGTGAGGACGGCTTCGTAGAGGGCCAGGGTGTCGGGGAAGTCGTCGACCAGCAGCACGTCGCCGTCGGCATCGCCGAGCGTGACGAGGCCCGGCTCCGCGCTCACGAGGCCACCTTGATCGACGACTCGGAGGGCGCGAGGGCGGCGGCGGGCAGCGTCGCGTGCGCGTCGCTCGAGGTGGAGAGACGCGGCAAGATGAGCGTGAACGTGGAGCCTTCGCCCTCGCGCGAGCGCACTTCGATCTCGCCGCCCAGGGCGCGCGCGAGGCGTCGCGACAGGGCCAGGCCCACGCCGGTGCCGTCGTAGCGACGGCCGTCGCCGGCTTCGAGCTGGTGAAAGTCCTGAAAGAGCTCTTTGATCGCGTGCACCGGGATGCCGATGCCGGTGTCGCGCACTGCGACGGCGACCTCGTTGGTCGTCTCCTGGACGGTGACGACGACTTCGCCCTCGTCGGTGAACTTGATCGCGTTGGCCAGGAGGTTCAGCAAGATCTGGCGCACGCGCTGGGCGTCGGTCACCGTCTCGATGGGGGCGTCGCCGCCTCCGACGCTGACGCCGACGTTGACCGTCAAGCGCATGTTCTTGTCGAGGCGCAGGCTCTCGACTTCGGCCACGCACGAGCGCGCGAGCAGGCCGATGTTGACGGGCGCGAGGCGCACCTCGACGCGGCCCGCTTCGGCCTTCGCCAGATCGAGCACGTCGTTGATGAGGCCGAGCAGGTGGTCGCCGTTGCGCTTGATGCGCTCGAGGGATTCGCGCGCGCGCGACGAGAGCTGCTCCTTGGGCGACGTGAGCAGCAGATCGGCGAAGCCGAGGATGGCGCTCAGCGGCGTGCGCAGCTCGTGGCTCATCGACGCGAGGAACGCCGTCTTGACCATGTTGGCGCGGGTCAGCCGCTCGCCCTGCTCGGTCAGCGCGATGCTCTTCTCGCGCAGGCGGTCGTGCGTCCACGCGTTGTGGAGCGCGACGGCGAGCTGGCGGGTGGCGTCACGCACGGCTTCCGCCGCGGCGTCGGAGGGGACGTGGATCCCGGCGATCACGATCGCGCCGGCGCCTTCGCTGCCGAGGGCCACGGGGTAAGCGAGGACCCAGCGAAGCGGCGCGATGCCGATGCCGAGGTCGAGCGACGGCAACGGCTCGCCGAGGTTGTCGCCCACGAGAAAGACCGGCTCGCGATTTTCCATCACGTTCCTGGGCAGGCCTTCGGCGCTGAACGTGCTGTGGTCGATGGCCCGGCCGTCGGAGGCAGTGGCCTGCACCGGCACGAGGCGGTTCGCGTCGTCGAGCAGGTACACGGTGCCGACCTGCGCGTCGGCCAGGCGCACCAGCGTGTGCAGCCCTCCCGTCACCAGCGCGCTCACGTCGAGCGCCTTGAGCTCGCGCACGAACTCGGCGTATGCGCGGGCCCTCGCGTCGCGCATGGCGAGGGCCTGGTTGGCGCGCATCAGCTCTTCGAGCGCGCGCTCGCGATCGGCTAGCGTGGCCCGAAGGCTCGCGTCCTTGTCGAGCAGCAGGCCGTTCATCTGGGCCAGGCTGCGCGCGACCGCCCCGAGCTCGTCCTGCCGGGTGGCCATCGGGAGGCGCATGGGGTCGAGCCGCTCGAGGCGCCCGGTTGCGCTCATCGCGAGCTCGAGCTGCGCCGTGGTGCCGGCGATGTCGCGCGCGATCCAGGCGCCGCTGCCGAGGGCGATGATGATGGCGAGGAGCAACACCGTGCGCGTCGCACGCTGCGAGTCGGCGGCCGACTCGAACGCGGCGTGCTCGCGGGCGTCGGCCTGGTCGAGCGCGTGGCGGCGCAGGTCCATGAGGATCGCGCGCATCTCGTCGGTGCGCGACTTGCCCTCGTCGGCGGCCGCGGCTTCGGGGACGTGCCCCTTCTCGCGCTCGGCGATCTGCGGCTCGCTGACGTCGGTGATCCAGTCGTGGACCATGCGCCCGAACGCCGCGACCCGCTCGTCTTCCATGCCGTTTTCGGCGACGGCCTGCGCCTCGGTCAAGAGGCCCTCGAGCTCGCGCCGCGCGTGCTCGTACGGCTCGAGGAACGTGCGTCCTCCCGTGAGCAAGAACCCGCGCTTGCCCGTCTCGAGGTCGGCCATCAGGCGCAGGAGCTGCTCGGCGTCGTCAGCCAGCTTGAGGTCGTGCTGGACCAGGCGCTCGAACTGCTGCTCCAGCTCTTCGTGCGCCCGGTTGGCGCGCGAGAGGCCCACGCCGAGCACCAGCACGACGAACAAGGAGCTCAGCAGGATCCGCCAGAAAAGGGCGCTCTTCAGGATGTGCACGACCTTGGCCCCCCTGGGTGGGGCTCAGTGTACCTCAGCGCCCGACCCAGGCCCCCGCGCATGAGAGGATCCAGGCGATCGGCGCCAGGGCCAGCGCGAACACCAGCGTGACGGGCGCCGCGAACCCCAGCGCGACCAGCGTGATCGCCAGCGCGAGCCCGCACGCGAGGGCCGGCTCGAGCAGCGTTTGCACGCCGGCGGCGCGCGCGATGAGCCACCCGCTCGTCGGAAAGGACCCGAGCAGCCCTGCACCCAGCAAGAGGGCCGGCGCCGCCGAGCGGATCTCTTTCTCGTCGACGCTGGCCAGGTCGACGTTCATCAGGTGGGCGACGAGGACGCCCCCCGCGATGCCCACGATCATCGCGCCCAGCGTGACCAGCGCCCCGAGCGCGATCCACCGGAGCTTCACCGGTTGGTCGGCGCGCGACAGCGCCGACCGCACGGCCGATAGACTCGGCGTCGGCGGCATGAGCGACCGGCGGCTCGCCGAGACCGAGGGCAGCGCGCGCTTGGTCACCTTGCGGCGCGAGAGCAGGTCGCGCCAGAGCATCGCGGCGATGAAGCCCATGCCCGCGAGCAGCGGCGTCACGACGAGCAGGGCCCCCGGACCGCGTCCGTAGATGAAGTGCAGGTACAGGCCGTGCGCCGCGATGGCCGCCACGAAGGCGACGGGGAACACCGGCCAACGCTGCCTTTTCATCTGCTTGGCGCGGCCGAGCGCGTAGCCCCAGAGGCACGCGAAGAACACGTGCGCCGGCAGGGCGAGCAGCGCGCGCGCCGCCCACACGAGGCCGGCCGGGTGCGCGCGCATGACCGCCCCGCTCTCGATCGCGGCGAACCCGAGCGCCGACGCGGCCGCGTAGACGACGCCGTCGTACTCCTCGTCGATGTGCTTCGAGAGGAAGGCGGGCCACGCGGCGGCGACCTTCGCGGCTTCTTGCAGCGGCGCCACGACGAGAAACAGGAACACCAGGGCGCCGCTCTCGCCCGCGTCGGCCACCTGCATGTCGAGGCCCGTGAGCGCCGTCGCGCGGCTCGTGACGAAGAGCGCCGCCAGAGCCGCCACGGCCCCCAGCGCGAACGTGGTCGCCACCAGCCAGTGCGGCTCGCGCCTGGGGTCGGTCCTCCGCACGAGCGCCACGAAGAACGCGGCCGGCACCGCGGCCAGCAACATCCAGCGCAGCGTCGCGATCACGGGGTCAGTCTCAGAAGTGGATGCCGAGGTGGGCGCTGCCGATGACGCCGACGCCCACGCTGGACCCGGACTGGTTGTAGAGGGCCTGCTGGGACGGGGTGAGCGACATGCCGGACGCCTGCTGCGCGGCCTGGACCGACGCGGGGATGGGCACAGGCGGTCGCTCGAGGATCAGGAACTCGGCGTTCACCTCGGCGCCGACCGAGAAGAGGCTGGAGAAGTAGATGTCGAGGCCGAACATCGGACCCACGTTGAAGCCGTGGACGTTCTCGTTGGAGCTCGCGGTGGTGCTCGTGGCCGAGGTGGAGCTAGCGTTGCTCTCGGCCGCGTTCAGGCCCCCGACGGTCACGTAGCCGCCGCGCGCGCCCAGGTACGGGTCGATGTGCCAGACGCGCATGTGCAGCGCCGCTTCGGCGTCGAGCTCCCAGAGGTTGAACGCCGAGAGCTGCAGATCGCGTGCGCGCAGGCCCGCCGAGAAGAACAGGAGGCGCACGCCGGCGCCCACGTCGAACTCGCCGCCGCTGCTCGTCGATTGCTGCACCTGCAGGTTGCTGGCGCTGAACGACGCCATGTTCGTGTAGGCCCCGCCGCCGCCCGCCGTGATGTACACCCACTCGAGCCCCAGGCCGCTGTCGGCCGACTCTTCGACGGGCTGGATCGGTGGCAGGGGCGCCTGTTCCGTGCCGCCGTTCTCGGGCGCCCCTTCGGGCGGCGGGGGCTGCAGGTCCTGGGCAAAAGCCGTCGACGCCGTGAGCAGAATCGACATCGCGGGCACGGCCAGCAGGGGCACGCGCTTCATGAATTGTCCTCGCGGGATGGGGTGAGCAGCGACTCGTCGTAGCTGTCCGGGTCGAGCGGAGCGGAGACCCGGTAGTCCTCGCTCAGCCACTTGCCGAGGTCGATCTGCTTGCAACGCGCGGAGCAGAACGGCACGTACGACTGGACTGGCTTGTTCTCCGTTCGCGCCGCCCCTGGTGCAGGGCATACTCGAGCGCAGATCGGACAAAGGGCCATCGTCCAAGCATAGCGTGAAGTTCGGCCCCCCGGCGCGCACCGCGGATTTCCGCGGTCTTCTTGCGCAACCGGTGCCGTGACCCGCGCGAATGGCGGACCACCCACCCTAACGGGCGAGCCGTCGACACGGCGGGCCCCGCCGACGCTGCCGCCGACGGACCCGCCGAGTAAGCTCACTGTTCGCTGGCGTCAGTCGTTCGCAGCAGCGTCGCTGGCGTCGGTCGTCGCAGCAGCGTCGCTGGCGTCGGTCGTCGCAGCAGCGTCGCTGGCGTCGGTCGTCGCAGCGGCGTCGCTGGCGTCGGTCGTCGCAGCGGCGTCGCTGGCGTCGGTCGTCGCAGCGGCGTCCGACTCGGCGTCGGTCGAGGTTGCGGCGTCGCTCGCGTCAGTCTTCGCGGCGTCCGACGTCGTGCCCGCATCGCTCGCGGCGTCGCTGCCGGTGGAGGCTTCGGGCGTCGGCGAGGTCGCGTCGCTGCCCGGCGTGACTTCGACGTCTTCGCCGCCGTCGAGGCCGCTCGTCACCCCGGGCGCGCCCGACGACGACGAACCGCAACCGACCCCGGTCATTGACGCGCAGGCCACGACCAGCGCGACCGATACGCCACCCACCCAAAGACCTGCGACGCGACGAGTTTTCATAAGAGCCTCCGTGACGTCACTCGCGTGACGCGATAGCCCTTATCTCCGGTTTGTCCTCCGGGGACAAGCTGTTTCTGTTGCCACTGCCCATGTTCCGCACAGGTTTAATGTGCTGAAACATTGATGAAACCGTAGGCCAGGTGTCGAGGGCTTGGCCCCGTGGCCGTCGTCACGCAGCGCGTCAGCCGGTCACTCTTCGGCGGTGGCGCCGTCGGCAACGGTCTCCGCGAAGGCAAGGGGGGACCCCGAAGAGACCATCCCGGCCGCCACCGAGTCGTCACACGAGCGCTCGAGCAGCTCGACCACGTCCATCTGCTTCACGGTGTCTTCCAGGCTCTTGCTCTTGATGCCGTCGGTCAGCATCGTCATGCAGAACGGGCAGGCGCTCGCGATGGTCTTGGCGCCCGTGTCGAGCAGCTGGAGCGTGCGCTTCACGTTCACGCGGTCCGTGTTCTGCTCCTCCATGAACATCTGCGCGCCGCCGGCGCCGCAGCAGAGGCCGCGCTGCTTGGTCCAGTACTCGGGCTCGACGAGCTCGACGCCGGGGATGCGCCGCAAGATCTCGCGCGGCGGGTCGTACACGCCGTTGTAGCGGCCGAGGTAGCAGGAGTCGTGGTAGACGACCCGCCCCTCGACGGGCTTGGTGGGCACGAGCTTGCCCTCGGCGACGAGGCCGAGCAGGTAGTCGGTGTGGTGCACCACTTCGACCTTGAGGCCGAAGTCGGGGTACTCGTTCTTCAGCGTGTTGAAGCAGTGCGGGCACGTGGTGACGACGGTGAGCACGCCGCCCTGCTCCTTGTAGCCGTTGATCGTGGCCGCGTTGCCCTCGGCCAGCATCGCGAAGAGAAACTCGTTGCCGGCGCGCCGAGCCGGGTCGCCCGTGCAGTTCTCTTCTTGCCCGAGGATGGCGAAGTCGGTGCCCGACTGCTTGAGGAGCTTGGCCGTGGCGCGCGCGATCTTCTTGGCGCGCTCGTCGTAGCTCGCGGCGCAGCCGACCCAGAAGAGGACGGGCGCCTTGGGGTTGTCGCTCATCGTCGGGATCCCCAGGCCCTCGGCCCAGCCCGCGCGGTCCATGCGCGAGAGGTTCCACGGGTTGCCGTTCGTCTCCATGCCCTGGAACGGCTTGGACAGCGTGTGCGGGAACTCGCCCTTCACGAGGACGAGGTTTCGTCGCATGTCGATGATCTTGTCGACGTACGAGATGAGGACCGGGCACTGCTCCTCGCAAGCGCGGCAGCTGGTGCACGCCCAGAGCACGTCGGGGTGGATGACGTCGGGGACGAGGTTCATCGTCGCGACGTCGATCGCGTCGGAGGCGGCCGCCGCGCCGGCTTCTGCTGTGGCGCCGGCGGCGGCGTCGCCCTCGGCGGGAGCGTGGGCCGCGCCGTTCGCGCCATTGGGCTTGCGCGTGACCCATTGCTCTTCGTGGCTGTAGAGATGGTCACGCAGCGCGAGCGTCAGGTGCTTCGGGCTCAGGATCTTGCCCGTGCGGTGCGCGGGGCAGTTGTCCGAGCAGCGGCCGCACTCGGTACACGTGTAAAAGTCGAGGATCGCCTTCCAGCTGAATTGCTGGATGCGCGCCACGCCCACGGGTAGCGATAGCGGATCGGGCGATTCGCCGGCCGCGCCGACCTTCTCCATCAGCTTCTCGGCGTTCTCGGCCATCGGCATCAGGCGGCCCGCGGGGCTCAAGCTCCGCAAGAACACGTTCGGGATCGCCGTGATGACGTGAAAATGCTTCGAGTGCGGGAGGAGGTTCAGGAAGATGAGCGGCAGCGTGGCGTGGGTCCAGAACCCGACGCGCGCGACCCAGAGCAGCACGGGCGCGGAGAGGCCCTGAAAGAGCATGGCGAAGAACGACCCGGCGGGACCTGGCCACGCCGACCACGCGCCCGTCCACTTCTCGGTCCCATAGGGGGCGAGGATGG
>Ga0302325_10020787_pt1 | contig 13755 bp, 12 predicted proteins | sample Palsa_T0_2_FD_201948 | JGI IMG/M metagenome (GOLD analysis project Ga0302325, IMG submission 201948) | Peat permafrost microbial communities from Stordalen Mire near Abisko, Sweden - Palsa_T0_2 | ecosystem: Environmental > Terrestrial > Soil > Palsa > Peat permafrost | place: Sweden: Abisko... | reverse complement strand
TCGCGCTTCTCACTCGCCATTTCATCGCCCGGCACTCGGAGCGCCTGGGAAGGCCAGCCCCACGAGTCGCACCCGAGGTGCATGAGATGCTCGCGGTTTACGAGTTCCCCGGCAATGTGCGCGAGCTGTCGCACATCATCGAGCGGGCCATGCTCTTGGCCCGCGAGGGCGTCATCACGGGAAGCGATTTGCCTCCGGAGGTTACCCGAGCGTGGACGACGCACGCCGCAGGGCTCGGTGACGCTGGGGCGCTAGCCGACGACTGGCCGACGGTCGCCGTGTTGGAGCGTCGCTATATCGATCGCGTGTTAGCACGCACGGGTGGGAACAAGACCCGGGCCGCCGATGTCCTAGGCATCGACCGGCGCACCCTCAACCGAATGTTCGCTCGCGAGCGGGTGACCGTTGCAGGGGAGGGCGAACCCGACGACGATTCCGACACGATGAACGTCGAAGATGACGAACCGGAGGAAGAGACGCCTCGATGAGCCATTCCACGTCCGAAGCCGCCCTCGCGCCGCGCCTGGCCAAGGCACCTTTGCCAAGCAACCTGGTGAGAGTTCCGTTCGTTCAGCAAAAGCAGGACTTTAGCTGCGGAGCCGCGGCGACCCTTCTTTTGATGCGGTATTGGTCCATCGACCGATACGAGAGCGCCACGGAGAGCGATCTCTACGAGCCCTTGCGAACGACGAGGGCGACCGGCACGGAGCCAGAGCCTATGGTGGAGCTGTTTCGCCGCAGCGGTCTGCACGCCGAATATCGAAACGGAAATGTCGTCGTCGGCGATCTCGAACAGGCGGTCGCCTTGGGCCAGCCGCCCATCGTCGACCTTCAGGCCTGGAGCGACCACACCGATCCCTGGTCGCAAACCTGGGACGCGGGCCACTACGTCGTCATGGTGGGCTACGACGAAGACCGCCTCTACTTCGCTGATCCCAGTCGGGCGACCCCGGGCGGTTACGCGTTCTTGCTCCGGAGCGAGCTCGACGATCGCTGGCACGACCTTTCGGGTGAGCTCGACACTCCCCTCGATCACATGGCTATATTCGTACGCGGCACACGACGATGGGCGCCGGCCGGCGCGGCTCCTTCATGCGCCACGAAGCTCGGCTGAGTGGGCTCGGCGGCGAGAGCTCGGATGAAAGGGCGCAGGTGAAAGGTGCCGGGGCTTCTATCCACGGTGAGGGCGCAGCGGCCCGCGATCGAAACGCTTCGTCGATCCGTAGCGGCCGGGCGAGTCCACCACGCTTATCTGTTCGACGGTCCTGAGGGGGTCGGCAAAGAGCTCACTGCCTGGGGCCTCGCGCAGGTGCTCGTCTGTGAGAAGCGGGCGCCCGAAGAGGCCGACGCGTGTGGGGTCTGTTCGTCATGCCTCAGAGCCGTGCCTCGCGCCCCCGAGCCGACGCCCCGCCATCCAGACGTCGTCGTTCTCGAGCGAGGACTGTACGAGCCGGTAGTCATCGGACGCCGATCGCCCGAAGCGCAAGAAATTAGCATCGACCAGGTTCGGACCCTGGTTCTTGCGCGAGCCGCTTTTGCGCCGCGCGAGGGCCGCGCCAAGGTCTTCATCATGCGCCGCGCGGAGGAGCTCGGCCTGCCCGCAGCGAACGCGCTTCTCAAGACGCTCGAGGAACCGAAGGCCCGTACCCATTTCCTGTTGATCACGTCTGCTCCCGACGCACTCCTTCCGACAATAAGGTCTCGCACCCAGCGAGTGCGCTTTGGGACGCTCCCAGACGACGTGATCGCCAGCCTCCTCATTGAGCGGGGAGTCGACTCGGACAAGGCGGCTGCGGTCGCGCCTTTTGCAGCCGGCAGTATGACGAACGCCCTTCTGCTGTCGGACCCGCAGGTGAACGAGCAGCGTCACGCGTTCGTGTCGGCGGCGCTCGCTGCGCTATCTGCCCGCGACCTCGGCCCCGCATTGGATTTTGCCGAGGCGACCAAGAAGCTCGCAAAGCCGGTGCTCGTCGCGCAGCTCGACGCGCTGGCCGGTGCCATCGCCAAGGAAGGTCGCGAAAGCGCACGCGACGCTGATGGGCGAGCCGATTCAGCCTGCGCGCGATTCGCGCTATCGCTCGAGGCCATTCGGCAGATCGAAGGCAATGCGTCTTCCCAGCTCGCCATGGAAGCCATGCTGATTCGCATGCGTGGGGTCTAGGGAGCTCACCCGCTAGGCGGCGCCGGCTTGGGATGGCCCTCCGCCAAACATCTCGCTCATCGCGCGAGCTCGTGCCGTAACTTCGCCCAAGGCCATCTTCCGCGACTCTCGGCCGGAGACGAACGAGGGCGGCAGGAGCTCGCCAATCGCGGCCACCGCGTCCGCTATTCCAACTAGCGCGCGGGCATTCGCGGCGGTGATACCCCCTATCGCCACGAGAGGGACGCCGACCAATGAAGCGCGTCTGAAGGCCTCGCGAAGACCTGAAGGACCCACGACCGGGTCGGGGTTTGGCTTGCTCCGTGTGTCGAAGACTGGGCCATAAGCCACGTACGTAGGACGGGCAAGAAGCGCCGAGTCCAGCTGCTCGAGACTATGCGTGGAGACTCCGATTCCGACCCTCGGTGCGAGCCGTCTGACCTCGTCGATCGGAATATCCGATTGACCCACGTGAACCATGTCGCACCCGGCCAAGATGGCCCAATCGGGACGGTCGTTCACAACGAGCGGAACAGAAACGGCGTGACACAAGGGCGCCAGCGCCCTGAGCAGCGACAATGCGTCGCGAGGAGGGGCCTGCTTAGCGCGTAGCTGAATGGCAGCCGGGCGCGCCAGAAGCAGAGCTTGTACGAACGGGATCGGGGCGATCTCTTGAGCTTCGAGCCGACTCAAGTCGACGATCGCATAGAGCCCGCGCATTATGGCGCCCGAATTAGCCGACGAAACCGCGTTTAGTCAACGCGATTGGACGAACCGCTCGAAGTCTACGACTTCGACTCGATCTCCGCGACCGACTCGTGGGGCCTCGAGGGCAGGCGCCGGATCAATCACCAGCAACTCTCCTTGGTTCAGGCTGGCCCACCGCGTAGACGACATCGCCCGGCTCTTTCGGTCGTCGCCCCGCTCGTCGCGCGTCAGCCTCGAGACTCGAGCCCGCGCCGCGACAATGCCATCAACGGCGTGGGGGCTGGCGAAGGCCCCGCACATGAAGGCCTCTCGTTTTCCCTTACTAGAAACGACCTCCGAGACGACGCGCAAGCGCCCCGCGCTCGAGGGAGCCGGGATGGCGTCTCGCAAGCTAGGTATCCCCTTGCCCAAAACAAGATAACTGAACGTCAAGCGCTCGAAGCGCAGCCCGGCTGCGCGCGCAATCGGTACGAGCCAATCGGGCAAATCGACGGGCAGCGACTCGTGGCACCAGTCAGATTCACGCACCAATGCCGGGCATGCGGCTTGATGTAGACACGGGGCGAAGACAGAAACTCCTTGCTGACAGAGTGCGTCACGAACGCTGTGCAAGTGACGCGTGCGGGCACGGAGCGCGGGCTCGACCACCACGACGGCGCCGCGCTCGAGAACGTTTCGCTCGAGCAGCGCGCCCAGGAGCTCGACATGCTCGCTCCGTCGGACCTCGTCCGGACCCCCTACGGAGAGTTCGCTCAATACATTACCCAAAAGGACGAGATCGAACCGTCCAAGGTCCGAAGCCGCGCCGAGCGTTCCGCGAACAGTCCGGACGCGAAGCTCGGCGTCGCGGTCTCGGGAACGTTCCCGAACGATGTCTGAGCTGAGCGCGAGCGCGTCAGGGTCCGTGTCGACCCAAGTGGCGTCAACTACGGCGCGACTTCCCGATGCCCGCAACGCGCGAACGAGCCCCCAAGTCATTGCGCCCAGGCCGGCGCCGAGATCAAGGACCCGCACAACGCCATCCGAGGACAGGACCCCGGTCGCCACGAGCTCGCGAACCGCGCCTGCGCCTTTCGGCACGTCGCGCGCAAACGCAAACCCCAGCCTCGCAGCGCCCGCTTCCCTCATCGTCGCGCGGGCACGTCGGGGATCGTTATATGCAGCGGACATATCGGCCACGCTTGCGGCCAGCTTCGCGACATCGCGGCTCGAAGGCCAGCCGCGCGCGTGGGCCACAGCGTCGAGCGCGCTCCGCCATTCCGCCTCCAATGGCTTGACGAGCTCGAACCCAATCATTGCGAGGGATAGAATCGACCGGTGCAACCCTCCACGCAATCCCCCGCTCCCCCGATCGTCGCCGTCGGGGCAGTAGTCGTCGACCCGACCGGCCGCGTGCTTCTCATCCAACGTGCCCGCGAGCCGGCGATCGATACCTGGACGGTCCCTGGCGGCCGCGTCGAGAACGGCGAGACCCTCGAAGCCGCGGTGGTGCGCGAGCTCATGGAGGAAACCGGCCTCGACGCCCGCTTGATCGAGAGTCTCGGCTGCGAGACGGTGACGGCGAAAGGGGTCACCTACTGGATTTACGAGCATCTTCTCGTCCCTCTCGACGATAGGGCTCCCCGCGCGGGCGACGACGCAGCCGATGTTCGCTGGGTGCCGATGAAGGATCTCGCGACGCTCAGAGTAGGAACCGAGATGGTGGCAGTGCTGGTGCGCGCGGTCGAGAAGGCCCGCGCTCTTGGGCTCGCCCCCTGACGATCGCTTACCGGCTCTCGCGTTAGCCGCTATGCTCCGGCGCCGTGGTCCACCGAGAAAGCCTGCGTGCCGTCCTCCTTTTCGTCGCCGCATGTGGCGCCGGGCCGAGCCCTTTGCCCGCTCAGTCCGCCGCGCCGGTCGCGCCACTCCCGCCAGCCTCCAGTGAGCCAGCGGTACCGCCATCACTCGCCATTCACCATGCACCCGCCGACCTCGACCCGTCCCTTGCGACGGCTAAAGCGCCGGAGGTATTTCTTGCCGAGTTCACGACGGCGCGGGGCCCGTTCGTGCTCGAGGCACATCGACCGTGGGCGCCCAACGGAGCGGACCGCTTTTACAACCTCGTGAAGCTCGGGTTCTACGACGACACGCGCTTGTTCCGCGCGATCCCGGACTTCATGGTGCAGTTTGGAATCCCGGGGGATCCGAAGGTCGCCGAGATGTGGCGAGGAAAGACTATCGCCGACGACCCGGTAACGCAGTCGAACCTGCGAGGGTTCGTCACCTTCGCACAAACGGGGCAACCCAACTCGCGCACAACGCAAGTCTTCGTTTGCTACGAAAACCACGCCCGGCTAGACGCTGCGGGCTTCTCCCCGTTCGCAAGGGTCGTTCGCGGCATGGACGTCGTCGACGCTTTTTACAAGGGGTACGGCGAGGGTCCACCGGATGGCAATGGCCCGCGACAAGACCGCATCGAGTCGGAAGGGAACGCTTATCTCGACCGAGACTTTCCCAGGCTCGATCGCATTTTGAGCGCGCGAATCCTCGAGCCATGACAGGCCCGCCTCACCGCCATCGTCGGTGGTGAGGCCTCCCTGTCGCAGGTCGTGACAGTCGGCCGTTTGTCGACACGGCTCTCTCTCGCGAATCCAACGAAGACGTAAGCAGCATGGCCAACGATGCGGCTGGCCCGTCGTTTGCTTGTTGGGCGACACACCCATCGAGTCTTGGAGGATCCCAATGACCTGCCCCACGACTTTCGGCGACGCCGCCGCCTTTCCTCCCCTCGCCGGCATCAGCCCCGCCGGCGACCGCGTCGGACGAGGTCCAAGACTTCGTGCGTAGTGTGGTCACTCGCTACGCCGGTCACGACAACGGGGTCATCGCGATGAGACGGCCGCTGGTCGACTTTGGCGTCGACGTTCTCGCGCTCATCGACATCGTCATGGATCTCGAAGCGCGTTTCAGCATCGAGCTCGACCCGGATGAGATCCTCTCCTGGTTGACGACTGCCGACATGGTCGAGAGCGTGAACGCAGCGTTGAGCCGCTAACGGGCTTCCGGTTTCAGCGCCCGGAGCAACAGCAAAACCAGAATGCCGCCCGATACGATCGAGGCGCCCCAGTACCAGCCTTTAGCGACCCCCGTGCGTGCTTCTCTGGCGGTTACCGGTCCGAATGTCGCGGGCCCGGCCGGCGGTGCCATCACGGCTCGCGCTAGAAGGGCGAGATCGTATTTTGGGGTAAGCGCAGCGGGGTTGCCCGTTAGAAGCGTAAGCTCGTCGCCCGACCTAAAGGCGAAGTCGACGCGGCGAAACGCAACGTCGATAGTGGCCGGTCCGAGAGCGAGCGGCGGGTTGTCCTGATTGTCGATCTTCGCGACGAACGTCGGCCCGCGCGATGGCCCAAGCGACATCGTTACCACCGCCGCTGGTTGCCCTGGCGCCCTTCGCCACGTGACCGAACCGATCTCGCGTTGCTCAGTGACGCCCCGGCGGTCAAAGACATCTTGCAGGACGACGACGTTTCTTTCGAAGTAGTCGGGCGCGGTCGCCGAGAGCTCCAGCCGATCGGCTCGCGGCACGTCCGCTCCAGCGAAGGTCAGCTCGGTCGTCTGCCCCCGCTCAGCCGTTTTGAAGGCAACATTACGGCGCACATGCCGCTCGCCTTGTTCGAAAACGTAGGGGACCTGGTCATTGTTCTGATCGATGATCCGAATATCCTGCGCGTCCTCGAGGTCGAAATCGAGATACGCAACCGACCCGAGCATGGGCAACACAATCGGGCGCTCCGTAGTCCATTGGTTAGGCTCTACTCTCGCACCCCGGGTGGGAGGCGATACCTGAGGCGGCGGCGACCCCAGGTCGGTCGCAAGTCCGACGCGTGCATCGCACAAGGCCACAGGACGACCTCGGGCGAGCGCCGCGTCGAGGTCGTAACGCGGCGCGAACGACGTTGCCGATCCGTAGCGCAGCGAGAGCTTCATGCCGTCATGCACGAAGAAGACGATCCGTTTGTGATCGAGACGCCCGGTCGCTCCGAGGATGTCGAGGGCGGGCGAGCCCCCATCGTCGACCTCGACCTCGAGCGTTCGCGAAGAGATGTCGCCAAAACCGAGCGACACCGAGGCTCGACCGTCGGCCGCCCTCCAGATCGTGCCGGCCCCAATGAGGCGGCTCGACACTTCATCGCGAAAGAGCACCCGCTCGTACACACGCACGGGCCTCTCGAAAACCGCGTCGCGCACGGTGAGCTCGAGAGCGACGAAAGGGGGATGCTCCGAGGGTAGCTCGATGGTGTAGCTCGATAGGCCCGTCTCGCTCGTCGGTGATCGCGTCACCGAGAGATCGATCGGCTTGCCAGGGACACGGTCGTCCGGCGTCCCCTCGACGACGACCGCCTCGGGCCGGACCGCGGGCCCATTCCGATCGTCGAGGCGTAAACGCCAGTAACGGCGGTCGTTGGGAGCGAATCGGAGCGCGGGCATCGCCGCGTGGTCGGTTCGAAACACCGAGCCTCGCGCGATCTCGCGCCACGTGCTGCGGTCGTCCGACGCCTCGACGATGATAGGCTTGAGAAAGGGCTCGGACCCCGCCACCTCGACCTCAATCGCCCCCGAAGCCCTTGCCTTTGGTCCCCGGTCGACAATCGCCGTCGTCTCGCTTTCGGCTGTCTCGACGTCGCGGAGCGCCTCGGTGTCCCTCAACGGACGAAGGCGCGATTCGAACGTGTAAGCGACCTCTTCGCCTGCAGAGACGACGCGAAGATCGGCTAGCCCTGGCCGTATTGCCGTGAGCACGTCATCCGGTAGGTCGAGGGCGCACCAGCCGGCGGCCGGCGAAGGCAGCTCAATTGGCCGCTCCCAGCGATAGGATGAGCCTCCGAGACCTAAGGAAAGCCCTGCGAGCGGGATGCACCCGAGCCAACGCCAGCGCATCATCGCGCCTCGCGCCGCAATACGAACCTTTGCGTGAGAAAGGACACCGCGAGAAGCGCCATGGCAAGACCCACCATCGACCCAACACGGTAGAGCGAGCCCAGCTCCCAGAGGTCGTGGAGGAACACCTTGCCGATTGTCAGCGTCAAGACGCCGAGCGCTCCGATCCGAATGGGCATGCGTTTGCGAACGATGCCAAGGATCAGCATCGCTAGGGCGAACACTCCCCACGCAAGCGAATACGTCATATCCTGCTCCAACCCTCCACCGGCGAACTGGAACGTAAGCGCGCTACCCGTCGAATAGGCATCCGCGATCTCGACGTTGAGCAGAACGAACAAGAGCACCGCGGCCGCGATCCCCAACAGCGGTCGGAGGCGAAATCGCGCAGCCACGTCGTCGCCGACGAGCTGTCGCGCCGCAACGAGGAACGCGGCGGCCGGCACGCCGAACGCGTATAGATAGAAGTTGAGCACCGGGACCGGCATGCGTGGGTGGTATTCCCACACGGCAGGATTGAAAACGAGGCGCACGAACGCTGCGCTGGCGAGCGCTCCTGTCGTGATGACGAGACCGCGGTGGGGGATGCGCCTGTTCAACCATCCGAGCGCGGCGGCTTCGAGCGCCCAAGTGACGGTGATCCACTCGTCGTTCAACAAGATGGGGACGGCGGCGGTCAAGAAGAGCAGAGTCTCGCCTCCGAGAAGCGCGGTAAGCCCCGACGACTGTCGGCTCCCCGCGGTCACCGTTGCACGTGCGCGCAAGTGCATCACGAGCGCTAGCGCGGCGCAGCACACCGCGATGAACCCGAGCGGGGCCGAACCCCAGCTCGCTCTCGCGATGAAATACAGAATCGGGAAATGCACGACCAGAGCTGCCGCGCCCGAGATCCACGCCAGGGTGTCTCGCCTGAGGCGCGATGTGACGAGAGGTAGCGACCAGAAAGCGACCATCGGCACTGCAACGACGGGCAAGAACTCGTTCACGCGATCGGGCTGAAAGCGCTCAAGAAGCAGAAGCAGCGAGACGACTTCGGTGCCCTGACCGAGTGCGGCATACATGGTCTCGCTATCGAGCGCCCCGATGACAACGAGCCCCGCTGCATGCACGGCGACGAAGAGCGCCAGCGGAACGATGGGCTCATGCTTGCCCTCGACCGAGAGCACGCTCGCCAGGCTGAGGATAGAGCCTGCAAGCGTTATCGCTGCCGCGATTCGAAGGGGCCGCGCTTGGGGCGTGCCGCGTCGCGAGAGCCACGCCGCGATGAAGGCCGCGGGAAGAAGCGCAAAAAGGGCAAGCGCAACGACTTTCTCCGCTGGGAATACGTCCGGCCGAACGCGCGCATCGAGGGCCATCGTCGCAAATGCGGCGGCGATCGGCATGAGCGCCGGCACGTCAAGCCTTCGAGAAACGACCCACACGCCAGCAAGCAAGAGGAGGAGATACGCCACCAAAAATGCTGGAGCCACAGCAAGGTCGACGGAAGAACCGATGACGAGCGCGAGCAGAATTGGCGCGCCCGCAGCTCCGTACACAGTCGCGCGTGGGAGAGGCCCGAGGCGCTCCTCATCGTGCCACCGACTGAAGGCAAAGAGGGCCGCGAGGATTGCGGCTGCCACCAACGCAAACGGAACGCGAGCCGCGTCGAGAAACTTCGCTGCCCATCCCAGAAAGAGAACCGCAGACCCAACCAGGCCGATAAGCCCGAGCACCGGCCATCGGCGGCGTTGCGCCACGGCGACGACCCCGATGTCGAGCAGAACGACATACGCAAAAAGGGCGATGGGCCGATCCTCGCCCGTCGACAAGAGAAAGGGGGTCGCCATTCCACCGACGAGGCCGAGGATCGCGAGCATGAAAGCCCTTCGCCGTACTGCCACCGTACCGGCGACCGCGGTTACGAACGCCATCGCAAGGAACGCGGGAGTCGCTCCCACGAGGTGATAAAGCGACGACGCTGCGAAGAGACATGCGTAGAGAATGGCGACGCCGGCTCCCGAGAGAGCCTGACCCGCAAAGTCGGCTCGAGCGCGCAAGCGGTCACCAGCCGAGAGCGCAAACGCACCGAATAGGAGGCCCGCGGCGACGCGCGCCGTCGGCGAAATGAGCTCGTGCTGGATCGAATAGCTCAGAAAGAGCGCGACGCCGATAAAGAGGGCCGCTCCGCCGAGCCACGCGAAGAGCCTGACGCCAATCACGTTCTCCCAATCGAAGGCGCGGTGAGGAGCGGCCGCGAGAGCAACGGGCGGGCCTGTCAGCGACCCGACCTTCGACGATGGTTCGGGGGACTGCGCGGCGGTACCTCCGGCCGTAGTGGCCATCTCGACCGGAGGTGGGGATTCGACCTGCGCCGCGCCGGCCGGCGCTTCGCCCGGCGGCGGTGCGTCCGGATCCCCCTGTTGCGCGAGCACCTCGACGGCATTTGCCGGCAAGCTGAGCGCGTCGGCCGTGGCAGCCGGCCCTTTAGAATAACCTGCGCCCGGGGATGGCGCAGTCGCGGTTTGGAGGCCGCCTTCGAGCGAAACGATCCGGGCGCGTAACGCGGCGATGTCGCTCTCGAGCTTTCGCGCGCGACTCCTCGAGCCGAAAGCCACGACGAGCGCCCCGATGGGTAAGGCAAGCGCCCCGAGACCGAAAATCACCCCAATTATCACGAACAGTGTGTCCACACGGCATCCCCTCCGAGCCCTTGGCTCGAGCCATCCTCACGCGTCCGGCTAAGCCGCTGCTCCATCTCTGTCGACGGAGGAGCGGCGAAACATCGGCTCCCATGATGCCATCGACCGCCGAGGGAGCGCGGCGCATTGGTGACACTGTCACACGAAAGCGTTCAGCCCTAGTATTCGACGTACCGTCGATGGGCCCAGTGGCTGGAGGAGCGTGAAGGATCTCGCCAAGGTGCTCTTCGCGATACAGGTGGCCTCGTGCGTCCGCATCTCACCGCCCCCTTTCGCGCCTCCAACTGCCGACGCGGCGCTTGCTCGAATGCACGCCCCGCTCTCCTGCGGCAACGCGATACAAGCGAGCGCGAAGGTCGACCACTTTGGCGAGGGCGGGCGGGTGCGCGCGGACGTCCTTCTCTTCGCAGCGAGGCCGGCACGAATCCGTATGGACGTCGTCAGCCCGTTCGGCGCTGCGCTCGCCACGCTGACGAGCGACGGCGCCCGCTTTTCTATGGCGGACCTCAAGGATAGGCGATTTTTGGCGGGCCCCGCTTCCGCGTGCAACATCGCGCGACTGACCACCGTGCCCGTGCCAGCGCACGTCCTTGTCGACTTGCTGCGCGGAGAGGCACCCGTTCTCAAGCACGACGCGGGGGCCACGACGATCGGGTGGAGCACGGCCGGATACTGGGTCGTCATCGTGCCGGGGCAGTACGAATCTCGTGAGGAGATTCATCTCGCGCCCTACCCATCCGACTGGAAGCTTCCCTGGCAGGCGCAGCGCATGCGCGTGCTCGACGTGCGCGTCGAGCAAAAGGGATACTTGCTTTACCGCGCCCAGCTGGACGATCACGCGCCAGCGCCGACTGCCGGACCGCGCGATGACCCAGACAACCTCGAGCCGCCTCTGCCGCCGAGCGGTCCCATTTGTCACGCCGACCTGCCTCGGAGAATTCACATCGAGATCGAAACCCCCCGACCGTCGGATATGCGTGTCGTCTACCAGCAGCTCTTTTGGAACCCCCCGCTTCCCGACGGCACGTTCGAACAGGCGCCACCGCCCGGTTTACCGACGGAGCAAGTCAACTGCGAAGAGGCTCACTGAGCGCGCGACGCCAGCGCGGCGAGGACGCGGTCGGGCGCGTCGGTGATCACGGTCCTAGCGCCTCGATCGAAAAGAGCGATCGCCTCTTCCGCGTCGTTGATCGTCCAGACTCCCACGCGAAGCCCTCGCTTCAAGCACGCCGAAATGCTTGTGTGGGCCTGCTGGGCATCCAAATGGATTGCACTCACAAGTGGTGGGCGGACGAGCCTTTCGAGCGCCAGCGCCCAAACCGGTAGGCCGGACTCCGTTAGCAAAGCGCGCGGCGAGGAGACCTTGAGCCCCGCCACCAAGGCAAGCAGCATCGGGTCGAAGGACGACCAGAGCACGTCGGCAGGATGCGCTCTGAAAACCTTCATGGTTTCTCGGACGAGATCGATTCGCGAAGGCACATCGCGTTTGAGCTCGACGTTGACGCCTACGTCGTGGCTGCGCGCCCATTCGAGGACGTCGGCGAGCGCTGGAATGGAGGCGCCGCCTCCGAGATCGAGCCGCGCGAGCTCCGCGAAAGACACGTCCGAGACGGCCCGCTTGTCAGCCGAAACTGTCATCCGCTCCAGAGTCGCGTCATGGAACACGACGACCTGGCCGCCAGCGCAAGGACGAACGTCGAGCTCCACGGCCCTAGCGCCCGCGATGCGGGCCTTCTCGAACGCGGCGATCGTGTTCTCCGGCGGCCATCCCGCGCCCCGCCCGCCGCGATGCCCCACGACGAGGGCGGGCAACGTCCAAACGCTCAAGTATTGAGCTCTTCGGCAATCGAGCGGGTCAGCGCGCGAGCCTCCTCGACTCGGTCAGCCGCGAGTGAAATGGCGCCGACGACCGGGTGCCCGCCGCCGCCGTAGCGCTCGCAAATGGCGGCGATGTTGTGCTTGCGCGGAGACGGCGACCACGGGTTGTAACCCACGCAGATCTTGCACTTACTCTGTGATCGCGTGATCATCACCGAATACGTGCTCTGCGGGAAAAGGGCGTACGTGACGAACTTGCCTGCCACCTCGATGGCTTGATCGCTCAAGTCGACGACTACGACGACCCCCACGAGTTTGGCGCGACGTTCCACCAAGCGCACAAAGCCCACGTGGGCCTTGCCGAGCGGCACGTACGCCTCGGCCAGGTCCTCGGAGCGCGCGACTTCGGACAGGGGTCGGTCGATGAGGCGCGGCACCATCTTCGCGAGAAACGCATCGTCGCCCAATTGCTCGATGACGGTCATCAGCTGCAGCTCGGGATCCGCACGATCCACCGCCATTTTAGCGTCCGGAAACGCTGCGCTGTCGATCATGTCGGCCCAGTGAATGAGCTCGGACGAGGGCGCGACGTCCAAACCGAAGTGCTCGCGTCCCACGTCGGCGATTAGCTTCGTTGCCGAGGTGTAGGCCCCGTCGTGATACATGCGGCGCTGCCCCCGGGCTTCTCCCTCGGCCGCCTCTCGTTCATAGACGGCACGGTCTTGCGGCGTGGAGAACGCGCTCACGTGGTGATCGAAATACCAAGTGAGCTTGGGGTCGGCGCTGAAGCGGAAGTCGAGAATCGCGTTCACGTCCCCCGCGAGTATTTTTGGCTCGACACCGTTCTGGCCGGGGCCGTAACCGGCTCCGTGATATCCGAAGACTGCGTTGTCGCCGGGAAAGATATGACGGTAGAGCCGAGTGAACATCACCGCCGAGCAGAGCCCGTCGAAGCAGTGACCGTGAGTGGCGACGACCACGCGCGGGGTGGAGATGGCTGGCACGCGTGCGCAATAGCACACGAAGACCGATCGAGGGGGGTCGAGGAGCTCAGTCGCTCAGGCCACGCGGACCCTTCGGCCCCTGCCCGCAGCGCGCAGCATCTGGTCGAGCGTAGTCATCTCGTCGGGAACACTCGCGACCACGTGCTCATTTGCGTCCGCGTCGCCCGCTGGCGCTAGGTTGGGCCCCTTCGCGCTCGCCTCCCACTTGGCCGCGAGCTCGCCGGCGATACGCTCGATGAGCGGGCGGGTCGTTTCTCGACTCTGCGCGCTCACTAGAATCGCGTCTGGATGGGACCGTGCGAGGGCTCGCAGCTCCGCTGGCTCGAGGCGATCGACCTTGTTGAGCACCAAAAGCCGCTCGAGGCCGGAGAGATCGAGCTCCTCGAGGACGTCGAGAACCGTCCTGATGTGATCGTCCCTCGCGGCATCACTCGCGTCGACGACGTGCAAGAGAAGGTCGGCGTCGGCGGCTTCCTCGAAGGTCGCCCGA
>Ga0302325_10020786_pt1 | contig 13755 bp, 11 predicted proteins | sample Palsa_T0_2_FD_201948 | JGI IMG/M metagenome (GOLD analysis project Ga0302325, IMG submission 201948) | Peat permafrost microbial communities from Stordalen Mire near Abisko, Sweden - Palsa_T0_2 | ecosystem: Environmental > Terrestrial > Soil > Palsa > Peat permafrost | place: Sweden: Abisko... | reverse complement strand
CAGTGCCAGGCTGCCGCCCGTAAACTTCGTGCCGGAGGGCATCCTTTCGCGATGAGGTTGTCATGCGTACTTTATCACTTGGCCTCGGTGTCTTGGGGCTGAGCTTCGCCCTTTCGGGTTGCGTCTATTACCCGGACGGGCTGGCTGCTTACGGTCCCGATTGGTGCAGTTATCATCCCCGCAGATGTGCGGCGATGTATGGACCTTACGGCCCGCCGCCGCCGGGTTACGCCGGCCCGCCGCCCGGCTATGCCGGTCCTCCACCGGGATATGCACCCCCGCCTCCGGGCTCTGCGCCGCAGGCGCAATCGGCTCCGCAAGGTCCCGCTCCGTCGCAAGCCCAGCTTGCCAAGGTGAACGATCCGACATGGTGCAACAGCCACCCGCGCAAATGCGAACAGCTGCGGGAAAGGTTCGGCATGGTGCCGCCGGAAAACGGCGCGCAGCAAGGTTACGGCCCACCGCCGGCCAATGGGGCGCCGACGCCTCTGAACAACAACAATGGCCGGCAGGGTTCACCGCCGCCTCAGTGATAGCAGGTCCGCCGCGGTCTTGAGACAATGATAGACTGAGCGACAGGGCGCGGATTTGATCCGCGCCCCGTTTTCCGATCGCACCTCCGCTGCCGCTCCTGTGCGCGGGCCGCGTCGAAGACCTCATTCATGTCGGCCTGGTCGGGCATCACCTGATCGAATTCACGCGCGAGGCGCTCTCCGGCACCCAAAACGCGTCATTTTATGCGCCAAATGCCAGGGCGAAAAATTCCATAGCCGCACAGCTGCAAGCGGACTCGAGCACATTTGCAAGAAGGGTGCGCGGGTATCTCCGCGCACCCCCGAACTCGAACATGTTCCGCTCTTCAGTTCTTTAGCGGCGCGCCAGTGTAAAGATTGTACCGCTGCCCGTTGATCGGGAGTCTGGTCAGGAGCGGCAGACCCTGGTTGGCCGGCCCAACAGCCTGCCACCACAACTTCAGCGATTTGAACGAAAACACTTCGTCGAAATCGGTGGCGAAGGAGCCGGCATCCATGGGCTGGTCGCCGTGCCTATCCTGGAACAATTTCATCCACTCGCTGGAGCCCGGCACGGGCGAGCAGATATAGTTCCCGGGATTCGTCTTTTTGCTCGGCTGGATGGGTTTCCCGTCATCGCCGCAGCTGAGGAAGGGAGGCCAGTTGGGAAACGCGGGAGCAGGGTATGACGGCAGCAGGAACGTTACCATCTTGTGCAAATTGCCGTTCCACTGCGAAGTACTGTGACAGCTCATGCAGCCGGAGTCGGGTGCATTTTTCATGATGATGCCATTTGCGGCGATATCGTTGCGCGCGCCGTCATTGGGACCGGACAGCCGATTGCCCCAACCCAGTGTTTGCGTGGAATAGAGAGGCGCTTTCGGATTGTTCCAGGTTTCCTGCAGCGGCATTGTGGGATCGGTTGCTTCGGGATCGTTACCCCACTGCACGCCGAGCGGAACCATCTTGTCCCAGACATCGCCGGGCGTCGAACTGTCATAAACCAAAGTCATGAACACCCAGCCGGTCTTCGGCGAGGACTGGGAGTCTTTCACGATGATGTCGAATTGCGCGACATAGCCCGGCCACACTTGCGGCGGGGGATTCGAGCCGCTCGGGCCAACACCGATATACATGTTCCATGCTTGGGCGCCGTTCATGGCGTCCCACCAGTTGAGGGGATTCTTCTGGTCTTCGCTTGCGAAAACCGCTGCCTTCACGACGATGGAGCCTTCCGGGAACTGAGCGCTTTGCGTATTCAAATTTGGCTTCATCGCTGATGTCCCCCAGAACTTACTGAGGGTATGAGCGGCGCGCGCGTCGTAATACGTCACCACATTCGTGTTGAACTGCACGCGCAAACCCGTGCCGGGAAAACTACTCGAATTGAATTCTCCAGCGGCGTAGGTCCCGTGAATGGCTTCCCGGAGGCTACCGAGCCACGGTTCGTTGTACCAACCGGCTTTGGCTGCATCCCAGGTATCGTAGTGCATAATCAGATTGCGGGCATTGTCGGCTACGGCCGCCTTCAACGCGGCTGCGTAAGCGGGCGCGTTCTGCGGCGTGATCTTCCCGTTTTGAATCGCGGCCTGCCACGGCGCATTGGTCAAAGGAGGCAAAGCCTGAGTCGGCCATGCATGGTTCAATGTGAACAGCGGGCCGGGATACACGCTGTGCGGCGGCACGACGCCGTTGTTATTTTGATACGGCGTTGCCGTTCTTAGGGCGTGAAGCGTTTGAGCAAGTTCTCGCCCGAAGGGTGTTTGAGGAGCAGCCTGCGCGACTGCAATCGCGGCTGGAAGCACAAGACAGGCCACTGCAAGGCGGTTCAGTGTTTTCATGATTTCCCTCCAGAACATTTTGCTTGCCTTTGTTTGAAGATCGCGCAACGCGGACTCTGCCACCCTGACCCTGCGGCGTTGCGAGTTTTGTGCAGCTGCAACGGAGCAGCGCTCGTGCAAGTGGAACCGGATATCGTTGCTTCCCCCAGTCTTCAAATGAATTCGAAAGATTGTCGGATATTTAACAATTACTTTCCGAACACTGCTGACGCAACTGGAGATTGTATACATGTCCACCTGGAAAGTCCAGACGGGACAGGTCGATCGATGATTTCGCGTCACAGGACGAATCGACTGCGGGTAGCGGCCGCTCGCAGTGTCTGTCGCCCAGCCCCTCAATCTGCAATCATGTGCGAAAGAGGGAGCAGCCAATGAAATTCATTCCGGCCGCCGCAATCTCGATGCTCTGGACAAGCGCGGTTCTCGCCGGCGCGTTGCCTGCCCAGGAAGGCACCTGCGTCTGGACGAAGATCGCCAAACTCGAACATCGATTGCAGAATGGCGAGAACGGACCGATGGTTCCGGATTCGGGTTCGGCGCTTCAATACGAAAATGGCGGTTATCAGGTGTCGTATGACGAACTGGACGCCGTCCATCACGCGCGCAGGGGCGACCGCGTATTGATGTGCCTGATTTCGATCCCCCATCCCTGTCCTCCCGGCGACGGCCGCGGGCGCTGGTACACGACGACCGACCTGCGCTCGCTGGAGTCCTGGACCATGATGGATTCCGAACACAGCTGCGGCGGTGCGTAGACATTCCTATCGGAAACAATGGGGTTGTGAATCGCATGACCGCATTTGCGCGCGAAAGAATCGAAAACAGCGTCACCGAACATCTGTTCGACCTGACGGTTTGTGGATTTCAGACCGGAAGCCCGAGATATCGCCACAATTGCGCGATCTGAAGCATGTCCAGTTCGACGGAGGTTTCGATCTCTTCGATCAATCCGGGCGCTTCGCCCTTCTGCTTTCTTTCGTGGCTGAGATGAAGCAAATCCTGGAGCGTGCCCCCGACCGTCTTGCCCTTCTTGTCGGCCACAAGCCTCCAGCCGGAGGTTTTCACCCGCTCGACCAGTTCGTCATGAGAGTATTTGTCGGCCATCGCGATAGCTCCGGTGTTCGCCGTCCCGCTTATAACGCGCGGCGGCAGGCCGCGATACAATCGGGAAACCGGTCGCGCGATGTCCGGGTGCACTTTTACGGAACTTCGGCTAGGATTTGCCCATGGATTTGCCCATAGATTTGACCGAGGCCGCCACGACGGAAGACACGACATGAAGCACACACGGGCGATACCAATCATCCTGTCGGCGGCGCTGTGTTTCGCGTTGCCGGCTCAGGCGCAGATGGGTGGTATGGGAATTCCGGGGGAAGGCCCGACGGCCGGCGAAAGCGCACCCCAAACCGTCGTGCCCGACGTGCCGAGCGGCCCGGAGGGCAGGGCCGAAGACCTGCGGCTGCGCGGCAAATGCGACGAAGCAATCCCGATATTTCGAAATCTCGCGTCCCGGGGCGCGGGCTTTGAAATCGCCCGATACAATCTTGGGCTTTGTCAGCTTGATCTCGCAAAGACCGCGTCCGATCCGCAGCGCGCCGCAAGTCTCGCCCAGGAAGGCGCTGCCAATGTCAGGAAAGCTGCAGACGGCTCGCTTCCCAGCGCCCAGCTCAAACTGGTCAACATCTATCTCGATGGCATCGGCGTCGCGGCCGATCCCGTGCAGGCTGGGATGTGGTCGCTGATCTACCATTCGAACGGCACGCGCGAAGTGCTGGGCCTCCCCGACATTTCTTCCGATTTGCAGGCGCGCCTGAACGCTGCCTTGACGGCGAAAACCTGGGCGGAGGCGCAGGCGCGTGCCGACGCGTGGTCGCCGGCGCCCCAGAATTCCTCCGGCGACTAGTTCGAAAATAAAATTCTCATTGGAGACGCTGCGGCGCCCGAAGCGGCGGCGGCGATGTTCGTCAACGAATTTTCAGATTGAGAAAATGAATTTTCCAATGTAGGAATGCCGGGATCGAGGGAGGTCCGCGAGCGCGCAATATGACCGATGGGAAATTCGACGTCCTTGTCATAGGCGCGGGAATTGCCGGGGCGACGGCGGCCGCGCTGCTCGCCAAAGACCGTCGCGTCGCGATTCTCGAGCGCGAAAGTCAACCGGGATATCATTCCACGGGACGTTCCGCCGCGCTGTTCTCCGAGACATATGGCAACGCCATCGTTCGTGCGTTGTCGCGCGCAAGCCGCGCATTCCTGTTTGCGCCACCCGAGGGCTTTGCCGAATATCCCCTGGTGCGCCGCCGTGGCACGCTGCATATCGCGCGGCAGGATCAACTCAAGCTTCTGGAAAATTTCCTTGCGCTGCCGGATGTGGCGACCCATTCGCGCGGCGTCGATGCGGCGGAGACATTTCGACTTTGCCCGCTTCTCCGCCCGGGCTATGCGGCCGCCGGAATTCACGAGCCGTTTGCGAGCGATGTCGACGTTCATGCGCTGCATCAGGGCTATCTCAAGCTGGCGCGCGCGGCCGGAAGCATATTGATAACCGATGCACCCGTCATTCGCCTGGATCGCATACACAAAGGCTGGATCGCGCGAACGCCTGCTGGAATCTTCGAAGCCCCCGTCGTCGTCAATGCAGCGGGCGCCTGGGCAGATGAGCTGGCGGAATTGGCGGGGGCAGCACCACTCGGCATCGTTCCCCATCGCCGTACGGCCGTGCTGGTCGATCCGCCCCGAGGCATCAATATCGACGAGTTGCCCAATACCATCGACATCGAAGAACTCTTCTACTTCAAGCCCGATGCGGGGCAATTGTTCCTCTCGCCGGCCGACGAAACGCCGACAATTCCCTGCGATGCCCAGCCCGATGAAATGGACGTTGCCATCGCGATCGATCGCGTCCAGTCGGCAACAACGCTCGACGTGACGCGGGTCCGCCGCAAATGGGCGGGTCTCAGGAGTTTCGCGCCCGACCGCAGCCCTGTCATCGGTTATGATCCGGATATCGAAGGGTTCTTCTGGCTTGCAGGGCAGGGTGGATATGGAATCCAGACGGCGCCGGCCGCGGGGCAACTTGCTGCGGCCCTGATCCGGAGAGAAGACGTGCCGGTGGATTTGAAAAGCTTCGGAGTGAGCAGTGACGCCGTCTCACCGTTGCGTTTTCGCAAATCCGTTTCGCCGCGACGGCAGGTTGTTGCAGGTTAGGTGAATGTATCGGTCAGGCGCGGCGTTTGCGCGTTGCGTTTCGCCCAACTGCGGGCGCAACCTTTGCGGTTGCAACGGCTTCCTCGCGCCGCGTACCGCGCATCGCTTCGATCAGTTGCGATTCCGCACCCGAGCAGATCGACAGCACGCGCGATGGACCCGTGCCTGCCGCCAGATAGGCATGCCCCATCCCGCTGTCGAAATAGATGGAATCACCCTTGTGCAGGATGACCGGCGCATAAAGCTCCGAATGGAACTCGACCGTTCCGTCGAGAACGAACGCGTATTCCTCGCCGTCGTGACGAATCAGTTCGCCGAACTCGGCAAGCGTGCGCGCGCGCAACTCCGCCACGATTGGGACGAATCGTTTGTTGAGCAGTTCCGATGCGGGATACAGGTGGTCGTAGTTGTCGGTTTCGATCGCTTGGCCCTGGCCGGCACGCGTGATGCTGCGCCGGCCGCTCGGAACGCCGCCATTGGCGATGGCGGCGCGGGGCGAGAATAGCTCCGCGATATCGACTTCGAGACCCGCACTGATTCGCGCGAGCTTGTCATAAGTGAGAGACATTTTGCCGTTTTCGATTTTCGACAAGGTCGAAACGGGAAGCCCGGTACGATGGCTCACCTCGGCCAACGTCCAGCCTTTTCGCATCCGCAACGTCCGCAACGCCGCGCCGGGCTGTGCGACGGGATGTCTCTCAGCGCTGCTCTCGAGGCGAACGTGTTTTGCCGACATGCGCCATCTGTAGACGGGAAAGACCCCGTCTGCCAAGGCGGTTTCGTTAATCTCCGGCTTAGAAAATTTGTTGCAATATCAGAAATACGTTGCGATATTGGCGGCTGCTGAAAAGGGGGCCGTCATGAAAAATCGTTCTTACGTCGCGTTGCTGCTGGGGAGCAGCATGTTGGCAGGGGCTACCGGTGTCGCGGGGCAGGCGGCGGCACAAACTTCCACCGCGCCGAATGGAGGCTCGGTCGAGACCGTGGTCGTCACGGCCGAGAAGCGCCCGGAAGTGCTGCTGAATGTGCCGGCGTCGATCAGCGTCGTGAGCGGCAAGGCGCTGGAAGATCTGCACGCCACTTCCATTGCGGATTGGTCGCCTTACATACCGGGTTTGTCCGTCGCGAGCGCCGGGTCGGCCGGAAATGAGACACTCGCCATCGACGGTATCCCGCCGCTTGAGCAGGATCCCGAAGTCAAAGTTTATATCAACGACACGCCCCTGGGCTCCAGTGCGAGTAACGCAGAGGCCGGCGACATCACGGTAGATTTGCTTCCCTACGACATCGACCACATCGAAGTGTTGCGCGGACCGCAGGGAACGCTCTATGGCGCCGATTCGATGGGCGGTCTGATCAAATACGTACTCAAATCTCCCGATCTTTCCGAGTTTTCCGGTCAGGCCGGAGCGGAGATGTTCGGAATTCAGGGCGGCGGCGGACCTGGCGTTGTGGTCCGTGCCGGCATCAACGCGCCCATCATCGAGGGCGAACTTGGCATCCGCGCTTCGGTCTATGACGAGTATACGCCCGGCTACATCGACGACATCGCGACGGGAGCGAGAGACAATAATGCCGTTCACCAGCGGGGCGGTCGCGTTGCGCTCTTGTGGAAGCCGATTTCGGATTTCTCCATCGAGCTGACGGCCCTCAATCAGAGCACCGTTCAAAGCAATACAGACGGGGTCACCTACGATCCGACGACGCATCGGCCTTTCCCCGGCGGTGGCACATTCTCGAACATTAATCCGCTGCCCCAGAAGTTCGCCTCGAATCTCGATCTATACGACGCCACGGTTAAATGGGATTTGCATTGGGCGAATCTGACATCAATCTCGAGCTATCAGGATTTCGCTACGAGTCAACTTGCCGACGACTCACTCGCCGATGGACCCGCATATGGCTTTTTCTATGGATTGCCCTACCTCGGCGTGACCTATACGCCCACGGTCAAGAAGTTCACGCAGGAAGTGCGGCTTGCCTCACCGGCCAGCGACTTTCTGGAATGGATGATCGGCGGCTATTACACGAACGAAGCGGAAAGCGATTTGCAGACGATCTATGCCTACACGTCCCCGGGAGTTCTTGCGCCCGGCATTAATCCTTTCGAGTTTGCAAGGGTAGATTCGATCTATAGCGAATTGGCCGTTTTCGGCAATCTGACCTGGCATGTCACCAGCCAATTCGATGTGACCGGAGGCGCGCGTTACGCCTACAATCATCAGTCATTTTTTGAACCCGTAGGCGGACCGGCGACCGGCGAACCTGTGGGCGTCGCGGCGCCGAATCCGGCCCAGGGCACATCTGAGCAGAGCGTCCCCACCTGGATGGTGAGCCCGAATTACCATCTGGACGATAACACGATGGTCTATGTGCGAGTGGCCACCGGATATCAGCCTGGCGGCCCGACCGGAGTTCTTCCCGGTATTAAGGCGCCTCCAACATTCCAGTCTTCGACTCTCATAGACTACGAAGCGGGTCTCAAGTCCACGCTCCTGGACGGTCACGCTACCGCCGATATCTCGGCGTATTACATCGATTGGAGCAATATCCAGCTCGTCATCGCCGTTCCTGGCGTCGGCAGTCTTCCCGGAAGCGGCGGCCCCGCGACCAGCAAAGGCTTCGACGCGAGCACGACCTATTCGCCGATCGACGGGTTGGTGTTTGGCCTCAATCTTTCCTACACCGACGCGCAGATCACCAACGCCGAACCGTCGCTCGGCACCGCCGCAGGCGCGCGCTTGCCGCAGACCCCCTTCTGGGCCGGGTCCATCACTGTCGACTACAAAAGGCCCCTCGACGAACGATGGAATTTCGAGGCCGGCGGCGGCTATCGCTACAAGGGAAGCCAATATTACCTTTCGCAAGGCCAAACGTATGGCGGTCTGCCGGCAGGCGGAGAAGAAAATGCTTACGGGCAGCTCGATCTGCACGCGGGCATCAACGACGGAAGCTGGCGGATATCGGTCTACGCGAAAAACGTGACGAACGATCTGCATCTCATCGATGTCGCCACGACCTACGCGGCTGTGTTCAACACTCCGGTCGATTACGGCGGGAATTACCTCCAGCCCCGCACAATCGGCATCAGCATCGACAAGTCGTTCTGATTGAGACTGTAAGCGGAGCGCTTCGCCCGGGGCGCGCCGCAATTATCCACGTGGGTTCGATCGGGGATTAAGGGAAGCATCGTGCCTGTGCTGGAAATCAAAACGGAATCCTGGCCGTTCAAGCAGCCGTTCCGGATTTCCGGCTACACATTCACCGCCGGCGAAGTCGTCACCGTCACGCTGGCGGATGGAAGCTTTGTCGGACGGGGCGAAGCATCCGGTGTTTATTACCACAGCGAAACGCCTGCCTCCCTGACCACCCAGATCGAAGCCTTGCGCAGCAGGATCGAAAACGGCATCGACCGCGAAATGTTGCGGGAACTGCTCCCACCCGGCGGCGCGCGCTGCGCGATCGATTGCGCTCTGTGGGATATCGAGGCGAAGCAGAGCGGCGCGCCCGTCTGGAAAATGGCCGATGTGCTGCGCCCTGTTCCGCTTAGAACTACGTTCACTGTCGGCGCGGGAACGCCGAATGAAATGGCCGCCGCTGCGCGTTCCTATGAAAGCGCGCAAGCCGTCAAGCTGAAGCTTACGGTCGACGATCCGGGTGCTTGCATTCGCGCGGTTCGCGCCGCGCGTCCGGACGTCTGGATTGGAGTCGACGCCAATCAAGGGTTCACGCGGAGCTCGCTCGAGAAATTGTTGCCTGCTTTGGTCGATGCGCAGATCGCGCTGGTCGAGCAGCCTTTGCCCGTCGGCGCAGACGTGGAGCTAGAAGGATTGAACTCGCCCATTCCCATCGCGGCGGATGAGAGCGTCCAGGGTCTTTCAGATGTGCGCGCGCTCGTCGGCCGTTATGACGTCGTCAATATCAAGCTCGACAAAAGCGGTGGCCTGACCGAAGGCCTTGCAATGGCGCGCGAAGCACGAAGGCTCGGCCTAAAGGTGATGGTCGGCTGTATGGCGGGAACGTCGCTATCGATGGCGCCTGCGTTCGTGCTTGCGCAGCTCTGCGATTTTGTCGATCTCGATGGGCCGACATTTCTGGCAAGCGATCGGGTGCATCCTGCTATCTATACCGACGGTAAAATCTGGTGTCGGGAATTGTTGTGGGGCGGCGCCGTTTAGGTTCGGGTCAAGGGAGAAAGAAATGATGAAGCGACTTGCCGTGCTGTCCGCTGCGTTGGTCACTCTCGCACTCGGAGTTGCGAATGCCGATCCGAATGTGACGGGCCCTGTTCCGGCGACTCCGTTGCCCATGCACGCAAACGTGGCGGCCCCCGTACGCGCGCTTCCTGTATTGTCCGAGCAGACCCATGCGCTTACCGCGCAAGATGTCGAAACGTTCTCCGACGGTCTTTTTCCCTATGCCATGGCGCGTGGAAACATCGCGGGCGCTGTATTCGTCGTCGTCAAGGACGGGCAAATCCTGTTTGCTAGGGGTTACGGTTATTCCGACGTTTCCAAGCGCAGCCCCGTCATTCCCGATCAGACGATGTTCCGGCCGGGCTCCGTCTCGAAAACGTTTACCTGGACGGCCGTGATGCAGCTTGTGCAGGCGGGCAAGATCGATCTCGACCGCGACGTGAACGATTATCTCGATTTCAAGATTCCCGGGAAATTCGGCAAGCCCATCACCATGCGCAATCTGATGACGCATACCGCCGGATTCGAAGACGGATTCGACAAATCCTTCGTGAAAAAAGCCGATCAACTCATTCCATTGCGCGATTATCTGATGAATTACATGCCGGCGCGCATCGAGCCGCCGGGCAAGGTTGTCGCCTATTCGAATTACAGCGCGTCGCTCGCAGGCTATATTGTGCAGCGTCTGTCGGGCGAATCCTATGCCGATTATATCGCGGATCATATCTACAAGCCGCTCGGCATGGCGCATTCCACCATGCAACAGCCTCTACCAGCGAACCTCGCGCCTTTCATGTCGAAAGGCTATGTGCAGGCGTCGGACGAAAAGCCCGTCCCGTTCGAGTTCGTCGAGACTGCGCCGGCTGGGGCGATGTCCGGGACCGGAACGGACATGGCGCATTTCATGATCGCCCAGTTGGAGCACGGAACCTATAACGGCGCTTCGATCATGAATCCGGCCACCATCGCGTTGATGCACTCGCCGCAATCCCGGATGGCGCCCGGTGTGAACGGTCTCGATCTGGGCTTCTATCAGGAAAATCGCAACGGCCTGCGCATCATCGGCCATGCGGGAGACACCGAAGCGTTCCACAGCGACCTACATCTGTTGCTGGACAAGGACATCGGCGTTTTTATGTCGTTCAACAGTCTCGGCAAGGAAGCCGAGGCGGATAAGATTCGCGGGCCATTGTTCCGTGCGTTTCTGGACCGCTATTTCCCGTTTACGCCGCCGGACGAGAAAACCGTCTCCAATCCCAAGCCGGACGCGGCGCGCGTCGCCGGCTGGTATGTAGCCAGCCGCAAGATCGACAGTTCTCTGCGCATACTTTTCGCGATCGGACAAAGTCAGGTCATGGCGCGGCCAGACGGCACAATTGAAATCGATGCGCTGAAGGATTTGAGCGGTACTCCCAAGCGTTGGCGCGAAGTCGGCCCGTTGGATTATCGCGAGATTGGCGGACAGACTCATACGAAATTCGTCACCGACGCGAACGGAAACGTCAGCTACTGGATTTCGGATGACTTTCTCCCAGTAGAAATCTTGCAGCGCGTGCATGGTCTCAAGCAGCTTTCGCACCTGAAAATCATGGCCGGCGGCGCCTTGACCGCGCTGTTGCTGACGATTGCGATCTGGTTCGGCGGTTGGATCGCGCGCCGTCACTACAAAACAACGCTCGAAATGCCCCCGCAGGCGGCAAGGTTGCGGCTTGCGTCGCGCCTCGGTGTGGTTCTGGTGCTCGCAATGCTGGGCGGCTGGATCGGGTTGTTCGCCGCGCTTTCGGCCTCTGGCGGCGATATTACGACTCTCATGGGCGTGCTTTATGTGGTCGGCGTGCTCGCCGCACTTGGCGCTGTGGCGATCATTGTCGAGGCTGTGTCGCGCATCCTGCGCGGGCCAGGCGGCTGGCTGGTCCGCAGTGGTGAATTCCTGCTCGGTGTGAGCGCACTCTATGCAATATGGGCGATCTATGTCTTCGGCTTTGCGAACTTCAACTTTACGTATTAGTCGTGCGCTCGCAATCAGCGCGGTCGTCGCTGCTGTGAGCACAACGGCGCTTGCTGCGCCGCCGGCCGATCTCGATGCCTTCGTCGCGCAATCGATGAAGACGTTCGGGCCGCCGGGCATGACGGTTGCGATCGTGGAGGACGGCAAGGTCGCCGTTACCAAAGGCTACGGCATCCGCTCGATCGAAACAGGCGACACGGTGAACGAACACACCGTGTTTCCCATCGGTTCGGAAACCAAGGCGTTTACGTCCGCGGCGCTGGCGATCCTCGTCGACGAGGGCAAGCTCAAATGGAGCGACCGTGTCGTCGACAGGCTGCCCGGTTTCCAGATGTACGATCCCTATGCTACCGAGCATATGACGATCCGCGATCTGCTCACCCATCGCAGCGGCCTCGGCCTCGGCGAAGGCGATCTTCTGATCGTCCCTTCGACGAGCCGTTCGCGCGCCGATATCGTACATGCGTTGCGTTATCTGAAACCCGTCACCGGATTCCGCGAGACCTTCGCCTACGACAACATCCTTTACATCGTGGCCGGCGCGCTGGTTGAGGCCGTCTCCGGCCAGACCTGGGAGGATTTTGTCCGGACGCATATTTTCGCGCCCGTCGGCATGAAGGATGCGATGACGGCTTACGATCACCATGCGGCCAATGGCGTGGCGCTCCACGCGCGGACCGACGGTCCCATTCGTGGGCTAGGGCCGCAGCATGTTCTCACGCGCGGGCTCGAAGGCGGCGCCTCCGCGCCGGCCGGCGCAATCAATGCAAGCGCTGCAGACATGGCGCTCTGGATGCAGGTGCAGCTCGCGCATGGCAAACTGCCGAATGGCGGAAGGCTGTTCAGTGAAGAGCAAGCTACCGAGATGTGGAAGCCCGAGGTCGTCGTGCGGGCGGATGCGTTTTCCGTGTCGCTGTCTGCCATCACGCCGAAGTTCCAGGATTATGCGCTGGGCTGGTTCGTGGAAGAATATCACGGCCACACCATCGTCGAGCATACGGGCGCGGTGCTTGGCGCGGTTGCAGCACTTTATTTGGTCCCGGAAAAGAATGTCGGCGTTGCGGTGATGATCAACTCCGAAGACGGCGCGTCGCGTCGTGCGGTCGCGTTTCACGTGCTCGATCACTATCTGGGCCTGCCCGATCAAGACTGGAACGTGAAGCTGAAGACCATCGTCGATGGAATGATGGCCGAAGGCGAAAAGCAGATAAAGGCGTCGCCGGAACAGGTCAAGCCGAACAACAAATCCTCATTGCCGATAGCCTCCTATGCGGGCGTTTACAGCGATCCCTGGTACGGCACCACGACGATTTCGCATCGCGACGGCAAGCTCTGGATGAATTTCGACAAGACGCCTGACATGGAAGCGCCGCTTGTGCATGTGGCCGACGACACGTTCAAAGCCAACTGGACGGACAAGACGATCGAAGCAGCCTATGTGAAGTTCGATGTCGCGTCGGGCAAGATCGAAAAGATCGAAATGTGGCCTGTCTCGCCGCTGGCAGATTTCAGTTTCGATTATCGGGACCTGCACTTCTTACCCGCGGCGCATTGAGACAGTTATTTGTCTTTGCCCAGCGGGTCGGTGACGCATGGGAAGTAGTCCATGTCGCGTTTCTTCTTGTAGTCGATTTCGGCGAAGTTCATCTGGATCGCGCCCGGAGTCGCAACGGGAATGATCGTTTCCGTCAGCGGTCCGAACCCCGCCTGGTAATGCTGGCTCGATTTGACGACGACGATTCGCTTTGTCGAGAGATCGATGCCGAGTCCGGTGAACGCATCGGGGCAGAACACCTGCGTCCGCGTGGAATTGATCACGACATCGATTCCTTCAACCTCCACCCACACCGTCAGCCCCATCGCCACGCGCGAGCCTGACAATCCGCCCTGATCGAATTTGGGTTTCACGGCTTTGACCGTCGCGCCAACATCGAGCGGCGCGCCCGATGCAGCGCCGGCTTTGCCGCCCAGACGCAATCGCAGCTTTGTGC
>Ga0302325_10020785_pt1 | contig 13756 bp, 14 predicted proteins | sample Palsa_T0_2_FD_201948 | JGI IMG/M metagenome (GOLD analysis project Ga0302325, IMG submission 201948) | Peat permafrost microbial communities from Stordalen Mire near Abisko, Sweden - Palsa_T0_2 | ecosystem: Environmental > Terrestrial > Soil > Palsa > Peat permafrost | place: Sweden: Abisko... | reverse complement strand
TTCCCTCGGGCGAGGACCGCTGGCTCGCCCCGACCCCGGGGGAGGGCCCACCCCGGCTCTTCGGCGGCCAGGTGGCCGCCCAGGCCCTCTCGGCGGCCTGTCAGACCGTGCCGACGGATCGGCCGCCGCACTCGCTGCACGGGTACTTCATCCGTCCCGGGCGCCCCGACGCGGCGCTCGAGTTGGTGGTCGAACGGACCCGGGACGGTCGGTCCTTCACCACCCGCCACGTGACCGCGATGCAGGAGGGAAAGGCGATCTTCAATCTCACCGCCTCGTTCCAGGCGGTCGAGGCCGGAATCGACTGGCAGGTCCCCGCGCCCGAGCTGCCTCCCCCGCCCGACGAGGAGTTCACCCCGGTCGAGCCGATGTTCCGGGCCTTCTGGCTGGCCAGCCCCTTTCAGCTCCGGCCGGTGCACCCCGACCCGTCCCGCCACGTGGCCCACCCGTGCTGGGTGCGGCTGGTCGAGGAGCTCCCCAAGGACCCGGCGGTCCAGGCCTGTGCCCTGACCTTCATCTCGGACATGGGCGTCGTCTCCTCGGTGCGGGCGCCCGAGGACCGCGACCGTCCGGCCGCGCTGGCCAGCCTGGACCACGCGGTCTGGTTCCACCGGCCCTTCGACATGACCGAGTGGCACCTGGTCAGCGTCGTGCCGGTCTCCAATTCAGGGGCCCGGGGGCTGGGTCTGGGGACCCTGCACTCGAGCGACGGCCGGCTGGTGGCCTCGTTCGCTCAGGAGGCGTTGGTCAGAGAGGTTCCCGCGGGCTGAACCACCCGCCGGGGTACGGGGGGCTGGGGCCGCTCAGACGTGGACGCTCAGACGTGGCCGCCCCGGCGGCTCTCCGCGGTCACCCCGATCAGCGCGGTGATGATCAGGGCGAGGGCAGGGAAGAAGAACCAGATCCCGAAGGCGAACGCGAGCACCAGGCTGAACGCCCCCATGCCCAGCACGAAGGGCCAGATGCTCGAGTTGGGAAAGGTGGCGATCTGGCCGGCCCCCTCCTCGATGGTGGCGTCGGAGCGGTCCTCGGGCCGGTCGCCCATCCGCCTGTGCCACCACAGGTAGTAGCTGCCGGGGAGCAGGCCGAGGAGGCAGGTGCCGACCAGCATCATCGTGCCGCCGTCCTCGTAGCTGGTGAACCAGTAGACGGCGCCCACGATCCCGAAGAAGGTCGCCACGCCGAGCAGTACCAACGCCTCCATCTTCACGAGGACACCATTTCCTTCCGGCTCCCATTGTGGCCGTTCGCATCGTGGCCCCGACCCACGCCGTGGTCGATGGACGGGGCGTCGGGGTGGTTGTAGTCCCACGTGGGCCGCTCCGAGCGGATGGGCGGCAGGTGGGAGTAGTTGTGGTGGGGCGGCGGCGAGGTGGTGAACCACTCGAGGGTGTGGGCGTCCCACGGGTTGTCGCCGCACAGGACCGGCTTGCGCCACGAGATCCATAGGTTCCACAGCAAGACCGCGAACGAGGCCGCGATGATGAATGCGCCCACCGTCGAGATGATGTTGTAGCTCTGCCATCCGAGGTCGGCCGGGTACTGGGCCACCCGTCTCGGCATGCCCAACAGCCCGACCACGTACTGGGGCATGAAGCACACCCAGAAGCCGATGAACATCAGCCAGAAGTGCCACTTGCCCAGATTGTCCCGCAGCAACCGGCCGAACATCTTCGGGTACCAGTAGTAGAGACCGGCGAAGCCCGCGAACACGGCCGTGCCGAACAGGACCTGATGGAAGTGGGCCACCACGAAGTACGTGTCGTGGGTGAAGAAGTCGATCGGCGGCGAGGCCAGCATGACCCCGGTCACCCCACCCATCAAGAACGCGAACAGGAACCCGATGCTGAAGAGCATCGGCGTGGCGAAGAGGAGGTGGCCCCGCCACATCGTGCCGATCCAGTTGAAGAACTTGATGCCGGTGGGCACCGCGATGAGCAGCGACAGCAGCGAGAAGAACGGCAGCAGGACGACCCCGGTCGTGAACATGTGGTGCGCCCACACCCCGGTCGAAAGGGCGGCGATCGACAGGGTGGCGAAGACCATCCCCTTGTAGCCGAACACCGGCTTTCTCGAGAACACCGGGATGACCTCGGTGACGATGCCGAAGAAGGGCAGGGCGAGGATGTACACCTCGGGGTGGCCGAAGAACCAGAACAGGTTCTGCCAGAGCACCGGTGACCCGCCCCCCTGGACCGAGAAGATGTGGGTCCCGAAATGTCGGTCACAGAAGAGCATGATCAGGGCGGCGGTGAGGACCGGGAACGCGATCAGGATCAGGATCGCCGTCACCAGCATGTTCCAGGTGAAGATGGGCATCCGGAACATGGTCATGCCCGGTGCGCGCAGGTAGAAGATGGTGGCCACCAGGTTGACGCCGGTGAAGATGGCCGAGAAGCCGGTGAGCACCAGGGCCATGATCCAGATGTCCCCGCCCAGCCCGGGCGAGTTGGTGGCGTTGGACAGCGGGGCGTAGGCGACCCATCCGAAGCTGGCCGCCCCCCCGGCGACCAGGAAGCCCAGCAGCATGGTGATCGATCCGCTCAGGTACAGCCAGTAGGAAAGGGCGTTCAAGCGGGGGAACGCCATGTCGGGCGCGCCGACCTGCAGCGGCACGATGTAGTTGGCCAGTCCGCCGAACGCGAACGGTCCCGCGAACAGGTACAGCATCAGGCTGCCGTGCATGGTGAACAGCTCGTTGTACTGCGAGAACGACACCAAGCTGTTGGTGGGCGAGGTGAGCTGCAACCGGATGATCAAGGCCATGATCCCGGCAATGTAGAAGATGACGATCGAGGTGATCATGTAGCTCAACCCGATGACCTTGTGGTCGGTCGAGGTGAGCCACTTGAGCAGCCCGGTCGGTCCGTGCTCCTCGTGACCGTGGTGCTCGGTCGGCTCGAAGACCTGCGGGATCCGGATCCCGGCGTCGGTCGTGGTCGGTGGGGTGATGACGTCGGTCATGTGGCTACGCTCCGGGCCCGTTGGCGTGGATCTGAGCCTTCAGCTGGCCGATCGAGGGCTGCCGACCACTGGTCTGGTGGACCCACGAATCGAAGGTGGCCGGCGGGACCGCCTTGACGCTGAAGATCATGAGTGAGTGGTACAGCCCGCACAGCTGGGTGCACTGCCCGCGGAAGACGCCGGTGTGCAACACGTTGAAGTTGAACGTGTTCACCACGCCGGGCTGCGCGTACCGGCTGAAGTTGAACTCGGGCACGTAGAACCCGTGGATGACATCGGCGCTCTCCAGGTGGATCGTGACCTGTTCGTTCACCGGCAGCACCATCTGGGGCTCTTCGAGCGTCTCGCCGACCACGACCTTCCCGGTGGAGGGGTAGTAGAACTGCCAGCCCCACTGGAACGCCGTGACGTCGACGGTCACCGGGGATTTGGGGACCGCGTCGACCTCGTTCTCGGTGATCACGGTGAACACGAACAGCCCGACAACGACGAAGATCGGGAGCACGGTGTAGAGGATCTCGATCCGGTGCCGGTACTGGGTCTGACGGGGGATCTCCGCGTCGTGGTGGCGGCGGTAGCGGAAGACCGCCCAGACGATGAGGCAGAGCACGAACCCGCCGACCACGATCCCGGCGACGAAGAAGCCCTGCCACAACTTGTAGGCGTCGCGGCCCTGGGAGGTGGCCCCCTTGTAGGCCCCGAAGTCGGGGAGCTGGCAGCCCGCCAGGACGATCGGGGCCAAGACGGCCAGCGGGAGCAGGCGACGCGCCCGCACCGAGGAGAGCTTCGAGCGGACCCTCGAAAGCCGGGTCGAGAGAGGCGGAGGACCGGCGTCAGCCGAGGCCTGCGGGTCGCCGGCGCGTCGGGATCTGGGGTGCCTTGCCTTGCGCCAGACGTCCACGTTGGCGAACCTTAGCGAACCGCACTTTGGAAATGGAATTACCTGTTCGGAGGGGCCCTCACGCCTGGGGGCCGGACGCCGTGATCGGGCTCGGTCGTCTCGGAGGTCCTAGGCGAGCCCCGGGCTCAGTTGGTGTTGGGCTTCTCGTCGGCCGCCTGGCTGGTGTTCTTGTTGGCCTCTTCGGCCTTGTTGGCCTCTTCGGCCTTGGACTCGGCCAAGCCCTTCTTGAACTCACTCTGCGCCGACCCGAGGTTGCGGGCCAGCTTCGGGATCGCGGCGCCTCCGAAGAGCACCACCACGACGACGATCAGGACAATCAGGAGGTCTGGGCCAAAAAGTTCTGCCAGCATGTCGAACGCTCCTCGACGGACGCCCGGTGGCAACCCGCCAACGCCAGGTTACCGTGTCTCCCGCCCACGGGGGCCCGGGGCCTGTTCAGGGGGACGCAGGTGCCCACACCTCGGCTGCCGGCACCGGCACGTCGGGCCGGCGGAGTGGCTCAGCGGCCCTGCCAATTCGGGGCGCGCTTCTCGGCGAAGGCGATCGCCCCCTCCCTGGAGTCGGCCGAGCCGAAGACCGCCGCGGTGGCGGCGTCACTCAGCTCCCAGGCCTTGGCCTCGGGGACCTCGGCCGCCTCCAGGGTGATCTGGCGGGAGTAGCGCACGCTCAGGGGGGCGTTGGCGATGATCCGTCCGGCCAGCGCCAGGGCCTCCTCGAGCACCCGGTCGGCCGGGACGACCGAGTTGACCAGCCCGAGCTCGTACGCGCGCGTGGCGCTGATCGAGTCCCCGGTCAGGGCCAGCTCGAGCGCGGTGGCCAGGGGGACCCGCTTGGGCAGCCGGACCAGCCCGCCGCCGGCCGCCAGCAGCCCCCGCTTGACCTCGGGGATCCCGAAGACGGCGTGCTCGGCCGCCACCACCAGGTCGCACGCCAGCACCAGCTCGAAGCCTCCGGCCAGCGCCGGCCCGTTCACCGCGGCGATCACCGGCACCGGGATCTCGCGCCGGGCGAAGCCGGCAAAGCCGCCCGTGCCGGCACCGACCGATCCTCCGGCGCCGCTCGCGAACGCCTTGAGGTCCATGCCGGCGCTGAAGGCCTTGTCGCCGGCCCCGGTGAGGATGATGACGCGCAGGTCCTCGTCCTTTTCCAGCTCGTCGAGCGCGGCGGTCATCTGCTTGGCCACCTCGCCGTTGACCGCGTTGCGGGCCTCGGGCCGGTTGAGGGTCAGCACCTCCACCTGGCCGCGTCGGTCACGCAGGATCACCGGCTCGCTGTCGGTCATCGACTGCTCCTCTCGCTCGGACGTCCCGGCGACGCTAGCTCGACCGGCCCGCGCCGTCCCGGCCCGCCGCCGGCGTCAGGTCACGTCCTTCCGGAAGGTGGTGAAGTACCCGACCACGATGGGCACCAGGCCCCATGCGGCCAGCACGATGGTGGCCAGCCACCAACTCAACAGATAGACGCGCTCGGCCGCCGGGGCGATGTCGCCCGCCACCGCCGCCGAGGCGGCGTAGGGGAGCCAGCGGCCGACGTTGGGAAAGATCCCGTCGAAGACCGGCTCGATGATGAACGTGATGGCGAGGATCGTCACGACCGCCGCGATCTGGTTCTTGATCAGCGTCCCCAGTCCCGCGCCGAAGAGCGCCAGGAGGGCGAAGGCGGCGAAGAACCCCGGCAGCACCGGGCCGGCCTGGTTGAAGAGGGCCGACACCGAACCGCCCTGGGTCTTGAGGAGCGGGATGCCCATGGCGCCCACCAAGAGGAGGCTGGCCACTGCGATGCCCAGGCCCCAGATCAGCGAGGCGATCGCCTTTTCCGTCAGCAGCCGCCACCGTCGGGGTTCGACGAGCATGCTGGTGGTCATGATCTTGTGCCGGTACTCCCCGGTCACGCACAGGACACCGACGACCGCGGACATCCAGACGCCCCCGACGGCGAAGCCCGCCGCGACCAACCGGCGGAGCCGGTACTGAGAGGTCAGCGCGACGAACGAGACGTGATGACGGCCATTGACGCCGGCGTGGCTGACCAAGAAGACGACGACGATGCCCAGCGCGGTGAACAAGAGCGCCGCGCCGAGCACGACCCAGGGTCCCGGCGCCGTGCGGAGCTTGAATAGCTCGGCGCGGACCCCTCGGATCATGGCCCCGGCACCGCCGTCGCGCTGGGTGTCTCGGAACCGGTGAGGGACAGGAACACCGACTCGAGATCGGTGCGCTCGTTGACGAGCTCGTAGACGACGATCTGGCTTCGCGCCAGCACCGGGCCCAGCTGGTCGGGGGTGACCCCCTCGACGACGACCAGGTCGTGGGCGAGGCGCCGGGAGTCCCAGTGCGCCGCCGCCAGCACCCCGAGAAGCCGGTCGACCTCGGGGGTGCGGACTCGCATGGACGAGCGGATCTGACTGAGGAGGCCGGACAGCGGCCCGGCCGCCCGGACCCGACCGCCGGCGATGATCACCACGTCATCGACGGTCTGGGCCATCTCGGCCAACAGGTGCGACGAGACCAGCACGGTGTGCCCCTGGCCGGCCAGGTAGCGCAGGAACTCCCGCAGCCACGCGATGCCCTGGGGGTCGAGTCCGTTGGCCGGTTCGTCCAAGATGAGCACCGGCGGGTCGCCGAGCAACGCCGCGGCCAGCCCGAGCCGTTGGCGCATCCCGAGGGAATAGCCGCCGGCCCGGCGGCGTCCGGCGTCCTTCAGGCCGACCAGTTCGAGCACCTCGTCGACCCGGGTCGTCTTGATCGCCGCCGCGATCGCGCACATGCGCAGATGGTCACGGGCCCGGCGGGCCGGGTGGAAGCTGGTCGACTCGAGGAGCGCGCCCACGCTGCGCAGGGGGCGCTCGATGTCTTGGTAGCGACGTCCGCCGATGGTGGCGGTCCCCGAGGTGGCGTGCACCAGCCCGAGCAGGATCCGCAGCGTGGTCGTCTTGCCGGCCCCGTTCGGCCCGAGAAATCCGGTGATGCGGCCCGGGGCGACGGTGAAGCTGAGGTCGCTCACCGCCTGGATGGCGCCGAAACGCTTGTTGAGTCCGGAGACCTCGATGGGCACGGCATCGGCGCGCCGGCTCGACCCGTCCACAGGGGCGAGCATAGGGCGACCCACCGTCAGCCCTTGGGCGGTTCCTCCCACGAACGCGCGTCGAGCACCTCGGCGAAGCCGCCGGTCCCACCCGGGCCACGCATGAGGAACCGGATCGCCCGACGGCGGACGACGGCGTTCTGCACGCCGAGCGAGATGGCCAGGTAGAGCAGCACGCTGGCCCCGGTCACCCCGACCGGCCCGTGCAGCGACGAGATCAGCGCGGCGGTCGAGAAATGGACGGCGATCGACACCGCCCACAGGCCGATGGTCAGCCAGGTGGCCTGCTGGACGACCCCCTGGGCGAATGGCGTCAGCCTGACGGTGAGGGCCCGGATGGCGCCGAACACGGCCGCCCCGACGACGAAGCTGCCGATCACCACCGCCGAGACGGCGGCTCCCAGCGCGTGGGTCTCGGTGTAGTGGAAAAACTGGAAGAGCCCCACCAACAACAGCACGATCGGCACCCGGGTGCTGAAGTGCAGGCGGACCCGCCGCACCCTCCGTTGGCGGTACAGGATCCAGACCAAGACCGCCCCGTCGAGCACCAGGTCGAACACGCTCATCGTTCCGACCCTACTGGTGGTCGGCGCGGATTTGGCCTAGCCGTGGCCCTCCAGCTCGAGCAGGGCCCGCTTGACCGGGAGCCCGCCCCCGTAGCCGCCGATGGTGCCGTCGGCCGCGATGACCCGGTGGCACGGCAGGATCACCGGGATCGGGTTGGCCCCGTTGGCCTGCCCCACCGCCCGGAACGCCTGGGGCCGTCCCACCCAGCGGGCCAGCTCGGCGTAGCTGATGGTCTCGCCGTAGGGGATCTCGGCCAGGCTCAGCCAGACCTGCTCTTGGAACTCGGTCCCGGTCACCGAGAGGGGGAGGTCGAAGGAGGTCCGCTTCCTGGCGAAGTACTCGTCGAGCTGGCGGGCCGCGTCGAGCACCGGCCCGGTGACACCTCGCCGCTCCGCCGACACGGTGACCCGGCGCCCCGGCACCGCGAGCAGGAGCTCGGTGACGAACTCGTCGTTCCCCGCGACGACCAGGTCGCCGATGGGGCTCTGCACGCACAGCTGCGTGCTCTGTTCGGACTCCCTCAGATCCTCGGCCATGCGCAACGCTGCGTCCTCCCTCGGTTGAGCTTCACCGCCGATCCTGACATGGGCGAGCGCCCGGTTCTGGCTGGATTCGGACACGATCCTCGGGGTCGGGCGCTCGGTCGGTCGGGCTAGCTCCGCGGCCAGGTGATCTGGCCCACCCGTTCGGGTCGCACGTAGCCGTTGTCCACGAACCAGTGGGCCGAATCGGCGATCGCCTCGATGGCCGGGCGTGACGAGTAGCCGAGCTCGTCTCTCGCCCGCGAGTCGTCGAAGACCATGTGCTCGCGCGACATCCGGGCGGCCTCGAGGGGCACGTGCGGCTCGCGTCCGAGCAGGCGGCCCTCGACGGCGTCGGACAGATATCCGACGCCCAGCCCCAACGCCAGCGGCCACCGCCTGGTCGGCGGGGCGAGACCGGTGCACGCGGCGGCCGCCTCGAGGAGCGAGCGCATGGAGAGGTTCTCCCCCCCGATGATGTAGCTGCGCCCCTGATGACCTCGTGCCAAGACCAAGAGGTGGCCGAGCGCCAGGTCGTCCACGTGGGAGACGTTCATCGCGGTGTCCACGTAGCCGGGCATCCGCCCGTTCAGGTAGTCGAGCAGGACCTTGCCGGTCGGCGTCGGCCGGATGTCGCGCGGGCCGAGAGGGAACGTGGGGTGCACCAGGGCCAGCGGTGCCCCCTCGGCGGCGGCCCGGAGCGTCTCGTGCTCGGCGACGTACTTGGACTGCTTGTAGTAGCCGAAGAGGTGGTCGATGCGGGCCGGCACGCTCTCGTCGGCCGGGCCCGAGTCTCCATGCAGGCCAATGGTGGCGACGGTGCTCGTGTAGACGATGCGCTCACATCCCGCCGCCACGGCGCCTGCAATGACGTTGCGGGTCCCGCCGACGTTCACGTCGTAGAAGACGTCGGGGTTCTTGGCCCAGAACGCGAACAGGGCGGCGGTGTGGAACACCGCCCGGGCGCCGTCGAGGGCCGCCCGCACCTCGCTGCGATCCCTTATGTCCACCGTCCGGATCTTGACGTCAAGCCCGGTCAGGTTGTCCTCCGGGCCGCCCGGTTCGACCAGGGCGACCACCGAGACGTCGAGCGCGAGCAGCGCCCGGACGATGGCCGAGCCGATGAACCCGGCCGCCCCGGTGACGGCGACGGTGTCCCCCTCGGCCAATTCCACCCCCGGTCGGCCCGGGAGATCGGTCTCGGTCAAGCGCGGCTCGCCGTCGTGTCGGAACGAGCCGCGGGCTGGTGACCGTTCGAGACCGGGCCCGAGCCGTTGGCGGTCACCACGACCTTCCGTTGGTCCTGTCGGACCGGGCGGCGCTGGCCTCCCGGCAGGGCGCCCCGGGCCATCGTCGCGCCGAACTCGAAGAACAGGCCGGGCCCCTTGTGCGCCGCCGCCAGGACGTCGTCGAGGGCCTCGACGAAGGTGTCCACCTCGGCCTCACCGGCGATGAGCGGGGGGAGCAGCTTGATGACGTTGGCGTTGTCGGCCGCGACCTGGGTCAGGACCCGGTGTCGATGGAAGAGCGGCACCACGATCGCCTGGGAGAACAGGGCGGGACGGATCCGCTCGATGGCGTTCCACCGGCGGCGCAGCTTCGGGCTGGTCGGCGGTCCGAATTCCAGCCCGATCATCAGGCCGAGCCCCCGCACCTCGTGGAACATCTCGTAGCGCTCGACCAGGGGGGCCAGCCTCGCCGTCAGCAATTCGCCGGTGACCCGGGCCCGTTCGACCAGACCCTCCTCGTCCAGGGCGTCGAGGGTGGCCAGCCCGGCCACCATGGCCAACTGGTTCCGGCCGAACGTGCTCGAGTGCACCATGGCCCGGTCCATCGAGCTGAACACGCTCATGAAGACCTTCTCGGTGAACAACGTCGCCGCGACCGGCACGTAACCACCCGAGAGCGCCTTGGCCACCGTGATGATGTCGGGTTCGAGATCCCAGTGCTGGTGGCAGAAGAACCGCCCGGTCCGTCCGAGACCGGTCTGCACCTCGTCGGCCACGAACAGCGTCTTGTGCCGACGGCAGAGCTCCTGGACCTGCTGCCAGTACTCGGCCGAGGCCAGGTTCACCCCCTTGCCCTGGATCGGCTCGACGATGAAGGCGGCCACGTCGCCCCGGCGGAGCTGGCGGCGCAGGGCGTCGATGTCGCCGAAGGGGACCTCGCTGGTCGGGATGAACGGGCCGAACCGCTTCTTGAACTCGGTCCCGCCATTGAGTGCGGTGGCGCCGGTGGTCAGTCCGTGGAAGGCATGACTGGCGTAGACGATGCGGGGCCGCTTGGTGGCGTAACGGGCGAACTTGATGGCCGTCTCGATCGCCTCGGCCCCCGAGTTGGAGAAAAAGGCGCGGCGGATGCCGTCGTGGGCCCGGCCCACGAGGGCCTCGGCCAACAGACCCGGGAGCAGCGCGCAGTCGAAGATCTGGACCATGTTGGGCAGGTCGAGGTCGAGGGCCTGGTGGAGGGCGGCCTTGATCCCCGGGTGGGATCGCCCGAGCGCGTAGACCCCGAAGCCCGACAGCATGTCGAGGTACCGCTCGCCCCGGTCGTCGAAGAGGTAGCAGCCCTCGGCGCGGACGTAGAACCGGTCGAACCCCTCGGTGCGGAGCACCCGGGGCATCTGGGGGTTCATGAACTCGCTGTGGAGCTCGAAATTCTCACCGTGCCGGTCCGCCAGGACCTTGGCCACGTCGAACGCCATGGTCGCCTCCATCTTCGGCGCGCAGATCCTGGCCAGGGTACTTGGCGGGCCCACCACACCCCCACCGGTGCCTCGATGGGCCCGATTCGCCGCTCGTGCCCTCGGGGTCCCACGCCGGCCCGGACCCTTCTGCCCTGGTGGATCACCGAATTCGGCCATCCGTTCGGGCAGAATGGTGCGGCCGGAGCTGCCTGCGTCCTGTCCGGGCCGGCGCGTCGGTCCGGTTGGGAAGGCGATCACCATGGCCAACGGAACGAGCGCGCAGATCGACACCGAATCGCTCATCATGAGCGGGGAACCGGCCCTCGAGTACCAGCCCCTCATCGACCTGGCGTCGGGCCGGCTGCTCGGGTTCGAGGCCCTGCTTCGGTGGCGGCACCCCGAGGAGGGCATGGTCCTGCCCAGCCTCCTTCTTCCGTGGCTGGAGGCCAACGGCGACATCGTCCAGCTCGGCGAGTGGGTGCTGGCCGAGGGATGCGAACAAGCGGCCAGCTGGCCCCAGAACATCCAACTGGCCGTGAACCTCTCGATCGTGCAGCTCCGCCGGGGCGTCGGATCCGAGGGGGTGGCCGCTGCGCTCGAGCGCTCCGGCCTCGAGCCGAGCCGACTGACCATCGAGGTCACCGAGCACGCCATGGTCGAGGACGTGGCCATGAGCGACCTGCGGGCCATCGGTGCCATCGGGGTCGAGCTGGCCGTCGACGACGTGGGGACCAGCTGGACCTCCTTCGACGTGCTGCGGCGCATGGCCGTGAACACGGTGAAGATCGACCGTTCCTTCGTCGGCTCGCTCGAGGCGCACCAGGGCATCAACCGGCTGGTCGTCGAGACGGTGGTGTCGCTCGCCCACTCGTCGGGGATCTCGACGGTGGCCGAGGGTGTGGAGACCTCGCTGCAGTCGGCGATCGTGCGCGAGTTCGAGTGCGACGCCGCCCAGGGGTACTTCTTCGCCCCGCCGCTTTCGATCGAGGTGGCCACCGAGATGGCCAACGAGCCCGGCTACACCTTCCCGCTCGAGGGCACCGGGTGGAAGGATCGCCGGGCCGATCCCGACTCGCCCTCGGTGCCGGTGGCCCATCAGCCGTTTAGCTTCGGCCACCGGACGGTCTAGCGCCCCACCCCGGTTTCCGGGTTCCTGGTTGCGTGCGGAGCTGCTAAAACCCTCCTCGTGCTCCTGGCCGTCCCAGCCGAGACCCGTCTCGGCGAACGCCGGGTGGCCATGGTTCCCGACATCGCCAAGCGCCTGATCGACGCCGGGTGGGGGATCTCCGTGCAGTCGGGGGCCGGTGCGGCGGCGGCCTTCACCGACGCCGCCTACGCCGAGGCCGGAGTCTCGGTCGCCCCCGATCCAGCGGCGCTGCTGTCGGGTGCCGAGGTGGTCGTCTCGGTCAATCCGCCCGACCCGACCCAGGCCGGCTTGATGCCCTCGGGCGTCATCGTGCTCAGCTTTTTGCAGCCGGCCCAGAGCGCCGAGGCGCTGGCGGTACTGGCGGCCAAGGGCGCCACGGTCTTCAGCTTCGACCTGGTGCCCCGGATCAGCCGGGCCCAGTCGATGGACGCCCTCTCGTCCCAGGCCACCGTGTCGGGCTACCGGGCCGGCCTCCTGGCCGCCGAGCATCTGGCCAAGTTCTTCCCGATGTTCATGACCGCCGCCGGCACCGTCCCGCCGGCCAAGGTCTTGGTCATGGGGGTCGGCGTGGCCGGCCTCCAGGCGATCGCGACGGCGCGGCGCTTGGGAGCGGTGGTGCGCGCCTACGACGTCCGGGCGGCGGCCAAGGAGGAGGCCGAGAGCCTGGGCGCGACCTTCGTCGACCTCGGGATCTCGGCCGAGGGGATCGGTGGCTATGCCCGAGAGCTGTCGCCCGAGGAGCTGGCCCGCCAACAAGAGGCCCTGGCGGCGGTCGTCACGGCCAGCGACGTCGTCATCACGACCGCCTCGGTGCCGGGCCGCCAGGCGCCGGTGCTCATCAAAGAGGAGGTCGTCCGGGCCATGGCTCCCGGCTCGGTCGTGATCGACCTGGCCGCCGACAACGGCGGCAACTGCGCGCTGACCAAGGTGGGTGAGGAGGTCGAGGTCGACGGCACGACCGTCGTCGGCGTGGCCAACCCGCCGTCGCAGATGTCGACCCACGCCAGCCTCCTCTATGCGCGCAACGCGGCCAACCTGCTGGCGCTCATCGGGCGTGACGGCGCCGTCGCGCCGGATTGGGACGACGAGATCGTGATCGGCTGCTGCGTGTTGCGCGATGGCCAGCCCGTGCATGGTCCCACCGCCGAGGTCCTGGGCCTTCCCCACACCCCGATCCGGCCCGAGCCGGCCGCTGGCGACACCGAGGGGGGCGACGGGTGACCAACGACCTGCTCGAGTTGTTCACGATCTTCGTGCTGGCCGCGTTCGTCGGCTTCGAGGTGATCTCCAAGGTTCCGAGCATCCTGCACACCCCGCTCATGTCGGGCTCCAACGCCATCCACGGCGTCATCCTGGTCGGGTCGATGATCGTGCTCGGGTCCGCCCACACCGGCGCCGAGGAGGCCCTGGGCTTCGTGGCGGTGGTGCTGGCCACCTTGAACGTGGTCGGGGGCTTCGTGGTGACGGACCGGATGCTGCACATGTTCAAGCCGCGCCAGGCGGCCCCGGCCAAGCCCGAGCAGACCGAGAACCCGCCGGCCGACGGGGGGACGGGGTGAGCCGGGGCACCGCCATCGATCTGTGCTATCTGGTCGCCGCGATCAGCTTCATCGTCGCCCTCAAGGGATTGAGCTCGCCCAAGCGGGCCCGCTCGGGGAACCTCCTGGCCGCGGCGGGCATGGCCCTGGCCATCGGCGCGACCTTCGCCAGAGCGGGGCTAGGTCACATCGGCCTCATGGTCATCGCCATGGTGGTGGGCATGGCCATCGGCGTCCCGGCGGCCCGGCTGGTGAAGATGACCGCGATGCCCCAGATGGTGGCGGCGTTCAACGGCGTCGGCGGCGGTGCGGCGGCCGTCGTGTCCATCACCGAGTTCATCGGGGCCG
>Ga0302325_10020781_pt1 | contig 13759 bp, 13 predicted proteins | sample Palsa_T0_2_FD_201948 | JGI IMG/M metagenome (GOLD analysis project Ga0302325, IMG submission 201948) | Peat permafrost microbial communities from Stordalen Mire near Abisko, Sweden - Palsa_T0_2 | ecosystem: Environmental > Terrestrial > Soil > Palsa > Peat permafrost | place: Sweden: Abisko... | reverse complement strand
ACGTTCCATGTAGCCGTTCTGCCAAGGACTACTTTTGTTAGAGCAGGACAGCTGGATCTCCATCCGTTCACAGAGTAACTGGTGTTTGTAGCTTAAGTACTCACTGCCTTGGTCACTGTGCAAAATAGCTGGTGGTGGGTGTTTAGATAAGGCATCGAGTAAAGCGCTGTAGGTTAGCTCACTGGTATGCCTGGTACCCAGTCGCCAGCCGACCACTTGCCTGGTCTTCAGGTCAAGCACTACAGCTAGGTAATGCCAGCTGCTCTGGAACCACAAGTACGTGAAGTCCTGGACCCAGGCTAAGGCATTAACCATGTCAGCATAGTCCATACCATCCTGTGGCCTAGTCCTATCTTTAAACTTGGCATAACGTTGCAGGATATTGGGCGGAGTAGCTATCTCAGCAGTTCCACCACCTCTGGTACGTCGTTTCTTACGGGGCCAATCAATAACCACACCAGCTAGGGTACGGATACGCCGAGCTTTCTTCATATTCCAACCCAGGTGTAGGGCTAAACGGTAGACACCATAAAACGGATGCTGTTCATGAGCCGTCCGTAATTGCTCAATAGCAATATGGTCACGACCCGTCTGTTTACTGGGAGGGTCGTAGTAACTGGTTCGGGACACACCCAGGACTTGGGCAAAGTGTTTGCGCCATCCTGGGTCGACCTCGTCCAGGATAGCTAGCCTTTTGGGCGGTGTAATTCAGCCGTAGCCCGACCAAGCAGTCTGTACAGCTGATCGTTTTCTTTACGTAGCTTGTTCAACTCCAAGATCAGGTTACGGTTGCCATCGACTACCCCAGATCGTAACCAAGCATAGATAGTCTTGTCGCTAATACCGTACTGGGCAGCGGCGTCTACAACTCTCATGCCTCCATCACGAATCTTCAACATGATCTCATCTTTAATGTGTTGCTCAACATGTTTGCCAACAGGCATACAAAAAACTCCCTTCATTTCAAGTTACATTGTACTGCCTGCTAGCTAGACAGTGTGTTCATTGTAAGGGGAGGGTGACAGACCGTGTTCAGCACGCCGGTGTAATCCATGGACACCGTCCACACCTGATTATTGGCGATGCTACAGCTCATTGATCCGGAGGCCGCCTCCACAAAAAGATAGGCTGGTCCACCGTGTTGAGATTGACAATTTGCCCCGTCTACACCGAGGGTAACCTCTGAATTTACCGGAAAGGTGGGATTGGCTGTGTCGCCTGGCAACAGGGTGTTTGTATAGGTGTTCTGGCCGGACTCAGTAATCGTAACCGTCACGTTGAGCTGAGAGGAGCTGTTGGTAATACTAAAGGTTATGTTGTCGCCGGCCACCGCCCCGTAGTACGAGGACTCCTGGCCATTAATCGTGCCAACGCAGGTTCCGTTGTCACTCCACAGTATATTGGCCGGTGTCGTCAGACTTTCGGCGTGAGCGTGTCCGAAAAGCATCAGAGAACTGATGCCGAGCAGGCTAAAGAAAAGAAGTGTTCGTAGTTTTGTGAAGCAGTATGGGATGCGCATTGTTTTCGTGATCAGCTTACAACGTATCGCTTCTGCTGTACACAGTGCTTATGGTTGTGTGTGGTACTCCTCATCGGTCACGTGCTTACCCCACTCACTTTCCGGGCCGCTCGGAGGAGCTTCCCAAATGGCTAGATGCGTCATAAAGTGATCTTTGGTTGCCCCATGCCAATGCCAGACGTTTGGTGGAGTGTAGATCGTGTCGCCGGGTTGCAGTACCCTAGTCGCCGCATCCCTTTCTTGAACGAGACCAACACCTTCGGTCACGTGTAAGGTCTGCCCGACGGCGTGGGCATGCCAGGCGGTATGGGCGCCAGGCGTAAAGTGGACGGCGTTTACCCGCACGCGAGAGGGATCTTCGCCTTTGACGATAACGTCGATGTACACGTCGCCCATAAACATGTGGTCTGGTCCTTTGGTGGTGCTCGCTTTGGAAATAATGTTCATGTCTCCCCTTTCAGTTGCTACTGCACACGTATTGTAGAAATTTCAGCCTTTGGGACTCGAGCGCTTCTCCCGGTCGATTGATCCAATTGCGTAAGCTGACCAAAGCCCGCTGTATTAGGTGCCAAAACCACCGACCCCAAAGCCGTTGCCGTTACTGATCTGTTTGGTCGATTTCGCTTTCGTCACGAGGCCCATAATGCTCGAGAGGCCTACTAATGAAAATATAGCGGTCCCGACAACTGCCAGAAACTGGCGGCGCGTTACTTCTCTCGTTAACAACTCATCAAGTTCTATCATGTTTATGTTTTCGCTAACTCTTCTAGTATAAAGCTTACGCTAGTACGTTCGTTGTTGTCAACTTCTACTCGTCAGAGCACTACGTTAGTGGAGCACTGCTCATAGGGAGAGTTGTATTTCATTGATTCTGGAAACGAGTGACGATAGGTGCATCAAAGCATCTGGAGAGGTTGAAGCTATGGATAGAGCGGTTTGTCGATTGTATACGACCCCTTGCTTTATGGGGTAGCGACTGGCGGTCAGCTGTTCGTACTGACGATACACGCCTCGATTAAACGGCAATGGTTGTCCAGTGATGGCGTTACGCCACATGGTAGGCGGCACGTGTCTAGCTGAATTACTCAGTATTTGTTGTATCACCAGACGCTGGTTGGTGACGATATAGATGGCCGGCTGAATCCTAGCGGACACTGTAAAGCTGGCCGAGGCGCCTAACGCATAGGCGGGAGTGCTGAACACTCCGCTGAGACATACCCACAGGGTAATGAAACAAGCTCCCACCCAACGCCGGCAGAACGGTGTGGACATAGGGAGTGTATAATACACTCGTATTTACTTTGCGTAAAGATTATTATATACATAAGCATTGTCTTAGGTGTGTCGCTAGCAGGGGCCGAGGTTACGTTTTTTTGCGTCGTATTTTGGTGCGCACTCCCCGAGCTCGCCGAAAGATACTCCGACCAATCGACCAAAACCCGAAGCTGAATAGCGCTACAATAACCAGCGCGAGCAGCAGTAATTTCCAAGGGATTACCCAAAACGATACCACAGCCGATAAGGGTATCGTCCGTGAGCCGTTGTTATAAATGAGGGTCAGGCCGGCATAGTACTTACCGAAGCGAATCTTATTTAGGTTGGCAAAGTTCCACTGCAACTGTTCGACAGGATTGCCTTTTTTGTCGGTAACCAGCTGTCCGCTTTGGAGCTTGTTTTTAAAGACGGGAAAACCGTCGGCCCAGGTTTCTTGAAACACTCTGTACGAATCGGGTAGGACGTTGCCGCCACCCTTGTTAACGGGCAGTGTGATAATAGTATTGGTCAAGTTGCTATGCCGGCTAATATAGACATCACCAGTTGGCGCTAGGAAGATGTTTCCGGTGTTGTGGATGCTTACGGTGAACTGGGCCGGTAAATATTCGTAGAGCTTCTTACTGACACTGAAACTACCAATTTCGACTTGGCGAGTCTCATTAGCTGACTGCGTATCGACTAAAATAAGGATGGCATTGGAGCCCTTAACAAACGTCGGTTTAATAGTGGCGGGAGTTGCCACAACGGGCTGAAAGATCACCGCGTAGTAGTAGCCGAGAGTAGCTGTTTTTGGTAATTTGATCGTGGCTTTCACAACTGACCAGACGTGGGGCTGAGCGATAAATGAAGCTGGTGAGAAGTGCACGTAGCTGGCCGCAGGGTCGTTAAGGCGTGGCGCCGTAATAGCTGCTTGTCCTGACGTGCCATAGGCACCAAAAACGTTCAGCTCCATGTTAATGGGAATCGCTTGACTGCTGTTGTTCATCAGCTGCAGGGTCTCAGTGGCCGCCGTACCGGGGTGGATCGTCGCATCGATAGAAACGGGAGTGGTCGTCAGACTCAGTGGCGGTGTGGCCGCCAGAGCACGTGCTGGTAGAGAAATAAGGGCGGCCACAGGCGCTACAAGAATAGCAAAAACAACCAGCCGTAGCTTCGGGCGACCTATCATTAAAGTAATTATATAGCTTAGAAGCTGCCAGCGCCAATGACCGTGATGGTGTCGGTATAGTCAGGTGCAGCTGGAGTGGTGGCACTGATTGTTGCCAACTCGTGTAGGACCGTCGTGTCGGACGAAGCGACGGTGTCGTTAGCGATCTCATAGTAGGTTGCGGAGCTTAAACAACCACCGTGCGTACTGCTGGTGTAGGCATAATTCGCGGTATTGTGGGCGCTCACGCCTAGCCCGTATGCTGCCGAACCACTAGCAAAGGTCGTGTTGGAGGAACACGAAACGGTTCCGGCACTCGGGATCGTATAGCTGGCATTGGTGGAGTGTAGCCCGGAGTTGGCATCCTCAGCCCATAAAAACCAACCATCTAAGGCGTTGGTAGCCACCGAGGCAGTAACACCAGTAGTGGTTTCAACCGAACTCGGAGACAGCGTTGTACCAGGACTGGAAAAACTGTCAGTTGTAGGGCTCAGGGATAACGTAAAGGTGGATGGGACCGTGACCGTCACCGAGTAGGCGTTTGAACCGGTGCTGAGGACATCGAGAGCGACGGTTTCGCTGTCTGATCCAGCGGTGAGGGTGGCCGTATAAGCTCCGGCTGTTGGGTTTGTAACAGTGCTGGCGGTTGTTAAGGTGATGCAGTAGAGGGTGCCGGCAGTCAGGCTGGAGCTCGTAGCCATAGTAATGGTTGAACCAGAGCCACTGGAGCTGGAGAGCGTTACGGCCGAGGCCGTTGAAAAGTAGGTCGTGCAGGCTCCTGAAGACGTAATTGCCCCACTGTTAACAGCACCGCTGTTGGTTGTCCAGGGTGAATTGAAAGCTAAGGTAATTGATGATGGTACACCTGTGGTAACCGGTTGAAAAGCGATGGCCAGTTCGTTGCCAGCACCGGCTATCATGGGGCTACCGCCACCAGCTAGTTCAACGACACTGGTATTGTTGAGCGTAGCGGCATGACCTTTTGGTACGACAATGACACCAAGGAGTAGCATAAAAACAACCACTAAGACAAACGTCCTCCTCGACATTCTGAACAAGAGCTGACGCGTGCTTTTAATAGACATATGCTTAAGCATAATGGTAGGCTTTCATCAATGTAGTGTCAAGAAGAAGCATTAGTAGGAGTATATGTTTTTATATTTTTCAGTAACCAAAAGCAGTATACTATACGTTCGTTTATTTTACAAAACCAAGACTCAGCGAGAGGGTCTGCTATAGCCAGTGCCAGGACATAAGTATCATGGAAAAGGTAGTTTGCAGGGGCGCTACCCCACTGGAGTCGTCACCTTGAAGCGAAATAGTGGCCAGTGTGTTCCCATGCAGTATAAAGGCCACTTTGCTAAACCCACCGACGGTTGTATCGGTCATAATAGTTACTAATTGACCGTTCAAGGTTTCTTGGGTCTCATGGTATACGGTTGGCGTGTTTTTGCGGTAGGTGTACGAACTACTATCGGTAAGTTTGCCAAACCTGGTGGTGCTCACCTCGATACCTAAAAACCAGGTTTCAACGTCTTGAGCGGAGAAGTTAAAAACCTCCAGTTCGGGGCCAGTTACCTGGCTGGGGTAGACATTTAACCCCGCTGGATAGTCAAAAGATATGTACTTCCCGGTTTTACGTTTGGGGGTGAGGTCTATTTGGTAGGAGTACTGGTTCTTGCCTCCTGGTACTGGTGTAAAAGTCGCGACCGCGGGGCGGTTCAGCTGTGAAAACACTATTTTGGCCCCAACGATGATAACTACTACCACGAGCAGTAGACTACCTCGCGTAACCAGCTTTTTCTTGGTCATATCTAGCGGTAATTATACAACCCTTTACCGCTTTTGGCAGAGATAGAGCTACCACTACCAGATAATGTAACAGAATCGAGGTAGGGCCTGTACAATATGAGCGTATGAGAGGAAGGTTATTCGCAGTAGTCGTCGCGGGACTCAGCTTGTGTCTCATATGCCTGACTCCACGTACGGTGAGCGCTGCTACCCAAAAGATAAGTATGACCCCTGGCGCGGTAAACGAAGTTGTCCTGCCTGGTTCGGTTACCAAAGGCAGTTTCGAAGTATCTGATGTTGGTCAAACGAGGTTCACGTTTCATGCCTTTGTTTCACCCTACTCTGTTATCGGTGAAAGCTATACGCCTGATTTTACGCCGATTCCTGGCCATCAAAGCGTGACCAGCTGGCTGCAATTAGCTACTGCTCAGGCTACCCTTCAGCCCAACCAGTCAGCTACCGTGTACTATACCTTGACGGTTCCACGAGCTACCCTGCCCGGTGGCTACTACGGTGTGGCGTTTGCCCAGACACAGCTTCCCAGCGCTACCAGTCATGGTGTCACGGTGAATGAACGCGTGGGCTGTATATTTTATATACAAGTTGCTGGACCGGCGAAACAGTCCGGAAAGGTGCTCTCTTGGCAGACGAATGTCTTGCAGAAACCACCACTGGTGGCAACCCTTCGACTCGAAGATAGCGGTTCCGTCCACTACACCTCCGACATTACGGTGACGGTTCGAGATATCTTTGGTACCCCAAAGTATAGTTTTCAAGCCGAAAAGATTATACTACCGCAAACTATCCGAAAAATTATCATTACCAGCGGTTCTTTGCCTGGCCTTGCGCTGCTAAAGGTTAACGGCACGGCTACGGTCTTTAGGCAAACTGACGCGCTGCCAACGCGCTATGTACTAATTATGACAAAAACGACGAAACTAGTCGGCGTGATTATAGCGTTTGCGCTTATTGCTTTGGTGGTGCTACGCTATGGGCTAAGGGCCGTGCGGTCTGGGCGAAAGTTTAAACGGCGACCGTAGTGCTACATAAACACGGGGCGTATAAAGGCGAGCTACACGTATGAGAAAGCTGACAATGTTTGTGGTGTTTGTACTCGTGCTTATTGCCCTGCCGACGCTATCGGCTTCGGCGCTTAACTTTGGCAGCGGAACGTTTGGGTCGTGTCAATATAATACCTGCAGTATTACGCTAAGCTCCGATGTTATTGTGAACCTTGACGTTACCCCACAACCCCCTCCAGGAACCTGTACCGTCCAAAACGGCGTAGCTTCCGTCCTAACTGATGATTCCAATGGCTTTACGTTGACGCTCGGTGATGCTAGTACCAATACTGCTCTAGTAAACGGCAGTGCCTCAATACCAGCTGAGAGTGGTACTTTTGCAAGCCCGGCCAGCTTACAGTCAGATACTTGGGGGTATCGGGTTGATGGGGCTGGTAGTTTTGGCAGTGGGCCGACAACCGTCGAGTCCAATAGCCTTGCCCCCAGCAGTACCCCGGTATTTGCAGCCATCGAAGCCAGTAACCAAACTGCCGATACCATTGCCAACACTTCGACGGCGGCTGATCCGGCGGTGAACGTCAATGTTTTTTACGGTGCCTGTGCCGATACGGCTATTGTGCCAGGTGAGTATTCCACAGCCGTAACGTACACGGCCGTCACGAACTAACCGGTGTGCCGTCTAGGCTACTTCAAAACGCTTGTGCATCGTAGTATACTACGTGCTGTTATACGGCTTTGACGAAAGTGGAATAAACAGGAGTAAAACATGCCCCCATTTGGCAGCTACCCAACACGCCTACCGAATATTGGTGGTGATAATAATGTCTGGGGATACATCTTAGAGAACTTTTTAGCTGTTTCCTTTCAATATGCGGCCACGACTGGAGGTGTTAATGGCTACTTGAATACTTCAGTTAACCAAGCTACCTCTAGTACACCCGGCTTTGTGCAACTCGGTGGAGACCTCGCCGGCAGTAGCAGTTCAGCCACCAGCCCCCAACTACTGGCGGTGACTACAGCGGCTACGGTCGGGTCTGCTACTCAAATTCCGGTCATCACCTACGACGCCAAAGGCCGAATTACAGGCACCTCGACGGCCGCTATAACGTCAGGTACTCAGCGGACCTTTGCCTTTTTTAATAGTTAAACGGAGCACTACTTTTAAACTTTCGAGGTGGGGTGCTCACCGCCGCTTCTTGTTAGCCGAGCCAGCTCGTGGTTGCCTATATCCAATGGCGGTTAGCTCTAGGTCAGCGCTGGTTATCTTAACGCCGTTAAAGTCAGCTTGTTCTAGGGCTTTTTTAAGAGACTTTTTAGTAAAACCACCCTTGTGGGCAAAAAAGTCATCACCGCTTACTTCGATTTGTTTGCCATAGCCGTAGACGACATCCTTAACGGCGATCGGACCCATTGGAGATATGTATAAGATATCTTCGATGTCTAAGTTTTCTTGTACTACTCGCTGCATAACCGCCCCAAGATCTGGTGTCCGAATCTCTACCACACCTCCTGGTTTCAGGATGCGGTAAAATCCTTTAAGCACGTTCGCTACATCGTGTCGTGGGTAGTGCTCAAGGTTATGTGAACAATAGATGGCATCGTACGAGTTGGCATCTAGTGAAGAAAGGTCGCGTCCATCAGCCATAATATCTGGTTTGACTTTTGGATCGATGTCTAGGGTGTGGACGTCCCAATGCTGGTAGGCAGCCGGAACCGTTCTGTCACTACCCGCACCAACACTAAGTATTGTTTTCCTTTTTCCTGATGGACGTACCGTCACTGAAACTGATTCTGCTGGCGTAGAACTACTAGACTTTGCAAACTGGGTGTCCATCATATCTTCTACTCGCAGTGTTTTGGCCTTTGTATGACCAAGTAGTACGCCACCGTGTCCCCAAACCGTTGCACCACACTTCCTCGCTCGGCTGCAAAACGTTAAGTCCTCGCCAACGTGTGAATCGCCAATAATGTCATGCCCAAACCATTTCCAAGGATCCTTGTTGTATACTTTCTCCATTTTCTTAAGCAATGTACGGTGCATTATGGTAAAGCCCATGCCACACACCGTCAGAGGCATGACTTTATCTTGTTCAAAGTTTGTGACTGGTACGTAGTCTTCGCCGCCTTGTTTGGCAAACCAGCAGGGGCGAAGTAAGTTATCTTCACCAAAATAGGTTAAGTAACAGCCTGAGACAACCTTCATCGGGTTGTTGCTCGCGTAGTCCAGCAGTTTATAGACATCATCCGCTTGAAAAGTAATGTCCCAATCGAGCATTAGGAGCCAGTCAGCTTCAGTCTTATCTAAGAACGTTTGAACTAACATATTTCGGCTGCTGGGAATATAGCCGGACTGCGAAGAAGTATAGCCACCAAATAGCTGACGACCAGTTTGGGGGTTGGTGTCGAAACTGAGAAACCCAATAATGGAGTCCACAAATCCTTGTTGTAGTAATTGCATACCACCTAAAGGAGATGGTATCCAGCCAAGACAGAGCTTAGGTGACTTTCCAGGCACTAATGTATGCTCCTAGTTGAATTGTAGCAGTATTGGCTGCAGTTGATACTGAGCCCGATACGGCATTAACCATCACCGAGACGTTTCCTGTAGCTGAAGCACTACCAATCACACCATTTAAAACAACATTACCGGTAAAACCCGAAGTGGTTAAAAATCCATTAGCCTGAGACGCTGAAGTAGCGGTGGCGGTATTATAGACATTATTGAATTTACTATTAGCTGCTCCTCCTGCTGCGGCATAACTTAGGGTTGAGCCGGCTGGTACGGCTATGGCTACTCCAAAACCGGTAGAGGCGGTGGCTGTTACGGCTGCCGGTATATTTGCTTGAAAAGCGTAGGCCTGTCCGGTTTGCACAATCGGGAACGTTAGTCCAGTCACAGCCGTCATAACGGTTGTACCTACAGATTGAGTGGCGGTGTTTCTGGCAACGTAGTTATCTTTTCCAGTGCCGGCATTATCAAAAATGATCATTTCAGCCGGTAGCACTGGAGCGTTAGTGGTTATACTGTTAGTTAGGTTGGCAGTTGTGTTGCCAGAGAGTTGGTTAGCCGTAATATGAATTGCTCCGTAGGCTACCGAACCGGCATTTAATAAAATTCCGGTGCCATTACCGCTCGTGTTATTAGATGGGCCAACCACATTACCAACCATGTTAACTTTTGTAGCACCGGCTGTATTAGCGGCCGTTATGCTGACGCCCGTTGTCCAGTTTGAAATTTCACAGCTGGTGATAGATATATCTCCAACGTCGGTAGCCGTGATACCAGTTGATGTGGTACTGCCGTTTAGGTTAAGAATGTAACAACTATCAATCTCTACTCCGTATGGACCACCTCCAGAGGTCGTACTAATCGAGATAGCACTACCGCTGGTCATGGTTGCAGCACCAGTCATCCAACAACCGACTAAGCGGAAGTGATTTATGGTACCAGCGCCGGTTAGTTGAATCGAGTTGCTGACCCCTTGATCGAAGAAACAGTTAATAGCGTACACCGAAGCTAAGGTTGTACTAGCCACCGGGCTTAATGAAAAGTTGTTGGTGTAGCCAATAAAGTCGTTATTAGCGAGGACCACACCGCCGCCGTTAGCAGTACCACTAGTCGTCGTGACACTCACACCTACAGCTCCTGTTCCTGATACGGTGGTGCCGACCCCAAGACAATTAGCTATTACGGTTGAACCCTGACCACCAGCTAATTCAATAGTATTGCCGTTACATTGCCCAAAGTTACAGTTCTCAATAATACCACCATTACCGGAGTTAGTACCGTGCATGCCGATAGCGCCAAACATTTGATGCGTACCACCGTTACCACTAAATTCACAGTTTTGAACTATAGGTTGTAAGCTATTACCAAACTCCAGCACAAAACCTGCAGTCTGTTGAACACCCGAACTAAAGAAGTTCATGCCAATAAATGCTGTCGGGTTACCGGTCGAGGTATTGGCGGTAATCCAGTTGCCGGCAACGTTGGCGGTCATACCGACGTAACTCTCACCGTAACTGCCCATAAAGGTAAACGAGCTCGGCAGGGCGCCGCCCGAGTTCCAAGCACCACTAAATAAATACGTACCTGCTGGAAACCAGATGATCGAGCCTTCCTTAGCCCCTGCTAGAATAGTGTTTATATTCGCAAGGTTGGTTGCTGCCGAGTTCGTAGTAAGAACTGGCGTAACTTGCTGGGTTATGTCAAGCCAGCCATTGAGACCAGTCCCGGTACTCGTAGTTGAAGATCCAATCGATTCTTCTTGGCCGCTACTGTTAAATACTAACCAGCCAGAATTGGTGTAATTTGCCCAGCCGTTGGCGGGAATAGTAAAGGTACCAGTTAGCTGATTAGTTGCTGCCGCTGATCCTGAAGGAACGACGTACAGCGTTATATTAATACCACTATTCGTAGTATTAGCTAAGTGAATATCGCTTATGAGGTAAATCGTGCTGGCTGGAACAACACCACCACCGGCACTGAGCATCGCGGCTGCTGTAGTGCCTAATTGGCCTTGGCCTAAAACTTCAAATGTATCCGTCCCACTCGAGACCGAGTCGCCGCTCACGGTGTACGTAATATCTGCCCCGGTGCCGGCGCTGCCCTGTAGTGAATATCCTGCTTGAAGTGTAATCATGGTCTACGTTATGGTGAAGTGAGAAAACTTATTAGTTTGACGTACGTGTGGTGACTCTAAAGACAGGGCCACAATAACGGTCATTGCTTAATAGTAGCACGCTCCCTCTGTTCTGTTCTTACTAAATAATAGCATAAGCCAAACGAGACAGACAAGCAGTGTAACAATATGCCAGACGTACGCTTTGCCGCCTTGCAGCAACGACTTTACCCCTGTTCTTTGAACAGGGCTAGGACATGTTCGCTGCGAAACCGTATATGCCGACTGGGCGTTCTAAGTGAAGGAAGCTTGCCAAAGGCCAAGGCTGGGATGAAGCTTACATTTATAATGAGCTATACGATGAATACAAAACCGCTGCAGAACTAGCGCAGCTATCCGGCTTCCAAAAAGACGAAGGCCCGGTACAGTTTAGCCTGATTCCGAACCAATTTACCAGTGAGCTTGGTACGAGACCAGTCGACCGACAACAAGAAATCTTAACCGACTTGCAAGCAGAAAATCCAAACCTCAAGTTGCACGTACCGAGTGTTTTAGATGGCTTGAGCTTCTGGCAAACCTTGCGAGCTGCAGGCGATACGCTAAAAAATGGTGACGTCTGGGGCAGAACTGGTATCCGCCACTTTAACCTAGCAGCCAAACGGCTCGACAGGTGGCTGGACGTGCCGCTCTCGAGTGTCAGCGACGATGGTCAGCCGACTCTGTACTATTCGAATGCTGAGTACGGCCTCATTGCTCGGCTCGCGGTGGGGTAAAATTTGAGCTTTGCTACTTACCTTAATTCTTTTTCTTTTGCTACAATTTTAATCAAGAGGTAAGTAATCCAAAAACCGTTCGCGGTAATCGGTGCCTCAAGTGATACGTATGTACATATAGGTGGCTATGTCTTGGAACGAAAGCTGCTGTACATATATCAAGAACCCTTCATCCCCCACGAATGGCCATTACGGGTGCTTCAAGGGCACTGAGAATATAAAAGCTTATCTATGCGTAGATGAGGTATATGAACGTAATGGGATTTAAGGGCTCGACAGGTGGCTGAACGTGCCGAACTCGAATGTCAACAACGATGGTCAGCCGAATCTGAACAATTCGAATGCTGAGAACGACAACAATGCTCGGCTCGCGGCGAGGGACGAAGGATTAATCGTTATTATGGTATGCTCTTGCGCCAGCCGCCGATCATGCGGCGAGCCTCACTTAAACGAGCCTGTATCTTTAGTGTATTAGTTTCGTTGGCCAAGTGGAGCTCTAGAATAGCCCGAAGCTTAAGAGCAGTTAACTCAGCACTAGCGTCGGCTTGGATGAGGTAGGTTGCCTTAATTGGCTTTGGGGCATGCTTGGCCAGGATGAGCTGCTTTAAAATCTCACCGCAGCTCTCAACCGTGGGCTCACCAAGCGTATGACGATATTTCTTGTCTAGACTTACATTTAATTCTGCTAACTTTTTGTACACTTCATAGATGAGCGAAATTACTGGCAGTTCTTCCATTTCCTACAGTCTAACAAACATCTGGCACGCCTGGGCTAACTTTCGAAAAGGCAAAAAACCAAGTCGAGCCATTCGGATGTTTGAAGCTAACTTAGAGCACAACTTGCTTAAACTCTGTGCTGACCTCAACCATAGTACTTACGTACATGGGACGTATGACCATAAGACAGTCAGCGAAAAGAAACGTCGTGATATTGCGGTAGCCCACGTAAGAGATCGAGTAGTTCATCGGCTACTGTATGACTATCTTGTGCCAGTTGTCGATAAACACTTTGACTACGACGTCTGGTCGTGCCGACAGGGCAAGGGGTTACATGCCGGCCTAAAACGAACGAAGCACCTAACCTCTAAGTATGCTGATTCCTGGGTCTGGCGGGCAGACATAGCTAAGTTCTTCGACAATGTTACTCACCAAACTTTAAAAGAATGCTTGCACCGATTCGTTGCAGATGATGGTGCTCTATGGCTGTTTGACAAAATCATCGACAGCTACGCCATAATTACTAGTCAGTCAGTCAGTCAGTCAGTCAGTCAGTCAGTCAGGTATCCCTATTGGCAACTTAACCAGTCAAATCTTCGCAAACATATATTTAAACGAGTTTGATCGTTTTGTACGGCATGAGCTTAAACCACTAGCATATGTTCGCTACGGTGATGATTTTGCGCTTTTCGTACCAGATAAACAGACTGCTACTAAAATGCAGGCTAGGGCTTCGTCGTGGCTCTTGAACAGTCTTTCCTTGCCGATTCACCCGAAAAATAACCACGTTTTTAAGGCCAGACAAGGATTGTATTTTCTTGGCCATAAAATTTATCCCAACTCGCTCATATCTGTTGATAAAGCAATGCGGATAAAGATAAAGCAAGCGATCA
>Ga0302325_10020779_pt1 | contig 13759 bp, 10 predicted proteins | sample Palsa_T0_2_FD_201948 | JGI IMG/M metagenome (GOLD analysis project Ga0302325, IMG submission 201948) | Peat permafrost microbial communities from Stordalen Mire near Abisko, Sweden - Palsa_T0_2 | ecosystem: Environmental > Terrestrial > Soil > Palsa > Peat permafrost | place: Sweden: Abisko... | reverse complement strand
CTCGTATGCCCGCGAGAGCGAGGTTGCAACCGCCTTCTCGCCGGATGAGGCCCCGACGAAGACCGACAACGCTCGGGTCGGATCCTGGTCGCGAAGCCATAAACGAAGGCCGTCTTCGGCGTGCTTGCTGACCGCTCGGTAGACGATGGCAGGCACGTCCAGGCCGACGAGATCACGAGCGAGGTACTCGGCCGGGTCCATCGTCGGCAGGAACGGGAACGGGCGTTCGTTGGGATTACGGTCGCTCTCATCATCGATGTCGTAAAGAACGAGGCCATCTATCCCCACCGACCGGAGTCGCGCGAGTGTGACCTCAGCGATCTGCCTGGTCTGCTCCGGTCCGGTCGCCAGCCTCGGTGGCGTCACCGCGAAGATCAAGAACTCACCCGTCCGATCGGCGATGCGCTGCTGTAGCTCCACGGCCGGAACCGTAGCCAACCGTGGACGCCTCGGGCCAGCCCGACGCCGCGTTTCTCGTGCCCGCGGGAGCGTGCTGGCGCACGAACTACGTGCGCGAACTTGCAAGCCAGACCACTTAGCTGTCGTGCTGGGCTCGCTCGAGCCAGCCGAGCAGCACCAGCAGCGCCCCAGCGTCGCCGCGGACCGTCGCCGTCGCGGCGGGATCGTCAGCGAGCACCGCGAGCAGCGCGTCGGGCGTGCACACGATCGTCGTCGCAACCGGCCCGAGGGGCGGCACGTCGGTGACGGTCAAGAGCTCGCCGCGTCGCACGTGCAGATACGTCTGACTCCCGGCAGCCGTGCCGGGGTCGTGGGCGATCGTGAAGCGCTCGCCGGCGGTCCAGCGGGGGCGCACCATGCACGCGACCAGCGCGAACGTCAACGGGGGGTCGAGCCGCACTCCCGCCGCGTCCAACTCCGCGAGGCTGACACGCAAGCGGGTCAGTTCGGTGAGCACCGGCAACGCCCCGCGATCTCCCTGGACCCGCGGAAGGCCGCGGCGCAGCGCTCGTCGCAGCGGCCCGGCCGTGATCAGGCGCGCCAGCTCCGCGTAGCTGCCCGTGACTCGGAACGTGACCTCGGCGAGGTCGCGCGGCGCGCTGGCACGCACGATCTCGGGCGTCGCGGAGCCACCGGCGGCGGTGAGCTGCACGCAGGTCTGCTCGTCGAGCACGAGGTCGTAGGCGAGCGCGCCGCCGCCCAGGGCGCGCTGCAGTGGCAGCAGCCCCACCAGCAGCCGGCCGGCGCTGTCGGGATCGCGCGCGCACATGCTCGCGAAAGCCGCCCGGAGCCAGGGCTGGACCGAGCTCGCATCGGGGCCCTCCGATCCCGGCACGGGCTCGCTATCGGCCGCGCCCTCGGGCTCACTCGGGATGCTCGCGCGCAGGCGCGACAGCGCGGCGTCGAATCGCTCGAGCTCGACGCTCGCGTCCGGATCGGGGTCGGCGGGCGTGTCCTCGCTCCCGGCCTGCGCAACCCGCTCACCGCGCAGCATTGCGACGAGCTCGCGCAGCTCCTGTACTGCGCCGTACGCCCGGATCGAGCGGGCGTCGCGCTCATGCAGCGCGGACTCGAGCTCGTCGACTCGCCGCTCGAGCTCCTCAACCCGCGCCCGGGCCTGCGCGCTACGCCCCGCCTCGGCTAGGGCCAGTCCCTTGATCTGCTCGAACTCGGCACGCAGCTCTCCGAGGATCGCGGATACCGCATCGCTGCCGATTGAGTCCTGGGCCGGCGCCACTCCGGGCGCGATCGGAACGCCACGGGCGGCGAGCAACGCCCGCTCTCCGGTCAGCGCCCGCTGGTCCGCCGCCCCGCCGATGCCCGGGGCCGGACGCGCCATCTCGGGCCAATCCACCGAACGCGACAGCACCGTCGACTCGACCAGCGCCAGCTCGAGGCTCAGATCGAACGCGCGCGGCGATCCGGCGGCCGGCGCGCGCTCAATCTGCCTCTGCAGCTGCTCGAGCTCGTACTCGAGCTCTCGCACGCGCGCCTCGGCCGCGGCCAACTCACCGGCCTCGATCCGGAGCGCCTCCTGATCGGCCTCGCGCTCGCGATCGAGCATCTCCTCGCGCTCTAGCCGCATCGCCCGTTCGGAGTGCGTCCGCTGCTCTGCCGCGCGCAGTTGCTGGTCGCGGTCGGCGAGCTTCTTGCGCAGCCGCCCTGGCTCACGCCGAGCACGCTCGAGCGCCTGCTCGAGCTCGAGCGCGCGAATCGTCAGCTCTGCGACCGCCTCCTCGGCATCCGCCTGGCGCTCGCGTGCTCGCTGCTCGGCCAGCTCTGCCGTCCGCACGCGGCGGTCGACCAGCATTTCGGCATCGGCGCTGTGCGGCGCCCGCGGCGAGGGTCCGCTTCTCCGCTCCTGCAGGTGCGCCGCCTCGTCGGGCAAGGGTGGACCGACGGCTCTCGGCAGCGGCACGACCGCGAGGCCCAGCTGCAGCCAGATCCGTCCACCGAGGAAGGGGGCGAGCCAGGCGGGAACCGAGAACGTCATCTGCCAGCTGCCCGGGGGCGCGCCGGCCAGGCTCGGCGGCTCGGGCGTCGCGGTGAAGCGGTGCCGCCGGCCTTCGGCTTCGACCACCAGCACGGGCTGCCCGCCGAGGACCGGGCGCCGGCGCCGCCAGCGGCCGCGGACGCTGACCGTCAGCTTTTCGTCATTCTCCGGAGCCCACTCGACTGCCTCGACCGCCAGCGCGGCTCCCACTCCGGATGGATCGGCCATGGCGCGCGACCGTAAGGGGCGAACCGGACGGATCGGCGTGGCCAGGGAGGTGGCGCGCCGATCAGTGCTCGCGGCTGTTGGCCTCGCGCAAGCGCGCCGTCACGGCTCGTGCCTCGACGAGCAGCGACTGGGCCTCGCTGAGCCCATCGCCGACGCTGTTCGTGCCATGTGCATGTGCGAGCTCGGTACCGAGCCGCTCGAGCTCCGCGCGCAGGCCTGCGGCCTCGGAGAGCGCGGCTAGGCGGGCGACATCGCTCTGCGCCAGCTCTGTGCGCAGCGCGACGAGCTGCCCTGACAGCTCGCCGGTGCGGGCCTCGAGCAGCACCCGCTCGGCTCCCTCTCGCTCGGTGACGGACCGCAGCTGGAGCAGCTCGTCACGCAGGTGCACCGCCTCCCGCGCCGCGCGCTCGAGCTCTGCGCGCAGGCTCGCAGAGTCCTGCTCGACCAGGGCGAGCAGCCCTTCGAGCTCCCGGCGCAGCTCCATCTGGGTCGCCTCGAGTGCCGTCTGTTGCGCGACCCGCCCCTCGAGCTCGGCGCTGGCGCCGGCGAGCGCGCCGCGAAGCTGGGCCTCGGACGCGGCTCGCTGCTCAAGCTCGGCTCGGAGCGCCGCGATCGTCCCCTCCCGCCGATCGGCGCTCTCCGCGCGCGCCGGTGGCTCGGGCACCGGTGGCTCGGACGCCGGTGCTGCCGACGGAGCCTCTGTGCCGTCGTCTGGCAGCTCGGCGACGAACGACACCGTGGGCAGCGGGATCTCGACGTTGCCGAACCACAGCGCCATCTCCTCACCGAGGTGTGGCTCGAGCCATGATGGGAGCGCAAAGCTCGCCGTCCACGCTCCCGGCCGACCGAGCCGCGGCCGTCGCGCTCCTGGCAATGCCGGAAACCGGTGCCGCCGGCCCTCGGCCTCGACCAGCAGGAAGGATCGGGCGTCGGACATCCGCCGCCGCCCCGCCCAGCGCCCCGTGACCCTGACCGCGATCCGCGCACCTCCGAGCGGGGCACACTCGATCCGATCCACCTCTACCGGGATTGGCGACTCGTCGCTCATCTATACGTGATAACGCGCGGCCCGGCCCGTGCGGATCTTACCCCCGCTCGGCGTTTCTCACGCGCCACGCCATCCGTGACTGAAGCGACCACAGCTCGATGAATCCCGGCGCCGCGGCCTGCGAGAAGAGCCCGCCCGATGCCGAGAACGTGGCCAGCTGAGCGTCGTATACGGCGTTCGGCGACTCGCGCGTCACGACCCGGGCCGAGCCTTTGTACAGCTTCACCCCGATCGTCCCCGTGACCTGTGCGTTGACGGCGTCCATGTAGGCGTCAAGGTCGGTGCGCAGCGGCTCCCACCACAGCCCCGCATAGACGAGGTAGGCCCATTTCTGATCGAGCGCCGGCTTGAACTGATTCTGGTGGATCGTGCCGACGAGCCGCTCGAGCTCCTGATGGGCGGGCAGCAGAATCGCCGCGGCCGGGACCTCATAGATGTCGCGCACCTTGAGGCCGACGATCCGGTCCTCGATCTGATCGACGATCCCGACGCCGTGGCGCGCCCCGATCTCGGCCGTGCGCTCGAGCAGCTCCACCAGCCCGAGCCGTTCGCCGTTCAGCGCCACCGGCACCCCGCGCTCGAACGACACGCTCAAGATCTCGGACTCGTCCGGGGCCTCCTCGGGCCGCGTGACGAGCGTGAACACATCGTCCTCGGGTTCGTGGTCGAGATCCTCGATCCAGCGGCCCTCGCTCGAGCGCCCCCACAGGTTGTCGTCGATCGAGTACGGCGCGCTCTCGGTGCCGCCCTTGACGGGGATCCCGTGCTCGCGCGCATACGCGACCTCCTCGTCGCGACCCATCCGCCAGCCGCGGACCGGCGCGATCAGCTTCAGCTCCGGCGCCAGCGTCGCGACCGTCGCCTCGATCCGGACCTGATCGTTGCCCTTCCCCGTGCATCCGTGCGCGATCGTGTCGCATCCCGTCTCGCGGGCATACTGGACCGCGAGCTTCGCGATCAGCGGCCGGCCGAGTGCCGTGAACAGCGGATAGCCGAGGCCGTAGATCGCGTTCGCCTTGATCGCCGGCAGCACATACTCACGCGCGAACTCCTCGCGGGCGTCGACCACGTGGCAGTCGATCGCCCCGAGCTGGAGTGCCTTGCCGCGGACAACCTCGTAGTCCTCGCCCGGCTGGCCGAGGTTGACGGTCAGCGCCACGACCTCAGCCTCGTACTGGTCCTGGATCCATTTCAGCATCACGCTCGTGTCGAGGCCGCCGCTGTACAGCAGCAGCACGCGGTGGACGTCCTCGGGCGCGGCGAGGTAGCTCGCGGACAGCTGTGGCTCTGATTCGGGCATTCCGGGCGCCACAGTATGCCCGGCCGGGTGCCTTCAGCCCGTTCTCAAGTGATCCGCGTCGTCTCCGTGCATCGCGCGATCCCCGGACTGAACTTGCCGACGTCCGGCGTGTTGACGTAGTAGTCCGAGACGAAGTAACCCGTCGTCAGCAGGTCCCAGATCGCCGAGCCGTTGACCGAGCTCGAGGACTGCACCTGGCACGCGATGCGGATCGTGGCGCCGTTCGGCAGCGCGCCCTCCTTCGCATAGCCCGTGCCCGGTCCCGAACGCTCGTAGAGGACGCCCGAGCCGACGCCGTAGACGTGGTAGGTCTGCGGAGTCGAGCCAGGCGGCGCGGTCCAGACCGGGGTCCCCGGCGGCGGCGGCGCGCTGGTCGTCGTCGTGGTCGTCGTCGTCGTCGTTGGCGGCGGGCTCGATCCCGGCGGGACGCAGTGCGCGAGCCCCGGGCTGTACCCGCCGACAACCGGGGTGTTCGCGTAGTAGTCCGAGACGAAGTAGCCGTTGGTCAGCAGATCCCACATCCCCGAGCCGTTGACCTCGCTCGAGGTCTGTATCTGGCAGGCGATGTCGATCGTCGCCCCGTTTGGGAGCCAGCCCGCCGTGCCGTAGTTTGTTCCCGGCCCGGTCCGCTCGTACAGGCCGTCGTTGCCGGTGCCGGTCACCGAGTACGCGTGCGGCGTGGAGCCGGCGGGCGCGACATACGGGCCCGTCGTCGTCGTCGGCGGCGTCGTCGTGATCGGCGGCGATGAAGAGGAGGACCCACCCGGAGGATTGGTGTTGGCCTTTATGTGCAGCGTGCCGATCACCGCCAGCCCGTACTCACCGTCGATGTAGCCGGTCGAGCGGTTGAACGTCAGCGCGCTGCGCCCGGTCGGGCTCGCATTCTGCTCGACGACATTGAGCTGATTGCCGCTGACCGTGTCGACGATTACGACGTGGCCGTAAGGGCCGCCGGCGAGCGTGATGATGTCGCCCGAGACGGGGATGTAACCGGAGCCGTTCGGGTGGTGGACGTAGTACTGCGAGGGCGCGTCCTGGTAGAGCGCGTTCGCGTTGCCCCAGATGATCGGGTCATGGAACTCCTGGGTGACGAACCGCGTCACGAGGTCGACGCACTGATACTGCCCGTTGTCGTTGTCGCCGTAGCCGTTGGAGTACACGTTCACGCCGTGGCCCCCGAACCACTCGCTGCCGGGAACGAGGATCGTCCCGTACGGCGGATAGGAGGAGCCGCCGATGCCGGTGACCGTCGGCGACTCGGTCGCCTTGATCGGGATCACGCTGATGCGGCGACCAAGGTGCTTGCGCCCATGGCGCCGTCCATGGGCGACGATCCTGGCGCTCGCACGATGGCGGTCGCCCGAGCAGTCGACCGTCGCGGTGTTGGCGCCGGAGCGCACGCCCTTCGGAACCGTCCAGCGCCATTCCAGCTCGCCGCTCGCGGCCGCTCCGTACGCGCTTGCAGCGAACCGCTTGCGATGCGCGGACAGCGTCAGCCGGCAAGCGGCGTTCTGCCCGACGTCCGCTGACAGCACCACCATCTGCCCCGAGCTCGCTCTCGCCGGAGCGCTGAGGATCCGCGGCAGCGCGGGTGCGGTCGGCTTGCCGGAGCTGCCGCTGCTCGGCCCAGCAGCGCTCGCCGCCGAGCCCAGCGTGATCGCGATCAGGGCCCCGATCGCACACACCCACGAGATCCAGCTCCGGAACTTCGCTGCGCTGCCCGTGCCGCCCACAGTGACTCCCTTCGCTCTGGTGCCCCACGACCCGCCCGGCCGGGTCCCAATGGGGGCGAACCTAGTTCGGCAACTGTTTGTTTTTGGTTAACCCGGTGTCCGCGGCCGCACCCGCCGGCGCACGTCCCACCACAGCGCCTCGTACGAGATCGCCCCCCGCGACCCCGGCGCGAATGCAGCCACGACGCTGCGCTCCTCCCCCATCCGCTCGACTTCGTCCGCGGATGGGATCGCCGCACCGAGCATCTGGAACGAATGCTCGGAGCGGACGCGCGCCATCACCTGCCGGTGCAGCGACTTGCGCACCTCGACCATCGAGAAGAACGCGAGCACTTGAAGCCCACCTGGCCCTCCCTCGACGAGCCCGTCGAGCTGCGCGAACGTACGCGCCGACAGAGTCGCGGGGATGATCGGGACGAGCAGCACGTCCGCGGCCTCGAACACGCTCTCGGACACGAGCGAGATGCTCGGCGGGCAGTCGAGGAACACGTAGTCGTACTCGTCCGCGAGCGGCTCCAGCACCCGCGCCAGCCGGGTGGTCGGCTTCTTGAAGCCGTCGAGCGCCAGGTCCATGTGGCGGTAGGAGAAGTCGGCTGGGAGCAGGTCGAGGCGCTCGAAGTCCGTCCCCCTGATCAGTTCGGGCACCTCGGACTTGAGTCTCACGAGCTTGCCTGCACCGCCGCGGACCTTCGGCTTGACCCGGAACAGGAACGTCGCGGCGGCCTGGGGATCGAGGTCCCACAACAGCGTGCGGGCCCCGCCGCGCGCTGCGAGGTACGCAAGGTTGACCGCGGCAGAGGTCTTGCCGACCCCGCCCTTGATGTTGTACGTCGCCAGTACCTTGCTCACCCAAACGTCTCCTTGACGAGCCTGCGCTGCCTCTTTGACGCGAACGCGGCGAACACGTCGGCGAGCTCGCCGCGCGCCGCGTGCTGATCGGCGCCGACGCGCCCGACCAGCAGCCCCATCGCCATCAGTGCGGCCGAGCCTCCCGGCAGCGCCGAGACCTCCTCGCGCAGCGTCCGCAGGGTCGCGGCCTGAACCTCGCGGTCCTGGTGGCGCCCGAGGACATCCTGCAGTGCTTTCAGCGTCTTGATCATCGGCTTGACGACCTCGTCCGCGTACAGCTGCGTGCCGAACAGCTCGAGCAGGTAGCGCAGCTCCTTACCCTTCTTGCGCAGCTCGTGCAGCGCCTCGGGAGGGCTCGAGTCGTCGATCGCTGAGCCCATCCGCACCATCCGCCGGTACACCTTCGCGATCCGCCGGCCGGCGAATTCACCGATCGGCATCGCCGCCGCACGGCGTTCGGCGCCCGGCATCTCCACGAGCTCGTCGAGCAACGCCTCCCAGTCGCGCCACAGCGCCAGCGCCCGATCGGAGCGCAGCGCCCTGACCATCTCCCGGCGCGCGGTCAGGCGTCTGGAGCGGAGCACGCCGAGCAGCGGGTCGAGGTCGCCGGCGAAGCCGTCCGGCACGAGCGCCCGCATCGCGTCGAACTCGAGCACGTACACGTCCAGGTCGCGCGCGTCGCCGGTCGCGCGCTGGAGCCAGCGGAACTCGGTCCGGAGGCGTTCGAGCTCCGCCGGCGGAAAGGCCGTCTTACACTCCCGCTGAACCGCCCGCGAGCGGCGCACGGCGACGCGGAAGTCGTGCAGGAACTCGGCGTCGACGTCGGCGATCGTACCCTCGAGGTTGGCCTGGACCACCTCCAGCAACGCGCGCAGCACGGCGACCGTGGCCGCGTCGGTCCGCTGCTCGAACTTGAGCTTCACGGCCGGCTTGGATGAGATCCCAGCGGGCCGCCCACCCGCCGCTCGCACTGCCTCGTCGACCAGTGGCCGGCGCGGCACGGAGAAGCCAAGCTCCCGCTCGAGCGTGCGCCGCGTCCGCGCGAGCGCCTTGTCGTAGCCCCGCACGGCGCTCAGCCGGAGGCGGGTGCGGAGCTCGAACTCGCGCTGGGGGGACGCGACCAGCGCCGGCAGCTCGAGCGTCATCCGGACGACAGTCTTGTGCTCGTCGTCGAGCACGTCGAACGCCTGGCTCCTGCTCCGTACCAGCACCTGCGCGAGTAGCGCACGGACACCGACGACCGGGACGAGCGCCTCGCGCAGCGGACCCGGTTCGAGCTCGATCGGAAGCACCCGCCGTGGCGCCGAGGCCCAGGCCGCGGATGGTCCAGGACTGGCGCCGTTGGAGCCGCCGAGCGACAGCCGGCCCTGCTCGTGGACGGCCCACAGCCCGGCGGCGTGCAGCAGGCCGTCGAAAGTGTCGTAGAACGTTCGCTCGGACTCGCTCGTCTCCCGGTCGCGCAACTGCAGGCGCTCGTGGAGCATCGCGCTCGCCTCCTCGGGGGTAACCCCGTCAGGGAGAAGCAGATCGTCGGCACTCACGCGAGCGACTGTAACCGCCCGAGCGCCTCGTCGACCTGATTTTCCGTAACTATCAGCGGCGGCTCGAAGCGGATCGTCGCCGGGCCTGTCGCGTTCACGACCAATCGCTGCTCGAGCAGCGCCCGTCGCGCGAGCTCGGGCGCCTGCACGCCGTCGATCGTGTCGATCGCGAGCATCAGCCCGCGGCCGCGGACGGCGGCGGCGTACGGTAGCTCCGCGAGCCCTGCCGCCAACCGCTCACCGAGCTCCCGCACCCGCTCGAGCAGCACCGGTTCAGAGCAGATCTCGAGCGCGACCAGCGCGGCCGCGCAGGCAACCGGGCCCCCGGCGAAGGTCGAGCCGTGATCGCCGGGTCTGAGCACGTCGGCGAGCCGCTCGCCGGTCACGAGCGCGCCGATCGGAAGCCCGCCGCCGAGCGCCTTCGCGCTTGTCAGCGCGTCGGGGACGACACCCGTCTGCTCGTACGCCCACAGTGACCCGGTCCGCCCCATTCCCGTCTGGATCTCGTCGAAGATCAGCGCCGCCCCGGCGCGATCGCACGCCTCGCGCGCGCTCCCGAGCAGCGCATCAGAGAGGATGTGAATCCCGGTCTCGCCCTGGATCGGCTCGAGCAGCACGGCCGCCGTGTCCTCGGTGACCGCCGCGTCGAGCGCCGCCGGGTCGGGCGGGACGACCACGAATCCCGGCACGAGCGGCGCGAATGGTGCCTGCTTGGACTCCTGCGGCGTCGCCGACAGCGCGCCGTATGTACGACCGTGGAAGCCGCCCTCGCAGACCACGAGCCGGCCTCCGGGGCGGGCTCGGCGTGCGAGCTTGATCGCCGCCTCGTTCGCCTCCGCGCCGGAGTTGCAGAGGAACACCTTTCCTCCGAGCGAGCTTTCGGACAGCCGCGCCGAGAGCTGCATCGCCTGAGCGGTGTAGTACAGGTTGGTGGCATGAGTCAGCGTGCCGACCTGCTCGCGGATCGCGTCCACCACGCGCGGGTGGCAATGGCCGACGTTGAGGACGGAGATCCCGGCGAGGAAGTCGAGGTACTCATTTCCCTCGGAATCCCACAGCGAGCAACCGCTGCCGCGCACGAACTGGACCGGCGCGCGCGCGTAGGTCGGGATCGCGTAACGGCGCTCCAGCTCCTGGAGCTCGGCGAGCGAGGGCGGCGGAGCCCCCCCACTCAATTGCCGGGTCCGATCTTGGTCCCCTGGCCGGCGTCGGTGAACAGCTCGAGCAGCAGCGAGTGCGGCACCCGGCCGTCGACGATGTGGGCGAACGAGACGCCGCCGTGGATCGCGTCGAGGCAGGCAGCGAGCTTCGGCCGCATCCCGCCGGCGACCTCGCCGAGCGCCGACTCGACCTCTGCGGCGGCCGCCTCGGAGACGACGCTGTCCTGATCTGAGGGGTCCCGCAGCCAACCCGCGACGTCGGTCAGGAACATGATCTTGTACGCGCCGAGTGCGCGCGCGACCGCGCCCGCAGCCTCATCGGCGTTGACGTTGTACGAACGGCCCTCGCGATCGGCGCCGACCGAGGCGATCACCGGGATGTAGTCCTGCGCGACGTGCGTGAGCACGCTCACGTCGACGCGCTCGATCCTGCCGACGAAGCCGATGTCCTGGCCACTCGGGGAAGTCTGGCGGGCGACCCGGAACAGCAACCCGTCGTCGCCGCACAGGCCGACGGCCGGCTGTCCATGGCGGTTGATCAGCAGCACGATGTCCTTGTTCACCTTGCCCACGAGCACCATCTTCGCGACCTCGACCGTCGCCTCGTCGGAGACCCGCAGCCCGTCGACGAACTCCACCGGCAGATTCAGCCGCTCCATGTAGCTCGTGATCTCCGGCCCGCCGCCGTGGACGATCACCGGATTCATGCCGACGTACTTGAGCAGCACCACGTCCCGCGCGAACTCCTCCTTCAACGCCGCGTCCGTCATCGCCGCGCCCCCATACTTGATCACGACTGTCTTGCCGTGGAACTCGCGGATGTACGGGAGCGCCTCGAGCAGCGTGGTGACGTCACGCATCGGACGACTCATGTCGTGTAGTCCGCGTTGATCGTCACGTATTCGTGCCCGAGGTCCGAGAAGAACACCTCGGTCTCGGCACCCGACCCCGGCAGTCCGATCTCGTACTCGACCTCCTCACGCGCGACGGCGGCGCTCAGCGCATCGCGATCGAACGCGACCAGCCCGCCCCGCGCGCACACCTGCACACCCTCGATCGAGATGTCCACCGGCACCGGCGCGAGCCCGGCCGTCGCCACCCCCACCGCCTGGGCGATTCGGCCCCAGTTCGGGTCCCCGCCGTACAGCGCGGTCTTGACGAGCGGCGAGTTCGCGACCGCGCGGGCCACCTGCTCGGCCAGGTCGAGGTCGCCGCCGTGCACGATCACGCGGCCGACCCGCCGCGCACCCTCGCCGTCGCGAACCACCAGCAGCGCGAGCTGGCGCAACAGGGCGTCGAGTGCCTCGCCAAAGCGAAGCTCGTCCTCGCTCTCGGGCGCGACCAGGACCCGTGAGGCCCCGCTCGCCTGGAGGATCACGGTGTCGCTCGTCGACAGCTGCCCGTCGACGCTGATCCGCTCGAACGAGCGCTTGACGGTGACGCCGAGCAGCAGGTCACAGGTCTCGGCCGACAGCACCGCATCGGTCTGGATGAAGACGAGCAGCGTCGCGAACCCGGGCGAGATCATCCCGGCGCCCTTGGCCTGGGCGCTCAGCCGGACGGTTCCCCCGGGCAGCTGCACCGCTAGCGAGGTCCGCTTCTCGAACGCGTCCGTGGTCTGGATCGCCTCCGCGAACGCGGCGTCTCCATCGGGCGCGAGCTCGCGGGCCGCGGTCGCGATCCCGCGCGTGACGTCTCTCATCGGCAGCTGCACACCGATCACGCCGGTCGAGGCGACCGCAACGAGATTCTCGTTGCCGACGCCGGACGCGATCGCCGCCGAGCCCTGCATCTTGGCCGCGTTGTCGAGCCCCATCCCGCCGGTGGCGGTGTTCGCGTTGCCGGAGTTGACGACCACGGCGCGGATGCCGTCGAGCGCACAGCGCTCCATCGTCAGCAGCACCGGCGCGCCGAGCACACCCGAGCGCGTGAAGCGCGCAGCGCTCGTCGTCTCGCGCGCGTCGGAGACCATCAGCGCGACATCGGGGGCGCCCGACTCCTTGATCCCGCATGCGGCGCCGGCGGCGCGGAAGCCCTGCGGCAGCCCCCCTTCGGGAAGCTCGGTCACGTGCGCGGGCCGCTCGATCCAACGCGACGCGAAGAACCCCTCGACGGTCATGAAATTCCCTCCCCCTCAGCGAGCCCGAACATCAGGTTCAGGTTCTGGACCGCCTGCGACGCCGCGCCCTTCCACAGATTATCGATCGCTCCGAACACGATCACGCGGCCGGTCCGTTCGTCGCGGTGGATGGAGATCCTGCAGATGTTCGTCTCCCGTACTGCCCGCACGCCAACGGGCGAGCTCGCAATCTCGACGAACGGCTCACGGCCGTACGCGTCGTGGTACAGCGCCTCGAGGTCGAGGTCGAGGGGCGCCCCGCCCCCGTTCGCGACCGTCACGTAGCACGACACGAGCTGGCCCTGGTCGAGCGGCAGCAGGTGCGGCGTGAAGGTGATCCGCACGTCGGCTCCGAGCAACCCCAGCTCCTGCTCAATCTCGGGCGTGTGCCGGTGGCGCGGGACACCATACGCGTTGATGTTCTCGTCGACGGTGACGAAGTGGGTCGCATCGGTCGCCGCGCGGCCGGCGCCCGAGACCCCCGACTTCGCGTCGATCACGACGTCGCGGATCACCCCCGCCCGCGCGAGTGGCGCGAGTGCGAGGATCGCCGCGGTCGGATAGCAGCCCGGGTTGGCGATCACAGTCGCGCTTGCGATCTGGTCGCGGTAGAGCTCCGGCAACCCATACACCGCCTCCGGCAGGAGCTCGAGCGCCGGATGCGGCCGATACCACTCCTCATAGACGCTCGGGTCCCGCAGCCGGAAATCCGCGCTCAGATCGACGACGCGGACGCCGCGCTCGTGCAGCGCCGCGACCAGCTCCGCGGCGGCGCCGTGCGGGTAGGCGACGACCGCCGCATCGATGTCCGCGTGGCGCTCGAGGTCGAGCTCCTCGAGCTCGAGCGGGACGCGGTGGTACGGGTACAGGTCGTCGAGCCGACGTCCGGAGTCGGCGCGCGCGGTCAGCGCCCGCAGCTCGAACGACGGGTGGCGGTACAGGAGCCGCGCAGTCAGCGCGCCGGTGTAGCCCGCGGCACCGAACACCGAGACCGACACGTTCTCAGGCATCGCGCACCTTCCCGCCGAGCTCGACCGCGAGCGCGGCCGCGACCGCGCGGCGTCGATCGGCCACGTCCTCGTCGGTCAGCGTCCGGTCGGGCGCGCGATACGTGAGCCGCAGCGCCAGCGACACGTTGCCGGCGCCGATCCGCTCGGGGTCGCGGTAGACGTCGAACACCTCGGCGCCGGCCAGCAGAGGCTCACCTGCGCTTTGCACGACCGCGATTACCTCGGCCGCGGTGACCGTGTCGGCGACGATCACGGCGAGGTCCTCGCGGATCGCCGGGAAGCTCGTCTGGTCCTCGTAGCTCCCAGTCGGCGCGGTCTT
>Ga0302325_10020777_pt1 | contig 13760 bp, 7 predicted proteins | sample Palsa_T0_2_FD_201948 | JGI IMG/M metagenome (GOLD analysis project Ga0302325, IMG submission 201948) | Peat permafrost microbial communities from Stordalen Mire near Abisko, Sweden - Palsa_T0_2 | ecosystem: Environmental > Terrestrial > Soil > Palsa > Peat permafrost | place: Sweden: Abisko... | reverse complement strand
AATATTTTAAACTGCTCGAGATATAGCTATAATATTAAACAAATTAGGCTAAATAGGAGAGTTAAGAGTCGAAGTAGCTTTAGTTTATAGGAGATTAGCTACAAGATAAGGCTTTATACGCGAGATTGCTAATAGCAAGAGCATTTCATTTTCAAAAACAAAGATATAAAGATAGTTAACTAGAAGTAAAGCAATAGATATTATTATCCGAAAATGTAAATTATAAACCTCTTAAAGTTAGGAATTTGCTATCTTTTAATTTTTTTTAATTTAAGCAATAGCACTTCTTTGCTTAAAGTTAGCAATAAGAACTTATTATCGAGCTTTAGCAGTTTATCATCTACTATACAATTATCTATTATAGTAGGAATTAGCAACGGGCCAATTACTTAGTTGTCCTTGCCTTAAATCGGGCCTATTAAAAGTTAAATATTAGCAAGTAGCAAGCCATTTTTAGTGCAAATATCCTTGTAGTAATTAGCTTAAAGGAGTAAGGCACTAGTATAAGTGTATACTTTAGTTTTTGGTTAGCACATTTTTAGGGTGTTTGCAATTGCTCACTTATAAAAGAGTCTTATTTCCTTAGGAACTTCTAGTTAATGCCCATATATTACAAAATCAAATATTAATTAAAGGGGCTATAACGTTATAGCATTTATAATCCTCTATTATTTTAAACAAAAGCATCTTTATATACATTAAAAATTAAGATATTTCCTTATAAAATTTCTGCAAATGTCACATTTAATCCTAGCTAGTCGGATATCTTCGACAAGAGTAATTACCTTTAGCTGGCTAGTAATTGTGGCGGCACGTGGTTTGCGTCAAGTGACACTAAAAACGAAAGCTATTTTAGGCTACTAAAACCAAAAATAGTTGCTTATTACCTGTTAAAAGAGGTGTAGTAGCAAAAATAGCTGCTTGCTCGAGGGATGCAAAAGTGTAACTGCAGAAATAGCTGCTTGTTAGAAGTAGTATAGTACTAGAACTGGCTGCTTGTTAAAAGTGGTTTAGTATTAAACAAGTAGCTTATTTAAAGTATATAAAGGTATAGCAGCAAAATTGGCTGCTTATTAAGAAAGGTGCAAAGGTGCGATGGTAAAACCGGCTTCCGGTCTTAGCGGAGAAACATTAAAACCTTATTTAGCATAAGCCCGGTAGCAATTATTTTTAGAGCGACTTTGCCGCTACTTCTAATCTTAGCAAGGTCTAAGCGCTAAGCGAACAAATGTGGCTATAAGAGTAAAGCTGCAACTTATTATTGTAACTTTAACTATAAGCTAAAATTGCAATTCGAAGGCAAGAAAGACTACTATAAGCAGTGCAAGCATAGGCTTTTACTGCTAAGGTTGCAAAATCTTAGCTTATTGTCTTTTATATAAAAGATGCTAAGATAACGCTAACAGATACTGCTATTACGAACACATGACAGCTATAGCTTGAGGCTCGGTAATAGGGCTATTATACAAAGAATTATAGTAAAGATTACGGGATAAAGTCACGTGATAGACTTAGATAAGCCTTTATAGTCCTAGATTGTCGGGGTCTTAAGACCGGGGAAGGTATTCTAAGGTCTTAGGGAATAGAGGTTCTATATAAGTGATAGCATTTCTAGAATAAAAGCTTTGTGCTTAACTTAAACAAAGTATCTTTATTTATACTTAATAACTTGCAAATACAACTCTCTTGTCTATTAATAGCATCCTTGCCTTACTTAACTACTTGCACCTTAAACTATTACTAGGACTAAGCAGTTGTTACAATTGCTAGTTGTTAAAGGCACTAGAGACACTAAACAAGCTTTAGTGTGTTAGAGGCTTTAGTGTGTTAGAGGCTTTAGTGTGTTAGAGGCTTTAGTGTGTTAGAGGCCAAGCAGGCTTTTGTCAACGGACTCACATAACGTAATTGCCTATTAGGCAGTACCTTTAGCCTAATTACATGGTTTAATCATTTCTATAATAAATAAAGCTCTCCGCTTATCCTATAATTAATTAGACAATTTAATACAAATCTTTAGAACTTTTATCTATACTTGAACGACTTACCGCTACTCTCCCTAGTCAAGACTAGTCTAAATCCTAGAACTTGTATTATAAGAGTTGTAAAGGATAAGCATCTAAAGAGAAAGTCTTTAAGCAATTTAGACCTCGACATCTAACATTATCTAATGTATATACCGCGCAAGCTAAATAATTTTTTATCTAGTAAATCCTTTGCTTCTTTAATAAGCATTAAATCCTTAAACCTAAAGAGCTAATTTATCCCTTAGCACCTGTTATATCTCTAGTCTAAAAGTCCTCGGTTCTTACTATACGATTATCTCGTCCCTTTTAGCCTTTATAGAGCAGAGATTTGGTGCCTTGTTTTAAGAAGCTAGCTAGTATATATCTCTTTAGCCTAAGATAACTCTAATCCTAAATTTTTTTTAGATTATAAGCCTTAAATCAAAAGAACGCTACTTACAACTTCTATTAAGCTAAGCAGCTAAGAAGTTTTATCTCTAAATAATTCTTTAAATGTATAATTAAAGAGTTTTTTGTTCCTTCGTCCTAAAACGTAAATGTTATAGCTAAACTTGCTCCTTAGCTCGTTTGCCTTTTTTATAAAAGTGATTTTCCTTCTCCGAAAATTATCTATTACGCCTTTTATCGAGCGCTATTAAGATTGCACCTTCTTTATACTTTAAAGAGACTTAGAATATTCCTCCTAAAGTGTTATACGCTATTTAATGCAATAGTTCTCGAGCTCCCTTTATAGTGTCCTCCGATAATCCGATAAAGAATATTTTTATAACTTATATATATTTTACCTTTTCTCGATATATTATATTAAAGCTACAAAGTTTTGCTTTCAAGTTTATCTTCTTAATTTCAGTTAGCGTTTAATTGCGGGAGAGAAAACGAAGTCTTACTAGATAATACGATGTCACAGCTAACATTAATAGTTATAACCAAAGATAACTAAATCTTCTTTCCAATTTTTAAGGCAAAGCTAACGCTATGACATTAATGGTTATAGACTAAAGATGACTAAATCTTCTTACTATTTTTTAGGGCAAAGCTAACTGCGAAAGCACAATTCTGAAATTAAGAGCGGAGATTTGCAGATAGTTAGAAGCTTATACATTCGACAAGTAAGTAAGTGGATCTTTGATGGATACTAGGGTCGTGGTTTAATGAAATCTGTGATTGTTTTACTAGCTAGCGGCTATAGCCGAAATAGGACGAGACCCCCATTTTAAAGATAAAATTGCAAAATCTTTGAAGAGTATAGTAGGGAGCGAAACCAGTTTCACACTTAACGTCTATCCCTGCGTCCCGAGACGCACCCTGTAGCGAGACAAATTGTAGGTACTTCAAGTTCAAGTAGCGTTAAATCTGTAAACGCGTAAAAATTTCTACTTATTTTCATTTTAGTGTATTATATACCTCCCCCGAACACTCCTAACCTATCAATTCCGAAATTTTTTATTACGTCGTCGCTGTCCTCTTGAATTTACAAAGGGCCTCCTTTTATACTATAATAGGACCCCTCGACTTGCGATACTACTATCAAGCTTTTTTCACCTTTTAAATACATAGAACGATTAGATACGATATCCAGGTTTTATTATAAGGCTAAAAAGTTATTGCTACAATTGTGGCGGCTAAGGCGTACTATGTCATACGACGTTGCCACATGGGCTGATACCTCCTCCAGTCAAGTGAACAGGGACCCTGGTTAGCTGCATCGTAGTTACAGTAATCTCGGTAAGATTTATTATATTAATACTGTGATACCTGTGGCTGCTAAACTTGTCGATGCGAAGCTTGTGGCTGGGTAGGGGCGGATCTCGCCGACATCCTCCGACCAGCAGAAAGTGGTTGCTAGCAACCATCACTTCTGGCTTGTCACTGCCGGCTGTCACTTCAGCTTTTCAGATCCAGCTTATCACTGGCTTTTCACTTCTGGCTCTTCACTCAAACTGCTTTGTGCTCTGCTTGAAACGACGAACCGCTTCGATTCCTAGCCCCTGGCCTTCCAAAGGGGAATCCGCTCTCTTGCAAGATTGCTGACGAATTCAAAGATGACTTTAATGATGACAGAGTCTGTAAGGGCTGTAGGAGTGCCGAAAGGAGTACGGTATCAGTACGCCAGACGGCGATGACCTAGCCAAGACGTTAATAGCAGTTCAGATGGTGGCAACGTGGCAACTATAGCGAGCACAGCAGAGCCCCCGACGACCAAAGGCGATACTACCCACAACATATAACGACGGCGTGATGAAGATGGCATAGTGAAGATGGTACAATGCATTCGGCATACGCATTACGGAGCAAGCACAATAGAGGAATGTCAAAGGCTGGTTATATTTAGACTAAGCTATAAGATAAGGTTTGTTAATAGATAAGTTACTAGTTCCGTGTTATAAGCTTCGGTCCATGTGTGAACTTAAAGAATAAAATTCTCCCGGACGATTGTGCTAAGACAATAGTTCCGTTCCAAATAGCTTCACATGTAGGTCGATACTCAGAAGGTAGCCAGAGGATATTCACATCGCCTTCTACTACCCAATCACTTGATACTCGTAGAGTAGGTAACAGCTTGCCGTTGGGTGAGAAGAGTACTGAACTGACCGAGCGCGAGTGCCCCTCGAGCGTCTGCAGCGCTGCTCCCGTTGCGGCGTCCCAGAGCTGCACCGTCATATCGGTTAATCCAGTGATAACCTGCTTGCCATCTGGTGAGAAAGCCACGGAAAAAATCCAGACATAGCCCTTGTAGTCCTCGAATGTCTGCAGCACTGCTCCCGTGGCGACGTCCCAAAGCCGTACTATACTGTCGCCTGATCCAGAGACGATCTGCTTGCCGTCAGGTGAGAAGGCAACGGAATAAACCCAGTTATAGTCCTTCTGGTCCTTGAGTGTCTGTAGCGCTGCTCCCGTGGCGGCATCCCAGAGCCGCACTGTCGCGTCGTGTGATCCAGAGACGACCTGCTTGCCGTCGAATGAGAAGGCCACGGAATTAATCTTTTTCGAGTGGCCCCAGAGTGTTTGCAGTACTGCTCCCGTAACGGCATCCCAGAGCCGCACTTTCCTGTCGTCTGATCCAGAGACGACCTGCTGGCTATCGGGCGAGAAGGCCACGGAATTAACCCTGCCCAAGTGGCCCTCGAGCGTCTGCAGTACTGCTCCCGTGGCAGCGTCCCAAAGCTGCACTGTCGCGTCGTCTGATCCAGAGACAACTTTCTTGCCATTAGGTGAGAAGGCTATTGAATTGACTGACCGCGAGTGCCTCTTGACCGTCTGCAGTACTGCTCTTATAGCTGCATCCCAAAGCCGCACCTTCATGTCGTTTGATCCAGTGACGACTTGCTTGCCGTCAGGTGAGAAGGCTACAGAGTTGACCAAGCCCGAGTGGCCCTCGAGAGTCTGCAGTGCTGCTCTTGTAGTAGCGTCCCAAAGCCGCACTGTCCTGTCATTTGATCCAGAGACAACCTGCTTGCCATCGGGTGAGAAGGCTACGGAATAGACCGGGCCCCAGTGGCCCTTAGGCATCTGTAGCGCTGCTCCCGTAATAGTGTCCCAAAGCTGCACTGTCATATCGCCTGATCCAGAGACGACCTGCTTGCCGTCAGGTGAGAAGGCTACTGAATAGACTGGGCCCGTGTGGCGCTCGAGTATCTGTAGCGCCGCTCCCGTGGCGGCGTCCCAGAGCCGTACTGTCGTATCGCTTGATCCAGAGACAACCTGCTTGCTATCAGGTGAGAAGGTCACGGAATAGACCAAGCGCGTGTGGCCCTTGAGTGTCTGTAGCGCTGCTCCTGTAGTGGCGTCCCAAAGCCGCACTGTCGCGTCGTCTGATCCAGAGACGACTTGCTTGCCATCGGGTGAGAAGGCTACGGAATGGACCCAGTTTGTATGGCCCTTGAGCATCCGTAGCGCTACTCCCGTGGCGGCGTCCCAGAGCCGTACTGTCTTATCGCTTGATCCGGAGACGACTTGCTTGCTATCGGGTGAGAAGGCCACGGAAAAGACCCAGTTTGTATGGCCCTTGAGCGTCTGTAGCGTTGCTCCTGTAGCAGCGTCCCAGAGCCGCACTATTCCGTCGTCTGATCCAGAGACGATCTGCTTGCCATCGGGCGAGAAGGCCACAGAATTGACCCTGCCCGAGTGGCCCTCGAGCGTCTGTAGCGCCGCGTTCCAATGTGCTTGCATTTTAGGCTTTCTTTGGATCCAAGGAGGGATACACTTCTCGAACTGTCTTCGAATAACGCTCTCATCTGGAGCAAAGATTAGGGCTGAACAGTATAGCTGTAGCGGTGTCTTTTCAATCAATGAGTGGTAATATCGGGCGAATCGATTTGCATCATAGATAAACGTATATAGATTAGGACTTTCATTGGCCTTGTTTAATTAGTAGAGTAATATAGTCAAATAGCGTTAAAAAACTTACTTGAAGCCAATTCTCGAGCTTCCTAATCATAACTATACCACTTGGCAGGCTTCTCATCAGACTTAGCGCCTCAAGCCAGTAAAGGTAGTACTCGCGTAAGAATATGTCCACTGAGCCACCGTCCTTGTAGTCATTAACAATATTCTTTCTAGTACAGTCGAGCAGATGGTCAACCCAATAGAGACAGGAGTAACGTGCTGTGGCTAGTGGATCTGGATCAAGCGGCTCGACTTGGTCGATTGGGAATCCAGGGGCCTGCAATCCGTATATATCACGTCGAAGCGTTCTCGACATAACCTCTCGTGATCTCGAGAATATTGTATAGTGAACCTCTGCTTTACCGGAGGAAAAGAGTTCCCGGGATGTAGTCTCCTGAAGCAAAAAGTCCTTGGCCGACTGGTGTACGAAATAAACCGTGCTTTCTCGAATCGTTAGAAAGGATCCACACTGGCCGACCGTCTGCTCCAAATCCTCAATCTTCTCAGAAAGATCCTCGAGGTTATCAGGTTCATTAAGCTCATCGTCAAGAGAGACCAGTTCTCTAAGCGTAATTGGGCGATACACGACGGCTACGATAGAAAGTATTCGCTTATAGAGATTGCCGTCGTCTGATTTACCAACTTGATCCATCATTTGCCTATAAAGATGACTAAGCCCAGGCGGAAACGCCCCTACTCTCTTGAGAGTATGCCGTCGATCGATCGTCTCCAGCTCTTGTAGGACCAAAGCCACCCAGAGGAATGTGGCGTCGGCATTCAAGGAGAGATGGTCTCGCACCGAGTTTTCTAGTTTGCGGTTATATTTCTTACGCTTGGCTAAGTCACCCACCTTATGCTCGATGTATGTGCTCACGGCAGCGGCAATGGAATCTTTGTTTAGCTCGAGTCGCAATTGAACTTTCTGGTCGGATATGTTAAGTTGCTCTTCGATGTTCGGCCAATTGCGACTGGAGATGATCCACTTAACACGAGGACAAACAGGTAACGTTTCATCAATAAACTGGAGAAGTCGCGGTAGATCGGTCACGCATTCGTCGAGCGCATCAATGATCAGGTAAGTGCTATCCAGGCCGGGGTCTTGCAAAATGTTGGTGAAGATCTCGGACAAGGCAATCCAGGCATTCTCGTCCACAAAGAGCTCTTTCCCCGCATCATCGTATTTCTTCCGAACATGTTTGAGGAGAGGCGGTTGCCGGTCGGCAAGGAGGTAGATCAGCCCGCGTAGTACGGCCGTGGCGCTGTTGATGCGTGAATCGGTGGCTTGGCAGAAGAAGTAGGACAAAAGGCAGCTACTAGAAGCACCAGAAGCGGAAGCGGCAGCGGTCTCCTCTAACTTGTTTATTATGCCGCAGAGCAACATCGTCTTGCCCTTGCCGGGATCACCCCGGATCCAGAGTAGTCGGCTCTGTTTGTCGTTGTGCCATCGTTGGAATTCGGAATTTTCGAGGATCCAACGGTACGAGTCCTTTAGTAGGCCACCTTTTGTCTCCTGTATGCGCTTCTTATCGTCACGGGGATCGGTCGTCCGCAGGTCACGTAGAAAGTTGTGGGTCTGGGGGTCGGAAAGATGCTGCTGACTGTGGCGATCTGCTCAGGAAAAGAATCAGCTAGGCACGACACTTGAATCTGGTAGTTGCTTTAAGAACGATTTATAAACCTACAAGTTATGTTAAAAGTTGAATTAGGTGCATTGACTAGTTTGTATACGTCAAATCGAGACATGGACTCGCATCACACTATTTCTTACCACCAAAATGCGCGTCCCCAGCGATTTCATTATGATACTGATCCCCTGTCCCTTTGTGGAGGTTCAGGACTGCTTCCCCAGTAGCCCCAATATTGTCGCCACTACCGCTATGTTGCTGGTGGAGGGCATCTCCAGTCTCGTCCTGGAGAGAGGAAGGCATATCTTTCATTTGCTTCATCGCCTCTTCGATCTCCTTCACTTCGGCACTAGTGGCAGTTCCCATCAGCTTCTCGCATGCAAGCACATGGATATCCTTCAATATCCCATCCATCAATCCCTCCACTCTACCCTGTTTCCCCAATGTACCCACGGCTTTCTTGTATCGATCGTACCACTTGTCGTCATCCTTCCGAACAACCTTCTGGAATATTTTCTGAAGGGCCTCAGACTTCGCTTTGCATGACTCTAGCGTGGGTTCTAATGCCTCCTGTGCCGTCTCGTCGAGCGTTTGTGTCCCCTCTTTAGCTTTGTAGAGGATTCTGGTAACCAGTGGCAGTCGTGCAGCCACCTGGCGAAATGCCTCTGGCTGACCTTTCGCGTCTTTGGCAGCATCATATGCAGTTTTCGTTGCCTCGATAATTGAGATCACGCCTGAAATGAGGCCAACAACGAACGCAGCCTCGGTGCCGGACATGATGGGCAACTGACGACGATTTTGGGCGTATCAGGCGTTCAATGCGCTGGATTAATTCATGAGTATTTGACAAGACAGGAAAGTCGGCTTTGGACCTACATAGCGGGACGAGGCTGCTGGATAAGATTAAGGATGCGCACAAGTGCTGTTGAGTATTTAGAGCGACTGGAAAAGAGCGAGGCTCGGAAAACTCGCTGTCACAAGCGGATTATGAGCTTTCTTGAACGGTTTCCGAGTCCTGCGTGGCCAGGGAAGCAGCGCATCCTTATGCATGTTCTCGGTGAACTCCAGCGAGTGGTCTGGAAGAGGACTGTAATGTTGGTCTGAAGGCTGGCGAGACGCCCACGTTTGTGTGGCTGCGTGGAAGACCAACTCAGGAAGGCTGGATTTTACCCGAAGCTATTTTTAGCTAAGCCCTTCTGTCCAGGTGGCACGAGCAGAGCCGCAACATTCTCTTACGACGTGATCGCAGGACTCTGGGCCTTCTCTTCTACCGAGCGCCGTCCGCGAGCACGATGATGGAGGGTGGAGCGAGGCACATCGCTATGATCTGCCAGGGCACGATATGATGTCGGTATGCCAGGAAGCACGCCTTGCACTAGTACCTGACTGGCCCTGTCCATATTGTCCTGCCGTCGTGATGGTGGCGTGGGAGGGGACGGGAGACGACGAGACGACGAGACGACGGCAGGCGGCAGCACGCTGGTGCCTGGGCGCTGGGCCGCCGCCGCCGACGGAAAGTTCGAGAAACCTGGTCTGCACGCCACACACATGATCTGGCCTGATGATTGTGGCTGAAGGGAAGATAGCGAGACTGGGCGTGAATATAGTAATTTGCGCCCTAAGCGAGTGTACATTACTAAGCACTAAATACTGAAGCTAAAACATGTGGCGATCATACCCCTCTCCTCGAACGGCGTAACTCCCGGAATGTACGCTTTTCTCCACTGAGCAACTGCAAAACTTGAAGCCATATTCTTCCTTTATAGAACCTCTCCCTAAGTGCTCCGAATTTTGAAGAGACCCCAGTAGTCGTAATTAAGCAGGGGGGACCAGCCGAAACGGTAATCGGTGGCGGGATTAAAACGATCTACAGCAGGATTAACTATGGTCTTTTCTTTATGGCTAAGTGATTTCTATAGGGAGAAATAGTTAAAGAAAATTACATCTTAATAATAACTTTATAGACTTGCCAAGAAATTTTTTATAATTTTAAAACTATAGATTCGTCTCGCCACGGGGTGCGTCTCGCGACGTAGGGACAGACGTTAACTCTCTTTGTTTTAATTTTTCGGACCTATATTAAATGACGCTAGAGCTATTACGGCCTAGATGACGCATCCCTGCACCCATGCTCTGTGGGGGTCAGGCACCGAAGTGGATTTGCTGCCTAAGGACTTAGTTGACACGGGCGAAAACCGGCGCATAGATTTCATCGGCAAGTTTTGGATCATATTGTACTGTAGTTTCGCTTCCTACTGTACAGTACAGTACAGTACACTAAGTTAGAAGGCGAATTGGGTGTCGCTGGGTTTTTAGTTAATTATTTTTAGCGGGGTCCATTTCCAGACACTTATGGCTGTGCACCCTTGTACTTCAAAGGTACAGTAAAAGGCGAATTGAGTGTCGCTAAATTTTTAGTTAAGTCTTTTAAGCGGGCTCCACTTTCAGAATTTGTGGCTGTGCACCCCTGGCCAGTCTGTACCTCAAAGTACCGTTGCTACCTGCATAGCATCCTGTTCTTTCCACGGTTTCAAGAGAGACGCGAAACTGCTAGAATGTTCTAGGCTGAATAATCTAATCTTACTTGTTGTTCTGTAATATAAAAGTAACTTAATTTGGCAATCTTTGTATAAGATATAAACAACTCCTCCCCCAAGCCCCTCTCTATCAAAGTTATAAAAAATAATATAATTCAATTAAAAGCTCGTATTACAAAAACAACTTTTAAAGCCCATAAAAGTCTTCCGGTTGAAGTGCTCCATGAATTCCTAAGAGCCATTCTAACCTTTCATGTCCATAAAGCGATGCTAATTGTAAGGCGGTCCACCCACTGCTATTCTCTGAGTTAATATGTACACTATTATTAAGCAGCAGCTGCACGACCTCGAGGTGCCCGCTCTCTGAGGCCCGGTGGAGTGGCGTCCATCCGTCACTAGTAGTAGTATTTACATCGGCGCCCTTGTCGAGCAGCAGCTGCACGACCTCGAGGTGCCCGCTCTCTGAGGCCCGGTGGAGTGGCGTCCATCCGTCACTAGCAGCAGCATTTACATCGGCGCCCTTGTTGAGCAGTAGCTGCACGACCTCGAGGTGCCCGCTCTCTGATGCCCGGTGGAGTGGCGTCCATCCGTTACTATCAGCAGCATTCACATCGGCGCCCTTCTCAAGCAGGTGCTGCACAACGGCCTGAATTCCAAAGAATGCTACCAAATACAGCCCTGTTATATTCTTTGGAAACCTTTAGCTGTATTCTGTATCTGACGAGTACCTCTTCTCAACTAGTAGCCCTTGAATCGATGCCTCTAATTGGGCTTTTCTCTTGAGAAAATTACTAACTTCTGGGATTAGTACAAAAGCCTTCTGAGCGTGATAACCCCAGTTATGTGCTACATAGTCGTATAGCTTATTTGATTAAAGCCGTTGCTCAAACTAGTTATCGTTCTAACAAATCCCATTCTCGAACTCACTAAACGAGAGGTATATAACACAAGCTGCTATGATCTCTTTTTTAACCTTTAGGAACCATCGGCTTTATGTTCGCTCGAAGTACTCTTGTGTTATATAATAGACTAATCGAATAATACTACTCTCTTCGTCGATTGTAACTAACCCCGCACAAACGGAGACCATGTCTTCAATCTGTAGTAAATTTTCTTCATCCAGCTTAGAATCACCAATCTCTATAGCAAGGGCGTGCTAGAGCTCTAATATAGTTAATAGTCTCTTTGCACACGTTATCCAGGACAAGACTTGTTTTGCCAGTTCTTCCTAGTCTTGTAACTGTCCTTCAATACGATCCATTGCGTCATTATATGCACGATCATATGTATTAGTTCTTATAAGTAATTTTGTAATGGCAGTTCGGACAGCTTTAGCTGATCTCTTTCTAATCAAGGAATCGAGATAAAGCTATGCAAGAAGAAACCTTTAAATAAGTTAGCGCTTAGTCTTCTATATAAAGAATACAAAAGGAACTCACATTCCCTTGACAAGTAGTACAATCTCAGTTTTGATTTCTTCTTGTAAGTCTAGGCTACGACCAACAAAAGCTGGGAGTCGATACATACAACTATCGAGATATCGTCGGACATCTTTTTCACTCGCACGAATCTTTAGTAAAATGCTCTCTTTAAACTTTTCTATAATCTCGGGCAAGAATCTTGAGGTCGCAAAGACATTTGCACTTAACTTAGCCTAAGCTAAGAAGATCTCTGTTAAGAGTCTCGTTCGGCATCTATCAGTCATTTGACACTCGTCGAGTGCGTCGATAATGATAAAGACTCTCGAAAACATTACAGTGACAGACTAAAGCGTTTTCGATATTTTATCAAATGATGGTCGTGTTCGTTTGATCTTGTGTTTTTCATATAAAGCTATCACACTATCTAGTAAAGTAGCCCTCTCCTGGCTCAGCTGCTTTAATAGGCTTGCAAGCAAGCTATCAGCCTTCTGTTCGTCTTGCCGCCGGAAGTTGCAATAAAGGTATGCAATGCCAATGTCTGCCTCCCTCCGGAAGCGCATAGCCAAATCATCGATAGTAATTGCAGTAAGAATTGTCTTCCCTGCTCTAAGCATCCCAGGACAAAACAATATCTTCTTTGGGGTTTGCACCCATGTCTGATATTCATCCGAATTAATAAGCCATTGTCCAGTCCTCGCTTCTCGCCGATTAATGAAATCGCTTTGCTGTGGCGCATAATCGGCAGTAGTAAGCCACTCGAGAATAGTCTGCCGCTCTTCGCGATACTCTCGGTCATCTTGGCGCTCATTCAAGCGATTCACAGCCACTTTCGTTGCTAGGGAGGTTTAGCTAAAGATCTTTAGTCAGTTTAAATTGTATATAAATGATAATGCGCAATCACCTGGCAAGTTTTCCTTAGAACGCATTTAGCAGAGTGACGTTTGCCACAATACGGCTCCGTAAATCGCGTATATCATCCGGCTCCCACTTTAACCTCTTCCATACCCTCTTTATACTTCTGCCGACGCCCTTTAATCTTGACCCAAGCTCGCGATACTTGTCAAGTGTAAGTTCTAGCTTCTCGAGGACGTTTCGACAGCCGCTTGCGATCTCGTGGAGCTCTTTCGTGTCTTCGTTGTTAAGCTCCCGTCCTAATAAGACTTCGAGGTCTTAAAGAACAATTAAAAGGCTTCTAACTCTATTATTTGAAAATAAATTAGCGCTAGTCATTAACTTGACAGTATCCTATACTCATCGGAAATGTCCTTGAACTGGTCTGGGGCGTCAATGAATTCCTTCCGGATCCTGTTCGCAAGCTCGATTGCTGCAATAAAATCACCGACGCTAAAACCGAAACTCATCGTGATAGAAAGCACAGCTCTGTTATTATCACAAGAAAGGATAGGCTGAAGGAAAGTAGAGGGAGAGAAAGCAGATAGTGAAAGAAGATTGTCCTACAACTTCGCAAGCATGTCGTCTGCACTCAGCCTGACGAGGCGCTGGATGGCGCTCGCTAGGCAGACACGGGCTTAACGCTGGCCACGTCGAGCTTGAATTGAAGGCTGAGATTGGCCAGTTGTGTTTCATGAATCCTGGTTGAGGCAATGCGATATGGCTGTGACAGCTGCGACACCCAACGCGCTTTGCTCTTGAAGTAGGCATTTGAGTCTGTCGTCTCTTCAGACGGGATTCTCTGGACAGTGTGCACGCTGCACGAGGCTTCTGTGGCTATTAGCTTGATCTCGAACCGTTCTTTTAAGCAAAGTT
>Ga0302325_10020775_pt1 | contig 13761 bp, 14 predicted proteins | sample Palsa_T0_2_FD_201948 | JGI IMG/M metagenome (GOLD analysis project Ga0302325, IMG submission 201948) | Peat permafrost microbial communities from Stordalen Mire near Abisko, Sweden - Palsa_T0_2 | ecosystem: Environmental > Terrestrial > Soil > Palsa > Peat permafrost | place: Sweden: Abisko... | reverse complement strand
CAACTGTAAAATGGACTCCGCTGGAGTCGTAGGTAGGTGCTCCCTCAGCTGTGAAGGAATTGACAGAGCCCTTTGTGAAGTCGACACTAATTGATTTGCCAAGAGCAGTATCTGCAGGACAGCCAGCTAAGTCGTGTCAGTGACGGCTATTGAAAGAGTGCGAGGTACTTACAGGAGTACAGAGGGTTGCATGAGGAGTAGGTCTGAGCAGCTGCCCGCTGGCAGAACAGCAATGCAGTTGCGATTGTTAGGATAGGTCGTGAAAACATTATGTAAAGAAGTATGCTTTGTACAAAGAAAGACAAGATGAGAAAAGAGATTTATCTATCTCGAGGTGGGCGAGGGTCAATGTCGGTCACACCACTCTCCCAATTGACAGAAAAATTGGCAGGAAGATTTGGCGTCGGGAGTTGGAAGTGCGAAGGATGCATGTACTGTACTGAGTATAACAACGCAGTCGGTCGATACTGGGTCGAGCTGTGCCTTTGATGGGTGAGGTGAGGAGGATATGCCGGTTCATGCAGCTACCAGCGCAGTCTTTAAAAAGCTGCAGAAGATTAAGTTGTCCGCCAGCCACCGACCAAATCTATCAACGTCAGCAGCAGCGTGTTAGTACAGGGGTTCAGTTCAGCATAGCAAGACTTGTGTGGGACGAAGCGTCAATTTGTGAAATCCCATCATTATGAGGAGGTTGGGGTGGGATGTTGAAGTGCTGGCTTTCCTCTGATTTGCGGAGGGAGGAGGCTGGCTCGTTTGTAAACAGCGAGGCTGGGCTTTTGCGCTTAGCGACGCCGCCACTAACGACGAGAACACGAACCACGAGGACCCCTATTGGATTATCTATTCTGTATGTATTCCTTTCTGGACTTGGTCTGTCAAAGGTTTGCTGAAAAGAACATTTCGTCCCCAGCTGCAAGGTTGTCACTTGTTGGCATACGGAAGCATGGTGTGCTGGCCCACGCAAGTGCGCTTCGCTTCACTGCACAGTTGCAGACGGATACCCTGCTTGAGCTTACTGTGTATCGTCTACTATAAGTTTTCGTACCAAGTACTATACATTCCTTTCAATGATGCAGATCATCTAATCGAATACGAACAAAGTTATGCGCGGCCATTCGGGCATAGTATATATCCATCCATCCATCCATCTATCTATCTGTGGTTGCAGGCCGTCGTGCCTGCAATTGAGCTGTGAATCGAGATATGGCACTCAATATCATTGTCTGACAGTTGGATGAAGCAATTTCATCTGTCTCGAAATGTCCAGTCTGTCCGTTCCTCAGACTTGGGGGCGCTCTTGAAGATGCGCGCACAGCTTGCACACGCACCAACCACAGAGCAGCGAGCGGGCTCTCGAATCTTGGTAGGATCGTTGGATCGTTTGCGGCAGTGTGTGTGAGGGCGAGAGGGTTTCAGGCAGTGCACAGCGACGCACTGTTTGCGGTAGAGTCAGCGCGATCTGGGCACTCGGCCGCTGGTGGCTCCTTTGTGACGGCGATATTGACCTGGTACAGCTCGCAGCCAGCGCGACCATCTCGCAGCGCCTGGCCCGAGATGGCCGGACGGACTTCAGACGGCCAGGACCAGAGATAGATCATAGATGTACTGTAGCTGTACTGTAGACAGAGATCACGTCCCAAATATCCCGTGAATGCAAGGCCCCTCTGACGCGCCGTCGGGATGCTCTCCGGCCCTTCTCCCCTTCCTTATCAGCGCGACTGCCCTGACACAAACAGCTTTTCTGCCTCTGCACTTCGATTCATCTTCGTTTGATGTGTGCAGTTAGTTCGAGGCGGGCGAGGAAATGCGGGCATAGCCGAGCTCCTCACCTGGACCAGCACCCATGCAATCTTTCCATGACATCCATCAAGCCTCACCTCCACTCCTCACCAGGCCCACGACTCACTCCCGCAACGCTCCAGCATCGCTCACGGATTGCATCCTCACCGCCGCCGCAACACCGATGACCTATGGCTGCCTCTTAGCGAGAGTCGCTGGTCAATGATGACCAGAAAGGATGGAGCTGTCCGCAACAGCTCTGCGACGAGCTCGAGCACGGACAGCTGGAAGTCGACTGATACCATCAAAGGACCAGGCTCGCTCTTCCGTGGTCCATCGCGACGGGGCACCCCAATGACCGTCAAGACGGATGCGAGAAACAACAAGTGAGCTGTCCCTTCCCACAGCCGTGTCTTAAATGAGATTCGCAACTTGGGATGGAAGCTGTGAATATATTCTTGGCTAACGGGTGCTTGCATTTGCGCTGCTCCTAGACCTGAGACTGATCCTCAAGTCTCCCCAACTACTGCCGCTCCGCGCACCGCGATATCCCCTTCCTCAATATCTCCTAATGTATCCCCCCGGGATCATAGGATGAGCGATTTTGGTAACTACCGACGCGATCTTGCAGTCTTGGAAACTTCCGGCGGACGCGTACCCCAGATTCAGCATAACCCCCCAACTGCGTTGGGATCACCGAACCAGATCGCTCCTTGGATGTCAACCAACGACTCAATTCCGACTCCCTCGAGTACTTTTGGCACAAGTTTTTACAATGATTCGAGCGACAACTTGTCGCAAGCTTCCCAATTGTCTCCAGGCTTCCGGCCGGGGACTGGGTTGACTGGGAACACAAATAATACCAATGCGAGCGACTCACCGGCCGACGCATATTTTGGAGATGAGAGACGGCCTTCGGTTGCCAGTGTGACAACTGCAAGTAGTCAAGGTTCGAAGTCGAGTGTGAGTCGAACGGGTATACACAAGAAACTGCAAACCTTCTTTGGTGACGACTTCCCCGGACGAGATGGATCTGATACGAGCCTTCCTTCCCACGGCAAGGAAGTTCGATCACACTCTTTCGCCCGAAGCCATCGAGATCGAAATCATTCATCTGCCACTGATCACACTCAGAGAGACGCCTCACCGGCAGGATCTCGACCCCGAACACCAGTGCCTTCCAGTGATGTGGTTCCGTTTTTATATCAAGATTCACAGGTCAGTACGATTACACTAGTTAAAAACTCTATAATCTGCAATTCTACTCTCAACGAGATTCACTCTCTATGCTTATGCTACTAGTGCATGCCAGCTTCCGCCTATCCGACAAATGTACTAACTTGTATACAATAGGACATTTCCAAGTACGGCGAAGCACCTGTCCGACAAAACCTCTCTGGCCCAGACAAAGACCGGTATATAAACGACAATTCCCAAAACCCCCCGAAAACCTCTTCTTCCTCGCGATCAGGGCATTCCCACGTGCATCTTCCAGGTCACCATCATCGACACAACAAAAGTTCTGATGATACCAGATCCCTGAGGCCATCGATCAGCAGAGAAGACTCAGGGATTAGTACGAGACAAAAAGATCGTGCCCCTACTTCTATGGGAACTGCGCTTGCAAATTCTTCCAACACTAGTCTCTCTAAGAGGTCAAAAAGCCCCACACCCAGTGGACTGAGCAATTGGAGTCAAGTCACGGCCATGGGGCATAATCACAATGACGGATCAACTTCTCCGACTGGTGGACATAGCAAGCGAGGGATTCTTGGGCGCTTTCGAAAACACAAAGAGAAAGAGACTCCTTATCGGCTAAAAGAGACTCCAGGCGTGAATGCATCTGTTCGCTCCTTCAATTCTCCGGCGGCACGGTCCGAAAATGGTAAAGGGCAGGCCTCCCCTGAATTTGGCCAATGGAGCCGCGAAGGAAGTGTGACGGGGTCAGATGTTAATCTTGTGAAGGGCGACCCTGCTCGTGCCAACGCAACTACCAGGCAAGGGACTTTCACCAAGTTACCGTTCAGTAGGAAGGGGAGGGGAAAGGCCACAGAGGAGGCGGAACCGCACTATGAACCGAATGAAAGACATGACCGCTCCCCTGGGGCAATTTTCAATCTTGATACGAATTTATCAAATATGGAAGGCATCTTAACAAAGCCACCGCCATTGACTCCACTTGATAACAGCATCTTCTCGGGCAATGTCGAGGATGAGGCAAAGATCGAGGCAGAGAGTGCTGTCGGTGGTCAAAGCTGGAATGCACCTGATAGTTGGGCGGTGAAGAAGGTCAACGATGATAATATGTCTCGACTACCTGAAATTGACGACGCAGGAACCCCGCCAAAGGCTGACGAGAAGTCTAACCCCTATTGCGTTCGCATATTTAAGATCGATGGGACCTTTGCCACTCTCCTAACTCCATTGAACGCTACTGTGACAGAGATCATGAATCAGCTAGGGAAGAAGACTTACATGACAGACAGTCTCGAGAATTATCAGATTGTCATGAAGAAGCACGATTTGCAGCGCATTCTGGGAGCTGGCGAGCGTCCAGTGGTAATTCAGAAACGTCTTCTCGAGCAGGCCGGATATGAAGAACGGGATAGGATTGAAGATGTTGGCAGGGAAGACAACAGCTACCTATGTCGATTCTCCTTTGTTCCGGCTCGAGAAAGTGGGTATGCGAGTGTCACCAATGACCCTGGGGTTCACCGGGTTCAAAAGTACAGCCATGTCGACTTGTCTGGGCGGAATCTTATCACCATCCCGATTGCTCTCTACTCAAAGGCGTCTGAGATCATATCTCTCAACCTTTCCCGAAATCTCTCACTAGATCTTCCAAAAGACTTCATCCAGTCTTGTCAGAATTTACGCGATATCAAGTTCATTAACAATGAGGCGTGGAAACTCCCGCCCAGTCTCAGCAGAGCGAGTCGCCTTACAATACTCGATGTATCCAACAACCGATTGGAGCAACTTGAGCATGCAGAGCTGTCGAGATTGCAAGGTCTCATCAGCCTCAAGCTTGCCAACAATCGTTTGAGAAGTCTTCCAGTCTACTTTGGCGGATTCAAATCTATGAGAACATTGAATGTCTCGTCAAATTTCTTGGATTCCTTCCCTGACTTTCTTTGCGACCTTGAGGGGCTTGTGGATATCGATATGAGCTTCAACGGCATCGCGACCCTACCAGATCACATTGGCCGGCTGAGAAATCTTGAACGCTTTGTTATCACAAACAATCGGCTGACAGGGACCCTTCCAGACACTTTTGGGGAACTCGTAAATCTGAAGGAGGTCGATGTGCGATATAATGCCCTATCCAGTATCGATGTTATTGCCAAACTGCCCAAGGTTGAGCAAATATCAGCGGATCACAACTCTGTCTCTGTTTGCGAATCAGAATTCACCAAGATTCGAGTTCTTCGTCTCAACTCAAATCCCGTCACCAAATTTGAGATTCTCAACTCCGTCCCAACTCTCACGACACTGATCTTATCTAACGCCAAATTGGCACACATACCCGATGCAGCATTTGATAAGATGCCAAATCTTGTTAAACTTGTGCTGGATATCAACCACTTCGTCTCATTGCCTAGCCATATTGGCAAGTTACGAAAACTAGAGCATTTCAGCATTGCTAGAAATGCTTTGAGTACTCTGCCTTCTGAGATTGGGTGTCTTACGGAGCTGCGTTTCTTGGATGTGAGACAAAACAACCTGAAGAAGTTACCTATGGAGATATGGTGGGCAAACAAGCTTGAGACGCTGAACATCTCGTCAAACGTTCTCGACAGCTTTCCCAAGCCCGCTTCACGAGCCCCACAAGTGCCTGGCGACGTTCCACCGCCGACAGGGCAGTTGAATGGAATACCTGGGCAGAATTCGAATAACTCGAGCTTTGAAGAACTAGGTCCTCTAGAAGCTTTTGGGCAAAGACGGCCTAGCCAAGCATCGAGTGGTCTCCTAAGTGTTGGAGGGTCTCCAGTGCCAGGATCGGGCGACCGGAAAGGTTCTGTTGTTTCCGTGTATGGGAAAGGTGGCCGAAAAACATCGGTAGTGTCTAGAAGTGCATCAGACTCTACGGTAGGCATTATGACACCACCATCAACAACTGGGAGAAAGGATTCTGGCATGTCGGCTAGACTGATCAACACCTTTGCTGGATCGTTACGAAATCTCTACCTGGCAGACAATCAACTCGACGATGATGTTTTCGATGAGATCACGCTCTTGAGTGAGCTTCGCATCTTGAATCTGTCTTACAATGATCTCAATGACATGCCATCAAGGTCGATCAAGAGCTGGCCGCAAATCGTTGAGCTCTACCTCTCCGGAAATGAATTGACATCTCTTCCAGCGGATGATTTTGAGGAGTTCAGTCTGCTTCAAGTCCTTCATCTCAATGGGAACAAGTTCCAGACCCTGCCTGCCGAGCTTGGCAAAGCCCACAGATTAGCCGTACTCGACTGTGGCAACAACTCTCTTAAGTATAATGTCTCAAATTGGCCTTACGATTGGAATTGGAACTGGAATACCAATTTGAAATACCTGAATCTCTCCGGGAACAAGCGTCTTGAGATTAAACCTTCATTGCCAGGAGGTGCTAGTAGTCGGGATGGGCGTGACCTTACGGACTTCAGTGCATTACAGCATTTGCGTATCCTCGGCTTGATGGATGTGACCCTGACGATCCCTACCATTCCTGACCAAACCGAAGATCGAAGAGTTCGAACGTCTGGTTCTCTTGCCGGTCAGCTGGCATATGGGATGGCAGACACGTTAGGGAAGAACGATCATTTGTCCATCATTGATATGGTGGTTCCTAGGTTCAATTCTACGGAAACAGAAACTCTCATGGGGATGTTTGACGGACAAGCTTTGTCTAGTGGAGGCTCTAAGATTGCCAAATACCTTCATGAGAATTTTGGCCACATATTCAGCGACGAGCTGAGGAAGCTAAATTCGACCCTCAACGAGACCCCAGTTGACGCTCTTCGGCGAGCTTTTCTCTCTCTCAACAAGGATCTAGCAACAGCTGCGACACATCATACGGAGGAAAGATCGTTACTGTCTCATAGAGGATCAGCAGCACCCGCCGTTCTCAGTCAAGCAGATTTGCACTCGGGTGGTGTAGCGACAGTCATGTTCTTGCAGCAATCAGAGCTTTATGTTGCTAACGTCGGCGATGCACAAGCAATGCTCATCCATTCCGAAGGTGGCCACCGCATCTTAACACGAAAGCATGATCCAGCTGAACCGAACGAAAGACAACGGATTCGAGATGCAGGCGGTTGGGTTTCACGACAAGGAAAGTTGAATGACCTCTTGGAGGTCTCCCGCGCATTCGGTTATGTTCAGATCATGCCAGCAGTGCAGGCTGCACCGCACATCACACAAATAACCATCAAAGAGCAGGATGAGATGATTTTGATTGCCTCACGAGAACTTTGGGAGTATCTGTCACCTGAACTTGTTGTTGATGTTGCTAGATACGAACGTGGTGATCTAATGAGAGCCGCTCAGAGATTGAGGGATCTCGCAATTGCTTTTGGAGCAACGAACAAGCTTATGGTCATGATGATCGGTGTCAGTGATTTGAAGAAGCGAGCACAAATTCGACCACATCGGGTCCAAAGCTTATCATTGGCTTCACAACTCGTCGATGATGGTTATACCACCAATACTAAACGACCTAAGAAGAAGGGCGAGACAGTCCAAGATTCCATGCTTCGTCGACTCCAGGCCGAAGTTCAAGCTCCAGTCGGCGATGTTAGTATTGTCTTCACTGACATCAAGAGCTCAACACTTCTTTGGGAAACATATCCCAGTGCAATGCAATCCGCCATCAAACTTCATAACGAGGTTATGCGACGACAACTTCGAATCATTGGGGGTTACGAAGTCAAAACGGAGGGCGATGCATTCATGGTCTCCTTCCCGACAGCGACATCAGCTCTGCTTTGGTGTTTCGCTGTACAACAACAACTCCTTGAGGTTCAATGGCCATCGGAGATTATATCTAGCGTACTCGGCCAGGAGATATTCGATAACGATCAGACTCTGATATTCAAAGGCTTGAGTGTTCGGATGGGCATACATTGGGGCCGTCCTGTATGCGAGAACGATCCTGTAACCAGGCGTATGGATTACTTTGGGCCAATGGTCAATCGTGCGTCGAGAATATCGGGAGTTGCAGATGGGGGGCAGGTCACTGTTTCAGCAGATTTCATTTCTGAGATTCAACGATGCCTCGAGACATATAGTGAGAGTGATCGATCCGGTTCGACGGGTTCTGAAGAGGCTTTTGATAACGATCTTGTCAGTCAGGCTATCCGCCGCGAGCTGCGTTCTCTCAGTAGCCAAGGTTTTGAGGTCAAAGATATCGGTGAACGAAAACTGAAGGGTTTGGAAAATCCGGAGTACATCTACCTAATGTATCCGCATACGCTCTCTGGACGTATCCATTATCAGCAACGACTGGCGGAAGGAGACAAGCTTGTCATGGTTGAAGAACCTGCAACGCTGTCACAACAATCAAAACTGAGCATCGACACTGAGTGCGTGTGGGCGCTATGGAGCGTAAGCTTGAGGCTTGAGATGTTATGCTCAAGTTTAGAAGTGAACAAGGGCTCGGGGGTTGCTTTGCAGCCGCCTGAAACTGCTATGCTAGAGAAGATGAAGCATAGAGGCGGAGAGGTAACAGATCGATTCCTGGTCAATTTCATGACCCATCAGGTTTCAAGGATTGAGGTATATCACCCTTCCCCTTATCACAATATGATTTGCTAATTCGGGATATCAGACTTGCATCTCGACCCTCGCAACCCGCCATTTAGCAATCGGTCGTTGTGGTCTCTACGATCTCGACCAATTACGAGCACCCATGGACGATGTTCTGGGTGCATTGGAAGCACAACTACTAGAGCTTCAGAAATACAAAGCTCGATTCGGAGAACTTGTACCGGAGAGTTCAACCTCAAATATACTAACAAACAGGAAGAAACCAACGAGGCAGTCGAGCAGGCAAAGTAAGCAAATCAAGGTCGACTCGCAACAGATGGCGTCGTAATTGGCGCATGAATTCATGGATAGGAATTTTCCTTTTGGGCAACGAGCGTGGCGTTACTGGGATCTTAGGACTAAGAAGGGATGGGATGGCTGTATTGATGAACTTTGTAAAGCATTGGATATTTCTTGTCTTTGTTTTTCGCGGACAAAATGGGACTTGGGACTCTGGAATTGGGGAATGGGAGTTTTCCTACGATTGGGATGATGACTGGATGGAATGAATGGATTGGATTGGGGTTGACTTGGGCTACACTTCTGGTACTTAGTTGGCAAGGGAACTTTGCATGCGTTGAGGGGGAGGGTGGACTACCTTATGATTTTATGATTAGCGAGCGAGCGCATACTTATGATGGTGCGTTGAAGGCGCGGATTGTGCATATAGTTTATCTAGGGAGAGGAGAGCACGCAATGAGATGGGATTATTCCAACATTGTCTTCTCTATCCAATCTGAACAATCAATCTCAGACATCAATTAATCACATGCGTGCCCCTCGCTTTCTTCAACGCGTAATGTGGGGTCTTTCATCATCGCAACTGTACACATCCGTTCCGGCCTTAACTCCCACTATCGCCGAGCGAGTACGGGCCGACGCTCTTCTTATAGCCAAGACGAGATACGGTTCTGACTGCATTTCTCTTATCGCTGACTTCGTAATTGACTTCCAATCAACTGAAGATCAATTAATCGAGGAGTACGAGATTCAAAAGAGAAGTTAAGGAAGAACAAAAGGGAATAGGGAAAAGAGGAAGGAAGTAGAAAATGACTTGCGAAGCGTGTAAAACCATCCCGCCAGTCGTGGCGGAGGGGTATGTGACCAGGGGGACTTGGGAGGAGGTGGGGGACCTGAAGACTTGTGAGCTCCCTTCCTCTCTTTCTTAATCCCAATGTCATCAGATCGCCAAATGGTCAAAAAAGGGTTCTAACAAAACTTGTTGGAATAGATATCACAGGCAACACCTTGAGCAAAAAAGCCATCGTTGATGTCTACGACGTCTTCGGTCCCGCATCTCAGACGCTGCAAGGTGCTGATGCGCTGGCCGAGGCGCTGGGTATTCTCGTTGTTGTGCCGGATTTCTTTAAGGGGGAGCCTGCGCAGACATCGGTTTGTCTTTCTCTCCCTCCCTTTTCCTTCTTCCCTAAATTTCACCCAACGCCTCCTAAGTGGGATCTCTGGTATTCCATTGAGGAAGTGAGAGGATAATGCTGACGAGAGCAGTGGTTCACCCCGTCAGAGGAGAATGATAAATTGAAAGCAGAGTTCTTCGCTAGAGCTATGGCAATTGATAAACACACCGAGGCTTTAGTTGACTTCACTGCTGCGGCGAAGGAGAAGTGGGGTGGTGTTGAGAGTTGGGGTGCTTTTGGGCTTTGTTGGGGTGGGAAGGTTCGTTTCCCTCCACATCGACATCTCCTTGAAGAAGTTGCTCTAACTTCAGATGGGAGGAGAGGAAATGCTGAGGGAGAGGGAACTGATGAATTAAATAGGTCGTAGTCCTCACCTCCGGCACCTCCACGCCCTTCAGCGCCACGGGCCAAGTACACCCAGGACGCTTGGACATTGCTGATGCAAAGGCACTCACGGTCCCGCACATTGTTCTTGCGTCGAACGGTGAGCCGGCTGATGTTGTCGAGGAGTATGAGAGTTTACTTGTGGGGGAGGGCAAGAAGAATGTGGTGGAGACTTATGCGACGATGCATCATGGGTGGATGGGAGCCAGGGCGAAGCTGCACGAAGAGGAGAATTTGAAGGAGTATGAGAGGGGGTGAGTTCCATCCCTTGCCTTGCTTTGTGGTGGAGAATAGTGGGGGTAGCGGATAGGAAAGACTCGAGCGTTTTTGTCATTGCAAGGAATTTACTTGCTAATTTGTGTTACAGATACAACCAGCTTGCTGCTTTCTTTGAAAAGTATCTTTGAACTCGGGAAGATGGCACATGGCTTGGAGTTCCTAACATGACCTAAGCGGATGTTTTTATGTAGATGGACGTTGCAACGTATATAATTGACCTGACCAGATGATTTTTGCATTTCTTGTCGCTACAATAAGAGCAAAATGAGGAAATTAGTTTTCTATCCATGTCACTCTAAGATGCAAAGTTGCAAAAGGAGCTGAAAACACGCTATCTATTTATGTACGGTGAATTATAAGGGCAACTCTCGCTGCTATTCTAAGGCCAAAGTGGCCAAAGGGAAATAAAACGCAAGTGCTTTCGTCTCACACTCAAGCGAAGGTCAATATTGCTGGACATGCCAACTCAGGACTTGACTCCCTGCTCAAGCGTCCTAGCTTGGAAGAGTACGAACAAAGCTTTCAACACCACCCGGTAGATTTCCACCCGAGATAGTCAATTTGACCGTAACAGGTGCCGCACCTCCAACTTTTTTCTCGGGATCCTCAAGCCACTCCGTCCAAACCGCCTCTTTCTTTACCATATCATAATCTAGCGTCAGCTCTGTCTTATTGGGATCCCTACCACCATCAACATTCCACCTCGCAGCAATCTGTCCTGCAATGTCACACATCTTCCTCTCCTGAACAGTATCACCCTTCATCATGAATAGATGATCTCCATTAATAACCCGAATCCACCATGTGCGCGCACGCATGCGGTTCCTGATAGCACGGAGGTGCAGCTCGTGGCACAGTGGATCGCTGTCGCCGACTACGAACAGAACATCGACATTATCCTCGAGCTGCAGGAGTTCCTCGTATCGTTCAGACAGGCCGCGGGTTAAGGGGTAGGTGAAGAAGATTAGTTTTCGTGCTGGGGACCAGATTTGTGCTCTTGTGGCAGAACGAGAGCCGGTGGAGCGGCCGCCGAGGGTGAGTGCTGTTGGGAAAAAGGAGAGGAGAGAGCGGAAGGTGGACGTGCGGTGTTCGAGGTCGCCGAGGTCGAGGAAGGAGAGGACGGTTTGGGTGCGTGCGAAGCCTTTGGTGAAAGCAACGAGGGAGGTCGCGTCGAGGTTAGTGCGGCGGCCGTGGTTGAAGATTAAGTGGGGTTGGGGGAGGATGGCGGCTTTGTCGTTGGGGTGAGAGGAGGGGTCATTGAGGATACACTGGGTGAGGGATGTGGTGAAGGAGTCGAGAGTTGGTGTATAGTAGACTCGACACTCAGGGGTGAAGTCGCGGGAGGTGGGGAAGGTGAAGACGAATGTCTCGACTGGGGTGACAGGGTCAGCGCGCATGGCAGCGACGGTGGCCTCGTCAGTCAGAGATTCCATTGCGAACGGAGTTCGCTTGATGCTATTCGGCTTTCTTCGTCCTGTTGGGGGCTGTTCTGGTGGTGTTGTGGGAAGGTTTGAAAACACGATCGAAAATGAGACCAAGGGAAACGAAAGTGAATATGAGAACTCGTGAAGTAATCGTGCGAGGAACCGGAACATAGTGAATATGTTGCCTGTCAAAGATCACGGTTTTCATGAATCACTGTTGGGACTTGACTATCACTCGAGAAGTTTGAGCGATCAAAAAGAGTGAATTTAATTGTGTAGAAATACACTCCACTTAACCCGACACGTCTTTGTCTTTGCGTGCGAGAGTACAGCGGCAATATCTTGTTCCAAACCAAAGGAGTTCTTATAATGGACTTTGCGACGAGAGCTCAATTCTTCAAAAAGTGTCAATTGAGTTGAGGTACAGTCCTAAGAAGCTACTTACAATGCTTAATCTCCAACTTGACTTGGCTATTCAACTATGCAAAATGCCAGACCTCACCCACGATATCTAAGAATTTGAGGCTTGGAGAGGTCAGGATAGGCCAAGACGCAGCTATATTTGAAAGCGAGCAAGAAAATATTGACTGGAAGTGACAGAAAGTAAAGCGCCGCGTGACATTTGATGCGGGAGCTTGTTTGAAGCGTAGCGAAACTTTCAAGAAAAAACAGGTTCTCGCCCATTTTCTCAAAATCTCATAGCATTTAGGACATTGAAGCTTTTCATATCCTAGTCAATAATAGCAACCCAAGCAATTATACCAATCACATGTAATAGCAAGTCACATGACCCCGGAGTCGGTAATCTGAAACCAGGTCAGCTTTTGTTGCAGGCTTTGTTGCAGATCGCACTCTCGGACGATGAATGGAATATGCCTAAATGCGGCAAGAAAATATGGAAAACGCTACGTTTGCTCATGTTTGACGGCATCGACTTCTCGGAAATAAACTCCGGCCCGGGCACAAACGCCCGATTGCAGATAGCATCGTGGCCTTGCATCAGCCTGGGCGGGCGAAGAGCGAGTTGGAATGGAGTGTTTGTTGCACGTCGCGATCTGTTGCCCAGCCTCGAGCCTCGAGCTGTCCGGATCGTTGTCTTGGTGGTTCAAGTTTTTCGAAGCTGTCGCCACGATGTTGCACGAGACAGCGGAGCGGCAGGAGGCAACTCCTAGGATTATGTAATTAGAGCCTGAGGTATGAGGCTGCAAGGCTCTAGTTCGACAGAGTACCTCCATAGGTAGCGTTAGGTCCATGCCCAGGCAGTTCCCGTCGGACAGTTGTAAAATCCCGAGATGTTTCACTTCGGGGTTCACAGCTTTGCATGAACGTACAGTAACTACCAGTTATACAGTACTTTGTACTGTATATCGAGTGGCAATATCAGAATCAACGGACGAGAGACCCTCTCGGCCCCGAAAAAGGCATGATATTGAGACTTCTGAGTCACCATCGAAGGGAACTCCTGGTGCTCGTGCTCCACCGGCTCACATCATCGCATGGATTGCGACAACAACTGACAGGGATGAGCCACAGCTTTCCCCAGTTGTGGCGGAAAACCTCTGACTTGCGGCCCGCCAGGCCCCTCCGCCATACGCGCGGCATCTTCGAGGCCTGACTGCCTTCACCATTCAGCGCTCGTTTTCGCAAGTATGCATTCTAGTCCATTCTTATCAGTTCTATTGAATGCGTACTTG
>Ga0302325_10020773_pt1 | contig 13761 bp, 10 predicted proteins | sample Palsa_T0_2_FD_201948 | JGI IMG/M metagenome (GOLD analysis project Ga0302325, IMG submission 201948) | Peat permafrost microbial communities from Stordalen Mire near Abisko, Sweden - Palsa_T0_2 | ecosystem: Environmental > Terrestrial > Soil > Palsa > Peat permafrost | place: Sweden: Abisko... | reverse complement strand
CTTCACCGCTGGTGAGATTCGCGTCGTCTCGGACAACCCGGCCTGGGCGGGATCGCTCGATGAGATCGTCGATACCTTCGGGTTTCGACCACATTTTGGCTGGCTCGGTGCGATAGAGGATGATCGGGAGACCACTGCGGTATGACTCGGGACTCGGCCAAGGGGGCTCGATCTGCCGTCTTTTGCGGTAGTCCGTCACTATGAGCGTCGAGGATGCCCTCTATCCCCTGCTGTCGGCGTACGAGCGGCTCCCACAAGGGCTGAAGGTGGGCATCGGCTGGACGTACCGCCAGTTGCCCCAGCGCGTGCGACTCGGTTCGAACTACAGCGAGTTCCGCGATTTGGCGGATCGCTCCGAGGCGTGGTCAGGGCCGGAGATCGCCGACTACCAGCTGGAACAGCTCCGCACGGTGCTCATTCACGCGGCGAAGCACTCGCCCTTCTACGCTCGCCGCTTCGCCGAAGCAGGATTTCATCCGAGTGACGTGAGCAGCTTCGACGACCTGGTGGCCTGCCCGTACCTCACGAAGGACGACCTCGTCGACCACCTCGACGAGATTGCGACGAGCGAGCCCCCACGCTCCGCTCGCTTGTACATGACGACTGGCGGCTCGACGGGCGTGCCGGTCGGCTTCTACCTGCACAAGGGTGTCAGCCGGCCGAAGGAGCAGGCTTTCCTCGAGGCGCAATGGCGACGGGCGGGCTACTTCGACGAAGCTCGACTGGCCGTCATACGCGGCCATGTCACCACAGATCGCTCCCAGGGTCGGATTGCCTCCTACGACGCCACGCGAAACTGGCTGATGCTGTCGTCCTACCACCTCACCGAGACGCGGTTGCCGGAGTATCTCGACCAGATCGTCCGGTTCCACCCCGACATCCTCCACGCCTACCCGAGCGCCGCCCTCCAGCTGGCCGAGTTCATGCACCGCAGCGGCGACACGTGGCCCGTGCCCCTCCGGTGCGTGCTCGCCGGCTCCGAGCGGCTCACGAGCCCGCAGAAGCGTCTGCTCGAGCGGACCTTCGGTTGTCGGGTCTATCACTGGTACGGGCACGCGGAGCGGGCCGTGCTCGCTGGAGCGGGTCGCTCCTCCGACCTGCTCTACTTTTGGCCGACCTATGGCTACGTCGAGTTCGGGCCACCCGACGCGGAGGGTTTGCAGGAAGTCATCGGCACCAGCTTTCACAACCTCGTGATGCCGTTGATCAGATATCAGACGGGTGACTTCGTGCGCGTGTATGACTCCGACAGGGACGGACCGAAGGAATTCGACTGGCCGGCGGTGCAAGCGGTCGAGGGGCGCTCGCAGGAGTTCCTCGTGTCGGCGACGGGTCGAAGGATCTCACTCACCGCCTTCAACATGCACGACTCCAGTTTCGACGGTCTCTACGCCCTGCAGTTCTTCCAGGAGAAGGCGGGCGAGGCGGAGCTGCGCTACATAGCTGGTTCCGACTTCGACCGGGCACGACTCCCCCGTATCGAGTCGGCGGTCCGGCACAAGCTGGGTGACGACTTCGACGTCGCACTTCGCGAAGTCGCTGAGATCGAGAAGACGCCGCGGGGAAAGGGCAAATGGCTCGTGAGCTCCCTCGGCGAGTCCGTGCCGACCTGAGGTCCTGACTTGGCTTGACCACCTGGACAAGCTGGGCGATGGGGACGACCTGTACCTCATGGGCATGACCTCACACGCCGTGGTCAATGTAATGCTCGCCCTAGAAGAAGAGTTCGATGTGGAGTTCCCCGACCAGTGGCGGTACTGATCCTCTGTCCAGGGCGCCGTCTATGCCGGTCGATCTGATCGTGGCTGGCCGAGGAGCGACGCTGTTCGTGGCGCCTCCGAAGAGTGAAGAGAGCGGCTCTGAGCACCGAAGAGCGGGCCGCGCTGGTCCACCACTTCCACGTTCTGGCGTCGGTGAGCTAAGAAATGTGGGAAATCCCGTATCAGCCGGGGACCCTCAGGCGTCCTCATAGATGCTGCCTGTGGAAACATTGGGCTCCCCCGGGTTTGACGGACGTCCACCATCAAGTGCGCAGCACCAGAAAGGATGCCCAGTAAGGATGCCCAGTATGGAGACCATGGAGCGGAAGAAGCCCCGTCCCCGCCGGTCGTTCAGGCGCGCCTCGGGCGATCGCAAGCCGGGTTTTATGACCCATGAGCGTCTGCCGGTACCTTGCCATGGCTGATGAGGCAATGAGGAGCGGCAGCACGCTGCAAGAACGAGCTCGCTACGTAGGGCGGGCAGCCCGCGTCGTGGCCTCCCGTCCGTTGGAAGGAATGGACCGGATCCGGGGTAGAACGGAGATCGTTCTCAGTGAGCACCTTCCGTCCGTCGTCGGTCAGAAACCTTCGGCCACGACGGCGGAGCCCGTGAGAGACCTTCATGAGCTGCTGGGACTCGAATGGCCGTGTCCTCTGGACGAGGACTTCAAGGCGGCGTGGGATGATCTGGCGCAGCAGATGGCCGCATCGGGCCTCACGGTCGGCAAGGGGCATGATGCTGATGCCAATTTGGCGCGTGTCGTCTGGTGCGCCATACGTCACATGGAGCCCCAGCGGGTTCTTGAGACCGGGGTAGCTCGAGGCGTCACGAGTGCGTTGGTCCTGGGAGCCATGGCCCAGTCCAACGGCGAAGTCGGTCGCCTCTGGAGCATAGATCTCCCGCCCATGATGTCCGGCTGGCATGAACAGTCGAAGCTGCTCGTGGATGAGGCGGCGTGGCCGAACTGGACCTACATACGAGGCTCGAGCAGGCGGACGATGACGTCAACGTGTGCGTCCATCGGATCGATCGACATATTCATCCATGACAGTCTTCACACGCCGCAAACGATGAAGTACGAGTTGAACAAGGCTTGGCCGTACATACGTGCCGGCGGGTTGTTGATCTCCGATGACGTCGAGGGTAACTCTGCGTTCGTCGACTTTGTCGAGGCGCGCCGCATCGAAAAACAGTTCATCGCACCAAAGGCGGGCAAAGCAGGCTTGTTCGGAGTGGCACTCAAGCCCTAGAACGTGCCGAGCTCCGTGTCCCTCCTAGCTTAGATTGATCTCCCTGCTCTTCGACGTCTCGGACCGGCGCGCCGACAGCAAAGGCGGCATCAGTAACGACATGGCTAGAGCCAAGTCCAAGAAGTCGGCCGACGGCTGCCCGAGACCGGTCTGCGTGAATGATTCGACAGCGAGGTAGACGACGAGAAAGAGTGCGACTGCTCTTCCGGGACCACGCGGGCTGATGAGTGCCGCAATGAGAAGGGAGACCAGCACCAATCCCTGAAGGACGTCACCCACGAGACCTTGATCTTGATAGGTTGCGAGCCAGCTGGAATCGATGGGAGTGCCGTCAATACCGTCATTTGACAGCCCGTACCCAAAAATGGCGTTCACCTCGGTTCGAGGCTGCGCTACGACAGCAGACCAAGCGACGGTACGCCCAGTGAGGCTACTCAGGTCCTGGGCGTTCTCACCCCTTGCGAACCACCGGGTAATGAGCGGAGAAAAACTGAGCGCGCCGATTCCCACCACGAGGATCGTCACCACAAAGGCCCGCCGTGCTCGCTTCCGACTGAGGAAGAGGCTCAAGCCGCCCGCAAGGATTCCCGCCAACATGGCGATGAGTGCAATCCGGGAGTGTGTGAGGATCAGAACGCCGAAAGCCCCCGCGGTGACGAATCCCGTCCATCTCGACCTCGACACTCCTGCCAGCCACAACACGATCGTCATACCGACGAGTATCGCCGAGTAGTGCGCCACCTGGGTCGGCTGAATCGGCCAGATAATCCCTCCCAAGCGTCCGCCGCCGGCGTCCGCGAATGCCTTCGTCGGCGAGAATGCCATCCCGACAATGACGGTCCCGATGACGGCTGTGAGTGCACGACGTTGAAATTGGAGGATCATGAAGTCTCGGCGCCCCCACCACGGTGTTGTCAGCCAGAGCGCGCCGACGAACAATGCGAATCGGGACCAGCGGATCATCGAACCGAGACCGAAGTAGCCGCGAAAGCTCATAATGGCCGCGCACAGGCACATAGCCGTAATCAGGATGAGATAGATGTTGGGCCTCACCAGGAGCCTCTTGTTTGCCGTCAGAATCAAGAGGAGGGCAACTCCCACCGCTGATTCGGGAAGGACCTTGCCGACCTGAAGTGGAAGGGGAAGCAGATTCGTCGTACCCGCCGTGTAGGTCATGACGTTGAAGAACAGGAGCCCCCACACCCAGCCGATCCGTCGGCGCATTGAGCGCTCGTCCGGGCCGGCAAGTAAGCCCCAGTCGCGAGCGAGCTCCGGGGACAATTCCAGTATCGGACTTGCCGAAGCGTAACCCGCCCGACGCATCATACGGGGAAGGCGCCGTCGGTCGCCGGCAATCCCACCAAAGGGGATTCCGGCTCGAGGAGACCGATCGACTGGTCTTCGGCATCCGCACCGATGAGAACCCCGGATCGGATCGTGATTCCCGCCGCGCGAAGGAGGACTGCCGTCGAACTGACCCGCCGGGCGCTCGAGCGACCAGCCGTGACCGTGACCACAGCTTGCTTCGCCCACGTCAGATGCCACGCTCCCCGGGCGAGATCCATCCCGGTCAGAATCAGAACGGCGCTCACTCCGCCAGTTGTCGCAACCCATGGTGGCTCAACAATTTCGTTCATGTCGTCCGGGGGTGGGGTGAAAAGCTGGATGCTGCCACCCGACCGGTTCGGCAACGATTCGCCCTCGACCCGTAGATCATCCGTGATCCGGGCCAGGAGGCCTTCGTTCGTGAGGTCCGCGACCAGCACAGGCTCGCCCTCGTCGGCCAGGCGCTTCGCGAGCACGGCCAGAGCCGCGGCCGGGACGGTCAAGTCGTCCAATGCGACCACGAGCAGCGTCTTGCGGCCTCCTTGGCGCACCCCGCGCCGACGCAGATAGCCGGCGAACACATCCACCTCTCCTTGCCGTTCGAGGGCGGAGCGCCTGAACCACCGGTGGCGACGGAACTTCAGATGGCGTATTGGCTTCAGGCTCAGGTCGACCGGCGCACCGAGTAAGGAGGCCACCTCGTCTCGGCGCCGTAGCCGGTCCGAGACTACGGCCTGCACGGCGACAAGGGCGACGCCAATTACCAGTCCGCCGATGAGGCCGGCAATACCGTCGAGCCCGAAGAGCTTCGCCGTCGAGGCTGGAACCAAAGTCCCGGCAGTGACGACCCGGCTCCCGCTGGTAATCGCGATGCTCGCAAGCTGATTCTGCTGAATAGTCTGCTCGAGGGCGGCGATCTCGCTCGTGTCTCCCGACTGCTTTCCGACAAGGGTGGTCAGCTGGCCGCTCTGTAACGGGGAATCCGGATTGTTGATGGTGGCGCCCAACTGGTTTATCTGCTGCTGTAACGAATTGATCTCATCCTGCAGTGCCTTGTCGGAACTGGCTGTCTGTTGCTGGATCAGGTCGGACCGAAACCCGAGTAAGGCCTTTGCCAAGGCGTTCGCCCTCCGCACGGCTTCGGTTTTCGTGGGGCCAGCGACGTTTAGCATGAGCACGTTGTCGCTTACCAAGGTGCCCGGCGCCTTGCCCAGTAACTTCGAAGGACTGAGGGAAGGCTCGCCCAGAAGGTTGGCCGCACGTCGCCCGACCGCGTTGGTCTGCAAGAGTGCCATATCGTTTGCTATACCGACGGCGGGGTCGCTCCCCGGAGCTTGGGCAAGGTAGAGAGTGGCATGTGCGCTGTAACTCCGGGGCACGACCGCGTGGTAGCCGAGTCCGACCACAAGGCCGATGACGGCCAGGCTCAGCCACACCTTTCGACGTCGACGAAGGGCGCGCAACACGAATCGAAGACTGACGAGCCGCCCGGCGAGAACGACGGGGGACTGAAACCCTGAGGAGTGGTTGGCCGGCGCCGCGGCCTCTTCGCTCTCCATTGTGATGTCCCCCAGGTCCGGAAAGGACGGTCCTTCTGTCATTTTCGTCACCGTACGTCGGCCCCTCCAGTCCAAGGCTCCAATGCGCGTCTCTGGAGGAATTGCGTCACCTGCTCGCTCGCGTTGGGAAGCGAGCCCAACGACCTATCGCCCGACATCGGATTCGTGACGACCAAACCCCTGACAGACAGTCCTTCCCGCCCGACGGCGATGAGAACTCGGGCAAGTTGCTCCTGGTCCACGGATCCCGCCGAGATTGCCATCATGACCACGCCGCGCGCGACAAATGCCGGGAATTTGGGTTGATCGGGGTTGACCACGATCGATATGAAGGTAAGCGCACTCTCTTCCTCATCAAGCGAGGATGAGCCCTTGAACAGCCGAAGATTCGGCCGTACCGCTTCATTGCGGGCAGTGAGAAGATCACAGGCATCGCTCAGCCCGCGTGATCCCGGGTCGTCCGACGTCAGGACCAACGAGGTTGAAATGTCCATCGCCGCGGAGGCCACTGCGAGATGGGCGACCCCAGCCATGCTCGCACTGTCATCGGCCAGGGTAATGACCGTCAGTACCCGCCCCCCGACCTCGGGAGCGTCCACCTCACTCAGCACTTTTCGGACGTTCCACATATCCATCGGATCTGGTTCGTACTCCCGCAACAGGGTCAGCCACTCTGAGGATCTGGTCAAATGCCGGACGCTCAATGAGAACACGACAGGAACGCCGGCGACCGCGGCGATCTCGTCTCGGGTCGTGAGGTTTGAGTCCCGCCGCCGGATGGTGACGATCGCTGCGCTGATGAGCAACCCAACAACAGCTCCAATGACGATCGCGAGGATCCGGATGAACAGTGAAGGCCCAGCTGCAGACGACGCAGGCTGAATGACCGATGTGCCACCAGTCGTGGCAGCGCTGTTGAGCTTCGCCCCCGCGATCTGGCTGTTCACGCTCTGAAGCTGCAGCGTCGCGTCGGCCTGGGCCGTTGTCAGCGAGGCCAGAAGCTGGGTGCCCTGTTGGGCTATAGCTGAATTCGGGGACGCCTGGATTGAGGCTTGTTCGGCTCGGATCTCCTGGTCGTACTTGTTCACCTGCTTGGTCAACTCTGCGGCCTGAGCTTGGAGTCCGGCGACGGCACTCGATCCGTCCGACTGGCTCGATGACGTGACGAAGGCGACCAGTCGGGTGGCCACGGCGTTGGCCAACGTCTCGGCCGACCTGGGAGAGGACCCTGTCGCCGTGATCTGCACGAGGTTCGTCGCCACTGGCGTGGCACTCACTCGGTGTTGGGCCTCCAGGGGCGTCACACGAGGAGTGACACTCGATCCGGCCGGTGCCAACACGGCGGAACTCACGGCGAGCGCGCTGTCGGTGACGTTTCCATTGGCGGCGCTGACCGTCGTTCCTCCTGCCGCGTTATTTGCGTCGGAAGTCGGCACGAGCACGACGGACGTCGCGGTGTACGACGTCGAACCCAACAGGATCACCATCCCTGGCAGCAGTGCGCCCACCAGCACACAGGCAGCTACGATCGTGCGCTGTCGGCGCATGAGCCACAGGACCCGGCGCAGATCGATCCTCTGCTCAGGCAATTGAGCCCCCTCCTCCTCGTCTTGATTGCGGGCCATGCACCTGTATTGAGGGAGTCACTGGGACGGACCCTGATACATGGGGAGAAAGTCCCGAGGTCACGATGCCGGCCACCCTCGAGGTCGTCGATATCCGTTCCACCTGTCTGTTCGAGAGGGAAAGGCGAAAATCACCTAGACCGCCGGTCGTTCATCTCCGGTCCGTTGCGTCCGGGATCGGCGTTAGCTCGATGGAGGCCTCGGGATCTGCGTCCGAATCGTTCAGATTGGCTCTGGGTGCCATGTTCGTGTCGGCCAAGTACGCGACGAGCTGGGCGCGGTTGTTGAGATCGAACTTCCGATAAAGGCGGCTTACGTAGTTGCGGACGGTCTTCTGACCGAGTTGCAGTCGTCGAGCGATCTCAGCGTTGTTGGCACCTTGCGCCATTATGCGAAGTACGTCGGACTCCCGTTGCGTCAAATGGGCGGAGGGATCTTCCCCCAGGACCCATTGGGTCGCTTCGCTGCTGAGAACCTGATCACCCAGATGGACGGAGACGACAGCGGCCCTGGTTGCTTCCGGGGATGCGTCCTTTAGCAGAACGCCCGAGGCACCGGCGATCATGGCGGAACGGACGCGTCGGTCGGGATTGGACGTCAGCACCAATGTCCTGGTGGATGGGCACTCGGACGCAAGCAACCGTACGACATCGATACAATTGGCCCGGGAGAGCTCCAGGTCTATCAAGACCACGTCGACGGATCTCGCGACGCAGAGTCCGGGGAGGTCCTGGTCACCGTCGCAGACACCAATGACATCCAGACATTCGTCCTCACGGAGAAGACGAGCTAACCCGAGAGCGAAAAGCTGCTCAGCCGCAACCACCACGACGGAGATCCGGGAACCGGGGAACGAGGAGCCTCCTGATCGGCCGGTTCGTTCGAGAGGGTGGAAGTCGCTGTTGAGCACTTGAGTTGGGGTCCCGGAACAGAGCGTGATGAGGCTGCGAGTCCGGATCGCCCGACGGTCTCCGGAGTTGACAGCTATGAAGAGGGCCGAGAGCGGCGGAAGATACTGCCCAAAATGGGACGCCCACCCGAGAAACCTACGAGCTCCCCCGGCCGGACGGGACATATTCCAGGTCGGGATCGTCGTGGCCCCAAATCACGTGGTCCAGCCGGTTCTGGGAACTTTCGTCCGCGCCTACACGGTCTGGATCCTGGGGGCGCCGATTCATTGGTCGTGAGTCGCCCGAGCCGTTTGTGGGCTCCTTACCGCTGGCGGCGCTCGGCGGCTTGGCGGTAGGTGTTCAGGGTCGCCTCGGCGACTGCACCCCACGTGAACTGCTGGGCCCGACGGAGCCCCTCGGCTCGAAGCCTGGGCACGTCGGAACCGATCCCCTCGAGGATCGACCGCGCGATTGCGCTCGGATCGTGTGGGTCTGTGAGAATGGCCGCCCCGCCCGCGATCTCGGGCATAGAGCTCACGTTGGATGTGACCACCGGACAAGCGCAGGCCATTGCCTCCAGGATCGGTAGCCCGAAGGTCTCATTGAATGAGGGATACACCAGGAGGTCTGCCGCCCGGTAGAAGTGGACAGTCTCCTCGTTCGGCACGCCGCCGGCAAAGACGACGTCGTCGGCAAGGCCAAGCTCCGCAACGAGCTGGTGGAGTTCCGCCGAGTACTTTTGGTCACGCTCGGCTCCGAGAATGACAAGTTGGCGGCCGGCGAGCTCGTGACGGATCAGCTTCCAGGCACGCAGCACGCCATCAGCGTTCTTGTAGCGCCACAGGGACGATACGAACAGCAAAAATGGACGCGAGATCCCGAACGGCGCCACATGAGCGCGAGCGGCGTCGCGGTCTCCTGGCTTGAAGATCTCGTGGTCGACGGCCTCGTAGATCAGGCTCACCTTCGCCGGGTCGACCTCCAGATATTGGTCGATTTCGGCCCACAGGCTGTTGGAGTTGACGATAACCGCGTCGGCAATGCGGACCGAACGTTGGTAGTTCAGACGGCGGTACGTGCGAGGAGCGAGGCCCAACGTCTCAGGAACGGTGAACGCGTGCATGGTCTTCATGTGCATGACCAGTGAACGCGTGGACTTCACCACGGGGGCGATGGCCGTACTCAGCAGGTCGATATGGCGTAGAGGAAGCCGGAAGGGTGTTACGAGGTGTTCGCTGGCCGTTCGCAAGACCCGATGCTCGTTCGACCAGGGGAAGGTGAGGCAACGAACGCCATCCCCGTCGCTTGGGAAGTAATGCCGCGACAAAGGGCTCAGCATCAGGTTGAGCTCCTCACCGGGGAGCAGCCGGTTGGCCATTTCAGGCACGATCCGAGTCCAGCACCAATGGGCCCCGGACGGCTGAGTCGGGTCGTCCGCCAGCAGATTCAGAGCCATGCGCAACTGGGTCGCTCTTCCAGAAGCCGCGGGGTGGCCGGAGTCCGGAGAGCGAGTGGTACCCGCCCGCATGACCATCAGGGCGTCCTCAATCGGTGCGTCACCCTCAGTAAGAGCAGACCAGGGCGGTCCAGATACTTGAAGCTCGTAGCAGAGCACGACCTCTTGCTCCAGCGGCTTAGCTCAGCTCGCGTTGAATGTCAGGCCCGTCATCGGGAACGTCTCGGTGCCGCTGGTGTAGGAGATTTCGACCCCGTACTCCATCTGCGTCGGGACGTCGCTGGCCGAGGCATAGCCGTTCGCCACCTCCCACTGCCAGGCCGCCAGAATGTCCACCGAACCCGACGTGACCTGGGTGTCGCGGAAGAACATGTACTCACAATTTGTCTCGTTGGCAGCATCGGCAGGTCCGTTGCAGTTGGCGTAGAAGGTGTAGCCGACGCCGCCTAGGGTCACGGCGATGGTCGCCTTCCCCGGCCAGTAGTCGTTCGACCCGGCCCACTGGTTCCAGATCATCGTCTCGTTTTTCCAGTCGTTGGTCCATAGGTCGTACGCCGCATCCCACCCACCGGCCGACGGGTATGCCTCGGAGAACGTGGATGTAATGCTCGAGAGCCCACTAATGGGCGTGGTGCTACCGACACTGAGTGGAGTGTCGGCACGACCGCCAATGTCATACTCGGTGCTGGGGTAGGTCTCCACCTGACCGCCGACGTTGGGTTGGTCCGACACGGCGTACCAACTTGATTGGTTGCACACGTTGATGGTCTGCGGGCCATGTCCACCACTCCATGCGTCGTTGTTGACCCACCAATACTGATAGCCGTCATTGGGGTCGGTGTTATCTGTCGCTTCGGCGTCGCTTGATGAAAACGAGGGGTTCGTGCAGTTGCCACCCGCAGCGGCGGTGACGGTGGGCGTGGTTGTGGTGGTGGTGCTCGTCGTGGTGGGGGTGGTCGTGGTCGTCGTGGTCGTCGGGGTGGTCGTGGTCGTCGATGTCGTGGTCGTCTCTGGAGTCGAAGGTGTAGTGGTAGTCGTGGTCGTCGTCGTCGCTGGGGACGTGGTGGTGGTAGTTGGAGTCGTGGTCGTAGTAGTGGTGGTGGTGGACGTCGATACGGTTGTTGTTGTCGGTGTGACCGTCGTGGTGGTCGTCGCGGTGGATTCCGTCGTCGTGCCCGGCGTCACCGGCCCGGTTATCGTCGTCGTGGGCCCCGAGGTTGTCGTTGTCGCCGGTGACGACGGGGCCACGGCGGCCGAAGTTGCGTCAAAATCGTTGATCACCGCGTTGAAGCTGTCCGGATTCCTCGTTGGGCTGAGGGTCGAGGCATTGACGTCCCACAGCGTCGCCTCGTAGACGTTGTGGGCAGCCATCCATGCTGCCATGTTGTTGATGAAGCTCGGGTCGTCACCACCCGACGTCACTTTGCCAGGCTTCGAATCCGGAGCACCATTGTTCGAGTCCACTGTTCCAATCCCCCACTGGGGAACCGTGATGGGCTTGCCCTGCTGCGCCGCGAACGTCACCAACCAGTTGAGTCCGTAGGGCTGCGTTTCGAGATTCGTGAACTCCGCGGAGGTACCCCGATAGCTCCCCTGCGTGTCGTCGTAGACGTCGAGACCGATCAGGTTGACGTCGTTGCTCCCTGGGTAATAGCTTTCCAGGTTTCCTGCTGCGTCCAGCCCTCCGGTGGGGTTCCACTCAAACTTGAAATTCGCTCCGCCCACCGACCGCATGGCGGTCACGATCTGCTGCCAGTAAGCATTGAATTCAGCGGACTGGCCGATCCAGCTGAAATCCCAGCCCAATCGAACGATGGAATTGCCCTTTCCAGCTGCGACAAGGGCCGTTGCCAACGTGACGAAGTACTGGTTGTAGTCACCAGCAGCACCCGATGACAGCGTGGCTCCGCCCGTGTGCGGCAGCATCGGCACGTCCCAGATCAGTTGGTAGTTCGTACCGGCCCATTGCGAGAGCAATTTCGAAGGGTCAGTGATTGTCTGCCATGACCCGCCACTCAGGAAGACCATGACGTACTTGGGTCGGCGCCCGATCGCTTGACCCAACGCCTCCGCAGCTTGCACATTCGAGTTCCCTACGTAGACGCCGAACCGGCTGTTTGGGTTCGCTGCGGCTGCGGCGCGTTGCGCAGGTGCGAGCTTCACGGAAAGCAGGGCAGCGATGGACACAACCAGTGCCACAGCCACCCCTATGCGCGCCCAACGTGTCGCGCCCTTGCGAATCCATCGCTTCCTCCTCGTCCGGCGTGGTCGAGAGGGTGTACCGACAGGAGGGCGGCGCACATGTCTCCCCCGAGCGGGAGTCCGCACATGTTGTCTCCCCCGAGCGGGAGTCCGCACATGTTGTCTCCCCCGAGCGGGAGTCATGGTCCTCGCTGCGTGCGCCGCAAGGTCGTCGTGCGACAGCGATCCCTTCTCGCTGACGAGTGCGTCAACAACCTGATGGGAACCAATGGAGCGAGTGTGAAGTGGTGGCGGATCGAAGAAGGTCTTCCCCCCGTCCCTGACCAGCCGTGTGGCCTTTCCGTCGTCCGAGAAGAAGCGAAGTTCATGAACGCCGAGGGGATCGCGCCGCCAACCCTTCGAGAAGTCCGTCATCATCGGCCTGTCAATAATTCGTCGGTGGAGAATGCACCAATTGTGGTCGAAAACGAGGACATCTTGAGTGACAAGAGGATGAACAGTTGGAGAAAATTCGACGGATATCACATGACACTTCGGGACAATCACATGACAACTCGGGACAATCACATGACAACTCGGGACAACCAATGACACTTCGGGACAATCAGTTGTTGCGTTGAAAGGAGTCGGTGACGGTACGCAGTGGCGGACTAATCGTGCTTATAGTGACCCGTTCCAGTCAACCTGACCCTGCCGCGAACGTTTCCGGTCGAGCTGCATCACAAATAAGCGCAGTGTGTTGGCCGGTCGCCTCGGCCGTTGGGCTAGGTGAGTTTCCCGCCGGCGCCGTCCGCACGCGATCAACACCCTCTACGGATGGTCAAGACTTCCAGGAGTCCTCCCCACTCGTGAAGCACATCCTTCGGGAAGCGGAGGAGCGGTTCGGAGGCTGGGACAACAACGACCTTTCCCGAGAAGCACCGTTCCAGAAGCAAGTGAGCACGAGTCGCTTGTGGGCGTTCCGGCACGATCATGAGACTGTTCAAGTGGTGCTGCTTTGCATAGTGCGCTGCGAATCTCGCCTCGCCCCTCGTGTTATTGGTGAGATCGACGAAGCACACAACCTCGACTCGATGTGCCTTCGGACACGCCGTCTCATTGGCGGGTCCGCCGCGCGAAAAGAGCAGAACATGGGCGTACCCCTTCTCGGCAAGGGAAATTGCGAGGGTTTCGCGGGCTCCTTCATTTGGACCATTGAAACTCAGGATCGCATCAACATGTTGTGGCGAGTCCGTCGCAGGCCAGACGAACAGGACGGTCGTGAGTGCAAGAAACACAATCACAACCAGCACGAGTCCCGTAATCAATGGATGTCGACCGGCGAGATGCGCTCGATTGGGGATTGCCGCGGTCACTTCGTTGTGGCCGGTCGAGCCCTCGACGCGGCCCTGGCCTGCCCCTGGACGAACTGGCGATACATGCACAAGTGCGTTGTATGTAACGAGAGCGACGGCGAGGTGCATGGTCATCAGTACAGCCACCGCATCGGCCGGCTGACCTCTTGCCAGCAGCCATAGGTCAGGGACATAAAGAACGAGCGTCACGACGATCGCCAGCCGAAGCAAGAGCCACCGCGGCGAGGAGCTGACCCGTGTCACGACCGGCCACGCAGCACACGCAATGACAACTCCGATGACGGTCAGCTTCGCGTAGTCAGAGAACTGGAAATGTGCGTAACCCCTGGTCGAAGAG
>Ga0302325_10020772_pt1 | contig 13761 bp, 12 predicted proteins | sample Palsa_T0_2_FD_201948 | JGI IMG/M metagenome (GOLD analysis project Ga0302325, IMG submission 201948) | Peat permafrost microbial communities from Stordalen Mire near Abisko, Sweden - Palsa_T0_2 | ecosystem: Environmental > Terrestrial > Soil > Palsa > Peat permafrost | place: Sweden: Abisko... | reverse complement strand
CCAAGTCGCCTGTATAATCGAAGGAGCCAGCCGACGCGGAAGTGGCGGAATTGGCAGACGCGCCAGCCTTAGGAGCTGGTGGCCGAAAGGCCGTAGGGGTTCGAGTCCCTTCTTCCGCAGACCTTTTCCTATTCTCGTGCAAATACGTGAATTGATGCCGTTTTATAGGGGTTTTTGCACATCGAAGTGGACATGTCAGGACATGTTAGGACATCCAAATTGTGACCATTGGTAGCAACTGGTACAAAGCAAAAAGTGTTGCCGAAATTTCGGTGTGATACACTTTTCGTGGTCAGCTATGAAACCCACCAAAATTCAGTTTATGCGAAGAGTGCGGGCCAAGAACAGCGCCGCGAGCATGAAACTGGTGAGGGTCTTGAGAAAAATCATTACCATGCTCGAAAATAAAGAACGCGGTGAATTTACGCCGATTGAAATCAAGTCCTTGCAAGCAGCGCGAATATTAATTACTTCTCGTCTCGAACTTAACGCGCTGGCCAAGAAAGTTGAAGCGCTCCAAGAGGACTCCCCGCGTGGAACTCAGTTGGAACTCGACCCTCACGACCTTTAACACGGACCCTTTTCCCGGTTACGTGCCTGCTTCCTTCTTCGCCTTGGCAGTAATCTGGCGGATTGCCACGCGCAATATTTCGGACACCGTTGTGCGCTTTACTTTCACGATGGGTAATTTAAGAAATCTGAGTAATGCGGAGGCTCGTCGCGGGTGGGAGGCCGCCCCCCGGCCCCAATGAAGTTTGGAGTTGTGGCCGCTCCGCTTCAATATGGGGTTTTGCAGCAGGTGGTGACTCGCAGTGTCGCGGGCTTTGAGGTGGTGCCGCTAGGTCGCAAGGTTTTTCGGGCAGCAACGCTTCGCCCGCAAGCGACCCGGCGAGAACTATGGCTGCAATGGCTTTCTTATCCATCAAGCAGAATTGTATCATGCAGCGATCTCTGCGGGGTTCGCCGTTTGGACGCTAGCATTGCTATGCCTTTTTGTCCTCATAGCCTACGCCGTTGTGTTTGCCGAGAAATCCCAATGCGCCGGGAAGCACGTAGAAGCCAAAATTGGCATAGCAGCGCCTTTTCGGAACAAAAGGGTCTTTATATTGGACATAGAGCCTCACGCATACGTATTTGTGCAACTTCCGAACCTCATTAAAGTCAGTTTCACTGACTCCGCTCCGCAACGGGATATTGATCTTATGCGGACTGTCTGGATACAAGACCGAAGTGACGTCAAATTTAAAATGGTCAGCCGCGTTAGTGAAGTCTCCAGAGGTATCGGGCAAAATTTCTATCCAGCTTTCATACGTATATTCCGTAGCGGGCATCAGACCCTTGTTGACTACTTTCAGTACGACTCTACGAGCCTCTTGGTCACCAAATGTTTTCGATGGGTCGTCGCCAGCATCAGCGACAATTCTGGGTCGCTGGGATTCGCTAAGGATGTAAGTTTGACTCTCAATAGCTTTCAAAGTACGGAGGGCCGCCCAGATGCCGCCAATTCCAATAAAAAACAAGAGAATCGTTGGGAGGTTTGCGGCACCAAAGAGGCGGCAGAAGTAGCCATTCGGTTCGCAGGCGGTTGCTATCGCCTGCTCTTCGGATGCTTGTTGATATACGGTGAGGGGAACGGCAGTTCTTTCAGATTCCAACTGCGTCGCGTAAGTGGCCCTACATTGGTAGGTTTGGGCCTGGCATTGTTTCTCCTTCCACACTATCACCAAGGTGATTGCGAAAATAATTCCAATCGGTTGCCACCGCTTCTTTATCCATCTCATGGTGCCAACACTGTACCGCAGAAATATCATGGAGCATTTGATAAACGACTACCCTACCTACTTCGGGTCAAAAACTTTCTAATCTGCCGCGAAAGCCTTATATTCAGCCAGCTAACAAAGGGGCTTATATGGATGAAGATTATTTCGATTCTTACCCAGAGCAGCCATATGTGCATGAGTTTGAGACCGACGTGCGAAAGGTTGTCCTTATACATCACGAATTGGCTTTGGAGGGCATAACCCGCACAGAAGCCGAGGAAGTAGCAAGGCTCGACCTCACTAACGAAGGCCAGCGAAGTGTAGCGACGTGGATCGCGGGCCAACACGACGAATATCGAAGAGCTGCAATTAACCTAGCATTGGTTGGTCTGGTGACGCGGTTTCACCACTGGCTTGCCTATCTAGCGAATCGTATCCGCGGTGATGCAAACGAAACATTCGATAGAAGTGTTGCCCAAGAAATGAACTTTTTGAACTCCCATTTAAAAAACTCTCCGCACCAGCCGCCCGATTTCAAAAAATGGGTTGACGTTCGTGACTCAGTTATTCACGCGGACTCCAGAGCATCGTGGACGCACGACGGGAAACCCAGAAGTATCGAGCCAAGATTCGTGATCAGCGGGGATGAGTTGAACTTTACCGAAGCCGACCTGAAAGAAGCATTCGAGAATATGCTTCAAGCGATTGATTGGTACGACTATCAGGTTGAGAAGTGGGTAGTGGCAAAATATGGCCCGCGGTTATTTATGGGCGGAAAGCCCCTGTTCCCCCGAAAGCAAACTGTTAATTCACCGATTCATCTTCTTTCTTTCAGAACGGAATGTCCTCATCACTAAGTGGAAAGTCATCCTGACTTGGAATTTCATGCTCGAACTGGGGTCTTCCAAGTTTGCTCAAGATCAAAGTTGCAAGCTGGCGCGGCGTTTTCTTCCGAAGGTCAACATATGCAGTGGTTCTATGCAAACCGGGAATTTCTGTATCGTCAAACCGAGCGGGCAAAATATATTCTTCCTTTGATTCGATTGCCTTTTCAAATGCGCTGCGCCGTTCGTGCGTCGGCCACACCTTCTCGGCATAGTGTTTAGAGATAAACATCACGCAGTAGCGGGCAGAACCACTGTAGACCTTCTGGAGATGCTCGACAAGATTCTTACCCCACAGAGACGCTTCTTCATAATCATCGTAGAAAAGTGATACCTCGTTCGCCCGGAGAATTTCGGCCACACGCTCAACATAGTCGCGGTTTTCACCCGCAAACGAAAGAACTACTTCGTAGGCCTGCCCGAGAGTATCGATTCCGGTAGCAACTGTTGCCACCTTATAGACCAGCCGCCCCGATATTTTCCCCGAAGCTCGCATCGCGAACCCGTCGTTTCTGAGCGCCTCGTTAAAAAGTGACAGAAGTTTACTGATTCTTTCTGGCTCTGACACAACCAACGGATGGAGACACGTTTCTAAAAACCGAGCAAATAGTTCATCCGAGATGTCCGTTATTCCCAGCCTTCGATAAAGCAGCTCGGAAAACTCCCAATCCGAATTGTTGACCATATGTTGCCAAATATCACCATCGGCAGTCTTGAATCGATAATCTTCAGAACTCATCTGTTGCAGGGGCCAGATTCGTTTTAAAAAGGAAACTAGGTCGAGCCGTCCAAAAAACGGAGTTGTGCTATCTAACAGGAGTACATCAACGATATCTCTGCGGGTGACCTCAGAGATTTTGTTCTTCTTGGGTTCAGATGGTCTTGTCGGCGTCATGGGCTTCTCACTCGTACGCGAGGCTTCCATCGTGTTTCAAGACTAACAATTGTATGCCTTGACACCCCTCCTTTTATTACCTATTAACTGTGTGCAGAACTTAGGCTGCCGATGTTTGAGAAGGACGCCAAATATCACGAATATGGATACGGGATCATCGCAGGAACTTCAGCAACGGTTCACCCAGCTTGCGCAGCACTCGTTTAGGGTTAAGATTTCGGTACTTCTGTTACTCCTTGTTTCACTCTACGTCGTGTGGTCCACGCTGACGAATGGTAGCGCGAAGGCCGAAGAGGTAGACAAGGCCTTTTGTTCCCAAATCATCAAAGACCCATACTATGGGCGTGTTGACCTGCGCGGAGACTATTCGTGCGATCCGCAGACTTCTTTGCATTACACCATCAGCCAAGCTAGACACCAACATGATGATGACCCACCCTACCCGAGCACGATGAGTCCGCAGGATGTTTTAAAAAATATCGGCATCTGGTTGAAGCATGTCCAACAATTTAACGACTATGAATGGAACCGCCGACAGGCATATCGTGTTGAACTTTCACTTCCGTACACTAAGAGCGCAAGTTCACTTAATGGATCATTGATATCCGATGTCTGGCCCTTCTGTGCCCTATTTGCGCTTTCTATTGCTGTCACTTTAGGTTTTAGGCAAACCTGCTATGAAATTCATCTTTCGGCGCTCGTTGCCGACACGACGCCTGCAAACGTCCGCGGTAGAAGTTTCGCATTGAGCGACTCTCTGGCGGGGGAGATATCCGAAGCTAAACTCGGTGGGCATCCAATATTCTTATATAAAAAACCCATTGGCTTATTGCCGGAAACAGCCGTCAGCGCCGTTCTATTCGGAGCTGTCTTACTTCTTTCGCTAAATCTCTTGACGGACTACAGCCCACAATTTACCGAGCGCGGTTATGAACTTTTTGGTGATTCCTACTACACCTGGCTTTACTTATTTTCTGTCGCTTTATTTTTTCTACTGTTCAGAACTCGAAGACAGTACAGGAGGTCTGTCAATGAGGCGGTCGGTGGCGAGGTCAAAAGTGCGAGGTTGTTTTTTCTATATCGATGCTTTCAATCTCTCCGCCAGAGGTCATTCAGAGGGATAGGGTTAGAACCGGCGCTAGTTCTTGCGTGTGCCGGGTGTGGTATTGGAAGTCTATTTCTTAGCTGGGGCGGTTCCTACCGAGGCTTCATCCTGCTTTGTTGCCCTCTTCGAATATACGATGATCAGCCTCTGGCCGCTCGAATGATCCAGGCGCAAATGGTACTTGCTGTTATTTTCTTGATTTCAATATTCGTGTCAAGGCTGCCGATGCTTGTTCGTCGGCATCGTGTTCACGCGCTTCTGCTAAAAGCGAGATTCCTGACGGCATGGCCTATTCTGATATTTGGCGGCTTCGTCGTCTTCTATGCAGTTATCGGTATTTATGGGGCTTTGAAAGATTTGTATGTTGCACCTGCTCTTGGACTGTACAGCTCCCAAGCAATGCAGAATTTGCAAAACCTTCCCACGCTTGATGAAGCTGACTTTTCTCTAGGCTTCATGGCGTTCGTAGCTTCGTGCGGGATTCTTGCTCTTCACGAAATATACTCTAGAACCAAAGGCGTCAGACTGGAGGCGAGAGAATCATTAGAGTCGTAATGGCAAAGGTTCTTGCAGGAGACTGCTCCGCTATTCTCATTGTTGCGCTTGCCTTGATGCCGAATCGCGGACGTCGCGAGCATGGCAGGAGCGTATATGGTCAAAACAAGTACCGACAAATAGATGCAAAACGGTTGGATCGTCTTGCACTTGCCGCAGGAGAGATTCAGTGTCATAAGAATCGATGATTACCGTCTCTAAGTGTGGAAGGTAATCCGTCCAAGAAATAGAAGACCCACAAGAAATGAAGCAAGTGCGATGCCCCCGGGAATCAGAATAAATAGCAATTCAAAATCTGACAGTTGCCCTCCGTCACCGCCCTTCCCGGCGTCAATGTTCCGTGATCGTGCACGTTCATGCCCGCGAGTGAGCGCCAACATCGTCACTAGTGCGCCAGATATACAGATGATCAGAGAAACGACACCAACTCGGGCCGAAACCTTCGCAACGTTATCCAAGGCCCGGGCAGACGCGGACGAAACTAGTGCCACCGCGATACCGGAAGCCGTGATAAGAGTTTTTGTCACATCGGCGTACATCGCCCTGCTCGCATCTGTAGTGTAATTCCATTGTCGCCCTCTCGCGTCTCGCCAGAAACTCCACATGAAAATTGTAGGGCCGATAACAGCGATGAAAATGAACAGATAGAATAAGTAGGCCATCTTTCAACCTTTTATCGCAGCCATGACGGTTAGCCAATGTGTCAGAGTCATTGTCGGTTATGGTAGCATCCGCGTCGGAGAAATTCATGTTCCCCGACTGGTTTATGAAGCCAGAGTCAGTATTCAGAACAGTATTGTGGCTGCTCGGGCCGTTCTTGGCTTGGTTTGTGGGTAAAGTAATTGTAAGACGCATTGAAACTTGGCACGCATCTCGGTCGGAATTTGCCGCGAAAGCCAGCTTAGTATATCTGTATAAGGCAATGGACAATCCGCCCACCCTGCTGACGTCTGTTGCCCACATAGTTTGTTTTTTGCCGCTTCCAATCGTATCGACGGCGCTCTTGTTTACGCTGTACTTGTCGCCGCGTATTCAGCCGCTTTATCGTCCGATTGACCCTCAGTTGGCGCAGAACATACTCTGGACATTTCTTTCTTTATTATTCTTCTTCAATTATCTGTTGTTCGGAGTTTTGGCGATTTACGGAATCAAAGTGGCGTATTGGCTCAGACACGGTGAAGCGCGGTTCGCCGAGAATTACAGAGCCGGAGTGCAGAAGCGAATTGACCGCCTGAAGAAAAAGTTCCCACAGCTATCCTCGTTCCATAAAGCCGGACTAGCTCTTCGGCCTTGGAGAGGCTCGCCCACAAATTCTATCTCGGGCAGCTTCTTTACGGTCTAAAAGCCGTTCAGCGCCATCTGACATAGCACTTGCGACGCCCCCGGCAAATCTTTAATGTCCCCGCCTTGGCCAGTCGTGACGACACCGAACGTGGTAGCACTTGAATTCGCAGTCACTTTTCCAATTCCCGCGACTTTGTATATCGCCACGAGCCAACGGTCCCCATCATCTGTGATTGCGACGATGTTTGGAAACTTTTTGCGGAACGAAGGCTCCGCGAGCAGTAATCGACCCGCTTCCTTGCATATTTCGGCGCAAAGCCTAATAGCAGTATCAGAAGAGTGTCTTACCGACCACTCATACTGTCCGGTCTCAAATGTGTATGTCCACTGTGCCCAAATCGGCAGTGGTTTATCGATGAGGTTCCCGAATTTGTGTGCAAGTGATTCCCACTGCTGATGAGGGCGACGATCATGGTCGCCCCGCTCTGGAAATCGATTTGGTGTAACACGACCAGTCCGAGATTTGACGACCACAATGGCGATGAGAGTGGAGATTAAAGTTAAAACGAACGCTATCACAGTCGCTTGGACTGCTGTGTGCGTGGTGATCGCAGCCACTAATGCAGCAAAGGTCACGACGGAAGTGACGCCGAAGCCCTGCACCCAACCGTTGGAGAGCACACCGCTTGGTGGAGCGTCCGTCTGGGTTGTCTTCTGACTTGTCTTCGGTCTTATCCAACGGAATATCTTTGCCCAACGTTGGCTTCGATAGCCTCTGCATTTCTCGGGGCAAGAAACGAGTGGTGCCCATGTTGCGACCGTCATGTACGTGACTGGACTTACCGGAGTGTTGACGATGGGTATCGGTATCCCTTGAGCTACTCCTGCCCTCTCGAAGCGAGACTCTTTACAAATCGGAAGGTAGACGCTGACCAAGGGCGAATTCTGACGCCCAAGTATCAGAGCTAGATTAGCGCACCGCCTAAACTTGCCGCATTCGAGGAACCGCTCAGCGGAGTTTTTATCTCCGAAATTCGTCGGGGGAACGACCGCATGTTGAGGATCGAATTTGGCCATTAAGCGAGTGGCGACCCCGGTCAGCAAATAGTCAAGACGTGGGCAAACCTTCGGACTTGTACTTTATCGTCAAACGATAGTGAAGGATGTTCCCACAATGACGCCCCCGTCTTCTGCCCTTAGGGGAGCCTTCGTCGCCGGGACACGGTGTTACAAATTCCTTCTCCGTCAAATGTTCGCGCACCATCTCGTGCAGGCTGTGGTCAATTTCATACCCACCTCTCCTGCAACGAGGATTTCTACAGCGTTCGAGTCCGTGCTTAAACGGCACTCCGTTACCAAAAGTCCTGCGACGCGCCGGGTCAATGCCGAACGTGAATATACCTTCACCGTCTTCGTATGACGAGATGGTTGCGGTTTCGATGGTGGGAAACACTTCCTCAAATTTGCCTAGATGCCCGAATACCCGTTTTGACCTATCCATCGGCTCGCCCATCGCCATTCCTCCAACTTCACTCTTCGGTCAAATTCTAGCAAAACTGGCGGCTTACCGGCTTAGTTCGATGGTCTGGTTAGAAGGAAGACGCGCTTTACTTCGTTGCCGACTTCATAAACACTTCGTAGGTTTTTGCTTTTGCAGCAAGATTCTGAATCTCCCTGCCCGGCAAGTCGTAGCCCCAATCGTGGAGGAACAACCGAACAAACTCTAGTTCATTTCCTTTTCGTACCTTCTTAGGTTTTTCACGCGGCGAGCCGATCAAATCTTGTTGAAGACGTTCGGCAATGCCGCGAATCTTCATCGTTGCGTTCGTGGCGTGGATAGTATCAGGAATTTCCAATTGATCAGCTTACACTATCCCCCAAACCCCGGAAGGTCTGGCCTCTTTGTTCTCTTTACGAAGCAAGAATCACAAATCCTCATGCCATCCTTCGGCGTGAAGTCAACTCGGCGGGTGTTCAACTTTCCAGGCGCGAGTCCCCTCCCTGACTCGCGATTCAGTTGAGCCACTACTTTCATACAGGCACCACAAGCCCGGCAGGTGAGCGACAAACTTCGCGTTCAAAAGCATTCGCTTTGCGTATCGCTTGCATGGCTCAGGCTTTGATTGATCGTCGTTCGCAGTGAACGCCATCTACTCCCACTCCCATTGTTGCCGAACAGATTTCGTACCCAGATGCTTAGTAATCCTGAGCGTTAGTGTAAATGTACTTAATTTAACTTGACAGCAAATACAGGTTCCGTTATACCGCATGCACATTTCATCGCCGCGGAGATCCTATGACTCTGAAAAGGCTCGCCCTTCCCTTTTGTCTTTTACTGATTCCGTTCACTGCTTATTCGCAACAAGCTGCAATCCAAAACCCGCAAGCTGTTGCCTTTGCGGCGCAAGCGATGGCGGCGCTAACCGGCACTACTCAGGTCAGCGACATAACACTGACTGGGACTGCGACGCGCACTGTCGGCTCCGAAGTCGAAAGTGGGTCCATTACGTTTAAAGCCCTCGGCAATCCGGACAGCCGCTTCGATCTTGTCGAGACGTCTGGGACGCGTAGCGAGATTCGCAACAATTCGACTGGCGTGCCGCAAGGTTCGTGGATCACGCCTGACGGTGTCTCCCACGCCATGGCCTATCACAACATGTTGACCGACGCAGCGTGGTTCGCACCCCAGCTGACTGTGCTTTCGCAACTCTCGAATCCTAATCTCATAGTTTCCTACGTCGGTCCGGAAACCAGAGCCGGGGCCGCCGTTCAACATTTGCATTTCGCTGTTCAGAGCGCAACTGCGGATCCTACGGGTTTGCTCCAAGGCCTCGGCGCTGAGGACGTTTACTTGGACGCCTCTACCTATCTTCCTGTGGCGCTCACCTTCAACGCGCATCCCGATAACGATGCAGGCACCAACATACCTGTGGAGATCGATTTCTCAAACTACCAGCAAGTGAATGGCGTGCAAATCCCATTCCACGTGCAGAAATTTTTGAATGGACCATTGTTTCTGGATGTAACCGTTCAATCCGCCGTAGTGAATTCCGGTGTTCCACCGTCAGCTTTCTCGGTCTCTTAGAACAAGAGAGGGGATCACATGAGCAAGAGCAGCGTGGCACGGTTCTTTCTGCTGTGTGGGGTGGTTCTGGCGTTAGGCTCAGTGGCTCGCGCTCAAGTAGTGACGGGAACCCCGCCTTTCGGCTCGTTTGGCGGCGGCCCGGACATCATCAATTTAGCGAACCTGAACTCGCACATCACCATTCCAATCATCAACAAGGCCGGTCGCGGCACGCCTTTTACATACAATCTAACCTACGACTCCGCTGTTTGGTATCCGGTGACGACCAGCGGCGTGACTACGTGGACCCCAGTCTTAAACTGGGGCTGGAGTGTTCAGACTGCGCCGATTACCGGCGACGTAACAGCTACCACGACTATCGTGACCTGCACAACCACTTTGAGCAACTGGGTTTTTCACGATATGTTTGGCGTACCACATCCGTTTTCCGGCACCGCGGTACTAACCTCTGGCTCATGCGGAACCTCTTCCACTCCTATTAACGCGCTCGCTAGCGATGGTTCTGGTTACACAATCCTTGCATATGTTACAGGACCGGCAACGGTTACTTCTCGCGCTGGAAATATCATGAACCTTCCCGTTAACTCATCGACGGGCGCAGGATCTTTTACGGACGCGAATGGAAATGAAATTTCTGTCAACAACAGTGGAGTTTTCACCGATACCCTCGGCCAAACCGCTCTCACTGTTGCAGGCGGCACTTCGCACGGCCCGTGGGGCACAACCCCCCTTACGCTCACCTATGCGCCTCCTGCTGGGGGAACCGCTTCGTACACTATGAATTCAGTGTATTACACGGTCGCGACGAATTTTGGCGCCTTTTCGATTGGCGAATACGGAAAGACCCCCGTGTACCTGCCCAGCAACATCGTTCTGCCAGACGGTACGCAGTACACTTTCACCTACGAGGCTACTCCCGGAACATGCGTACCGCTCGTATTAACGTACGAGGCGAATTGCGTGACGGGGAGAGTCGCTTCCGTAACATTGCCGACAGGCGGAACGATCAGTTACACATATTCTCATGAAGGCTTTGGGGGCAACATCCTCCCAGACGGTAGCACTCCTATCTTGGGTAGAACCACACCTGACGGAAGTTGGACATATAAGCATTCAGAATCCGGCACCGCGTGGACTACGACGATTACCGATCCGCTTTCCGACACAACGACGTTGAATTTTCAGGGAATCTATGAAACTGAGAGGCAAGTCTATGATCCCACCGCTACTCTGCTGAAGACCACGTATACTTGCTACAACGGAAATACAACAACTTCCACGTGTAACTCAACCGCAGTCACTCTTCCGATCACTCAGGTTGCTGTTTTCCCACAATGGCCCGGCGGCCAGCAATCACGCACAGACACTGTCTACAATAGCTATGGACTGGTGACTGAAAAGGACGAATACGCCTACGGAAGTGGTGCGCCAGGCTCTATGGTCCGCAAGACCTTGACGACTTACGCGAGCCTGACCAACGGAATTGTCAATAAGCCAGCATCTGTCACAGTCGAAAACGGTTCGGGACATGTTCTTGTCGCGGCAAAGACAACCTACTGCTATGACGAAGGCACGCCTAGTGGGACATCAACATGCGCTGCTACTGGTTCTCCCACGGCGACTTCGGGGACTCCCCAGCACGTGGCCGTCACCGGTTCCCGGGGAAATCTCACCACAATCGCTTCTGTCGTTCAAGGATCAACGACGTTAGGCAAGACATACACATACTACGATACTGGCAACGTGCTCAAGGCCACGGACGTAAACGGCGCGATCACCACATACAGTTATAACAGCTTCCACTGTGGCAATGCATTTCCTATATCGGTCAGCGAACCCTTGAGCCTTACCAGATCGATGACTTGGAATTGCACTGGCGGCGTAGAAACGTCAGTAACAGATGAGAACGGTAAGATTACTTCTGCGGCCTACGCAACCGACCCTAATTTCTGGCGACCAAACGCGAATACGGATCAAGAGTCGAACGTCACAGCTACAACCTATACCGTGACCGGTACTGGCGTAAGGTCCGTCGAAAGCTCGCTGCCCTTCAACGGTAGCGTCTCGACCTCGGATTCCCTTATTACTCTGGATAGCTCAGGTCGTGCCCACGTCTCCCAGCGAAAAGAAAGCCCGTCCTCAAGCACTTATGACTCGGTGGAGACGGATTACGACAGTCTCGGCAGGACGTCGCGAACAACCTTGCCGTACGCAACGACTGCAGGCCTGACGAATTCGTCAGCGCCAGCCACCACTACTACTTATGACGCCCTGAGTCGCAAGACCCACGTCGTGGACAGCGAAGTCCCTCCTCGCACGATTACTTTCACCTACTCGCAGAACGACACCTACCGCATACTGGGGCCTGCGCCCGCCGGTGAAAATGCAAAGAGGAAGCAATTCGAATATGACGCTCTGGGGCGTCTAACCTCGGTTTGCGAGATTACCAACGCCCTAGGTAGCGGGGCTTGCAACCAAACTTCAGCAGCCACTGGTTACTGGACGACATACACATACGACCTCAACAATAATGTGACTGGTGTGAAGCAGAATGCGCAGTCAGCAGGGAGCCAGCAGATGCGCACATATACGTACGACTATCTCGGACGCATGACCTTGGAGACGAACCCCGAGTCCGGGACAACTACCTACACCTATGACACAGACTCGACCTGCGGTACCACCTACAATGGTGATCTCGTCAAAAAGGTGGACGCCGTCGGCAACACAACCTGCTTCGCTTACGATTCTCTGCACCGCGCTACCAGCGCGACCTATTCCGGTCCCTATTCTTCCAGCACTCCAAATAAATATTTCGTCTATGACTCGGCCACAGTGAACGGCGTGGCGATGGCCAATGCGAAAACCCACATGGCCGAGGCCTACACAGCTACCACTCCCACAGGCACTAAAATCACCGATATTGGACTCAGCTATAGCGAGCGCGGAGAGACTAGCGATGTGTACGAATCAACGCCACACTCGGGAACTTACTACTTTCATACCAGTGCGACTTATTGGGCCAACGGAGCGCTCGACGTACTCAGTGCGCAGTACGGCACTAGCAGCATATCGGGTTTGCCAACGATTACTTATACTCCCGATGGGGAAGGAAGAATTAACACGGTATCGGCGAGTGCGTTCCAGAGTCCAGTGGTGACTGGCACCACCTACAGCGTAGCTAGTTTGCCCACGCAGGTGAATCTTGGCTCGTCCGATAGCGATTCGTTTACATATGATCCGAATACAAATCGCATGACGAAATACACATTTACGGTGAACGGTCAATCCGTAGTCGGAGCATTGACCTGGAATTCCATCGGCACCTTGGAGGGTTTGGCGATCACAGATCCATTTTATGGAAGTGGTAATCAGACTTGCGCTTACACACACGATGACATGAGCCGAATCGCCAGCGCGAATTGCGGATCGCCCTGGTCTCAGACATTCAGTTACGATACTTTTGGAAACATCAGCAAGAGCGGAACTATCTCTTTCCAGCCCACATACTCCTACTTGACCAACCACATGACTCAAGTGGGCAGTTCAACTCCCGCTTACGATGCGAACGGCAATGCGACCAACGACACGGCTCATACGTATGCTTGGGATGCCGCGGGCAGACCGGTGACGGCGGATAGCGTAAACCTCACCTATGATGCACTGGGCCGCATGGTCGAGCAGAACAAAAGCGGCAACTACTATCAAATTGTATACACCCCGATCGGAACCAAGTTCGCGATCATGAGTGGCTCGGCGCTGCAAAGGGCTTTCGTGCCTCTTTCAGGCGGTTCGCAGGCGGTGTATACATCAATCGGCTTAGCCTACTATCGTCATCCGGACTGGGTTGGTTCTTCGCGCTTCGCGTCTACTCCAGGTCGCACGATGTACTATGATGGGGCTTACGCGCCATTTGGCGAGGTGTATGCACAGACCGGCACAGCCGACCTATCGTTCACCGGAATGAACCAGGACACCGTCGCGAATCTCTATGATTTCCCATCCCGCGAATACAATAACATTCATGGTCGCTGGCCTTCGCCAGATCCGGCGGGGAAAACATCGGTTCGTCTGCGAGACCCGCAGACTTGGAATCGCTACGCGTATGTTCGGAGTAGCCCGCTCCAGATGACTGATCCAACGGGGATGGACGCAGGCGACGACTGCTACGATAGCAGTTTCGATGGTTATTC
>Ga0302325_10020770_pt1 | contig 13762 bp, 12 predicted proteins | sample Palsa_T0_2_FD_201948 | JGI IMG/M metagenome (GOLD analysis project Ga0302325, IMG submission 201948) | Peat permafrost microbial communities from Stordalen Mire near Abisko, Sweden - Palsa_T0_2 | ecosystem: Environmental > Terrestrial > Soil > Palsa > Peat permafrost | place: Sweden: Abisko... | reverse complement strand
GACGGCCGATGCTGGTATTCGCAGCATCACCGAGCGTCCGCCCACTGCCCGCAGCAAGACGTCTGACGCCCTTGCTGCCGCACCTGTTGCGCCAACCAGATAGCTCATCGCATCACCCAATCCTCTCTGCCACAAAGGGCACCAGTATCATCTGGACATTCGCGTCTATCAGTGACCCGGCGAAGTACTGCATTTGCAAGGTGTCCATCTTGCTGCTCTTTACATTCATCGCCGGAGTGGCCTGCGCATTCTTCACGATCTGTGCGCATGCGACCTTTACCGCTGTTGGTACAACTGCAAGTCCGGCCGTGTAGGTGACCTCGACCTCGTTGTAGTTCAGGCCGAGGAGGTTCATAGGAAAGGTCAAGTCGCCCGTGACCACATTCAAATCAAGGTTCGTCAGATCGAGCGAACTCCAACTGCCTGGAATGCTGAATGCCCAAGCCACCTGCGCCAGCATCGGGTCCTGCAACTCACCCCGTCTCGGCCGACCGTACCGGACTTGCACCCCAACGAGCGGCGACGTCGCCACTCCAAGCGGCGTCAGCGGAAGATAGCTCAACCGCACCGCCTGCGAGCCGGCTGTCAAGCGCATTCGCTCCACGTACTGAGTCACCAGCAGACTCTGCCGCCTACAGTGAGCTTCGATCAAGGCAGACGCCATCTCTACCCAGTCGTCGGTCGTCTCCGCCGTCAGCCCATACGCAACGTACTCCGTCGGACTCAAATAGCCCATCGCACTATGCCTCCAGACTCTTCAAGAGAAAGGAGGGGCCGGCCACCACAACCGGACCCGCTCCCAAATGCGCGACGAATGATCGCGTTCGCAGCCGTGGCGCGAGTCAGCCCCCTGACCGCAGCCGCTCCCTCGCGTATGCTCAGCGACAGGACTAGGCATCCACGGGCACATCGATCCCCATCGCGCGCTGTTGCGGCTGGGCGACACCCCTTCGGCCAGCCGCAAACCCATGCGGACTAGCGATCCACCAACACCTGGTAGTGCGCGTAATTCGCACCCTTAACAACCACAGCGCCGAACTTCACCACCACATACTGTGAAGCCAGCGAACCCGGCACGCCAAGCTGGAATATTCGAGGATTGGGATCGCTCAGCCAGTGATACTCGATCAAGTCCTCCGTCACGATGTACGCCGGAAGCACCGCCGAGCCACTGCCCGGGGTCCCCGTATAGCCCAGGGTCCACTCCGGAATCAGCGGCAATTCGCCTGCCTGCGTCGACAGAGTCTTCACCGTGAAGCCCGCGCCGATGTCCTTCGTGGTCAGCACGACGTTGAACTCGGTTTTCATCTCACGATCGATCAAATCCAGCAGCACCGGGTTCGCATAGATAGCAGTCGGGCGCACTCCGAATGAAGAGTTCGAAACCATTTGTGCGATTGTCGATTTGAAGCCGTCTACAATGCTGGCTGCCGTTCCGATTGTCACCGAATTGCCGGCGGTCGCAATCTGTGCCGCCGCGCCAAAATACTGTGCGGTCGTCGGCGAGCTCAAGCTCGTGTCCGTGCCGTTCCACAAAGCAACATCATGCGTACGCAGAACACCGTCTACCGTATCGGCGAGATCCTTTGCCTGCAGGTACGCAAACTGGGTCTGCTGCTGGCCCAGCTCCATGTCGAACAGGTTGTAGTTGATCTGTGCAACCAAAGCCTTCAGTGGGACACTGTTCTCCACCCGGGTTGGGCTAACCAACGGCGCAACAATATTGCGTGGATCCACAAAGCCCGAAGAGGCCGCAGGAGACGGAATTGCGGTCTCCTCAAAGTATCGTGAAGGATGGCCGGTTGCGGGAACCTGTTTGATCCTCTGTCCAAAAATGCCGCGCCGCCGCACAATGTCCAGAATCTCCGTCTGGTACAGCGGAACCTCGATTGCTCCGGGCCCGATGTAATCTGCCGCCGCATGAATCTGTGTAAACTTCGCGTTCATCCTCATCCCCTTTAAATTCGAAAGACGTAGCCTCAGCCACGTCCTGCTCATGGTCGTTTTGCCGCTACGAATCACACAACCGGATCCAAGGACAGTCCCGTTGTCTTAAGTGAAGTAATCGGTCCGCCTGGCTCCTTAGCCCAGCCATCCGGCTCGCATCAGCTGTGACTTCACGGCGATCCTTTGCTCCAGGCTCAGGCTTACGAGCGCTGCGTCGAGAGCACCGGCCTCCAGGGAATCCACGGTCACACCCTGTTTTGCTAGAAGACTCGTCATTGCCGCGGGCAAAGTCTTGCGGCCAACGCGAGGAGCATCAGTAAACCCTCGAGCTTGTAACTCCGCAATCTTCAGTTCGGCTGCCGCGAGCTTATCCTCGAGTTCCACCTCGCGTCGAGCTTCCACTGTGGCCACAATGCGGCCGATGCTCGCCTCGGCGTTCTCGGCAAACACGCTCTGGCGTTGGGCCAGTCTTTCTACCGCCTGCTCAAGCAGGGCCGCCGCCGCTGCCAGCCGCTCCACCGTCAAACCCAATTCGTCCCTCATCTCGATCTCCATGTTCTCTCCTTGTCTTCCTCCGCCGCCTTGTTGTCGATGCCTCACTTTGATTGATACCGCGAGTCCCCCGGCCCCACTCATGCCGTCGCGCCCGTGCCAGCGGCTGGTGCAGGCATGGCCTGCACATTGAGGATGGCCACCACAGCGGAGACCAGATTCTGGAGGTACGACTCGCTCACCGCGATCCCAGCCTGCGTCAGCAACTGAGTTACGACAGGCCCCGCCAGCAGCAGCACCTCAGCCAACTTCTGGGCTCCGGTGCCGTTCTGCACACCGGCAGCAGCATATTTCTGTTCCACCAATACAACCGCGGTTTGCACCAGTGATGTGGCATCCGCAACCGCCGTTGTAGCCGGAGCCACGGCAGGAAACAACATTCCTGCAAGCTTTTCCACCGGAATGCCATAGGTGACTGCCCATTGCAAGCCCTTCTCAAATCCCTTCCCGATTGCTTCCAAAACACCCGTAAATGTCACATTCGTCCTTTCGCTTTCCCACCCGTGTTATATCTTTCTGCTGAACCCCTGCTAACGCCGCCCAGCAGTCAAGCGCATCTCAGCCAGTGTGCGTTTCAACCGAAAGCTAGTCCCCTTGTAGGCCGCCTTCTCACGCAACAGGATCGCCGCGCCGGTAAACGTTGCCCGGGTCAGCGTCCAAACCGTCGCTCGCATGTCGGCTACGTGCGCATCCGCAAGCTCATAGCTCATCCCCATCGAGCCTTCGATCCCCAGCCGCTGCTCGATCTCGGGATAGTCTCTACAGAAGAGAGATCCGGCCACCTTCAGGTGTCTCCCGTCCAACTCGGCTGAGGTGATGATGCCGCACTTCTGCCGAGCATCATGCCCGTCCCAACCCGACTTGTAGTCCACGGCCATGCCCAGCAAACTTGGCAATGCGACTTCGACGGCGGCTCGCGTGAGCATGACGCGATGACCACGGGCACCGCTTGGAGCCCGGTCGCTTGCTACATCTACCACCGTCAAGACCCCTTCAAACGGGAGCCGGTTCGGATGCCCATGCACCCTGGGAAATTCCACTGCCATGGCATGCATCTCGAGCCCGCCAGGATTTCTCGACTTGACATAGCTTGCCGCTGCCGGAGCCCTCGCCACACCGCCACTCCGCCGATGAAGTTCCCCTGCATACCCCATGCCACCCCCACGTCCTACTTGTTCGTCACATCGCTGCAAGTCCAATCCCTGCAAGGTTTATCCCGATTCGAAGTCACCGGTCCTTTCGTTTCTTCGGAGCCTCAGTGGCTCCTCGATCGGACGGTGCGCAAGACCTCCTTCCCCCTGCACTTCGGCCCCTCGAACACAACCAGGCCATCTCTTGTGATTCGTGAGTTTGCGGCGATAACGGACTGAAGCGCGACTTGATAGCCCTCCGCATCTTCTGCTCAGGCACCCGCCTCGCCGTCAGTGCGAACTGCCTTCTTCTATTTCATCTTGCGGCTAACTTCCTTTTTCCTCTCGCCACTTGCCCACCGGAAAGCGAAACGGGAGGGACAGCCTCTCGGCGCCCTCCCGTTTCATTTAACTTACATATACAGAATAGCAGGTCGACCATAACTAGTATGCCAACTATTTTTCTCAGGTAACTTGTGTAAATTCAGATCGTTATGCCCTAATTCGTCGATCCACCCCCTTGACAACATTTCAACGGTTCGAGCAATTTCACGTGGAGAAGGACTCTGGTCAGGCTGTCGACCGCTTGGCCATACCGGCGAACCACCGTCCTCGGCTTCAGCTCCATCAACTCTGCAGTTTCGCCGAGCGTGTACTGCTGCAGGGCGATCCGCGAGATCAGGCGTTGCTGTTCCTCATCCAACTTCTCAAGGCACTTCTCGACGTCATGAACGAAGATCACGACGTCATCAAAATTCTCCACGCGGTAGCTTGTCACTTTTCCGCGAAACATCTCCTGGCCCAGCAAAGACGGCACCTTCCCGGCCTCCATAGACATGCGCAAGTACCGCCGCAACATCGCTTCTGTGTACTTGCGGTAAAACGCCACCTCGGGCTGAACCAACCTTTGGGGGACCTCAACCGGCTCTTGCGGAGCGACTTGCATCGGTCCTGTCGCCCATACAAGGGGCAGAACCGCCGCTACCGCGCTCATCGTACACCTCCGGGGCGCAGACGAGTCGCCGAGCACATGGAAGCCCGGGCCAGCCGACGAGGTCGGCCGCCGGGGTGTTTTCCTTTCGCAACTGGAAACTTCGATAGCTGGAAGGCACATTTTGAGCAATATACGCCATCCCCGACTCCCGCCCGGAGCCACAGCGCTCCGCATCCTTCGCAAACCTTAAGTTCTAAGCGCAAGTACTTCATTTTGATCTCCAAGGCACAGTTATCCCCCCGGCGAGCCTCAGAATTTTTCAGCGGTCGGAGGGGCTCGCTCAGGTTGCTAGGAAGCGTCGACACCTCTCCGCAGGGCTCTTTCGTCCCCATCGGTTCGGTGTCGCCACCTATTTTTCGTCATTCAAGCGCCTTCGTACCCAGGGAAATATTCCGCTTCCACCCTTGCATTTCTTCCCACTCTTTACCATTCGGTACAGGATCACGCAAATCTCGCTGCGTCTCTCCTGGACTCTTTTGCAATCCAGGAATAGAGAGTCTCAAGGTTATAGCTTTTGACAACTTTTATGTCAACTTCAATCTTTGTTCGGCCTCATCCTGAAGTTTTTGAATCTAAATTTAGATGATTATCAAAGAAATATATTGCTGAAAGAGAATTTTCGCTCAACATTCTCCTTGCAAGATGATATGGTTCGGCAGCGGGAAATCCACCCTATGAATTTTCAGGACCTCCACGAGCTTCTCCGCCTTGAACTTGTCCGCCGTATCCAACTTGGCTCCCTGACGGGAACCGGTCTCGCACGGCAGGCAGGCTTCCGCCAGGCCCACATCTCGAACTTTCTCAACCGGAAGCGCTCCCTTTCTCTCGAGGGGCTCGACCGTGTTCTCTCCGCCCAGAACCTTTCCGTGGACCAGATCATCCCGCTTGAGCTGACCGCGGCGTCATCCCCTCCTGCGACGGAGCTGATTGACGTGGTTCCAGTTGTCTCGCCCTCGACGGCGATGGACGATGCTCGGGTCGGTCCGGGGTCGATCATTGAAACCGTTCACGTCTCGGTATCCCGTCTCCAGGACAATCGCTCCCGGCCCTCTCCGAAATACGCTCATTGGCAGCGCTTTCTCGCCATCCGTGCCGACGCACAGCAAGTCGCGGCGATGGACCCCTTGATTGCATCCGGCGCGATCGTGGTGCTGGATCGTCATTACAACTCGCTCGCACCTTACCGCGCTCACCAGCGAACCCTTTATGCCATTCGTTGCGGCGCCGGACTCGTCCTCCGCTACGTGGAATTTGACGATGGGAGGCTCATTCTCCGCCCACTCTCTCCTGTCTTTCCTGTGCAACTTCTGGCACTGGGGTCTCACGAGACGCCGGCAGACTATATCGTTGGTCGCGTGTGTCTCGTCGTGTCAGAACTCTGAAATGTCTGCGCAGCCCCAATGGGTTCGCCCTGTCTGAAGCGGCGTGGGGTTGATAGACTATGGAGATGCCCTCCGGCGTTTATGCGAAGTGGATGACGGCCTGGGAGACAAGGCTTGCAACGCGGGACACGAACCGTGTCGTGAGGCCACTCGAATGGGGATTCGATTGGCTGAAGGACTTCGGCAGTTCCAGCGCCGTTCAGGGCAATATTTCTCCCGCCATCAAGCCGGTGGAATGCGTCCCAGACGAATTGCCCCAACCTATAGAACGGATGATCACTCTGAATGAAGAGATCGTTCGACGCTCGCAGGATTTTTTTGGATATCGGGTGCCAGAGGATTTCCGAATCGAGCAAAGACATCCGGAGTTATTTCCCACAAATGTGAGGCCTGAGACGCTCGCACAGGACGCCGAGATGAAGCGTCAGGCTGCCGCCAGCGAGTCTCAGCCCGCCGAGTTCCTGCGGTTTTCGTCCGCTATTCGGACCGCCTATCCCGAGAATGACCAGGTGAATGCGAGATGGTATCCGGCCCCTGGCTCGGAACATACCGCTGGGCGGACCGGAAAGACGAAGCAGGCAATCATCGTCATGCCCCAGTGGAACGCAGACGCAATCAGCCATAACGCGCTCTGCACGCTCTTCAACCGATTTGGAGTGTCCGCTTTACGGCTCTCGAAGCCCTATCACGACATCCGCCGACCCGCGGAGATCGAGAGATCCGACTACGCGGTGAGCGCGAACGTCGGACGCACCGAAGCCGCTTGCCGCCAGGCCGTTGTTGACATACGCAGTTGCGTGGACTGGCTGGAGACCCAGGGCTATACGCAGTTTGGCGTTCTTGGCACGAGCCTGGGGTCGTGCTATGCGTTCATCGCGGCGGCGCACGACCCGCGGTTGCGAGTCTGCGCTTTCAACCATGCGTCTACGTGGTTCGGCGACGTCGTCTGGACGGGGCAGAGTACCCGGCACATTCGCGCGGCGTTCGAACAGGCAGGCCTCACGCAGAACCAGGTGAGGCGGATATTCCTTGGAATCAGTCCGATGGCGTATATGGAGCGGTTCGCCGCGACCCCGAAGCGGGTACTGGTCGTCCATGCAAAATACGACCTGACGTTCCTGCCGAAGTTCTCGATAGACGTTCTTGCGAACCTTGACCGCTTCGGCGTCGATTATGTGTCGAAGGTGCTACCGTGTGGCCACTACACCACGGGAGAGATGCCTTATAAATACATCGATGGATGGTACCTGGGGTCGTTCGTCTACCAGTCGTTCAAGAAGTTGGCAGAACAAGTCTGAATGATAATTCCACAAGGTTCGAATGTTGGGGACTACAGCGTCTCTTCCGAGCCGTCGATACCGGTGAACATCGCAACGACGCATGGAGCAAGAACCATAGCAACAAAGACCGCGGCTACCAAGAAGCTGCGCATCGGGGACCTCAATTCTGCCGGAGTCTCAGTGGCGCTCCTGACTTCTCAAGGATTGACCCATCGAGCCATTTCTCCTATTCCACTTTTGTGTCAAGGAGTCGCCCGTGTCGCCCGTCTCCTCCGCGTCTCCCGGGCGTGGCGCAGCGGCATGTCATAAAATGGAATCATGCCAATCGATTTGAGTGCCACCATTGCGCGTGCAGATCCGGAGATTGCTGGGCAGATTCAAAACGAGATCATGCGCCAGCATGAGGGTCTGGAGATGATCGCGTCCGAGAATTTTGTCAGCCGAGCGGTATTGGAAGCCGCTGGCACAGTGTATACCAATAAGTACGCTGAGGGTTATCCCGGCAAACGGTACTACGGTGGATGCGAGTTCGCTGATGTTGTAGAGACCTTGGCGCGTGATCGCGCGAAACAGCTCTTCGGGGCGGAGCACGTCAACGTGCAGCCGCACTCCGGCTCGCAGGCGAATGCCGCGGCCTATATGACCTTGCTGACTCCCGGCGACACGATCCTGGGGCTGGATCTTGCGCACGGCGGGCATCTCACGCACGGCCATAAGCTGAACTTCTCGGGCAAGCTGTATCGCGTCGTTGGATACCAGGTCCGGCGAGACACCGAGATGGTCGATTACGACGAGTTAGAAGCTACCGCCGGGCGCGAGAAGCCGAAGATGATAATAGGCGGCGGAAGCGCCTACCCGCGGCAGTTCGACTTTGCGCGGATGCGTGCTATCGCGGACAAGGTGGGCGCGTATCTGCTCATCGATATGGCGCACTTCGCCGGACTGGTCGCGGGCCACGTCCATCCTTCGCCCGTACCGCACGCGCATGTGGTAACAACAACGACGCACAAGACTCTTCGGGGGCCGCGGGCGGGCATGATTCTGTGCCGCCAGGAGTTTGCAGCTTCTATCGACCGTAGCGTCTTTCCCGGCCAGCAGGGCGGCCCGCTGATGCATGTCGTCGCGGCCAAGGCGGTTGCGTTCCGCGAGGCACTCGATCCGGAGTTTGCCGAGTACGCGCAACATGTGGTGGCCAATGCAAAGGTGCTGGCGGAGGCGTTGGCGGGGGAGGGCTACCGCATTATCTCTGGAGGCACCGATACTCACCTCGTCCTGATCGATGTCTTCCAGAAGGGCATCTTCGGCAGCGAAGCCGAACATGCTTTGGGCGAGGCAGGCATCACTGTGAACAAGAACGCCATTCCTTACGATACGAACCCGCCGATGAAGCCAAGCGGGATTCGGATTGGCACACCTGCTCTGACCACGCGCGGCATGAAGGAGCCGGAGATGCGGGCGATTGCAAAGTGGATCGCCTCCGCCCTGGAACACCGGTCCGATGCCGCGAAGCTCGGCCGGATACGTGCTGAAGTGCTGGAGATGGCCGAGCGGTTCCCGCTCTACCCATGGCTCCGCGCATAATTCTCGCATCCATGCCAATACCTTTTCGTTTTCTGCGCTTCCGGCGGGAGACCCTCCCCCAATTGGCAATAAAATCTCCGACGGATGGCCCCGGCGTTCCTCACGGAAAGCCGGGGCCACAGCCTTTGCAGACGGCCCATAAGCCGGATTCTGTTTTAGACGATCATTCCTCTAGGCGACGCGTTGCCGCGGCGCTCTAGCAACCTACCCGCAGGTTTCGGCTCTCTGGCGGACCAGAGTCTCTCCGCCTGGGCGCATCGGGCCGATGCGCTCGCGTCCGCTGGAGAGGGCGGCCGCGATCCCTGCCTATTTGGTCTTGCTCCGTGTGGGGTTTACCATGCGGCGTCCATTACTGGCTGCCCGGTGCGCTCTTACCGCACCTTTTCACCCTTACCTTGAGTCACTTGCATGCCCCAAGGCGGTATATTCTCTGTTGCACTGGCCGTCCGGCCGCCTTGAAGCGGCCGTCCCGGACGTTATCCGGCACACTGCCCTGCGGAGTCCGGACTTTCCTCCCCCGCTCGACGCTCGCGCGCGAGCGGCAGCGATCATCCAGCCGCCTGCAGGGATAGTGTATCGCGGGAGGCGGTGCGCGCACGAACTTCTCCCAGGATCGCATCGTCTACCTTATTGACCTTATGCGATAGTGGCTCCAGGTTGTGCCCTGGCAAAAGCGCTTGGCCGCGCCTTCGCGCGATGCCTACTCATCGCAAAGGCGTGATGAATCGGACCGACTAGGTGCTCGACTGATCGCTCGGACTGATTGTATGACCGAATCGCCCGACGGATCGTCCATCCCATCAATGCGAGGAACCTGTTGGGTGGCGGCTGCGTACAATCAGTGAAGACCCCATGGAGTTCAAAGAGGCGGTGAAACTCGCGTTGCAGTCGCTGTGGCAGAACAAACTGCGCACGGTGCTGACCCTGCTGGGGGTGGTGATCGGCGTGGCCAGCGTGATTGCGGTGGTCACCTTGGTGAATGGGGCAAACACCTATGTGACCACGAAATTTACGCGGTATGGTGCCGACGTGTTCACGGTGTCGCGGTTCCCGCCCATCATTACCAGCGCAGAGGACTACGAGCGCTACCAGAGGCGAAAGAACGTCCTGTTCGACGACTACACCTATGTGCGCGACAACTGCGGGCGATGCGTGGGGATGGGGGCGATGCAGTCGACGACGGCCAAGGTGGTGCGAGGGACCCAGTCGGTGACGGACTGCAGCATTCGCGGGTATACCTGGCAGATGCCTTCGCTGCAGAATTTGGACATTGCCGAGGGGCGGGATTTCACCGAAGTGGACGAGGACCATGCGTCGCATGTGGCGATCATCGGCACCGATATCCGGGACAACCTGTTCGGGGGGATCGATCCGCTGGGGCAGGAACTGCGGGTGGACGGGATGCCGTACACCGTGATCGGCGTGAGCGAGAAGCAGGGGAGCACGTTCGGGCAGAGCCAGGACAACTGGGTGGCCGTGCCGCTGACCGCTTACCAGAAGAGCTATGGGACGATGAAGTCGCTGACGATCTATGTGAAGGCGGGTTCGGCGGGGCCAGTGCTGGAGTCGGCGGGCGACGAGGTGCGGGTGCTGATGCGTTCGCGGCGGCATGACGCTCCCGGGACCCCGGATTCGTTCGAGCTGGACATCAACAATACGCTGGTGGGATTCTTCTCGACGGTGACTGCATCGTTTGGGGCAGTTGCGGGGGCGATTGCACTGATCTCTCTGATTGTGGGCGGGATTGTGATCATGAACATCATGCTGGTGAGCGTGACCGAGCGGACGCGGGAGATTGGCATCCGTAAGGCGCTCGGGGCGCGGGGCAAGGACATCCTGATGCAGTTCCTGGTGGAATCGGGTGCGATGGCCCTGGTGGGCGGAGCAATTGGGGTGCTGGGCGGCGTTGCGGTGGCCCAGGTGGTAACGCTGGTGCTGGGGTTTCCCTCGACGGTAGCGCTGTGGAGTGTGCTGCTGGGGCTGGTGATGGCGACCTCGACGGGGCTATTTTTTGGGGTGTATCCGGCGCGCAAGGCGGCGAATCTGGATCCGATCGTGGCGTTGCGGTCGGAGTTGTAGGGCAGTCGTTCGTGGTAGAGGCAAGGAGTCTTGATGCGGATTGGCGATTTGAAGGAGACGGTGACGATGGCGCTCGATACGTTGCGGGCGAACAAGCTGCGCAGCGGGTTGACCATCCTGGGCATCGTGATCGGGGTGATGACCGTGATTACGATCTCTTCGGTGGTGAATGGGTTGAACACCAGCGTGGAGGGGCTGGTGCAGTCGCTCGGGTCGAATGTGCTGTTCGTCTTCCGGTTCCCGGTGTTTGGACAGCGGCCGACGACGGAGATGCTGACGCGCAAGCAGTTGACTTACGACGACTCGGTGGCAATGCAAGAGCTGCCGCATGTGGTGGCGGTGGCGCCGGTGCTGCAGTATACGGACAATAATGCTCCGGGCCGGGCTGGGGTGACGGCGATCAAGGGAGGCGGAAGGACGATGCAGAACACAATTCTGACCGGGGTCACGCCGGAGCAGAGGGAAGTGAACGACCTGGACCTGATGGATGGCCGGTTCTTCACGGAAAACGACGAGGAGCGGGCGGCGAGGATCGCAATCCTGGGCTACGATACTGCGGACCGGCTGTTTCCCGGCCAAAGCGCAATCGGCAAGGAGATTGAGGCAAGTGGCATGTTGTTCACCGTGGTGGGTGTGCTGGAAAAGCGGAAGCAGGCGTTTGGCGGAGGCAAGAACCCACAGGACAACGAGGCATACTTCCCGATCTCGACGTTCCACTATATGCACCCGGAGCAACTGGACTACTGGATCACGTTGAAGTACGACGATCCTAAGAATGTGGCGTTGGTGCAGGACGAATTGACGGAGCTGCTGCGGCGGCGCCGGAAGGTCCATAATGAGGCCCCCGACAACTTCGCGATCTTCGGGACGGACACCCTGACGCGGTTGTGGAACCAGATTACGGGAGGGTTGTTTCTGCTGCTGTTTTCGCTGTCGAGTGTGGCGCTGCTGGTAGGTGGAGTGGGCGTGATGAACATCATGCTGGTGAGCGTGACCGAGCGCACGCGGGAGATTGGCGTACGCAAGGCGATCGGCGCGACCAAACAGACGATCCTGACCCAGTTCACCCTCGAGGCGATCACCCTGTGCGCCGTGGGCGGGCTGATTGGAGTGATTGCGGGCAGCGTCATCGCGGCTGGTTTGCGGCTGTTGCTGCCGAGCGAGGTGTCGTTGCTCTGGATCGCGACGGCCTTCCTCAGTTCGTGTGGGATTGGCTTGATCTTTGGGATCTATCCTGCATGGAAGGCGGCGAACCTGAATCCCATCGAGGCGCTTCGCTACGAATAAGGGCTGGCTCATGGGCTGCGCGGGATGGGGTTCGGTAAACTGTTTGCATGGCGACGTCGGTAGAGGCAGTCACGACGCTACTGACGTTGGGCGGGCTGGTTTACATGCTGCTGGCGCTCTGGGGAGCGCGGGATTTCGCGCATTATTGCCGCCGGACCGCCGATGCGAGTGCGGGCGGGATGGGGTATGCGCCGGATGTGACGATCCTGAAGCCGCTGAAGGGTGTGGATGCGCGCATGTACGCGGGCTTCGTGAGCCATTGCCGGCAGCAGTATGCGGGCAACTTCGAGATCGTCTTCGGCGTGAGCAGCATGGACGACCTGGCGGTGGAGCAGATCGGGCGGCTGCGGGCCGAGTTTCCCGATTGCGCCATCCGGCTGGTCGAGTGCAGGGCCCGGCTGGGCACGTCGGGCAAGGTCAGCAACCTCGTCCAGATGCTGCGTGAGGCTCGCTTCGAGTACGTCGTCATCAACGATAGCGACATCCGCGTTTCGCCGCACTATCTGACGAGGGTGATGGGCTGCTTCGGCGCCGCGGCCGATATGGGCGCCGCGGCCGGCATAGAAGACGCGCGGGTGGGCATGGTGACCGCGCCTTACCTGGGAAGAACTGCCTCTGACGGAAACGCGCTGACTCTGTGGGCCAGGCTGGAGGCGCTGGGAATCTCGACCGATTTCTTACCCGGGGTTTTAACGGCGCGAAAAATCGAAGGGGGAATCCGATTTGGACTGGGATCGACGCTGGCGGTCTCGCGCACGGCGCTGGCGGCGGCCGGTGGCCTTGAGCCGCTGGTGGACTATCTGGCCGACGACTACGAGATTGGAGCGAGGATCGCGCAGGCGGGTTACCGGGTTGAACTATGCGGAGAGATGGTGGAGACGACCGTTCCAGCGTACGACTTTCGCGGTTTCTGGGACCACCAGTTGCGCTGGGCACGATCTACGCGCGACTCGCGACGGCTGGGGTACGTCGGGTTGGGGGTCACGTATTGCATACCCTGGGCGGTAATGAATTGCGTGGCGAGCGGACTGGCACTGTGGAGCTTTACCCTGCTGAGCCTCGTGGCGCTGGCGCGGGTCTCGGTGGCGCTTTCGGTCGGCGTCGGCGTGCTGCGAGATGGGCAGGTACTGCGGGACATCTGGCTGCTGCCGTTGCGGGACTTCTGCGGACTCGGCTTCTGGGCTTGGAGCTTCGCGTCCGACACGGTGGTGTGGCGCGGGGAGCGTTTCAGGCTGAGCAGCGGGCGTATCTCGCGGGCTTCCTGAGCTGTCCTGCCGGACGGGCTCACTGCGCGTGGAGCGGACATTCCATGGCGTTTTGACTTGTCGAGGCGTGGAAAAACTGCGGTCCTCCCGTTGGTCGTCATGGAATCCTGTTCTCGACCAACGGGAGAGCCGCCCGAAGGGTTTTAAAAGGCGTGGGAACGCCCGCCCCACGCGCAGTGGTTCCGTCCGGCAAAGGCTGTTTTCATGGACTCCCCTTTGAGGTATAGCCCACCCATCGGCTAAGATATTTTTAATACAATGATTT
>Ga0302325_10020769_pt1 | contig 13763 bp, 10 predicted proteins | sample Palsa_T0_2_FD_201948 | JGI IMG/M metagenome (GOLD analysis project Ga0302325, IMG submission 201948) | Peat permafrost microbial communities from Stordalen Mire near Abisko, Sweden - Palsa_T0_2 | ecosystem: Environmental > Terrestrial > Soil > Palsa > Peat permafrost | place: Sweden: Abisko... | reverse complement strand
ACATTTCTATCTCCGCCGAAGTTTTCGGATAACTCTTGGAGGGATAATCTCGATTACCGTCACAGGGTTGATGAATTAGACTATTTTAGTTCCGGTGGCTATGACGCTGATCAGTTCAAGGTTGAAGTGCTAAAAGATTTCTGTAGAGGTATTGATCTAGAAGAACTTGAAACGGGCATGGGTGTTGCAGGGTTTCGCCGCGCTGTTTGGCTTGATGATAGAGACAACGCTCCTGGCGGAGGGACGAGAGTTATCCGGTCATACAAAAACCCATTGACTGCCACAGGACTCCGCAGAGCGTTAGAAAGCCCGCTGCTCAATAACGAAGAATTCCCTGATACTTCCAGACGACTGATATACATAATGGACCTAGATCCTGCCTGCATCTATGCCCTAGCAGAAACGGGCTCGGTAAATCAATCGGAGTGCTTGAGAGATGCAATCTACAAATACCTAACGTTTCAGACATCTATTGAGGTCAACATTGCTCCAACCGGTTTTCTAACTTTTCAACTCGACTTACACATACCTTTCTTCATTCTGAGTAAGTGTTTACCACCAGAAGCATCCACTGGCACGATCAAGACAAAACCATCGAGACGATGGACAAATCTGTCTTTTCTGAGGCTTGATGGATTGGAATATCAAGCTCAGGATTCTGAAGAAGTCTGGGGCATGCAAGAGGCCCAGATTTCCTGTGTCATTAATGGAGTGAGCGACTGGCGATGGACGGCGTACGGCTTCGTTGACTCCGAGGTTGATGGTATCCTAAGCGACTGCTGTGAAGAGGATATGTACTTCGATCAAATCGCTGGTGGGGAGATAGAGGCACGTTTTCCAATACGACAGCCACGAAACTATTGGATATGGGTTTTTCAGATACGCATAACTTCCATCGGAAAGCAGTGGGAGCATAATTTGTACAGGTTGCAACGCGCTATTGATACACACGTACGTCACAGCACATTGTTCTAAGGCGGGATATGGGATGACTCAACTTACCTGTACTAATATTTGGCAGTTTACGCAGGATCCCGGACCACCATCATTATCTAGGAAGAGGGAGCGACGACTGGCGGAAATAGAAGCGGCTTTCGACTGGGCTCTTAGAACTTTGGAAATTTTACGCCGTCTTACGGGCGCTATTTCCGACACACTCGACGCCTGGGCTAAATTCAGTGCTCCCGGTGGAGATATTGGCTACTTCGAAGACAGCGATGGCAAACTACAGCATCCAAGAAACACACGACCTCTTCATGCTATCAAACAAGTGTTTTGCAAGCTAGATGGCATTTACAAAGCCTTTCTAGTATTGAATAAAAGATGCGTCGATTATATAGGTATTGTGAGTAAAATTCGATTATATGGTAGGATTTCCGACTGATCGATTATAGCTAAAACTTCGTTTGCTTCTCGAATCGAAGGAAGCATCCGATCAAAATTGGATGACTTCGGAGTTCACGGTCTCGGTATGCTCACAACCAGTGTAACAGAAGCCCTCCAGCTAAATGTTTCCTCACAGTTTCTTTATCCCATAGCGCTTGCTACTTGCGTTTTCAGCATGCAACCGCAAGCGATTCCGTTCGAGATAACAATGAGGTCTGTCATTATCACAGTTATCATTTTGATCTTCATTATATTTGTTATCAGACGCACTAGTCGATACATCGCTCCGAGGTGGGATCCAGCCAAGAGACATACCTCTGAGGTATTGGGAAGTTGGTTGCAAAGGTCGAGGGAAGGGGATGAATTGGAAATCCAGATGGAGAAACATGGATTTCCTTGAGAGGAAAAATGAAGGCTATTTTGTCGTCCAGCCTACAAGTCTCAGAAGCAGTTAATTGCATAAAGCTGTAGGTAGCTGGGTACCGAACGCTGGGGAGATTTGATGTGATAAATCGAAGAGGAATATTGTTCATGGGGATGTATAAGGCAGTGCATTATCCAAGCGAAAAGCACTAATGATCCATCTCAACTAATTCTGTTCGCGGATAATTCTATAATTATTGAGGGGAAGTCACGGACGCTCTTTGGGGCTGCAAACAAGGAGACTAGTATGCATCCATCCACCGCACTCATTTAAAAGCAAGAGCAAGAACGTGATTGAGTAACCTGAGTAGAGGGTGAGGCGAGGGTGAGTAGCGCCTGAGCAAGGCGGCGACATTGACTAACTGTATTGGAAGGGAATTGGATGAAATGTCGTCTGAGACTTCCATGAAAATCTACGTCAAGAAGGTTCTCTTTAAAGTACAATCGACAAGAAATCCATGCTTAGCTTGATCATGATCCCTTCGCCATCTGGTACATCGCTCAAGGATGCGCCACCCCAATCTTCGCAGGGAAAACAGCCTTGTCCGGATCGACAATCGTAATCTTCTGCTTATACAGCGCCTCCGCATTCGGTATTTCCTCCAAAGCAACGTTCATCAGCTTTGTAACTTTCTCCACTGTACCTAGGAACTTGAAGAAATAGACTCCCGGTCCGCAATACTTGTTAGGGAAGTAGGTGGAACTGAACTCTTCCACTGATCTGCAGTTCAGACTTACTTTCCACCAAATCATCCGATGCGCTCCTGCGTTCGGGAAATGGAGGGCGAGGATCTTGAATATATTGCCGGACTGGAGAGGTTGCGAGCGACGTGCCAGTTGGAAAGTGGGTGTCTTTCTTCCCTTCCAAGCAATGTCTGATGCGGGTAGCGGTCCGAGTATGGTGGACAGCAGGTGAGACTTATATGCTTCCATGGTCAACCTCGAACCGTCTACGGTAGGAAAATGAGGTCTTGCCGCCGTGTATTTCTCGAAGCCAACACATTCCTCAATCCGACCGTTAAAGCGTACGTTTTCCCCGAGTATATGGTCAAAGGGGCCCTCCTCTGCCATGAATAGAAACACCTCGTTCAATGCCGGACAACCAGGAAACAGCCTCTCCATTCCCTCTGTGGGTGTCATGCCATGTAAGATCCTCAATCGGTGGATGAGTCCTTCATCGTGTCCTGTTTTAAGATGCTCTTGCAGACAATAGGGTAATGTCGGTTCGCAACAGGTGGTCAAATGATCCTCGACATCGATTGCGACGCGATGTATGGGGAGACTTGATCGTACGATAGAGAGAATGGTCCCAAAGCAGCTCCTGCTACCAAAATAGATAATGTCGGAGATAGGGTTAAACCACATGTATTTCCTAGCCATAACGCCCTCCACACCATGTTGTGGGATTAACGAATTCGATGGAAGGATTGTTAGAGCCTCTCCTCCATGCTGGATCTGACTATTGAATCGAACCAGCTTATATACCATCTTCGCCTCATCATGGGCCTCTCTAGAGACGTAGAATAGGACGGGGGTTCGAAGGCGAGCTTTGGAAGAGAGGTGAGTTCCGGTGTAGAGGATTGGCGGGACGGTGGTATACTTGTCGGACTCCAGCTCAATCAGGCGAGTTTGGTGACAAGCGAACTGCCATATCATGAGCCTAAGGCCTTTATCAAGCTCTGGGAACTTGGTAAATTTGGCCAGAGGAATGGTTTGCTGAGTGGTTGTAACGGATTCAGCTTGGAGTGTCGTAGGATCCGAGGGACCGGGGCTATAGCTCGCCGCTTGTGCGTTAGCATCTGACATGATGGCAAAGAGGTAATGGACGTTGCGTTATTGTTCTTAACGTGATTGCTTCTTAGCGATGGGGGCGCTGATGGCACGGTAGAAGAACTTGCGTTCAAGTGGAGAAGCCCAGATGTATGTTCACAGCAATGTATGCCGTCAAGTGTCCAAGGGGAAGAATTTGACCGCATTTCGATAGCCGATTTTTCTATTAAACTTCCCAGTTCTTGGAAGTGAATCATTTCGAGGACCAATTTTTCTATTGACCTTCCCAGGTCTTGGAAGTGAATCATTTCGATAACCGATTTTCCCTTTGAACTACCAGTTCTTGGAAGTGAATAAAAGACTTTTATTTTCTTCGCCTATGACCTGTTTAAGGTGAACAGATATGGGAGGACTGAAAGCATATTACTTGAATTCTGCAACTCAGAGGATCTGGCTGGTTGAATATCATCGTGCTGTCAGCTAGCTTAATGGCTGGATTATTCTCACCATTCTACACAAGCTTTTGTTAGAGCTTCGGACCGAGTCCCATTTTCTCTATTATCCAAGAGGCACAGGAAGGAGGAATCCATTATCAATTGCTATTTGGTGAATGAGCCTGTGAGCGGTCTCTGCATACACGTTTCAGTCCGCCACCCACTTGCTGATCACTCTACAATAACTTAGCTTAGCAGCTTTTCACCAAAGTAAAATGTGTCATCTCCCATTGTCCACGCTCAGAGATCAGTTCCCCAATTCTTTATTCCTAGCTCACAGACTCATGCCAAGCTTCGCTGGGAAGACCGCCATTTTTGGCTCGACAAACTTGATTTCCTGCTTGTAAAGTTCCTGTGCCTTTGTTACTTCCTTCATAATTTCTTCCATCTGGAAAGTAACACGCTGTTCAGGGCCCGTGAACCTCAAGACGTAAGCCCCTGGACCACTGTATGTAACGGGAAACATGGAATTGACATTGCATTCTCCTGGACTTTTGCCTACTTTTAGCATTTCACCTAGCAAATTGAATTTCCACCAAACCATTCTATGCTGTCCGACACCTGTGATATTCACTACCAGAAGCTTGAAGACAAATCCAGTTGGCAATTGTGAGAAACGTGCTAGCTGAAACTTGGGTGCTTTCTTTCCTTGCTCCCAGGCGCTATTTCTCTCAGGAAATGAAGATATGGTTGTGGCCAACAGGTAATCGGTATAAGCATTCATGTTCATATGGACTTGTCCGACAAGTGGATAGTGTGGTCTCTCTGTGGTGTACCGTTGAAAATCGACACAATCAGAGGGGGTCGAGTCGTTCACGCTCCATCCTGTTGCATGCTCGTCTATGATATCGGGGTCGAACGGACCAGGGGTTTTCATGAACAGCAGAACCTCCTTCACCGACGGAAAGCCTGGAAAGACATTCTCGGTGCTTCCAGCGATGGTAAAACCATGTAGAATCCGTAAGCGGCGTACCAGAAAATCGACTTGTGGTCCGAGGGATTGCTGGAGGCACGTTTTATTCGCAATTGCAGTATCACAACAGCTGTAATAACGGTAATTTCCATGTTCAGCATCAAATGCAATTCGTTGAATAGGAAGACCTAATTTCAAAAGAGCAACCAATACTCCGAGACAGGTTTCCTGGCCAAGGTAGATGACGTCTGATTCTGGATTGAGCCACACACGATAACCTGATGGGCGACGCTTGGACAATGAACGTAACACCCGGCGGCTGATATTGAAATTTGGGACTTTATCTGCTGCGCAATCAATTGGCTTGTAGGTTGCCTTGGCTTCGGTTTCAGCTTCTCGAGATACGAAGAAGAGAACGGGAGGTGGGTAGCGGGATTTGAGAGACATGCCAATCTTGGTATGTAGAGAAAGACTGCCATTCCCGGGTGGGAGAGTGAGATGTCCTGAAGGAGGATCGCTGGAGTGTCGCCATCCAGGCAGCTCGAGGCGGAATAGACGTTCTTCGGAACACGCGATATTCCATACATTGCGGCGCAGTTCCTCAGGGAGGCGGGGAAACAGGTGAAAATCTGTCAGAGGTGCAGTTTTCTAGGTAAAAAAGTTAGATCGTTCTAAACGTAAGGCAGTCAAGACTAATGTGGGTGTGACATTTCCAGGGTGAGAGTGGTGACAGTTTCTTACCTCACGGTTTCCTTTCTTCTGTGTTTGGACCGGATGCATTTGCTGAATATCCTTGACGGTCTCCATCTTTGGCTAGTCGGGGCGAAGAAGTATGAAAGCGGTTGGTGCTTTGTTTTCCCCGAACTTGTTGTTACGAGGTGGTTTGGTCAATGGAAGCCTGGAAAATTTTGTGTCGCAAAAGGATGAGACGCGTAAAGACCCGAAAAGACCAGAAAATATATTGTGGGCAGCTTTATTTTAAACGAGAGAGGTGAATGCCTGCTCTAAATATCACTGTTGAACTTCAAATGTCCTGTAAAATTTGCAGGTGATTTATGCCTGCCAGGTTCTGAAATGGAATACTCAACACCATTCCGGGAACTCTTTCAAATCGTAGTCTTTACCTCCCCTTTGATGAAAAGTTTGTTGGGTAAGAATAGCATACAGGCAGCGTGAAGTCTTGAAGAGGTTCTGCCTTTAGAGCTGCCTCTCAAAGGATTTGGCTGAAATTCATTTCGATATTGTTAAAGAGCGGGCGACTCTTGTCTACCTCTTCCATTTTCCTCATCACTCACTCCACCCTTGCGAGCACCATCTCCCTCCATTATATATTGTAAAGAATCTCCTCAATAAATGCGGTTCACGGATAACCAGCTTAAATTTCTCCTATGACACTCGTCAATTTACATCAAGGTTTCTAAGTTCTCATGCAAAGGTAATACCCAAGACAAGCTCCAATTGCGGATGTACTGCCGCCATAAATAAATGCAGCATTTGCATTACCCCCCTGAACTGGGTTCATATGTATGTATGTGAGATATATACAATTCTGGCACCTTAATTTTCAATATTGCACAATTGCAGGCAGCTTCAAGATTGCAGGGTCTCGTGGGGCGCAGGGCTGTTGTGAATCTAGAACATATTAGAATTCGGCTCAATACATCTCACAACTAGCAAGGTTTTGGAGGACATTGGAACTGTAGATACTAAGAACACTCTGCGACTTCAAAGCCGTTACCGAGTCTACCCCGAGTCCACTCCGCTTCCACTTCTCGCCTTCCTTCTTTATTCTGCCAGGAAAGATACAAGCATAACTAATGATAATTTGCTATGGCAACTGGAGATTCATAATTCAATGACAAATTCCTCGCCACATCGCGCAGACGGAGACACCAAGAAAGTAGCTCTATAAGTAAACAGAGATCTCCTGCATCCCCTGAACCCCTATTTTGTTTTACCGAATTGCGGGGTCGACGGTCAAAACTCGGCGTTGACCCGGAATCCTTGATGACGTTCACGAATGGGAATTACCCGCGGAAAGGTCCAGCACAACGTATATTTATAACCACACCTCACCTCCCCCTCCCCAGCAAACACCACTCTCTAATTGCCTCTCCACCAAACAATCCTTTACCGATCGATCAATCAAGAAAATACACAGCAAGCAAGATGACAGACAACAGCAAGATCGCAGTCCTGGACGTGAGTTCCCCAGCTCGCCCCTCATTACCCCGCATTCGAGAACCTCAAGGCAATTGAAAGCGCAAAGAAAGCTGACGGAAATGTTCTCAACAGTCCTCCCTCGTCCCCCGCCTCCCCGCCTCCTCCAAAACCCTCTTCGACGCCAAAGCCGCGAAATCCCTAACCTTCTCTTCCATCGCCGAATCCCTGGGCCGTTCCGAAGTCGCCGTCGCCGCGCTCTTCTACGGCCAAGCGCAAGCCTCCCCCGCCGACGTCCAAAAACTCGCCCAGATCCTGGACGTCCCCGAATCCAAACTCGCGGAACAATTGCTGGGGTTCCCGGATAGAGGGAGAGCGGGCCCGATGCCGCCGGTGGAACCGCTGATCTATAGATTGTATGAGATTGTGCAGAATTATGGGTATGCGTATAAGGCGATTCTGAATGAGAAGTTTGGGGATGGGATTATGAGTGCGATTGCCTTTAGTACGAAGGTTGAGAAGGAGGTTGATGAGAGTGGGACGGCGTGGGCGGTTATTACGTTGAGGGGGAAGTGGTGAGTTCTTTTCCTACTTTTTTCCTTTCCCTTTTTTTCTTTGGGGGTTTCTTATTGATTTTCTCTGTTTTTGTGGCGGGTGGACATATGCTGACGATGAACGATACAGGCTTCCATTCACCAGATTCTAGATATATGAATATATATTAGTATTCCCACGGAAAGCTGGGGAATGATAACATGCGCGCTTCACGGATAATGTATTGGGTTGCATCAAGATCCGCATGCCAAACACCCACTTCCAAGATCTACAAGCATAAGCATTAATACCACAAGGAATTTCTCAATTCTAGTCTCATGTCCCATTTATTCCCTTCCTCTCTCACTCCATACCCCACTTTCCAGTTCCAGTTTCCAGTTTCCAGTTCCAGTTTTCCCCTTTTCACTCACACAAACTTCAACTTAGCAAAAAGTCTTCACCCAAATACCTGCCAGCCAGCCAAACCCTTCCCCCGTCCCCGTCCCAACGACATCACATCCGAAATTCGAGAATGAATGTGTCCTGCTGTCCTGCTTGCTGGTTGAGATGAGGATGACTTAAAGCGGAGAGTGAGGATGAGGGTGGATATGCGATAATGCGTAAAGGCAAGGGAGACACACTTTTTCTTCGGTGCCGTGCTGTGCGGTGTGGTACTTACTGAAGATGATTAAACTACGACTACATATATAATTACTGAGGAAGAATGAAGAAAGAAAGGAGGAAAGGAATCCCATCTCCAGCTTCCAAAAAACCCCCTTTCCCACATAATCTGTATATTTTATATCCCCATATCTCTTTCACTCGCCAGTTGAAAAAAGAAAAACAGAGCATGGCTTCATACCACATCACATAAGACCGAGAACACGAGATAGCGAATTGAATACTGGGGATGATATCTTCAATAGATAGATGATAAATAGATGGTGGTATTATTCGCATTCATTCAAAAACCAAGCCTACCTCCCTGCCTCCCTCCCTCTCTTCCTACATCCGCATAACACCAGTATGCAACTAGACTGCCTCACCACCGACTCCAATCATGCTTCCTTGCTGCCTGTTACTCTCGTGGTGCCTGTCAGCCCACCTCACCCCCTTCTTCAGATCGGACCTATTCCCGATAAGAGCCAGAATAAAGTACATGGCACACGCTAAGCTCTTGCTTTGCTTCCTCCCTGGGAAAATGCCTAATGTTATCCTCCTCTTTCCATCCAGCTGGTTATGCTGCGTACCCATTATATCCCATTCCCTGGCGTTGAAATCATGAATCGTACTCATCTTTCCCTCCAACCCCTATATTCCTCGTCAAAGTTCCACATTGCCTCAACTCACCACCAAATCTGCTTAACCCTCGCCCTCTCATCGAAATCCCCGTCCCTTGCGCCCCGCGTCCCACATCTTAACGTTGCCTCCCGCCGCTGCAAATCAAACAGGATCTCCTTGACCATGACCCTCTTCTCCTCCGCCACCTTCTCCATAGCCGCCCTGCCCCACGGGCCCTCATAAGGACTCAGCCCCTCCTCTTCGATTTCCACGATCCACTGCGCGACCCTGCCACTCAGGATACTATCCCACATGCCCTCTCTCCTCGGACTGGAGAGCAGCAGGCGAATTGCTTCACGCCGGATTTTGCGGTCGCGGCATTTGGTCGCTACGACGAAGAGCGGGGGGACAATGCCGAGGTCGAGCGCGAACGATGCTTTGATGTGCAGGTAGTCGTCTTCTTGATGCCCCGGATGATGCGATGCCAGGCCTGGGAAGTGCGGTCGATTCATGCCCGTTGCCACGCCGTTGGCTTTATGCCGGCATCGATTCGGGTCGCCGCATCGTTCTTGTGCTAGGGTTAACTCTTCGTCTACCACGACTTCTTTTGCGAGTTCGACGATCTCTTTGAACTGAAGGATGAAATTGTCGAATTCCATTTCGGTTGTGGAGAAGCCCATGAAGAAGAGGATGGTGGTCATAAGGTGGATCATCTTTAGGACATCGATGCCGGCGCGCTCCGTGTTTGAGACGCCGGGATGCCGACGGCTTTCGAGCAGCGGTGCGAAGGCTGAAGCCCAGGACGCGAGTTGCATTTTGAAGCCGTTGCCCAAGGATAGTACGGATCTAGGAAGGATGTTGTTTGGTCCGGGATGATAGGAGGATAGGAGTTCGTTGAAGCGCATTATTCTTTCGCAGAGGGAGTCGAGTGCTTGCCGCGCTTCTTGGGAGGTGTTGAAGACTAGCGGGATGTGGGCATCCATCGATGCTGTTGAGGCAGCGTCTGAAGGGGAGGAGGGGGATGTTGGCGAGGTTGGATCTGCGCGCTGGGGAGAAAGTCGGATCACGTAGGGGTGGGGGAAGTGAAAGGCCATGTCGTAGGATTTGGCTTGGATAGCGAGTCGGGTGAACATTTGGACCAACTCATCTTCGACGACATCATCTTTGCGCCGGATGAGGGGTTGTCTTGAATCCTGCCTTCGCTCTTCGAGGAGCCCCAGACCATGCTGGATTTGCGATATAGCGGCTTTGTGGTCGCCCGTAAAGGATTGGAAGCAGGTGAAGAGAACAATTGATATCAGGATCGTCCGATGCGGACGCTTCTCCTGATTCTCCAGACTTTCTCGCAATCGAGTCAAAGCTTTGCCATATTGCTGTAGTGCGAAGTTATAATGGTTTGTGGCTGCGTCGAAGTTATTATTGTCTGGTGAGCCAGGTGGTGATTCTGATGCCTTTTCCAGGGTCTTATATAGAGCCCCCAATGCGACCACTGCATGCCGTATCGAGGCTTCCGAATGGCTCTCTTGTAGGACACTTCTTGTCCAGAATTCCGAGTCGAAAAATCCTGACAGCTCACTGGCTGTATGTTTTTGAAACACCTGAAAGTATTGCCCCTCTTGCGCGTTGAACGCCAATCCACCCGGTTTATACGTCGCTGGGGAGACAAACTTGACTGTCGGGCCTCGAGGTCTTGGTTCCGTCCGTGGTGGTCTCTTAACCAGTTCTTGTGATCTCGGGGGAGATGTCGAGGAGGCGGTGGAGGATGGAGGAGATGTCGATATTGTAGAACTTGTCGCGGGGCCCGGCCAAGGAGCAATTGGGATCGCAACCTCGACCGTCCTCTTGTACGCTGGATATCCATCGCATTGCCTGCCCGACCGCACGCACTTATTGCACTGCGGTCTCGTCTCGTCACATTTGACTCTGCGATTCCTGTGTCCAACGTAAGCTCCTGCGCGAAAAGTCTCCAGAGCGGGAAGGGAGTGCTTGGGAATGGAATACTCACTTGCAGTTATTGCAGCCGGTCTTAACCTTAGGTCGACTCGCCCTCCGCTGCCTCAGGGGTTTCTCAACTTTCTCTTTCGCGGGACTGCCAGCAGACTCCATTGCGAGGTCTCCTCTGCATCGCTCGACGGCAATGGCAATCAAAATCCTCGTCCGCGCTGTAGTCTTGCTATCAAAGCTTTGTTCGTCTCGCGTTCTGTTCCGTCTGGTGTCTGAAGCTCTGATAATTTGTCAGCCTAGTAGAGGGCCATTGAATTCGGACAAAAGCGAACGTCAGGGAGTGGTCATCGCTGCCGCATAACGGGGTGATGGAGGAGAAAGGAGGCACTGCCAGCCACAGTTACACGGTATGTGCTTCATATGCTCATGCGAAGATCGGGGTTGAGGTAGGTATGGTAGATCTTGCTTGGTGCTTGATGGTCTGAGTCTTGGGTTCGGAGGGGAGGAAGTGGAAGCAAACGGCATGCAGCGAGCCGTGCAGAGATCACCGCGACGAGCCAGAACGGAAAAGCGGGGACTGACTCTGGGCACTCTGGTCTTCCGTGTCGGCGACCACGCATTCGCATTTCTAGTCGTCTAGTCGTCGCCTCTCACTAACACATGCCGGGCCAATACCACCACTAGTGCCGAGATCTTTGATATCGCGTGAAAAAATAAGTTTTACGTACAGGTTGTGTGCAATATAAATATTTTTGTGGAGATCAACTTGTGCGTGCGAGCGGACCAATCCAGGAAGCGGCGCGATTGGCAGAGAAGGCACTGACTCGAATCTTACACAGAAACACAAAGCGCGGCCGAATGGTGGTGATGCAGCCAGCTGCAACCGTCGATAAGGAAAAGGTCAAGGGAAAGGTACAGGGAAAGGTACAAGTGACACCAACGTCGATGCACTGTCGATCGAAGTGGAGATGCAAAGAGACTGAAGCGCAGCAAGCAAGAGGGCGAGGGCAACCGCAGCTTTAAGACTCCCATGGATGGGTACTCGGTCGCACGCCCACCGTCCACCATCCCATCAAAAAAAAAATATCTGCATCTAAACCACCCCTACTTTCTACCCGGCATGCCCACAGCCCTGAATGGCTTGCATCTCACCCTCGCCTCGCGTCATCTGCGCGGGAAGGATCAATAAACGAATGGGGAGCGCCATCCGCAGTGCCTACGTACCTAGTGGGAGGTCCCCTCGTGCTGGCACATCATCACAGGGCTGAAAAACATCCCGCTGAAGCCTGAAGACCAGGTAGGGCTGACGTGCGCCCCTGAACTCCCATTCATCGATGTTCCCCGGGCCCACGACTGGCTCGTACTTGCAGCTGCGTGGCCAATTGGGGATGCAGAGGAGATCCTGCAGAGGAGAACGTCTCTTGCACCTCATTCGTGACCCTCGTGTGTGGATGCAGAGCGTTGGGAAGGGAGGCAGCCCTACTGCTGGGGTCGAGGGGGTCGAGGGGAGTCGGTGTGAATCAGACCTTTGGGAGCAGGATGGCCAACCGGAGAGAGTCCACCCCACGTCTGTGTTCGCAGGCAGGCAGGGGTTTCGTACCAAAGCCACAGAGGAGGCAGAAGAGCTGTGTCTCGTTACTTTACTTACAACCTACCCCTTTCCCATGGCTTGCGCTAGAAAAATCCAGAATGACTCCACAGACAGGCAGTTGCGACCTTTTCCATGGCCAAGCTGTTGGTGTTGTGGAAGGTGAGTGGTGTCGACTTGGCATTGTGGCTGTGTTGTGATAGCTGTGGCTTAAGAAGCTGAACGCTTCCCCAGGCATCCATTGATTGAGGCCCCTTCCTATACTCTCCTTTACCTCTTACTTCCTCCAAGTCCTGTCCAAGCACAATTTTAATAACTTATCTTCTTGCATTCAGCCGACCCAAATGAGACCGTGGTGCCTTGCAAGCCGCTCTTGACCATTCTCGAGATTAATCTCAAAAAGTATATTGCGAACGGCAGAAACTTGGACTGCTAGTTTCCGGGGATAAGCCTTCTGCGGAGCATGAGGGGTAATACTGTGTATTCCACCTTGGCCGAATCCACTCTCATATCACAAATCTCCTATTCTCCACCTTCCTCAAATCCCCATGCGGAAAAAAGAATTCACCCACACGAAGTCTTGGAAGATCCATCATCCACAGATAGAAATGATCCTTCGGTGACGACAGTCTTAATGCTAGACTAACTACACATTGCCAAAAAATCTGCCTATAGTGGTGGATGGGAGAATCAGATAAGCTTAAATTAACCTATATTACAATTCATGATGTTCTGGACCAACCCCGAATAAGTCCCATTCACGAATACGCCCTATGCCATTCATGAATGGCATATTCCACTGGGGAATAACTAAGCTAGTGATCCCATTGAGGAATGCTTTGTTATTCCCGGCTAGCAAATGCCGGTCGAGAATAAGTATATTAAAGACCCTAAAAATGGGGAACTGGGGCCTAAATAACAGTGGCTGAACGTTGTATTTAAGGCGCTAAAATGGGGAACAGGGGCTTAAACTATAGGTGCTAAAGGCTGTACTAAAGGCCCTGTTACACGCAAACGGCTTGCCAGGAAATGGGGAACTGGGCCTTAAATTACAGTGGCTGAACATTGTACTTAGGGCCTTGGAATGGAGAACAAGGCTCTAAATTACAGTGACTGAGCGTTGTAATAAGGGCCCGTTCCCCATGTGTATGCCACCTGGAAATGCCCCTTATTTAGCACGTCCCGGGAATAATAAAGTATTTGTGAATGGGCTGGCACTAGCTTAGTTATTCCCCGGTGGGATATGCCGTTCATGAATTGCAGGGTTCGA